>Ga0307408_100002194_pt1 | contig 13959 bp, 15 predicted proteins | sample 322Cmetagenome_FD_202116 | JGI IMG/M metagenome (GOLD analysis project Ga0307408, IMG submission 202116) | Maize rhizosphere microbial communities from greenhouse at UC Davis, California, United States - 322HYB-C-3 | ecosystem: Host-associated > Plants > Roots > Rhizosphere > Soil | place...
CGCCCGTCGTAGTGTCTGCCATGTCGTCAGGTTCCTATTCTGTAATCGTGACGCCGAGCGAATCGGCTTCGGTCCAGGTGCGGGCGGCTGCGTCTCGGGTGTCCCACGTCGGCCCTGCTGCGGTCTCCCACTGATCCCAGGTCGGCGACGACAACTGCGCGGTCAGTTCGTGCCCGGCTGGCATGGTGCCCGACGCCCTGACGCCTGCGACCAGGGCCGCGAGGGCCGCGGTAGCGTCTTCGCTGGCGCCCGGCAGTTCGTCTTCCCTGACCAGCATGACCAGTGAGTGCGCCCGAGTCGGGTGCGGCACGACGGTCGCCTGCCGCGCCCCGGTCAGGAACTTACGGGCCGCGTTCGTGATATCGCGGCGCGTGCCCGAAGCGGGCCTGCCATTCTCGGCGAGGTCGACCAGGTAGGCGCGCAGTTCGGCGGGGGGTTGGTTGCGGATCGTCGCCGACACGCCCATCAGCTGCGCGACCCATCGAAGGGCGCTGTCGGGGGTGTTCTGCGGTTCGAGATATTCGCCGGTCCAGAGACCATCGGATATATCGCGGACCTGCCCGGCGATCTGCCCGACGCCTTCCATGTAGCGCAGCAGCGGGAAGTTAGCCGAGACATAGTTACCCGGCAGGGAGAGGTAATCGACCGCCCGGTGCCCGACGTTGATGCCGCGGACCTTGAACAGCAGCCCGCCGTCGCCGATCGGGGTGCTGAAGGTCAGGGTCGCCGTGACGGGTTCGGACCCGGTCAGGTCGCCGATCAGGGTGTCATCGCCGTCGCCCTGCGGCAGTTCGTCGAGCGTATGCTTCCCGAGATTCCTGCCGCCGCCGTCGGTCAGCGACAGGTGAATCGTCGCTGCAGCCGTGTCGGCCGTCCACCAGGCCTGAAAGATGACAGGCAGGGTCGGGTCAATGCCGTAAAAGACGCGGGTGAAGCGCATCGTGACACTGTCGCCGGTCTGCTCGATCGGGGCGACCGTCCAGCCGTCCAGGCCTTTGATGAACATAGGTTCGGCGTTGAAGCCCACCTGATAGAGCAGGCCGGGCGCTTCTTGGATCGCGTCGGCGGTGCGGTACGCGGCGGGTAGGGTCTTCCACCAGTTACGCGACCACTCATGCACCGGGACCGTTTCGAGTGCCATCAGACGACCCCTTCATATCGGTCAAGAATCATTCGCGCGTATTCGACCAGGTCTTCGATTCGCTGCCCCTTCGGGTGATCGGCTGCCCATAATTCGAGGTTTTCAATTCGGTTATCTGACGTGTCGCCGTTCTTGTGGTGGACGTCTTCTGACGCGAGCAGCGGGCGCCCAATATGGTTCGCCATGACTAGGCGGTGCTCTAGGACGTAGTACCTGTAGCGCGATCCGTTCTTGCTCTGCGCCATGATGAACATCGGGTGGTCAGGGTGCAGGCTAACCTTCCAGTACTTGCCGTGCGCTACCCTGCCGCCCGTCCATGACGGGTGCAGCGGGCCGGGCTTACTTCCGCGGGGTCGGGGCGTGATGCCCGCATTGACAAGAATCTTCGTGAGCGCCCGCTGATGCGTGCCGTATTTTTCGATGATCATCGTCGTTGTCGCGCCCGCGCTGTACTCTTCGACGATCGCCAGCAGTTCGGCATCAGTGAAGATGCGTTTAGTTGTATGCCCGCCCATCTAGACCACGCTCACTGTGATCGTGCCGAGTGTGGGCAGCGGCGCGACGCCGGTCAGGTCGATCGTCGCCGGGGCGCTGGTCACTTCACGAACGCCCGCCGCGTTACCGACGACCGTGACGATCTCGAACTGCGTCGCCGAGTCATCCCATGCCCAGGTGAGCGGATTGATCCACGCTTCGAGGGCGGCTTCGACCGACGCCTGCACGGCTTCAGCGGACCAGCCGACCGCGGCCTTCACGGTCACGGCGACGTCGATCGGGGTGTAAGTCGGGGCGATCACATGAATCGACAGGGACGCTAACGCCTGCTCGGCGAGATCCATGCGGGCTTCTTCCATCAGGGTAGGGTCGATCGCCAGCCCGTCAAGCCCGGCGACGGCGACCGTGACGTGCCCGTAAGTCGTCACGCCCGGCGCTGCCGGGTCGTAATTATCCAGCGCCAGGGCGCGGCCCACGCCGACGCGGGACAGGGCCGCATATTCGAACTGCTCGCGATGCACCAGTGTCGAGTTCTGCCGGGCCAGGGTAGCGGCGCCGCGGGCGAAGAAGACGTCGTCGTTTTCGAGATCCGCGCCGCCGAGCAGGGCAGCGGCGAGCTTCGCCGACTCAATGAAGGGCAGGTTATCGACGACACTGACGGGCGCGCCGGTCGGGGCGCCGTTCGGCAGCGACCCCAACTGCTCGGCGATGACGTTGACCTGCCCCGTCAGGGTCTCACTGGTGATGATCGACAGGTCTTCGGTCGTGAACAGGTCGACAGTCTCGATCGTCGTGTCGAGCGCCAGGCGCAGGCGCGTGCCTGCGGGGATGACCTGCGTCGGCGCCGAGTTCGTGACCGCGATCTCGACCCTGCCGCGGGCGGCGATGCCCGGCGACCGGGTCGTGCCGCCCAGCCCGAGAATCAGTTCAGCGACCCGCGGCCCGAGCAGCTGCAGGCTAAGGATCTCCGGCCCGAGCATGACGGCCAGCGCTTCGATCAGCACCATTTCGGTATTGCCCCCGCGGGGTTGCCACTCGGGCATGACCGACTTGATATGCGTCACTGCGGCGCCGACTAGGTCGTCTTCGTTGCCCCAGTTCAGCAGTCGCAGAGCTTCCATTTCGGGGACGTCGAACGCTTCGGTCATTCGGTGCTGCCTTCCGCGTCGCGGGTCCAGGTGATTTCGGCGACGGCTTGCGAGTTGTTCTTCGGGGTGCTGGTGACGGCCTTCACGATGACGCCCTGCGGGCCGTGTTCGTTGAGACCGACCTGCACGTCGCCGACGTATAGGCCGCTGAAGCCGGGGTCGGGGACGCCGAAGGTCGGGCGCATGGGGCGTTCGCCGATGGTCGTCAGGACCAGCACGGCGATCGCTTCGTCGATCTCAGCGTCAGATCCGCGCTCGACCGTAGCGACCGACCCGGTCGGGGTCAGCCTGAAGGGAAAACTAATAGCGCCGTCAGCCATGCGTTGAGCATCGCCGACGGCGCCTTAGCCGTGTGGGAAGGCTTAGCCCAGCGCTTCGCGCCTGCCCGGTACGTCATCGAGGTCAGGATCAGCGGCGGGGTACTCGGGAAGAATGCCGTGGTCTTCGATAACTTCGCCGGGGATGGTCTGATCATTCGAATAAGAATCGGGGGTCTTCGCCGCGCCGAGCAGCACGCCCACGCCCGGCCAGCGCTGCTCGGCCAGGCGAACAGCCGTGTAATAGACGGCCTGCAGCAGCCCGGTCAGGAACACGATAAGCCCGGTCTGCGCCCCGGCGTCGAGGTTCACGCCGAGCGTCAGCAGCCACGCGGCCAGCGCGCCGACCACGATCGGCGCGTAGGTGCGGATCAGGGACAGGATCAAAGTATTCATGTGAGTTGTTTCCTTACTGCCAGAGTTTGATATCGGCGCCGTAGGTGGTCAGGTCGGGGCCGGTGGCGGACGCGGTCACGGCGACTTCAAGGAACGCGCCCTTCGGGATCGGGGCGCTGAACCGGGCCGAGCCGCGGAACTCTCCCGACTTCGTGCCGTGAACCTGCTGCGTGTAGTAGCCCGAGCGCCTGCCGCCGACCGTGACGACGATGAACTGCACGGTGATGACCTGACCTTCGCCTAGCCCGGTGCCCTGCAGGAATAGGTCGACGTCATACAGACCGGCGACCGGGGACAGGTTCAGGTTCCGCTTCCCGGTCTTGTCCTTCAGATACCAGGTCTTATCTTTCGCGAGCCGGGTCGCGCCGGGCTTGCGGATAATCGCGGGGACGCGCTTATAAGTGGGCATGTCGTCATCCTTTACGGGGGCAGGGGCGGGCTTTGGGGCGGGTTTCACGGCTGCGGCCTGCGCGGTGATCGCGAGGTCTTCGGGCCATTCGCTGAAGTACAATTCGGGATTCACGCGGCCATAGACGCCGTTATTGAAGTCCCAGTTAGGGGGCAGCGCTTCGATGTGGGCGTGCGGGCCGGTCGTGGCCGTGCCGCTGTTGCCCGATATGCCGATCAGTTCGCCCTTGCGGACGCGCTTACCGACCGGGGCCGTCGAGTCGGACAGGTGCGCGATGATGAACGTCGGCATCGTCTCGGTGCGCCCGTTCGCGTCCATCCCGTCGATGACCAGCGTGTCGCCGCCCATCGCGGTCAGCCACCAGTCGTTAGCGAGGTAGTTATCGGACAGCCAGCCCGAGTTACGGATGATCCCGTCGCAGGGCGCATAGATCGGCGTGCCCGCGGGCATCGCTTGGTCGTAGCCGGTGTGCCCGCCTGCGGGGTTGTGCCCGCCAGGGTTCGACCGGAACGCCTGAGAGCGCCAGCCGGTGCCGCGCCGGTAAGGGTAGCAATAGGTGGTCATGCGTTCAGCGTGAAGCCGACCCGGCTGCGGTTGTGGGAAGGCTTTAGGATCATGCGTCAGCGGGGGCCGGTGCCTTATCGTTCGACGGGTGCCCGGCGATGTAGATGCCCTGCGGCGGCATCGGGATATTCGAGATAGCGCCCAGGTCTCTTATGACCCTGACCAGCGCGTATATGAAGTCGATCAGCACCGTGCGTTCGCGCTGCACGCCTTCAAATTTCGCGTTCAGCGCTTCGAACTTCTGCTCTAGTTCGTCGAACTTGCTGTCGCGTTCCTTCAGCATGTTCTCGAACCGCTGCAGCAGCCGCTCGTCGGCTTCGATGCCGATCTTCCGGTCTTCCCTGCTGTCGGCAGGGGTGCGCCACTTTTTACTAATCGCCGCGATCAGTGCGGTCACGACGCCGCCGATCAGCGTGAACACGCCCAGGAACATCGGCAGCGGCATCGGCAGATCAGACTCGGTCACGGCGAACGCGGCGAACCCGAGCACGACAGGGTCAATCATTCGTCAATGCTTTCGGTGAACTTGTAGATCACGGTGCGGGACTTCGCAGCCCCCTTGACCATGACCATTCGGGCGATGATCGCGGCCATGATCACGTAGGCGAACCCGATCGCGACCGCCCGCGACTGTCCCGACGTGATCCATAGACCGACCTGCACTGCGGCGAATACAGCCGGGCCGATCATCAGCAGGACAAGGCCGGTCATTTCGACGACGAAGCCCTTATGCCGGGTCTCGTATTTTTGGGCGGACATGACCAGGCCGACGACGCTGATCCAGAACCCGAGGATCGTCAGGGTCGCCCATACGCACAGGAACGTCGTCGAGACGTTATGCCGCAGCGATTCCAACTGCACGAGCGGGATCATCAGGAGGATGCCTAGGGCGGCTTTGAAGTGCAGGAACGCCCAGTCGACGCGGGTCATCCTGCCGAACGCGGACAGGATGCGCTTGACCCGAGACATTAGACGACCACGCTCTCGACGTAGTACTGAAAGGAAACGCTGATCTGCGCGTTCGCGCCCCATGACAGGCCGTTCACGTCGTCGGCGCGGACCAGGACGCGGCCCGAAGCGGGCTGCACTAGGGTCTGTATCCGCTGATAGGCGGCGCCGCCTGACAGGTTCGTGACCGTCCCGACGGCTGTCGCCGACAGTTCACGCAACTCGGTCGGGATGATCGCGCCGAGCGGGGCGAATAGGACATTCCCGCCCGAGACCGCGTGAGCGCTCGACCCGTTCGGGCGGATAATCTCAACATTGCCGGTCACTAGGGTCTTATTCGCGAAGGGCACTGACTGGATCTTCCCGGCCACGGTGAAGCCCGCGATCGCGAGGGGCGCCCAGTTGCGAACGGTCAGGCCGGGGCCGACCTGCTGATCGACGTAGTCGGCGGTCTGCAGGGTCAGATCGTCGACGTAGGCTTTCGTCGTGGCTTCGGATGCGTTGACGGGGGTCGCGACGGCGATCCTGCCGTTACCGTCACGCTTGACCAGCGCGTTACTCGTCGCCGAGTAGCTGGCGCCGTTCAGTAGCGCCTTATCGGTCGCTGGCATTGCCCCGTCGGTCGTGGAGGTTGCGAGGTCGAGCCGGTGCGTATGGTCGGCGCGGGCAGCGCGGGCCGATACGCCTTCGACGCCGTTGACGCCGGGGGTGACTTTCGTGCCTGCGCCGCCGCCTCCGTTCGGGTTCGCGTCTTTCCAGGCTACGCCGTCGTCATAGTAAAGTCGGCTGGCGGTTTCGTCCCAGTAGATGCGCCCCCGCTTGCCTGCAGCCGGGCGGGCCGCGGTGATGCCCTGCGAAAACATCGCGGCGTTATTTTCCAGCGCGTCGATCATCGCATTGAACTCGGCGCGGTTCGGGTGCGGATCGCCGCCGCTGCCGTACTGCTTCAGCAGGAAACGAAGGGTCGAGGTGATAGCCATGACCCCAGCGTGCGGGCCAGTCGGGGGCGTGTGTGGGACGGGGCCGGTGTCCTAGCCGGGGCAGCACGAAACCCCCGACCCTGACCGGCGTTAGTTCAGCCAGGGGCGGGGGCTAAGGCAAGGCGGCGGTCCCGAAGGGGCGCGCTGCGTTCTAACCGTAGCACTCAACTAGCCGGGCGCGAGCACTATCAGGTCGTCGCGTCGGCCTTCGATCGCCGCGACCAGCACCCTATCGTCGACTACCAGCCCGGCGACGACGCACGGCATCCTGATTGCCTGATCGCCATATAGCGAGGGGATGACGGCGGCGACCGTCCCGTCGGTGTAGATCTCGACGATGGTGCCGCGCCAGATCGAGGGGATCGCCCCGCGCCCGCTGCTCGCCGTGCGCTTCTGCTGAAGCGCCTGCCCGAGTGCCCCGGCCATTACGCGCCGCCGATGATCTGCACGCCGGGCACGGCGAACGCTTCGTGATAGCGCCCATACTCGGGGGCGATGACGACCGACAGGCCCGGCCCGATTGACTCGATGACCCTGCCCCTGCCGACCGTCAGCCCGAGCCTGCCGTCGGACGTCCTGACGATCAGGCCCCGCAGCTTCAGGTCGACCGGGGCCGCGGCGTTGCGCGCCGCCAGGAACAGGCGCAGGTGATCATCGCTGCGCGGGATCTCCAAACCGTGCACGGCTGCGGCCTGCGACAGCGGTTCGGCCAACTCTAGCCGCGGCCCGACGGCCTGCGCGAGCAGCGCGTCAGCGTCGGCCCCCGTCGGCAGCAGGCTATCGGCCAGGCGCAGAACTCGGGACACGATCAGACCAGCCCAAACACTCATGTTTACCTGACTCTCTTAGGGCGCAGGTAGCCTTGCAGGCCCTGCTTCGACAAAACCATCGCACGCGCAGGGCCGGGGTTCTGCGACATGACCAGCAGCGACCCGCCGCGGTCTTCGAGCACGATCGCGACGTGACCGTAGCCGCCGCCGTAGAAGCCAGACCAGCAGGCGATATCGCCCTTACCGGCCTTCTCGCCCCACGCGCTGCCGACCGGATACTTCTCGTAGATCGACGCGGGCGCGTTGCCGAACCACTGATTACCGTTCGCGAAGACCTGCCCGCCGCCCCCGGCGACGTTGATGTGATAGTGGTTCGCTAGGTCGACACACTGCGCCCCGAAGCTGCCGTCCATGTCTATAGCCCGGCCATTCACGCCAGCGGCCCAGCGGTCGACAGCAGAGCCTACGCCCGACGCTACCGGGACGCTGCCGCCGCCGCTCGACGCTGCCGCCCGGCCCGACGTCGACGCCTTCGAGCCGCCGCTGCTGGTCTCGGTGCGCGGGGGTTCGACCTTCGGGTCGATAGGCCGCTGACAGGTCACAGTGACGGCGCCAGCGACGTGCAGCGGGAAGTCGACAGCGTTGATAATCCAGGTGCCGCCCATCGCCCCGACAGCCCTGCCAGTGAGCACGACCGCGTCGCCGGGCCGGGCCTGATCGGCGTCCTTCGAGATCAGCTTCACGGTCATCGACTCGCGCAGTTCAGCGCCGGGGTTATCTTCGTACTGCGGCATACCGACCATGCCTTCGGAATGGTCGAGCCAGTTATGCCAGACCAGCGACCACGTCCTGCGCGGCCAGGTCGCCCGCACCAGGTAGGACGGCTTCGCGAAGACCAGCGTCGACCCGTATTCGAACAGCCAGCAGCCCGACTCCCGCGCCTGCTGCGCGAGGACGTCCCACGTCGATTCGGCCTGCCCGCCGTCTTCAGGCGCGACGCGGGCGATGCTCTTGACGCCGAGACCGGGCTGCACAAGATGCGACATGCCGACCGACTTCGCGATCCCGGCGACCCAAGACGTGACGGACGTGCTGCCCCATGACTTCGCGCCCTGATGCGACTTGCCGCGCAGGGTCGTCACGAATTTCGAGGGGGCGTTGATCGTCACGACCGGCCCTGCCTTGCCCGACTGAAGCTTCAGCCCGTCGCAGGTCAGGAACCAATCGCCATAGCGCACCGACGCGCCGGGCACGAACAGCTTCGAGTTGAACAGATCCAGGTCGTGCGTGTCCTGAAACGTGAAGCCCATCTCGGTCACTTTGTCGATCGCTACCGACAGGGACGCGCCGACGCACAGCTGCGCCAGGTCAGCCGAGACCTTAGCGCCCGAGACCGAGACCGACTTCAGCCGGGCGCCGTCAAGTGTCGTGCCCATCAGGCGGGCCTTCGAGTGCGTGGGCAGTCAAGCATGCCCCGATCGTCGCCCGCCGCGGCCTGTCAGTGTGGGAAGGTAGCCTAGAACGAAGACGACCCCGCGATAGCTCGAACTATCCGGGGTCATGACCGACTAACGTTTAGGACCAAAGTCGATATGACAATTCTTGCATGCGGCATCAACAGCTGCGACCGCAAACACTTCGGACGCGGATACTGCCGCCGTCACTATTACAAGTGGCGCAAGTACGGCGATCCGCTGGCCGGTGGGCGGCACTATGAAACGCCCGAGCTTTCATTTGCGGCCAGGACTCGCCCCGTCGGCGACTGCCTACTCTGGACCGGCAGCACTAACGGAACTTATGGGATGATCGCGATCGGGCAAGGGCGCGAGCAATATGCGCACGTCTACGCATGGGAACGTGCGAACGGGCCACTGCCAGAAGGCATAATGCCGGACCATCGCTGCCACAATAAACTGTGCGCTAACGTCGAGCATCTACGCCTAGCGACGAAGAAGCAGAACGCGCAGAACGTGACCGGGCCGCGGGTCGATAATACTTCGGGCTATCTCGGCGTCAGCTGGGATAAGACCCGGCAGAAGTGGATCGCCTACGCGAGTATCGACGGGAAGATGAAGAATCTAGGCCGATTCGACGACGTCGAAGAAGCCGCCCGCGTTGCGCGTGAAGCCCGGCTGAAGCACTACACGCACAACGATCACGACCGTAGCGCCTAGCGGGCAGGGATCTTGAAAACCTGCCCAGGAAAAATCCAATGCGGGTTCCTTATTATGGCTTTGTTCAGGTTGAAGATTTCCGGCCAGCGGTAGGGGCTGCGCAGGTACTTCGCCGCGAGATCCCACAGGGTATCGCCGGGCACGACCCGATGCTGCCGGGCCGCTGGCGCTGCGGGCTTGCGTACCGGGGCGGGCTTCGGGATGACGCGCACCAGGTTCGCCGGTTCGGTGACCGCTTCTTCGAGCGACCACGAAAGGCGGGCGCGGGAGATCCGGTTATCGGCGGCGCGCTGCTCGACCGAGACCGGCAGGTCTTTGATCCACCACCATTTATTAGTTTCGAACTCGGCTGACCCGCCGACAAAACGCACCCTTGCCCCGTCGCGGGCGAGCTTGACCAGGGGCGTGATCAGGTGCTCGATCGACGTGCGGTAGTCCGATGACGCGATCGTGTGGCTGAAGGACAGGGCCGACGCGCTCGGGCCGATCATGCGCTGAATCGGCTTCAGCCCTTCGGTCTCGACCGACCCGAACCGTGCGACGTTGACGTGTTCGAACTGCGACGGCGATGAATACAGGGTGAAGCGCTGGCCGCGCTCGGTCGTTACGGCCATAGTGCTGGCCCGTTGGGGGCGGGCGATGATTACCCTGACCATCTAGTAACTCCTGTTTTCGTTGCGGAAGATCTCATTTACTGCGTCGCGGATCGCGTCGATATCGGTTTCGCTGACCCGTTCGCCCTGCGTATTGATGACGATCTGCACGGCGCCTTCGGCGACGATCGTCGTGCTGCCGCCGCCGCGACCGGCGCTGCTGTAGCCGCTGGTCAGGGCCGGGCCAGACCCGGCAGGCCTGCCGCCAGACGCCGCAGCGTTCGCGGCCATGATGTTGCTAGGGCCGATCGCCCTAGTCAGTTCGGGGACCAGGACCGATTCGCCGGGGGACAGCAGCGCGGGGATCACGTCGCGGCCCGGCGCGTAGCCGCCGAGCACGCCGCCGCCAGCGAACATCACGCCGTTGCCGGGGTAGACGCCGCCGCCCGAGTTCTGCGGCATGATGCCCTGCCCGTTGTCGTCTTTCGCGATGCCGAGCATGTCCTGAATTCCGCCGAGCGGGTTGTTAGCGAACTCGCCGATCTTCCCGAGCACGGTTTCGATCGCGCCCGCGACGGCGTCGAACGCGCCCTTGATCCCGTCGATGACCGGCTGCAACTTATCGCCGACGAAGGACATGAAGCCTTGAAAGTTCTTGATCAGGTCGTCGATGAAGGACTTGACGCCGTTGATCGCGCCGCCGATCGTGACGCTGAACCAATCGCCGACGGCCTTCGCGGCGGGCATGAGGGTGTTGTTCCAGAAGTCGGTTAGGCCGCGGAACGCGCCGACGATCAGGTCGATGACCGGCTGGATCAGGGTCGTGTAGATCCAGTTCATGACCGTGCCGATGAAGTTGCCGACCGCCTGAAAGGCCGGGATCAGGACGCCGTTCCAGAAGTTCACCAGCCCGACGAAGCCGTTCACGATGAAGTCGATGACCGGCTTGATCAGGGTCGTCCAGATCCAATTGAAGATCTGCCCGATGAAGTTACCGAACGACTGCATGCCGGGGATGATGATCGTATTCCAGAAGGAAATGAGGTTATTGAACGCGCCGACGATGAAGTCGACGACGGGCTTGATCGCGAACGTCCAGATCCATGTGAAAATGCTGCTGATGAAGTTCGCGAGGGTCTGGAAACCTAGAACGATGTTCGCGGCGACGTCGCCGAACCATTTGCCGAGCGCCTGAATCGCGGGGAACAGGACGCCGTTCCAGAAGTCGACCAGCTTGTGAAACAGGAACACCGCGATCGTCGTGAGGTTCCAGACCAGGCGGCTGATCCAGTCGAAGACCGGGGCGAAGAAGTCGCCGACGGCTTTGACCGCGGGCATCAGGACGCCGTTGAAGAAGTCGACCATCATGCCCCAGCCGTCGACGAAGAAGCCGATGAAGTCGCGGAACCAATTACCGATGTTCGCGAACGTGTCGCCTAGGAACGTGCCGATGTTCGCGAAGACGTCTTCGAACCATTGCCCGACGGCGTCGATTGCGGGCAGCAGGGTCGTGTTCCACCAGTCGACGACGTTGTTCCATGCGCCGACGATCCAGTCGGTCGCGGTCTTCACGGCGTCGCCGACCCATTTCATCGCGGCGTCGACGCCGTCCCTGAACCATTCGACATTGTTGTAGGCCCAGATGAACGCGCCGACCAGCAGCGCGACGATGCCGATGATCCAGCCGACCGGCCCCATCGCGACCAGCCATGAAGCGGCGATCTTCACGGCGTTCACGGTCGCCGCAGTAGCCATAAGCACCCAACCGCCGATGATCTGCCAGGCGGCGATGACGTTCATCGCTGACGCCTTCACGGCGGCGCCCTGCGTCATGGCCCAGGCGATGCGGGTCTTCACCGCGGCCTTCATAGCTTCGATGCCCATCTGCACGAAGCGGGGGATCAGCAGGGTCAGGATCAGCCCGGCGACGACCGTGATCGGGTCTTTCCATTCGACGATTTTGTCGGCGACGGCCTTCAGCTTATCGGGCAGTTTGATCGCCGCGTCGCGCAGCTTCAGCAGCATGTCGACGGCCTTCGAATCTTCTTCCCAACCGAACGCCGACTTCAGCATGCCCTGATAGTCGCCCTTCACGATCAGGTCGTAGAGACCGATCGCGCCTTCGCGGATATCGAACAGCAGATCGACGACGGGGTTATCTTCTTCGACGTTGAACGCCTTCGCGAAGGCGCCGCTGAAGTCGCCCTTCACGAACAGGTCATAGAGTCCCTGCGCGGCGTTACCGGTCCATTCCATCGCCTTCCCGAGACCGTTCGACAGGGCGCCGATCGCGACGGTCGCTGCGGGCTTGATCTTATCGAGCGCCTTCATCAGGCCCGAGTTGATCGTCGCGTTCAGGTTGCCGAGCGCGCCTTCGAAGGTCTTCGTCGACTTCGCGGCTTCTTCGGCGATCGGCTGATTACCGAGCGTCATGATCGCGGCCTGAAATTCTTCGGCGGTAATCTCGCCGTTTTCCATCGCCTTTTTGAAGTTGCCTTCAAACGCGCCCGCGTTGCGCATGGCCTTCTGAAGCTGACCGGACGCGCCAGGGATCGCGTCGGCGAGCATGTTCCAGTCTTCGGCCATGAGCTTGCCCGCGCCTGCGGACTGGCCCAGTGCAAGGCTGACGGACTTGAATGTCTCGGCGTTGCCGCCCGCGACGGCGTTCAGGTTGCCCGCGGCCTTCGTGATAGCGCTGTAGTCCTTCACGCCGTTCGCGGCAAGCGTCGCCATTGTCTTTTGAATGGTCGGCAGGTCATAGACCGTTTGGTCGGCGAAGGCTTTCGCGTCGGCGGTCGCCTGCGTGATCGCTGACGTGTCAAGCCCCGCGAAGGACATAGTCGACTTGAACTTATCCGTCGCGTCACTCGCCCGGCCCGCTTCGGCGATGAAGCCGCCGACCATCTGCGCCCCGAAGTAGGTCGCGACCAGCGCCCCCGCCTTCTTCAGCCCGTCACCGAAGCCGTTCGCGGTCTTCTCGCCCTGCCTGCGGGAATACTCGGGCAGGCCGTCGAGTGCGGTCTTGATCTTCGAGCGCATGGTGCCGAACATTCGGGCCGCGCCGTCGGTCGCCCTGCCGATCGGCCCGCCCATGCCGGAAAAAAGCCGGTTCTGCTTCTTCAGGTCGCCGTCGATCGCGTTTGTCGACTTCGTGACCGCCGCGGCCTGCTTGCGAGATCCTTCTTCGACGGTCTTCGTGAAGCCTGCGACCTTCTTTTCAGCCGCGGCAAGGGGGGCGCTCATTTGGTCTTTGAGTTCGGCGGTCAGTGTGACCGTTTCGTTAGCCAATTTCGCGCCCCCCTTCCGTTGTTATTTGCTCTTGCGGTTCTGTTCGTCTGCCCGTCGGCGGTCATCGGCCCATAGAACTCTGGCCGCTGCCGCCCTGACCGCCCGGTGACGGTAGTCCTTTTCGGCGACTACCGTGACCGGGTCGATCCCGATGCGCTCGGCGATCCGCGCCTGCTCGGCGAAGTCGGCACGGTCGGCGAGCCATTCGGTTAGGCGTCGGTAGGGTCCAGCGGTTCGAGGTCTTCGCCCCAGCCCGCGGCCTTCAGGACCGCGGCCCCGATGGTGTTCGTCTCGGCGTCGCCCAGGAACTTACGCACGGCGACGTGCGAGACGCTGCCCTTACCGAAGGCGTTCACGAAGGTCGTCGAGTTCACGATCAGGTCGTCGCCGTCGGCGTCGACGATCTTCTTCAGCTGACCGTCGATCTCCTGATAGATCGCCGTGTTCTTCTCGAAGATCGCCATAGCGTTCCCGACGCTCATGTCGGCATCTTCGACGTTCTTCTTCTTGCCCTTCGAAGCGTTACGGTAGCGCTTGATATCCGGCTCGGTGATCACGGCGTCGAACTCAAGAACGAAGCCGCCAGGCCGGGACTTGACCGGGAACTTCACGACGTTCGAGATCGCTTCACCGGCCAGGCCGAGCAGCTGGTCGAGGGCGCTATCGCCGGTCGCTGCTGCCTTGACGGGTTCGGGGTTCGTCATGCCGAGCGATTCGGCGTTCGCGGGCCTGATCG
>Ga0307408_100002195_pt1 | contig 13956 bp, 11 predicted proteins | sample 322Cmetagenome_FD_202116 | JGI IMG/M metagenome (GOLD analysis project Ga0307408, IMG submission 202116) | Maize rhizosphere microbial communities from greenhouse at UC Davis, California, United States - 322HYB-C-3 | ecosystem: Host-associated > Plants > Roots > Rhizosphere > Soil | place...
GGCGCTGGTGACCCTGGCAGTGAAAACCTTTATCGAATGGCGCCTGCACGAAAACTACGGCGACGACGCCAAGGAGCATTGATATGACGATCGCAGTCAAGAACATCAACAAGCGTTTCGGCGACTTCGTCGCCCTGGATAATGTATCGCTCGATTTCCCGCAGGGCGAGCTGACCGCGCTGCTGGGCCCATCGGGCTGCGGCAAGACCACGCTGCTGCGCTGCATCGCCGGCCTGGAACATCCGGATTCGGGCCAGGTGCTGCTGGACGGAGCCGATGCCTCCGACCGCCATGTGCGCGAGCGCCAGGTCGGCTTCGTGTTCCAGCACTACGCGCTGTTCAAGCATATGACCGTGTTCGAGAACGTGGCCTTCGGCCTGCGCGTCAAGCCGCGCAAGGAACGCCCGTCGGAAGAGCAGATCCGCCGCAAGGTCAAGGAACTGCTGGAACTGGTGCAGCTGGACTGGCTGGCCGACCGTTATCCGCCGCAGCTGTCCGGCGGCCAACGCCAGCGTATCGCCCTGGCGCGGGCACTGGCCGTTGAACCGCGCGTGCTGCTGCTGGACGAACCGTTCGGCGCGCTGGATGCCAAGGTGCGCAAGGAGCTGCGCCGCTGGCTGCGCCGCCTGCACGACGAGCTGCACGTGACGTCGATTTTCGTGACCCACGACCAGGAAGAAGCACTCGAAGTGGCCGACCGCGTTGTGCTGATGAACAAAGGCCATGTCGAGCAACTTGGCTCGCCGGACGAGGTGTACAACCATCCCGCTTCGCCGTTCGTCTACGGCTTCCTCGGCAACGTCAATGTTTTCCACGGCCGCGTGCATGAAGGCGTCCTGGCCAGCGATGGCGTTGAATTCGATGTGGAAGGGCATGGCAGCGGCAAGGGCACGGCTTACATCCGCCCGCACGACCTGGAAGTAGAGCGCTATGTGCAAGGGGCGGAAGGCATCGTGGTCAAGCTGCGCCGCGCGCACGCGATCGGCCCGCTGGCCCAGCTCGACCTGGAGCGCACCGACAACGCTCAGATCATCGAGGCGACCATTTCCAACGAACGCTATATCCAACTGAACCTGAAAGACGGCGAAACCCTGGTGGTGCGTCCAAAACGCCTGCGCGTCTTCGTCGATGAAGGGGCCCACGCATGAACTTCCAGCAACTGCGCTCCGTGCGCGAAGCCGCGCGCCGCAACTACAACCTGACCGAAGTGGCAAATGCCCTGTTCACATCGCAGCCGGGCGTGAGCCGCCAGATCCGCGAACTGGAAGACGAACTTGGCGTCATCATCTTCGAGCGCAACGGCAAGCGCCTGACCGGCCTGACCGAGCCTGGCAAGGGCATCCTCAAGATCGTCGACCGCCTGCTGGTGGAAGCGGAAAACCTGCAACAGGCCAGCCTGGAATTCACCGGCCAGAAGAGCGGCACGCTGACTATCGCCGCCACGCACACCCAGGCACGCTATGCGCTGCCAAAAGCGGTTTCGCATTTCCGTAACGAGTTCCCTGACGTGCGCATCGCCCTGCAGCAAAGCGCTCCAGACCATATCGCCGAATGGGTTTTGTCGGGCAAGGCCGATATCGGCATCGCTACCGAAGGCCTGTCGCAATTCCCGGACCTGGTGTCGTTTCCGTGCTACCGCTGGAGCCACCTGGTGGTGGTACCGGACGGCCACCCGCTGCTGACGCGATCCCCGATCCGCCTGGAAGACCTGGCCGAATACCCGCTGATTACCTATGACGTCGGCTTTACCGGCCGTGGCCACATCGACGCCGCCTTCGACAAGGCGGGCGTGCGTCCCGACATCGTGCTGACCGCGATGGACTCGGACGTCATCAAGCAGTACGTGACGCTGGGCCTGGGCGTTGGCCTGGTGGCATCGATGGCCTTTGACCATGGCCGCGACAAGGGTCTGCGCGCCATCGAGGCCTCCCATTTATTCGCTGCAAATACAACAAGACTGGCCTTGCGCAAAGGAGCATACTTGCGGTCGTATGCCTACGAGTTCATCTCGCAGTTCGCCCCGGATTTGACACGCAGCGACATCGAGCAAGCCTTGCAGGGAGGCGACCCCCTGTAACCTTGAAGGAGGTTGTATGGGTATCGGCAACTGGAAGATCGGCGTCCGCCTGGCCGCCGGATTGGGTCTCGCACTAGCCTTCATGGTTGGCATTGCCGCTACAGGCATTGCCAACCTGGGCAAACTGAATGATGGCACTGAGGACATCGCCAGCGACAAGGTGCCGAAAGTAGTTCTTGCTTACGAGGCGATCGGCGGTGTCAACGACATCGCACGTGCCATGCGCAATGCAATGCTCTCCACCGAGCCGGAAACGGTGAAGAAGGAATTGAAGCGCGTCGAGGACAAGAAGACCGAGATCGATGGCAATCTCGACAAGCTTGCCAAACTGATTGCAGATGATGAAGATGCGGAAAGCAAGGCCAAACTGAAGGCCGTGCAGGAAGCGCGCGAGCGTTACCTGGTCGTGCAATCTGCCTTCCTGAAAAAATCCGCCGACGACAGCCAGCGCGAAGAAAACGTCAAATACCTGCTGACCACGGTGCGCAAGGAGCAGACAGCTTACCTGACCGCACTCACCGAACTCGTGAAATACCAGACGGCTGCAGTGAATAGCGCCAGCGATGTCGCCGGCAAGGCTTACAGCAATTCCCGCAACGTGATGATGGTGCTGACTGCGGCGGCAGCCGCACTGGCGGCCTGGGTCGCCTGGTGGGTCACGCGCAGCATCACGCAGCCGCTGAACCGCGCCGTCGGCGTGGCGGAGGCGGTGGCGGGCGGCGACCTGACACAGCGTATCGACGTTACCAGCCGCGACGAAACGGGCCAGCTGCTGCAAGCGCTGGCGAATATGAATGACAGCCTGGCGCGCACGGTCGGCAAGGTGCGCTCAGGTTCGGACACCATCACCACGGCTTCGAACGAAATCGCCACCGGCAACCTTGATCTCTCGTCGCGCACCGAGCAGCAAGCCAGCTCGCTGGAGGAAACGGCTTCCTCGATGGAGGAGCTGACCTCCACTGTGCAGCAAAACGCTGAGAACGCACGCCAGGCCACGCAGCTCGTGGTGACCGCATCCGATTTTGCCACGCGCGGCGGCGCCGTTGTGGGGCAGGTGGTCAGCACCATGGGGGCGATCAAGGAGTCGTCGAACAAGATTGTCGACATCATCGGCGTGATCGACGGCATCGCATTCCAGACCAATATCCTTGCGCTGAATGCCGCCGTTGAAGCAGCGCGTGCGGGCGAGCAGGGCAGGGGCTTTGCCGTGGTGGCGTCGGAGGTGCGCAACCTGGCGCAGCGCTCCGCCGCAGCAGCGAAGGAAATCAAGGAGCTGATCGGGCACTCGGTCGACACGGTGGATGAAGGCGCGCGCCTGGTCGACCAGGCCGGTGAAACGATGGATGGCATCGTCAAGGCAGTGCAGCAGGTGAGTGACATCATGCAGCAGATCAGCGCTGCAAGCCAGGAGCAAAGCAGCGGCATCGCCCAGGTCAACCAGGCGATCGTCTCGATTGACGATGTGACGCAGCAGAATGCCGCGCTGGTCGAAGAAGCCGCGGCGGCCGCACAGTCGATGCGCGACCAGGCGGAAATGCTGGCCGACGCGGTCAGCGTATTCCGCCTGGCCGACCATCAGGCCGACCCGAAACGGCTGGCAGTGCGGGCAGTGGTCAAGGCTGCGACGCGCCCGGCGCCAGCGGCAACGCGTGCTGTTGCCCGGCGCCCCGAGAAACCTGCGCCAGCCGCCACCAGGGCGTCCAGCGCCAACCAGGAATGGGAGGAATTCTGAAGCGGCGCGCCGCCGCTTAGAATTCTTCCCAGCCGTCGCCCGCGCCGTTGGCGGCCAGCGTGCGCTTGGCTGCGGCGGGTTTTGCCGGCTGCGCCGCTGCGCGAGGCTGGAGGCGGGTAACGGTCGCGCTGCTGCGTACTGGCGCTGGCGCAGGCGCCGAACGCGGCACCGCAGGGGCGCCGGCGTATCGCGTGGCCTGCGCTGCCCCTTTCGCCGATTCTTGCGCCGACAGGCGGAATACGCTCACAGCGTGCGACAGCGAAGTCGCCTGCTCCTGCAGTGCTCCCGCCGCAGCCGCAGCTTGCTCCACCAGCGCCGCGTTCTGCTGGGTGGCGCTGTCCATCTGCACCACGGCCTGGTTGATCTGCTGCAGTCCCGAACTCTGTTCTCCGCTGGCGGCGGAAATCTCGCCGATAATGTCCGTCACCTGCTGCACACTCTGCACCACTTCGCGCATGGTGGTGCCGGCCTGGTCGACCAGGCGGCTGCCTTCTTCCACTTGCGCCACCGAGTTGTCGATCAGTTGCTTGATCTCCTTGGCGGCATTGCCCGCACGCTGTGCCAGGTTGCGCACTTCCGAAGCGACGACCGCGAAGCCGCGGCCCTGCTCGCCGGCGCGCGCCGCTTCCACCGCGGCATTCAGCGCCAGGATGTTGGTCTGGAATGCGATGCCGTCGATGACCGAGATGATTTCCACGATCTTGTAGGCCGATTCGTTGATGGCGCTCATCTTGTCGACTACCTGCGACACCACGGCACCGCCGCGCCGCGCCACTTCCGATGCGTTGCCTGCCAGCTGGTTCGCCTGGCGCGCATTGTCGGCATTCTGGCGCACGGTGGACGTCAGTTCTTCCATCGACGATGCGGTTTCTTCCAGCGAGCTGGCCTGCTGCTCGGTGCGCGCCGACAGGTCCATATTGCCGCTGGCGATTTCAGACGAGGCGGTGCTGATGGAATCGGTGGCCCGGCGCACGTCGCCGACAATGCCGACCAGGCTATTGCTCATTTCGCGCAAGGCGCCCAGCAGCTTGCCTGTTTCGTCATGCGTGCGCACTTCGATCTGCTGCGTCAGGTCGCCGGCTGCAACGCTTTCGGCGATGCGTACCGCGCGGTCCAGCGGGGCGGTAATGCTGCGCACCAGCCACCAGCCGATGCCTGCCGCCAAGGACAGCCCGCCGGCCAGGATGCCGATCACCAGCAAGCGGAAGCTGGCGAAGCTGGCCTGCGATGATTCGTACACCTGCTTGCCGACCTCCTTTTGCAGGTTGACCAGCTGGTTGATCAGGTCGCGCACGGGTACGAAGCGCTCGTGCATGCGTCCGTGCATCAGGGATTTCATCTTTTCCATGTCACCGGCACGGGCGGCCACCAGCGCCGGTTCCAGGCCCTGCTCGAGATAGATGGAATGGGCGGCGCTGAATTGGTCCACCAGTGCCTTTTCTTCCGTGGTCATTTGCGTGGCGATGTACGCCTTCCACATCTGCTCGGCGTGGGCGCGGTCTTGCTCGACTTCCTTCACCATTTCAGGAAGGGCCGCGGCGTCGCCGAGCGCCGCATTGGCCATCGAGAGCTGGTTGCGGTTCATTGAGCGGATCATGTCCTGCAACTGGCCCAGTGCCACCAGGCGGTCTTCATACACCGACTTGAGCGATTCGTTCGTATTCGACAAGCTGGTGATGCCGGCAATGCCGATCACCGTCATCATCAGGGAAAGGATTGCCAGGACCGCGACCAGGCGGATTTTGATTGTCAGGTTGTTCAGCATGTACGGCTCCAGCCCGCGCAAGTGCGCAAGCAAAGGCTTTGGTGGGGGAGGGAGCCGCGAGGGTGGGGCGGCGCTGGAACAGGGCTGGCTGGGACCGGCGAGGCGGGCGCCCTGGAAACCCGATGCTAGCAATAAGGTTTCAGTGAGGCAAGTGAGATTTGGTGAGAATGTGGTTTATTCGTCGCCTGTGCCGCTTCGCGCCCCTGTGGCGCCAGGCGGAATGCCCCTACCGCCTTGGCAAGGGCGCAAGCCTGCTGCTGCATCGATGCAGCAGCGGCGGCGGCCTGCTCGACCAGCGCAGCGTTATGCTGCGTGGCCGAATCCATCTGCAGCATCGCTTCGCTGACCTGACTGATGCCCATGCTCTGTTCGTGGCTGGCCGCGGTGATCTCATTGATAATGCCGCTCACGCGATGCACCGCCTGCACCACTTCGTTCATGGTGGTGCCGGCCTGGTGTACCAGCGTGTTGCCGGCATTGACCTGCTCCATTGAGTGGTCGATCAATTGCCTGATCTCTTGCGCGGCTGCTGCAGTGCGCCGCGCAAGGCCGCGCACTTCGCTCGCGACCATGGCGCAACCGCGAGGGCTGGCGCCGCCGGCCCGCTCGGCTTCGGCAGAGGCATCGCGCGCCAGGCGGTCGGTCTGGGTGGCGATACCGTCAATCACGCAGATGATGTCGGCCATCCGCAGGGAAGAAGCGCTGATGGCATCCATTGTTTCCACCGCCTGGAATACCGCCGCGCCGCCACGTGTAGCGAGGTTCGCTGCACCTTGCGCCAGCAAGTTCACCTGGCGGGCATTGTCGGCATTCTGGCGCACCGTGCAGGTCAGTTCTTCCATCGACAAAGCGGTTTCCTCGAGCGTGCTGGCCTGTTCTTCAATGCGGCGCGACAGGTCCAGGTCTTCGTTGGCAATGTGCGCGGATGCGGCGTGCAGGCTCTCCGTCGCTTGCCGCACGTTGCCGACCATGCCGGAAAGGCTGGAGTTCATTTCCTTCAAGGCCGCCAGAAGCTGGCCGGTTTCATCGTTCGACGTCAGTTCGACCTGCTGCGTCAGGTCGCCCTTGGCGACGGCCTGTGCCAGCGAGACCGCGCGATTGAGCGGCTGCGTGATGCTGCGCACCAGCCACCAGCCGATCACGATCGCCAGCGCGAGGCCGGCGGCCAGCAAGCCAAGCACCAGCAAGTGTTGCCTGGCGTATTTGTCTTCCGATGCGAGGTATTGCGCCTTGCCGCGCTCGAGCTGATAGGCAATCAGCCTGGACATTTCGATGCGAAGCTTGGGGAACATATGTTCGACCGGCCCATTCACCAGGGCGCGCAAGGCCTCGACGTCGCCAGCTTTGGCGGCCACCAGCGCAGGCGCCAGGGCATCGAGCATGAAGTGTTTGCGGGCAGCCTCGAAGCGCTCCGCCATTTCCTTTTCTTCTTCGGTGACGAAGGATTCGCTGTACTCCTGCCACAGCTTGCTGGCATCGTCCCGGTCCTGTTCGACCTGCTCGATCACAGCGGGCAAGTTGGCCGGGTCGGAGTGCGCGGCGCGAACGATGGCAAGCTGGTTGCGCAGCATGATGCGCATGATGCTGTCCAGGTGGCCGAGCGCCAGTAGGCGCTCGTGGTAGACGGTGCGCAAGGTAGTGTGGGTCTGGCCAAGGCCGGCCAGTCCGGCGCCGCCAACTGCCAGCAGCAGGAGGGATAACATGGCAAGGACGGCAATGAGCCGCGCCCTGATGGTCAGGTTTTTGAACATGTCAGTTTTTATATGGAGATTGACAAGGCCGCGGGGAGAGGGCGGCGAAGAATCAGGAAAGACATGGCCAGCGAGCGCGGGCACCTGAGTGCGGAAAATAGTATCAACTACGTTCCCGCACGGCAATTGAATAGATGGTCAGGCGCGCGCCTGACCTTCCTGGTTACTGTCCGGGGTTCGGCAATTTGGCGTGGATTGCGTCGACTGCTGCCATGACCTCGGGCGACAGCCGCACATCGAAGGCATCGATGTTTTCCTTGAGCTGCGCCAGCGTGGTGGCGCCGATGATGGTGGCGGCGACGAACCAGCGCGAATAGCACCAGGCCAGCGCAAGCTGGGCCGGCGTCATGCCGTTGTCGCGCGCCAGCTTTGCGTACAGCGCCACGGCTTCCAGGACGCCAGGACGCAGGTAGCGCGGGCTCCAGGTGGGCGGGAAGATCGTCAGGCGGCCATGCGCCTTTGGATCGTCGTGATATTTGGCCGTGAGTTGTCCAAATGCCAAAGGGCTGTATGCCATCAGGCTTACTTGCTCACGGAAGCAAGTCTCGTCGAGGAAGCTGGTCTCGAAATGGCGCGCCGTCAGGTTGTACAGGTTCTGGATAGTGGCAATGCGCGGCAGGCCTTTCATCTCCGCCTGCTTGACGAATTCGGAGACGCCCCAGCTGCTTTCGTTGGATACGCCGATGTGGCGGATCTTGCCTTCCTTGATCAGGTCGCCCAGCACGGCCAGCGTCTCTTCGACGGCGATGCTGTGGCGCTCCTTTCCCGGATCGAACTGGCTGGCGCCGAAGATCGGTACATTGCGGCTTGGCCAATGCAACTGGTACAGGTCGATGTAATCCGTTTGCAGCCGTTGCAGGCTGGTTTCCACGGCGGCGCGGATATTGGCCGCGTTGTGGTTGCTCTTTCCCTTGCGGATCCAGTGCATGTAGGGATTCGGGCCGGCGACCTTGGTCGCCAGCACCACCCGGTCACGGCGACCGGTCTTTTTCAGCCAGCTGCCGATGAAGCGCTCAGTATCACCCTGGGTCGCAGCCGACGGCATCACCGGATACAGCTCGGCGGTATCGATGAAATTGATGCCACGCTCCAGCGCGTAATCGAGCTGGGCGTGCGCATCCGCTTCGGTATTCTGCTGGCCGAAGGTCATCGTGCCGAGGCAGATCTTGCTGACCTTCAGGTCGCTACGGCCAAGGGTGATTTTTTCCATGCTCAGCCTCGCAGGGCGTCGGCGCAATCGCGCACCAGCGCCGGGCCGGCGTAAATCAGGCCGGAGTAGAGCTGCACCAGTTGTGCACCGGCTTCGATCTTGGCCTTGGCATCCTTGCCCTGCATGATGCCGCCCACCCCGATAATCGGCAGCGCATCGCCCAGTTCCGCTTTCAGCAGGCGGATCACGTTGTTGGACAGTTCGAACACCGGTGCGCCGGACAGGCCGCCCGCTTCCGCGCCATGCTGCATGCCTTCCACCGCAGTGCGGCTCAGGGTCGTGTTGGTGGCGATTACGCCATCGATCTTGTGGCGCAGCAGGGCGTCGGCGATGTTCTTCACCTGGTCGCCATCCATGTCCGGCGCAATCTTCAGGGTCATCGGCACGTAGCGCTTGTGCTGGTCGGCCAGGCGCAGTTGCGCTTCCTTCAGTTGCGACAGCAGGCCGTCCACTTCCGATGCGCCCTGGAGCTGGCGCAGGTTCTTGGTATTCGGCGAGGAGATGTTGACGGTCACATAGCTGGCGTAAGGGTAGACTTTTTCCAGGCAGTGCAGGTAATCGTCGACTGCGCGCTCGATCGGCGTGTCGGCGTTCTTGCCGATGTTCAGGCCCAGCACGCCTTCGCGGTTCTGGTAGAAGCGCGACGACTGCACATTGGCCACGAAGGCGTCGACGCCGCCATTATTGAAGCCCATGCGGTTGATGATGCCGTGCGCCGCTGGAATGCGGAACATGCGCGGCTTGGGGTTGCCCGGCTGGGCGCGTGGCGTCACGGTGCCCACTTCGATGGAGCCGAAGCCCAGGTCGGCCAGCGCATCGATGAAGGCGCCGTCCTTGTCCAGGCCGGCAGCCAGGCCAACCGGATTGCGGAAAGTCAGGCCCATGACGGTGCGAGGGTCGTCTTTAGGGCGGCGCACCATGGCGCGCGTCAGGCCCAGTGCGGACAAGCGCTTCAGTGCCGGCAGGGTGAAATGGTGGGCGGACTCCGCGTCCATCGAGAACAGGATGGGGCGGGCGAGGGAGTACAGGAATTTATCGGACATTGTGGAGAGCTTTGGTGTATTTTTGTAGCATTTTACACTGCGCCCCCTGGAGGACCTTCCGTGATCAAGCCTGGACTTGCCTTGTTGGCATGCCTTTCCCTGCCCGCCATCGCCGCCGAAAACCAGCTTTCCGCCGCTATTGCGCGCGACTACAAAGCCAGCCTGGAGCCCCTGTTCAATCACCTGCACGCGAACCCCGAGCTGTCCTATATGGAGGTGCAGACGGCCGCGCGCATGGCAAAGGAACTGCGTGCAGCCGGCTTCGAGGTGACGGAAGGCGTCGGCAAGACCGGCCTGGTGGCCATCATGCGCAACGGCAAAGGCCCGGCCGTGATGGTGCGCGCGGACATGGACGCGTTGCCGGTGGAGGAAAAGTCGGAGGCGGCCAACGCCTCCAAAGTCAAAATGAAGGACTTGAGCGGCAACCTGGTGCCGGTGATGCACGCCTGCGGCCACGACGTCCACATGACCAGCCTGGTCGGCACTGCGCACCAGATGGCGGCGCACAAGGGCGACTGGAAGGGCACCCTGATGCTGGTTGGCCAGCCAGCCGAAGAACGCACCGGCGGCGCGCTCGACATGATGGCCGATGGCATCTACAAGCGTTTCGGCAAGCCGGACTACGCGCTGTCCCTGCATGTGGGCGCCGACATTGAGGCGGGCAAGATCGAAGCCAGCGAAGCGCCGTTCTCCGGCGCCGACCTGATGGAAATCGTGGTGCACGGCATCGGCACCCACGGCGCCAGCCCGCATACCGGCAAGGATCCGGTCGTCATCGCGTCCCAGATTGTGCTGGCGCTGCAAACCGTCGTCACACGCGACGTAGCTCCGCGCGAAGCAGCCCTGATTACCGTTGGCTCTTTCCATGCCGGCACCAAGGGCAATGTGATCAGCGATACCGCGCGCCTGGAGTTGACCGTGCGCTCAGAAAGCGACGACACGCGCGCCAGGCTGCTGGAGGGAATCAAGCGCGTTGCCGAAAACACTGCGCGTGCTGCGGGCATGCCGGAAGACAAGCTCCCGGAAATCCGCCACACCGACCGTCCGGTACCGCCAACCCTGAACGACAAGGCCATGCTGCAGCGCCTGCGCACTGTCTGGTCAAACAAACTGGGGGAGGGAATTTTCGACAAGGGCTACCAGCGCGGCAGCATGGTGGGCGAAGACTACGCCCACTTCATCTACGGCCAGGGCATCCCAAGCGTGTACTTCATGGTGGGCGGCACGCCGGCCGTACAAGTGGAAGCGGCCCGCGCGGGCAAGGCTACGATTGCCTACAACCATAGCCCCCTGTTCCGGGCCGATGCGGAAAAGTCGATCCAGACCGGTGTGCTGGCGACTACGGTTGCGCTGCTGGATTTGATGAAGAAGTGAGCGGACCCCACACGCCTTTGACGCGTGCCTGCAGGGGCTGGAACTTGATCTTGTAATTCATCTTCGGGCTATCTTCGATCCAGTAGCCCAGGTAGACAAAATCCAGCCCCAGTTCGTGCGCCTGCGCGATTTGCCACATCACGTTGTAGGTACCGAACGAAGCGCCCGGCACGTCCGGGTCGAAGAAAGTGTAGACCGACGACAGCCCATCCGACAGCACGTCGATGATGGACACCATGCGCAACGTGCCATCCGGCTCGCGGAATTCCACCAGGCGCGTGTTGACCCGGCTTTGCAGCAGGAACTGCGCGTACTGGTCGCGCGAATCCTGGTCCATGCCGCCGCCCGCGTGGCGCGTGCTCTGGTAGCGCAGGTACAGGTCGTAATGCTCGTCTGAGAACGACAGGCTGGCCACGCCCGCCTGCAGATTGCTGTGGCGTGCCCACGCACGGCGCTGGCCGCGTGTCGGCGTGAAGCCGGCAGCGACCACGCGCACCGGGATGCAGGCCTGGCAGCCGTCGCAATATGGACGATAAGTAAAGATGCCGCTGCGGCGGAAGCCGTTCTTCACCAGCTCCGAATACACGTCGGCATTGATCAGGTGCGATGGCGTTGCCACTTGCGAACGGGCCTGGCGTGCATCAAGGTAGCTGCACGGATAAGGCGCCGTTGTATAAAACTGCAACGTTGCGAAGGGAAGGTCGTTAAGCTGCGTCATGAGTCATATCATAACGCGTCCAAAGGTTAAAACGGTGCGATAGGGCACCAATCGCGTATCTGTGGCATCACAATACATTTCTGCAGATGCGCGATGAAGTCCTTGCGCGGTACTGGGCGCGCCCCGAGCGAAGCCAGGTGGCCGGTCTCTTGCTGGCAATCGATCAGTTCCACGCCGTGCTGTCGTAAAAAATGCACGAGGTAAGCCAGCGCCACCTTGGAGCCGTCGGTAACGCGCGCAAACATCGATTCGCCATAAAACATGGTGCCGATCGACACGCCGTAGGCGCCGCCCACCAGTTCGCCGTCCAGCCACAACTCGGAAGAATGGGCAAAACCCTGGCGGTGCAGCCCGGTGTAGCCGGCGATGATGTCTTCCGAGATCCAGGTGCCCGGGCCGTCGCGCCTTGGCGCGGCGCAAGCGCGCATCACCTGCTCGAAGGCAGTGTCGAAACGCACTTCCCAGCGCTGGCCGTCGCGGGCAATCTTCTTGAGCGTTTTGCGCAGGCTGTCGGAAATCTTGAAGTCCGCGGTGCGCAAGACCATGCGCGGGTCGGTGCTCCACCACAGGATGGGCTGGCCCTCCGAAAACCACGGGAAGATGCCGCGCTGGTAGGCGGCCAGCAGCCGTTTCGGCGATAAATCAGCGCCGGCAGCGAGCAGGCCCGGCGCGTCCGTGGTCAGGGCTTCGGAGACGTCGGGAAAGGGCGTGTTGACGTCGAGCCAAGGGATCATGTGTTGTCGGACGGCTGGCGCATTGGCTGGGTAATGTCCTGGGTATGGAAACCGTAGCTGTCGCCTTCGCGCATGTTGGCGCGGTCGGCGAAGAAGAACTCCAGCGTGGTGCGGATGGTCGGGAAGGCCAGGTCGTCCCAGGGGATTTCCGCTTCCGTGAACATTTTGACGTCCAGGCTTTCTTCGCCCGGGGCAAACTCGAGGTCGCGCAGGGTGGCGAGGTAGAACATATGGACCTGGTGCACGCGCGGCACGTTGAGCAGGGTGTACAGCTTGCCAAGGTCGATATTGGCGCCCGCTTCCTCTTCGGTTTCGCGCTGGGCTGCCTCGGCCGTGGTTTCATTGTTTTCCATGAAACCGGCCGGCAAGGTCCAGAAACCGCGGCGCGGCTCAATGGCGCGTTTGCATAATAGAACCTGCAATTTACCGTCACGTTCCCAGACCGGGACCGTGCCGATCACCATCTTGGGATTTTGATAATGAATTGCGGAACAGTTGACGCAAACATAACGCGGCCGGTTGTCACCGGCCGGCACCATCAACTCAACAGGGTGGGCGCATTCTGAGCAAAATTTCATAACGTCTACTTTACACCGAACGGCCGTTTGCCGGAATTCAGCGAAATATATTCGAGCTATCGTAAGAAGAAGTGGGATAAATATTGCCTAAATTGGCGAGCTGCCCTATAATACTCGCATCAGACGCGGGGTGGAGCAGTCTGGCAGCTCGTCGGGCTCATAACCCGAAGGTCACAGGTTCAAATCCTGTCCCCGCAACCAGAATTCAGAAGAAACCGTCATCAGCAGCTAGCGATGACGGTTTTTTTTTCGCCTTTTTACACTGCTGCGTGGGCCTGGCGCAGGAAATCTAGCACTTCGTCGGTCATCATGCGGCCTGCACGAAGCGCCGGCTCGCTTTCCAGCGCCTGGCGGAAGCGTTCACGTACGCCCGGCGCATTGCCGACCATATCGGTGAACAGTTCAAACCAGCGCTGGGCCAGCGCACGCGCTTCCGGCGCCAATGGCGAGGGATTGGCCGCCATTTGCGCGCGGATTTCGCCGATCAGTGCCGGCCATTCGTGGGCGCGGGTGCGGAAATGCTTGTGCATGGTCTCGATTTCCTCCGGACGCATATATTTGGCATACAGTGCCAGTTTTCCCTGGCCGCTGGCCGTCGCAATATAGTTGCGCATCTCGAGCGTCACGCCGCTTTGCTTGCGGTATTCCTCTTCGCGCGACCACATATTGTCGAGCCGGTGCATCATCTCGACACTGTGGCCGGACTGGCGGCTGAAGGTCGCCATCCATTTTTCAGCCAATTCTTGTACTGTTGGATCGGATGGCGGGACGCCGGCCGCCATTTTCTGTCCTACGGCTTCGATCAGTTTTGCCCATTCCTCGGGGGCGGCGGGATCGCTGTAAATCGGCAGTTGCGCCAGTTCTTCCTTGGTGAAGTATTTGTCGTACACGGTCATTTGCTCCAGTGTGGTTAGCCAGGCAGCCAATTCCGGCTCCTCGCCTGCCAGCAATTGCCCGCGCAGGGCCGTCAGCTG
>Ga0307408_100002196_pt1 | contig 13950 bp, 16 predicted proteins | sample 322Cmetagenome_FD_202116 | JGI IMG/M metagenome (GOLD analysis project Ga0307408, IMG submission 202116) | Maize rhizosphere microbial communities from greenhouse at UC Davis, California, United States - 322HYB-C-3 | ecosystem: Host-associated > Plants > Roots > Rhizosphere > Soil | place...
GGTACTGGCATAGGCCTTTATTTAGTTAAAGAAATTGTGACCAATGCGGGAGGAAAAATCGAGGTAGAAAGTGAGTTAGGCAAAGGGTCGGCATTTAAAATTTATTTAAAGAAATAATCGTACAGTTAAATAAAATGTATTTACCTTCGCAGCAATTCCTTATTTGTTCACCCATAAAATTTAGGAATCATGACTGAACGTATTCACATATCGCCCCTTTCAATCTCTGCACTTTAAGCAGGTAAAGCTTTTAATTTTATTGAATTAGTAGTTTTTTAAGGCTAAAGCTTTTGCCCCGCTGGAGTTCTGCATTGCCCGGAATTCTTATTTCCGGAAAGGGTATATCCTCTCCAGGATGAATCAAATAATCAATCCAAAAATTTTTATTACACTGCAAAGGGATTTGTTGGCGGGGAGCCTCATGCTTCCCTAACCTATATTCCTTTGCTTCAAAACACAGAACCCTACATGGGCAATTTATTAAGGACTAAAGACTTAAGCAAAATAGGCTATACTAACGATAAAGCCAGGAGCTTGGTTATTAATATACTGGGCAAACACTTTAAACATCACAATAAGGCCGAAATAACTAAGCTTTTAACAGATTTAAAACATAATCCAGAAAGCTACATAAACCACGAAACGCTACATAAAATAGCCGAGGTTTTTACCGGCAAACAGGATAAAAGCATTATTAATGTATTTGATTTACAACAGATGCCTGCGCCACTAAAAATTTATGGAGGCCAGGGCATAGAGTTATCAGCGAAAAGACAGATGGAGCTTTCTGTTTCATTGCCGATAAGTGTACAAGGCGCCTTAATGCCAGACGCCCACATGGGCTATGGATTACCAATTGGAGCTGTTTTAGCCACAGAGAACGCGGTTATTCCTTATGGCGTAGGAATGGATATCGGCTGCCGTATGGCACTTTCCATAATCGACGAAAGCGAAAGCTATTTTAAGCGTTATGGCTACCAGGCGAAGTTGGCACTGAAAAACTTTACCCATTTTGGAATGGAAGGAGGCTTAGATTTTAAACAGGAGCATGAAATATTGGATCATCCTCTGTTTAAATCTCTAGAACACTTGAAGCAATTGCATGGAAAAGCAGTACGACAATTGGGCACATCCGGGAGCGGCAATCACTTTGTTGAATTTGGCGAAGTTGAACTATTTGAGGATAACCACCTGGAGCTCCCGGCTAAGAAATATCTGGCATTACTTTCCCATTCCGGCAGTCGCGGCTTGGGGGCAAACGTTGCTAAGCATTACACACAAATTGCGATGAATACATGCAAACTTCCCAGACATGCACAGCAATTAGCCTGGCTGGATTTAAGCAGCGAAGCGGGCCAGGAATATTGGTTAAGTATGAATCTTGCAGGTGATTATGCTAAGGCTTGCCACGATCAAATACATCACAACATCCTCAAAAACTTAGGATTACAAACCCTGGTTAAAGTAGAAAACCATCACAACTTTGCATGGAAAGATACTTTGAGCGATGGTAAAGAGGTAATTATTCATCGTAAAGGGGCTACTCCGGCCCATGCAGGTGAAATGGGCATTATTCCCGGTAGCATGGCCAGCCCGGCTTATCTTGTTGCTGGAAAAGGAATTGAGCATTCATTGTACTCTGCTTCTCATGGTGCAGGCAGGGCAATGAGCAGGCAAAAGTCCAAAGATAGCATGACTGTCTCGGCGATGAAGAAAATGCTCTCGTCTGCCGGCGTAGAGTTAATTGGAGGAAGCGTTGAGGAAAATCCAATGGCTTATAAAGACATCGAAAAAGTAATTAAAGCCCAAAATGATTTAATTGAAATCCAGGGAAAATTTATTCCAAGGATCGTACGAATGAACAAAGATTAACATGCAGGAAGTACTTATACAAATAACATCGGGCCGAGGCCCTATTGAATGTTGCCGAGTAGTTGCACGTGTTCAGGAATTAATGCTCAAGGATGCCCGAAAGCAATCTATTAACTTAACAGTTTTAGAAAGTAAAAAAGCCGAGTTAAACGGCACCCTACTTTCCGCTACACTTATTGCCAAAGCTGAAAATCTTGACAATTTTTTAAAGGAATGGCGAGGCTCTATATTGTGGATCGCCCCAAGCCCTTACCGCAAATATCATAAACGCAAAAACTGGTTCGTGGGTGTTGAAACATTCGAGATCAAAGCCAATACTCAATTTAATATTGATGATGTTAAGTTTGAAACCTGTCGTTCTTCAGGGCCGGGGGGACAGAACGTAAACAAGGTTGAAACCGCAGTGAGGGGAACTCATATTCCTTCCGGAATACAAGTATTTGCTATGGATAGCCGTTCACAGCTACAGAATAAAAAGCTTTGCATAGAACGGCTACAGGCAAAAATATTGTCGTGGCAGACGGAACAAATGTTGCTAAACCAGCAGAACCATTGGCAAGAGCATAATTCTTTGGAACGAGGAAATGCAGTTAAAGTATTTCAACTGCCTCTTTAAAAATCCTAGGGTTACAAATCCGTATTAGTAACGAAGGGATAGCAAATCCCGTCGGGCGTAGCTCGTTAAAAATTCCGGGATAAATTCTCCTAAACCAGGCCTGTCAGGTTTCAAAAACATAACAGGCTCGGTTAGGAGAATAGCTTATTTTAGAGCATAAGTAAGCGAAGTATAATAGAATGCCCCCAAAGCTGGCCCTCCTAAAAATGAATTGTATTTAGTATCCAGCAAATTGCTGGCACCTGCGGCCACACTTAAAGGCAAACGCTTTAAAACATGGCTTACTTTGGCATCGATGGTATAATATGCAGGTACCTCACCATTCACCAAAAACGATTGCCAATAATAGCTTGATTGCCATTTATAAGTTAAGCCAAATCCCCATTTTTTGTAGACATCATCATTACTGAGGGTAACATTTGTTATCCATTTAGGCGTATTAAAGCCATCTTCCAATCCATCATCAAAGTTTTTTTTGTGAAGTTTTGCTAGTGAAATATTCGCGAATGCTTTATAATTTTTATAAACCCGATAGCTTAAACCAAAGCTTCCTCCAAAATCATAAACCTTTGATTTAGAATTCGTCCACATCCGGTATCTATCTTGTAGCTTCTTATCGCTTAGATAAAAAGTAATTGAATCGGCATTATTGGTTTTAGGAATATTAACCTCAACTTGCGCTATAAAATTTTGATAACTGTTGTAATAGAAGTCCACATCAGCAAACAGCCTTGAATTCAAAATAAGCCCTTTATAACCAAGCTCGAACGAGTTAATTCTTTCGGGCTTTAGATAGGTATAACTATTCTTCTTTAGCAGGTTTTTATTATTCTCGATGGCAGCACTTTTACTTATGCCCTTATTCACATCATTGCTTATCGCAAGCTGAAAAGCATCAATCGAAGCCCGGATATATGAATTCTCGAAAATACCGGTAGACATCACAGGTAAGCCTCCTACCCTTTTAACGCCGCCACTATTTACGTTAGAATATGCTTCAAAAATACTAGGGAAACGATAACCATTTTGATATGAAACTCTGAAATTATGATTGCTTACCGGCGTAAACACGGCAGTAATCCTCGGATTTAGTGTCGCTGCGAAGTATGCGCTTTTGTCAAGCCTTGCCGATGCCCCTAATTTTAAATATCCATTGAATAAGTATTTTGAAAGAGACACAAAACCCCCGGTTTTTCCATATACAATATCTTTACTCTCTTTACCTTTTATTGGATTAATAAAATAATTCCCGTCTGGGGTAATAAAATACGTGCGATGGTCAAAACCAGCAAGAACATCTAATTTAGCTTTCTGGCTCAGCCATGGTAACAACTTATCCGATACATTTACCAATCCTTCTGAGTGGAATAATTTTGATTCGACCCTTAAGGCCGCACCTATATCCCAATTATTTATATCACTTAATCTTGTTAATGCATTTTTGAAATCCTCACTGCCCGGCTGATAGCGGCCTGCATCCGCTACAGACCGCGCATATACATGAGCATCGGCCACAGTTCTTCCATCGTTAACAGCCTTGTTAAATCCGCTTGTATAGTCCGCAAACCAGGGGTCATCCTTTTTAAAATCACGGTCTATATTTTCGGCAGCCGAACGCAGATTATAGGATTTTCCGGTGTTCTCTGTGTTTAGATAAGCTCTTAATTGGAAAATATTTCCCTTGTACTGCAGTGAATGCTGCTGTAAAAAGTAATCTTCCAGCCTAAACCTGTTAGAGCGCTGATAGATATTATTTAACAAGGCAAAATGGTAAGTATAGGTTAGTTCCCCCTGCTTCCGGGTGCGATAATATAAACCAGCATCACCCTTTATATTCCGTAAACTGTAATCGGCAACATCCAGCTCACGGTAGCCGGTACGTGCAACATAATAACTTTTCCCTCCCAAGGTGAGTGTGCGCCTGTTTGACGATTCATTTCCATAACTATTTACTGCATCAAAGGCAGGATTGGCAGCTCCTGTTAAGCCTGTACTGCTATTGAGTGAATTTAGGCCGGTACCATCATTAGCAATCCAGTCTCTCCCCCTGCTCAAAGCCGCATTAACTTTAAAAGCTACTTTTGGTGAAACCACATGAGCAATGCGAACACTTGTTTCGGTGAAACCATTCGAAGTGCCCGTATTATTTAATCCCACTTTTTGCTGAAAGCTAATTCCTGGCGATTTAAAGGGATTTTTTGTTGTAAAATTAGCAAGCCCATTAATTGTATTCATGCCATACAGAGCAGATGCACTGCCCGGAATAATCTCGACACTTTCAATGTCGAGGTCTGTGGGGCCTAATGAGTTACCGATAGCAGAACCTATGTGAGGGGCTTGCATGTCGGCACCATCAGTCATTTGCGCAAACCTCACATTTGTTGTGTTGGCAAATCCGCGGGTATTAATTACCCTAAACCCCAGGCTGGGCGTTATCATCTGCACGCCTTTTATATTTTCAATAGCATCGAAAAATGATGGGGCAGCTGCCTGCTTAAAATAAGCAGAGTTTACCTTTTCAATACTTACTGGCGATTGAAATATTCGCTCACTAACACGCGAGGCAGATATAACCACTTCATTTAGTTCGTTAACTTTTACCGAATCAGGCCTTGCCTTCACTCTTACCGAGCCAAGATTAGTCAGGTGCAATAAAAGCATTACTGTAGTGCTAAGATTCATGTTGATTTTTGAGTTAATTAAACGCCAACCGATATAAACAAAAATAGATAACGATGCCCAAAAAAATATTACATTCCTATCTCCACTTTAATTTGGTTGATTGTTTTGTCTAACTGTTGTTTTATTATTGAATATTCATTTAAAATTTTACTACCATAACTTGAAACTGATGCTCCCCCTCCGGTGGTTCCTCCCCTTTGCTTAATCACTAATGGCTCGGGCGCTAGCCTGTTCATCTCATCTATCATGTTCCAGGCGTGTTGGTAAGAAATCTCCATTTCTTTAGCGGCTGAACGCAAACTGCCCAGCCTGGCAATTTTTTGCAGCAATATAATTTTAGCTGGATTCAGATAGTTCTGTCCATCCTTTTTTATATTGAGCAGGCATTCAATTTCAACCATGGAGATTCTATTCGTCTTTTCCGATAATTACTTCGGTTGATTTAATGATGGCATAAGCTGTATCATCTGCCCTCAAATTCAGGTCTGCGATGGCATCTTTAGAGATAATGGCGGTAATTATGTTGTCATTTCCTAGATCAAGGGTCACTTTAGAGGTAATTATTCCTTCCTCTACCCTCAAGACCTTGCCTTTTAATTGATTTCTGGCACTAAGTTTCATATTCTTGATAGAAAAATACGGTTTAAGCCTGCAAATTTATCTTTTAGATCCAAACAATCGAACAAAAAGTACAGAAACAGGAAAAGCCCGCAAAAATTCGCGGGCTTTTCCTTCAAGCTATCTTATAAAAGAAAGTTGTATGCTGTTTTTTTTAATTAATTCCTAGGCAGCAGCTGTTGTTTGCTCAACCGAGTCAAGCTCAAACACAGCCAACTGATTAAGGAAATTGCAATGCAGGGTTCCGAAAAAGTTAACAATACCGGAGGCTGTTTTACCTTGGATAAGCACCCTCTCTTTCAAAACTTCCTTGTTTGCGATATCCTTTCGCGACATAATCAGGTCTTCATCCTGGATTGTAAAATCCGATTTTTCGATTGAGAATTGCCTTAAAATTTCGTTAAAGCTGAAACCATTCAATAATAATTCCTTTAATTTCATTGGTACCTCCTTGTTTTTAGAGAATAAAGACCTGTAACATTTAGGGATCTGCCCGACTTGGCATCCGAATGTGATAACTAATTTATCAAATACCAAGCCATAAAAGCTATATCCTAAAAATATGATACTAAAGTATGGATTTCATTATCAAAATAAAAACGAAACAAGCATTGTATTACCAATGTTACTTTTTAATTACAAATTAGGTTTTTAATTGTAGTAAATGCCATACTTTAATTTGTACACACTGTTTAGAATTTAGAACAAAGCACAAAAGCAATTATGAAGTACACTGCAGGCCTTTGGGTTTATAAAGTCGACAAAGAGGGGCTGAAAATACTGCTGGTACACCCAGGAGGCCCCTTTTTCTCAAAAAAAGACAGCAACGTCTGGTCCATCCCCAAGGGTGAGTATGACCCTAACACCGAGGATGCCTTCGAAGTTGCCAAAAGGGAATTTAACGAGGAGACCGGTAACACTATCACTTCAAAAAACTTTATTGAGCTAAGCACCGTAAAGTCCCGCGGAGGTAAAATGATTAAAAGCTGGGCAACTGAAGCGGACTTCAACCCCTGCTTTATCAGTTCTAATTATTTTGAAATGGAGTGGCCTCCTAAATCCGGTAAAATACAGTCATTCCCAGAAACGGATAAAGCTGATTGGTTTAACGCTGATGAAGTACGGCAAAAAATCAACCTATCACAATTACCCATATTCGAGGAGCTCCTACAAAAACTTAACGGGCCTTAAGAGAGTAAATAGAGAAGTCATCAATTTCATGATGTGAATAAGTTGTGCGTATACCGAAGTAGCCCCCCATTAATGGAACCGTGTCATTAAAGCTGAAATATTCTTCGCCATCCACAAAAAACTTTGATTCCCCGTTATAATACACTATGGCTATCCGGTATTCACGGTTGGCCTCCAATAAATGTTCTTTATCTGTATACTCCTTTAATAAGCGTCGTTCGTTCCCGCCGTATCTCCTAAAACGCGTTGTCGAGTTGGTGTTTCCGCCCATCCCAACGTAGTAAAGGTTTAAATTATCATATTCTTCGAATACTCCGGTACGTGTAAACAGATTAGCATTTTTAGGATCGCTCGCCATCCAGAAATTATTCAGGTCAGACAAACGGCTATTTACTCCACCGTTTACTATTACCTTGCGCTTATACTCTATAATATAATTGCCGGCCAATTTTTTATCATACCAAACTGTGGCGCCTTTGGCTACATCTATTATCAGCTTTCCATCAGCCGCGAACACTTTTGAATTCTTATGCGCCGGCGTTTCTATAATCCACCTTTTCGACAAGGAATCGAAATCATCGCGAAAGATCAACTTATTTTTTTTAAAATCAGACAGTTTTCCCTGAGAAAATGAAGGGGAACTTAAAATAAGTACAAAGAAGGTTATAATCGATTTCATATATCAGAAAGCGATAAATGTACATATTTATTGCTATAGACAGCTAGCTGGCCACCCAGGTTTTGGCAGCCTCATATTCATCTTTCCCAAAGCCTTTTGCCTCGCCCGGCGCAATAAAGCTAAACAGATCAGTAAACTTCCGCACTCCTTCCTGATCGCTTACAATAGCCATTTTATGCCATTTAGTAAAATGTTTCAACCCAATCAGCCCATCTTCCAGCCATGCCCCTGCGGTATAATTGCTTACATCGGTATCTAAATAAAGTAAAAAATGAATTCTTCCGGCACTTGCCAATTTGCTTTCCACTTGCGGCACAACTACAGTTTCGTAATCCTCTTTAGTCACCTCTCCCCTGGCTTTAAAGCCAGCCACATTTGAGGGCACATCGTTTAATACTTCAATCATAGGTAATTTTATGGAGACAACATACACACAATATTTTGGTTCTTTCGATTGCTGTTTAAGGAGCATATTCTTGTAACTTGCACTCGAAAAAACACATCATTAATAGTAATGAAACACTTATACTCTTTTATTTTGGCAAGCAGCCTCGCATTAAGCTGCAATGCTCAAAAACACCAGTTAATAAAATTATGGGAAACTGATACCCTTGCAGTACCTGAATCGGTTTTACCTTCTTTGAAAGATAAGATTTTATATACTTCCTTAATTAATGGCAATGCTACTGCGGTTGATGGAAATGGACGAATTGCTAAAATAGGCACGAATGGCAAAATAATTGATTCTGTTTGGGTTAAAGGATTAAACGGGCCAAAGGGATTAGGCAGATTTCAGAATAAACTTTATGCAGCCGACTTAACTGAGGTTGCTGTTATTGACATTGCTAACAGGAAAATCATTAACAAAATCCCGGCAGAGGGCTCAGTTTTTCTGAATGATATTACGGTCGACACGAAAGGTATCGTTTATGTGTCAGAAACCCGTAAAGCAAAAATCTACCGCATAATAAATAATAAAGCAGAAGTTTGGCTTGAAAACATCGAAAATGCTAACGGATTGAAAGCTGTAGGCACCGATTTGTACATTCTGTCGGGAACAAAGCTTGTCAAAGCGAACGCTAAAAAAGAGTTGACAACCATTGCTGAAGGCTTTGCAAAACCTGGGGACGGTGTTGAACTTTTAAAAAATGGAGATTTTATTGTTTCATGTTGGAACGGACTTATCTATTATGTATTTAAGGATGGTAGAACAGAGCTTTTGCTAGACACTCAGGCTCAAAAAATTAATACGGCTGATTTTGGCATCGATGTAGAAAAAAACATAATTTATGTGCCTACGTTCAATAAAAAGAGCATCATAGCGTTTCAATTAAAATAAAAACATCACATGGCTAAACTATTTTCTATTACACTTTTCACAGCATTGTTTATTGGCTTTTCAGCCGCAGCCCAACAGGATAAAAGCAAAAGAGCCAGCCCTCCGGTAAAGGTTACTGAAACTACAAAGCAAGGGATAACAATCACTATCGATTATGGACAACCTTCTTTGAAAGGCCGTAAAATAGGTACCGACATTGTTCCTTACGGAAAGATATGGAGGACCGGAGCCAATGAAGCAACGGTTTTTGAAATTAACAAAGATGTAAAAATAGAAGGACAGGTTCTTCCGGCTGGAAAGTATAGTTTATATACCCTTCCTGACGAAAAAGAGTGGACGGTGATTTTTAATAAGAGTTGGAACCAGTGGGGCACCAAATATTCTGAATCTGATGACCAACTTCGAGTTACTGTAAAACCGGAAAAATCAGAATCATTTCAGGAGAAGCTTACTTTTGATATTTCAAAATCTGGAGAAGTTTCACTTGAGTGGGGCGATACGGAAGTGGAGTTTGAAGTGAAATAAGATATTACCGGTTGAGTTCATTAAAGCCCCAGCACCCTATCAAACATCTCACACATGGCACAAATGTTTGATAGGGTGCTGAATGAATTCAGCATGATTATGAAAAATGGAACACACGAAGGCTGGTATACCTACCGGCCTTCGTCATTTACACCTATCCCCTCAATTTCAATTTTAAGGGCAGCGGCAGATATATAGATCTCCCGGAAGGACAGAAATAGAGCTATCAGCAATAAAACCAGGCTTACCCCAAAGCTGTATTTTGCAATCTCCAGATAGCCCGCAAAGAGCAACAGCATACAAAACACACTAAAAATGAAGCTGCCGATTCCTAACGCCTGCATATCACGAATAAGATATATTCTTTTGCGCAAGTTTACCAGCTGACTTAAAAGTGCCTGGTTATGCGTTTGCAAGTATTGGCTTTTCATAGTCCGCACCAGGGCGCCCAGATGTATCAGTTTTACAGTATAAGCTAGCAAAATCAATGAAATAGCTGGAAACAGGATGGCCGGCATTGTAATGGTGAGCATGCTACTTCCTGGTAAGTTGGTTTTCTAAAATCGATTCCTCCAAATCACTTAGCTCGATCTCAAGAGCTTTAACAGAAATCTGGATTTCCCTTAAGGAAATAAATAAGGAAATCATTAACAATAGTAAGCTTGCCCCAAAAGCATATTTAGCCGGTAATTGTTGCCCATTGTATAACAACCACATGGTAAGCACGCACATAAAAAAGCTCAGGATACCACAGGCCTGCATGTTTCGGATCTGAAAAATTCTTATTCGCAGGTTATCTATTTGGCCCAGCAGATTGGGGTTATGATTGGCTACATATTGCCCTTTAAGGCTTCGGATTAAGGTTGCCAATGCCAGAAAACGGTTAGTATAGGCAAGCAACAGTAAAGATATCGCCGGAAACAGTAATGCTGGCGTTGTTAGTGTTAGCTCCATTAATCAGGTTTTAGTGCATAACACAATATAAGTATTTTTTGCAAGAGCACGAGGTTTATCAATCAGGCCTTACTGCCCAATAAAAAGATGGCTGCAGGAAAGAAACTACTGCAGCCTTTATAATTAATGACAGAGGGACACCTCAATAAGTTCAGTATAGAAGTCTTTGATAGTACGGCCCACAGCCCTCACTTGCTGAGGTATCAAGCTATTTTCAGTTTGCCCCGGCACAGTATTCACTTCAATAAAATAGAACTTATCTGTACCTTCTTCCAGAATATAGTCAATACGCACCACGCCTCTGCAATTCAACTTCAGGTAAGCGTTTTCTACAACATTTTCTACCCTCGCCTTTTCTTCGCTGCTCATCCTACCCGGGGTAATTTCCTCGGTAACACCGGTAGTATACTTTGCTTCGAAATCGAAAAACTCTTTAGAGCTGATAATTTCCGTGGCCGGCAATACTTTGATTCCTTCCTTGCCTTTATACACCCCAATGGTAAATTCGCGGCCTTTAATAAATTCTTCAACCAATACCTGAGAATCTTCTTTGAAGGCTTTTTCAAGTGCTTCCGGCAATTCATCGGCAGATTTTACTTTGCTCATGCCAATACTGCTTCCACCATTATTCGGCTTAACAAAAACAGGCAGGCTTAATTTTGACAGCACTTCATTTGCTGCCTCTGGTGTATTAGCAAATAGCTGCACTGACTTGGCGACGTACAAATCTTTAACCCCATCAACAATAGCCTTGGTATAGCCTTTATTCATTGTAATGGCAGATGTAAGGGCATCGCAGGTATTATAAGGTATGCCTAGCAAATCGAAGTAGCCTTGCAATTTCCCATCCTCACCGGGCGAACCATGTAAGCCGATAAACACCGCATCAAACCTAATAACCTTATCTTGAATGGTTAATGAAAAATCGTTTTTATCAACGATATATTTCAGGGCATTATCATCCACATAATACCAGCTTTCGCGGGTAATAATAATTTTATAGACATCAAATTTATCCCTGTCTAAATTGCTGTCTATTACTTCTGCACTTTTTAAAGAAATAACAGATTCGCCTGTAAATCCTCCGGTAACAAGTGCTATGTTCTTCTTCATTTGAGAATCAATATTTTTTCGGCGGCAAACTTAGGTATTTTTTAGACATTAGATCACTGCTATTAATATTCAATGTCGTTTAGTTAAGTGGTTGTGGGAACACCAAACACAGCAAACGCCGGTACTAGTTTCCTAAGCAGCACCGTATATTCCACCTCCTATCCAGCAATCTCAAACAAGCAACCTTTCATATCCTAATTTTTTGAATTAAGTTTGGGCTTTATTTGCCGAAAATCCATTAATGAATAAATTTTTCGCATATCTGCGCACAAGCACATTTCGCAAAAATCTGATTATAGCTATATCGTCTATAGCTGCTTTTTTGCTGATTATATTTTTTAGTTTAAGGTTTTACACCCGACACGGCGAGGGCATGCCTGTTCCGAAGTTAAAGGGATTATCTGTAAATGAAGCTATTGCGCTTTTAGAAGCACAGGGTTTTAAATATCAGATTGATTCTGTTTACCAAATTGATAAGCAACCAGGTTTGGTTGTTGAGCAAGATCCTGATGCGAATACCAACGTGAAGGAAAACCGTACTATTTACCTGACCATCATTACCACCAATGCCCCGGATGTTGGTTTCCCTGATATTTTTTCCATGACTTATCTTGAAGCGCGTGCCGTGTTGAGCAATTATGGAATTAAAATTGGCGACACTACTTATACTTCAGATATTTCATTGAACCGGGTGCTGGAAGCTTCTTTTAAAGGAAGGACGATTTCTAAAGGCATGCAGATACCTAAAGGATCGGTTATTAGCCTTGTGCTTGGCGATGGTAAGGGTGCAGGCCAGGTAGATTTACCTGACCTGATTGGCAGAACCCTCACCGAATCTGTTTTTGTATTAAAGAACAATGCCCTATCGGTTGGCTCGGTAAGTTACGAGGGCACTGTAACAGATAGCACCACCGCACGAGTTATTAAACAATTCCCGGCTGTGAGCGATTCTTTAAATAAAGTAAGTATAGGTACCTCAGTTGACTTGATATTATCGAATGAAAACCCAGTTGAGTGACATTACAGCTGCCGAGTTAAAAGAAAAACTGGCTAAAGGTGAGGAAATCCACTTGCTGGATGTGAGAGAACCTATTGAATTCCACACCTATAATATTGGTGGGCAGAATCTTCCATTGGGAGCTTTAAGCAATAACCTTGATGATTTAGCCTATAACAAAGATGAAGAGATCGTTGTTATCTGTCAAAGAGGGATACGCAGCGAAACGGGCCGCAGAATTTTAGCTGCTGCTGGCTACAGTAAGGTGTATAATCTTACCGGTGGATTATTAGCATATAGAAGGATTACTGAACAAAATACAATTTAAATGACTGATAAAAAATCAGGAAGGCTGAGCCAGAAAGCAAAGATCATTATTGCCTTTGTGGCAGTAATTGCTATAGCCCTTGGGGTTACGTTCTTTAGTTATTACATGAAGTTTTTCGGGCCGAGCGTAACGGATAATGAAGAATACCTTTACATTAAAACCGGTTCAACGTTTGATGATGTGTACCAAACCATCCGTCAAAAAGAAATTGTAAAGAAGCCCGAAGTATTTAAATGGGTTGCTTTAAATATGGATTACCCTAAAGCGGTGAAGCCTGGAAGATACTTATTGAAGAAAGGACAAAGCAACCGCAGCTTCATTAACATGCTGAAATCGGGTAGCCAAAGTGCGGTTTCCCTTCAGTTTAAAAACCAGCGCCTTAAAGAGGACTTTGCGAAATATATATCTACTCAAATCGAGGCAGACTCTTCATCCATTATTCGCCTGCTTGATTCTACGGAATACATCAATAAATTCGGATTTAATAAGGATAACGTCTATTCAATGTTTATCCCTAATTCATACGAGATTTACTGGAATACTTCTGCGGAGAAGTTCTTTGAAAAGATGCACAAGGAATACGAGAAGTTCTGGACGGATGCCCGCAAAGAAAAAGCACGTAAAATCGGGCTAAGCCAGCTTCAGGTAAGCGCGCTTGCTTCTATTGTAGATGCCGAAGCACTATATGATAAAGAGATGCCTACCATTGCCGGCTTATACATGAACCGTTACAACAGGGGCATGAAGTTAGAAGCCGACCCGACTGTTATTTTCGCCAATAAAGACTTTACTATTAAACGTGTTCTTAATAAACATTTAATAAAGGATTCACCTTATAACACTTACGTTTACACCGGATTGCCTCCTGGCCCTATTATGATGCCGAGTATAAAAGCTATCGATGCTGTTTTAAACTACCAAAAGCATAATTATATTTATATGTGTGCCAAGGAAGACTTTTCAGGATATCATAACTTTGCTGAGACAATGGCACAGCACCAGGCCAATGCACGCAAATTCCAACAAGCTCTTAATC
>Ga0307408_100002198_pt1 | contig 13946 bp, 7 predicted proteins | sample 322Cmetagenome_FD_202116 | JGI IMG/M metagenome (GOLD analysis project Ga0307408, IMG submission 202116) | Maize rhizosphere microbial communities from greenhouse at UC Davis, California, United States - 322HYB-C-3 | ecosystem: Host-associated > Plants > Roots > Rhizosphere > Soil | place: USA...
CCAGGGTCAATGGCTTCGGGCGTGGCGGGCGGCGCGTTCACCGCCGTGGCGGCCAACCCGGACTGGGCTTGCACCTGGGCCAGCGCCGCATCGAGTTCGGCAAGCGTGGCCGCCAGGGCATCGCCCTGTTGCGTTCGGGCGGCGAGGCTCAGGGCCAGGCAGCGCTCGATCGCCTTGTCAACCATGGGCCTGGCCCTTATCGGTCGCCACACCCAGCATCCAGCTGTGCGATTCGCCGATGATGCGGTTGAAGTCGTCGGGCTCGAGCGGCAGCGCCGGCAACTGCGCCGCCAGCGCGGCGAAATCGCGCCGCTCGGCCGCCTCGACCAGCGCCAGCAAGGCGCCCAACTCCCCTTCCCGGGCCAACAGCGCCTGCGCCACCGCATCGCTGACCGTCAACGGCTCCAGCACTTCCGGCAGCGGCATGCCGAACAGCACACCGAGCAGCGAAAACATGCCGACCATGAAAGCTTGCTCCTGTTGCGGCTTGCCCATGCCGGTTTCGCGCGCCAGCATCTCCAGCGCATGCGCCCGCACCGCCACGCGCGCCAGCAGCATCGGCGAGCGCACATCGCCTTCGCGCGCCGAGAACAGCATCAGGTTCAGCCAGCGGCGCAATTGCTGGCGGCCCAGGATCAGGATCGCCTGGGCAAAGCTGCCGACCTTGCGGCCCGAGCCCATCGACAGCGAATTCACGACTTTCAGCAAGTGGTACGACAGCGTGGGATCGCGGCGCAGCAGCGCTTCGATTTCATGGGTGTCGGCATCGTTCGACACCGACTGCACCAGTTGCAGCGCCAGCGCGCGCGAGGCGGCTTGCGCGCCAACGGCCTTGGCCGGCGCCGCCAGCGGCCAGTCGCCCGCCAGCCAGGCGGCGTTCGGCGCCAGCGCGTTCTTGTCGAACGCGCCATCGACCCGCTGCAATTGCTCCGCCGGCAGCACTTTCCAGCCCGCTTCCAGCCACGTCTGCGGATCGTCCAGACCATCGGGAATAAAGCAGGGGAATTCGCCGGCCAGGGTGGTCAGGTCGTCATCCGGCTGCGCCGATGGCGCAGCCGCGGCCAGCAATAAGCCGGCCAGCTTGCCGTTACGGTCGGCAAGGTGTTCAAGCGATACAAGTGGGGTGGTGCCGAAAGCAGTCATGGTGCAGGTGGAGCGGTTATAGTTTCATTATGGTACTCCGAAAACTGTTGGCAATGGTCAACTACCCTGCAGTGTGCCGTGGTGGTTACACATATGACCGGCCACCCGTACCAGGCAGGTAACGGCACAGTTGTTCAAACACATGAGGCTGGCGCATGCGCTGGCTCCACCATTCCAGCGCGGCGCCCTGCTCCCCGGTCCGCCACGCCACATAAAAACGTTCATCGGGCTTCGGTTCTTCCACCTGCTTTTCCACCAGCAGCCCGGCGGCAATGGCCAGCCGCGCACTGGGTTCCGGTAAAAATCCAAAACCCAGCCCCGCCACCTGGCAATCGAATTTGCTGTGCAAGGTTGGCACCGTCAAGGTGTCCTGCCCCAGCACCAGCCCCACCGTGCGCGGCGCGATCCGGCGCGCCGTATCGGCCACGGCAATGGCGCGGTGGTGCTGCAAGGCGCCGCGCCCCAGTTTGCCTTCGGCCTGCGCCAGCGGATGGCCGGGCGCCACCGCAAACACGAAGCGCACCGTGCCGATCGCATGCGACACATAACCGCCGCCGGGCGGGCCGTCGCCGGGCGCGCCCACCAGCAGATCCACGCGGCGGTCCAATAACGCTTCCCAGGTCCCCGACAACGCTTCCTGCACGATGCGCAGCCGGGTCTGCCGCGCCACGTCGTAAAAGGCCGCCACATCGGGCGCCAGCGCCAGCGCGGAAAACATGGAATCGATGCCGACCGCCAGTTCCGTCTCCCAGCCGGACGCCACGCGCCGCACCCGGTCTTCCAGGTCTTGCGCGGCCTTCAGGAGGTAGCGCCCTTCCTTCAGCAATTCCTGGCCGGCGCGGGTCAATTCCACCCGGGGCCCGTTGCGTTCGAACACTTGCACGCCGAGGTCTTCCTCGAGTTTGGCCACCGTGTAGGAAATCGTCGATGGCACGCGGTGCAATTCCTTGCCGGCGGCGGAAAACGATCCGCGGCGGTCGATCGCATCGACAATTTGCAGGGCATCCAGGCTTAATCTGAGCATTCGATTTTTTCGATAATGAGACGGGAAATTTTCCGTTTTTTGAAACATGGGGACCGGCCTATACTGTGATCCATCAAAGCGATGAATGCAAGAAGGAACACAGGAAACCATGTTCGAATTTATCGCACAACCCACATCAAAGGAGCCAACAATGCTGCAAGTACGTAAAAGTGAAGACCGGGGCCACGCCAACCACGGCTGGCTGAATTCGCACCACACCTTTTCGTTTGGCCACTACCACGATCCGCTGCACATGGGTTTTGGTCCGCTGCGTGTGATCAATGAAGACCGCGTGGCGGCGGGCCAGGGCTTCGGCACCCACGGCCACCGCGACATGGAAATCATTTCCTACGTGCTGGACGGCGCGCTGGCGCACCAGGACAGCATGGGCAATGGTTCCGTGCTGCATTATGGCGACGTGCAGCGCATGACGGCCGGCACCGGCGTGCGGCACAGTGAATTCAACCACTCGAAAACCGAGGGTGTGCATTTCCTGCAAATCTGGATCGAGCCGGCCCAGACCGGGATCGAACCCGGGTATGAAGAAAAACACTACCCGCCGGAGAGCAAACAGGGCCAGCTGCGCCTGATCGCCTCCAGCGATGGCCGCGACGGTTCCGTGCTGGTCCACCAGGATGCGGCGATTTACGCCTCCATCCTGAATGGCGGCGACAGGATCGAACACGCCCTGGGCGACGGCCGGGCCGCCTACGTGCACCTGATCCGGGGCACGGCGAGCGTCAACGGCATGGCCTTGGCTGCGGGCGATGCGTTGAAAATCATCGCGGAAAACAACGTGGTGGTCGACGGCGCGGAAGCGGCGGAATTGCTGGTGTTTGACTTGCCATATTGAAAAAGTGAATAGGCTACCTAATATAGCCCGCATAGACATTCCGCAAATTTTGCTATGATGCAGGCATGCGTTTCGTTAAAGAAGCGCATGCTTGTCTATTTTGAAGCATTTGAAAGAACGCCATGCAGCCCGCCGCCGAATCAGCCGCCGAACCCGCCGTCAAGGAAGAACTCGATTACGTCACCTCGTGCCTGTTGCCGACCCCCTGGGCGCAATTCACGCTGCACGCGTTTGTCGAGCATGCGACGGGCAAGGAACACCTGGCCATGGTCCTGGGCGACATCACCGACGGCCAGCCGGTGCTGGCGCGTGTGCACTCCGAGTGCCTGACGGGCGATGTGCTGTATTCGCAGCGCTGCGATTGCGGCGCGCAGCTGGAGGGCGCCTTGAAACGCGTGGCCGCGGAAGGTCGCGGCGTGGTGCTGTATCTGCGCCAGGAGGGCCGCGGCATTGGCCTGATCAACAAGATGCGCGCCTACCGCCTGCAGGAAGCGGGCTTCGATACAGTGCAGGCCAATGAACAACTGGGCTTCAAGGCCGACCAGCGCAATTACGCGCTGGTGGAGCCCATGCTCAAGCAATTCAATATCAGCAGCCTGCGCCTGATGACCAACAACCCGCGCAAGATCGCGGCCATGGAAGCGCTGGGCGTCACCGTCGCCGAACGCGTGCCGCTGCTGGTCAACCGCAACAAGTTCAACCAGCACTACCTGAACACCAAAGCCGCCAAGCTGGGCCACATGATGACCCCGCCGCCGGCCGCCGCCGAAGACGGCGAACTGTAACCCTCCTGCCGCCGCCTGCCCTGCATGAGATCACGCCACCGACTGGTTCCAATGATGATGTTCCCGGGCAGCGCAGGCGCTGCCGTTACCACCAACGCATCGGCCTCGGAGGCCGCGACAGCTGCCGCCAATAGGCGCACCCTGCGCGAACTGGCCGTGAGCTTGCTGATGGCCTGCAGCAGCGCCGCCGTGCTGGCCGCGCCGGCCACCACGCCCCCCCCTGCCACACCGCCGGCGCCGGCGGACCAGCAACGCACCCAGCCCAATCCCGCCGCCGCTGGCACTGCCGCCTTGCCGCCGCCATCGAGTTCCGCGCAAAAACTGTATTCCAGCGCCAAGGCCGATTTGCTGCAGGTGCGCTCGCTGCTGAAAAGCGGCCGCACCCAATCGTCGGTCGGTTCCGGCTTTTTGATCGGCAACAGCAACCTGGTGGTGACCAATTACCACGTGGTGTCGGAATTCGCGCTGGAGCCGGACACCTACGCCGGCGAATGGGTCGATACCGGCGGCCAGCGCGGCAACGTGGAATTGATGGCGGTCGATGTGCTGCACGACCTGGCCGTGGTGCGTGTCAATCGCAACGGCACCGGCGTGTTCAATATGCCGGAACAGCTGGCGCGCCTGTCGCAGGGACAGTACCTGTACTCGCTGGGCAATCCGCTCGACCTCGGCTTTGCGATTTCCGAAGGCGCTTACAACGGCGTGATCGCGCGCAGTTTTTATGACCAGCTGATGTTTACGGGACCGATCAATTCCGGCATGAGCGGCGGCCCCAGCGTGACGGTCAACGGCGACATCGCCGGGGTCAATGTCTCGAAGCGCCTCGATGGCGAACTGGTGAGTTTTTTGGTGCCGGCCCGCTACGCGCAGGAATTGCTGAAAACCGTGACGCCGAACAGCGCGCCACCGAAGAATTTCACGGATGTCGTGGCGCAGCAATTGCTGGCGCACCAGAAAGCCATGGTGGACCAGTTGCTGGCCACGCCGCTGACCATGAAAGCCATGGGCCCCTATAAAGTGCCGGTGCGCGAATCGGAACAGATGCGCTGCTGGGGCCGTTCGAATGTGAAAGCGGATAAACCGTTTACGGTCGATATCACCAACTGCGCCATGGAGTCGGCCATTTTCGTGTCCGGCAACCTGCAGACCGGTGCGATCGGCATCCGCCACCAGTTCATGCGCAGCACCGGCCTCGATCCGGTGCGCTTCGCGCAATTGTCGAGCGCCTCGTTCAAGAATGAAGGGTTTGGCAGCCACAAGGACAGCCGCCTGACCGGCCCGCAGTGCACCGAGCAGTTCGTCAGGGCGCAGGGCCCGAGCAGCGTGCCGCTGCGCGCCGTGCTGTGCGTGCGCGCCTACCGCAAATTCCAGGGCCTGTATGATTTCGCCCTGCTGACCGCCAGCACCGATGAAGGCTTGATGAATCTGCAGAGCCGCCTCGATGCGCGCGGCGTCTCCTATGAAAACGGCATGCGGACTGCGCGCGCTTTCCTCGAAGCGCTGTCGCGCGGGACGGCTCCATGACGGCGCCCTACTATATTGAAGTCTTGTCGCGCAACGGCGACGTGCTGCAACGCCACCGTTTCGAACAATTACCGGTCCATATCGGCCGTGGCTACCACAACGAATTCATCCTCGATGATGCGCATACGGCCGAATGCCACGCGGTGATCGAGCACGATGCCGACGGCCACCTCGTCATGCGTGACCTGGGCAGCCAGAATGGCGTGGTCCACCTGGGCAAGAAACTGCCGCAGGTGCCGCTGTCCGGCACCACCGTGGTGCGGCTCGGGCATACCCGGCTGCGCGTGCGCAATGCGGATTTCCCGGTGCCGCCGGAAATCGCCGACACCACCATGCACGCGTGGGAAGGCGGCGTGCCCGCGCTGGCCGGGCTGGCGCTGATCGCCTTGTTTACCGGCGTGGACGTGGCGCTGTCGGACGCGGAATCGTTCAACGCGATCCGCTACCTGCTGGTGATCGCATCCGGCCTCGGCGCTGGCATGGTGTGGTGCGGCGTCTGGGCGCTGGCCAACCGCTTGTTCGGCGGCCACGCGCGCTTTGGCCGCCACCTGTTTATCCTCGGCAGCGGCCTGATTGCGATCGGCGCCTGGAAAACCGTCAGCAACGTGCTGGCCTATGCGTGGTCGGCGGAAATCTTCACCCGCTATGGCAGCCTGGTGACGCTGGGACTCGCTTGCGGCATGGTGTTCTTCCACTTGATGACCATCCTGCCGCGCCATCCGCGCCGCCTGGCCGTGATATCCGGCATGCTGATGGCGGCCGGCTCCGGACTGCTGTTGATGAACAATTACCAGAGCACGGGACGGCTGTCCAATGAACTGTACATGTCGGTGCTGCTGCCGCCGGCGGTGCGGCAGAGCCCGGACCATTCGGTGGATGACTTCATGGCCCAGGCGGCCAAGCTGAAGCAACAGGCGGATGCGGCCAAGGCCAAGACGGTCAAGGCGGAGCTCGATGATGATGATGGGGATTAAGAGGCCTTCCCGGTCCGCCGGTTGCCGTCACCATAGAAATACGTCACTGTCGGCATGCCCGGCGCGGGCATGCTCTTGCGCAAGCCATTCGCAAAATAGGTGTAGTTGACGCCGCCCTTGGAAGATTCTGCGCGTGTAACCCGGTCCAGGCTGTCGTACGTCGTTCGGGTGCGGTTGTCCAGCGGTGTTGCTTGCTGGCCAGTCGGCCAGCCTGATCGGTGTACACGCTGGTTACGCGCCGCAATGGGTCCATGATGCTGGCAAGCCGGCTGAAGTCCGCCGTGTAGGTCATGGTCGCCGTCACCGCGTCGGCCGCGCCAGCCAAGGCGTTACGTGTCAGCATATTGCCCTTGCCATCGTGGTATAGGCCGTCTTGCGGCCAAGAGCATCGGTCTGCGACAGCAGCAGGCCTGTCACCGGATCGCGCTCCAACCTGACAATTGCTGTTCGGGCAGGCCTGCGGCCCGCGTCACCGACAGCAAGCCGCCCGCCGCATTGAATACCATCCGTGTCACCGTGCCGCGCTCGTCCGTCACATCGGTCTGGCTGATGGTGCCGCTGGCAACCAGTGTGTAGGCGAACTGGTTGCTGGAGCCCTGTGTTATAGAAAATTTAGGTATTTCGACCAATCCCTTGCTGTCACACCTAAACCAGCGCCTACCAATGAATAAATTACGCAATGCAAAAAATCAGGGTATAAAAGAAGGGCAATGCTAAAACCAGTAACAAGGCCAATGATTCCACCTAAGGTTCGCTTTATCCTGACACTTCCCTTGAAGCGAACTTCCACAACATGAACAATACCAATTGAAAATCCAAATATTGCCCCGACTCCGATCCGAATCCAATTATTACTTGCATTACCAAGTGCGAACCAGACAGCTATCGAACTCAAAAGCGTGACCAGAATGCAAACCAACCATGGATTTCCAAATATTTTTTTTAGGAAACGTTCGATGATAGATTTCTGATCGTTCATGATCATCTTTCGCACTCACAATCAACCCCAATTGTGCCTCTACCTTTCATACCATTTTTCAAAGAGACTGATACCGCAGTCGTTATGCCCTGTAAAAAACTGAGATCTCGAAGAGTTAATCCACCAATTGACGCAAGAAATGCCTCTGACGCGGCGGCTCGCCCTAATGTTATAAAACCTGGACCGAAGAAACCACCAATTCCAGAAATCCCTAACGACCAAAGATCAACGCACTTCCAGCTTTTACCCTGAACAATCATTTGAACTCCCAAATCAAACCCAACTGCCCCAATTACTCCCACAATTCCGAACTTACCAGTTGGATCAACTCTATTTACCGGGTTCTGGTCTACGTACCCATATTCGTTTACTCCTGCGCTTAACCCAATGATATCCCTTGAAATAAACTTCAACATGCTTGGTGCATAATACCTGGCCCGGTAATAATACAACCCCGTCCCGTCATTCTCCCGCCCCGTGTACTGGAACGGATTGTCCACTTCCGCGTCTGCCGTCGTATTGCCATAAGGATCGTAGGTGTAATCGGCCAACTTGCCGCCTGCAGCATCCGTCAGCCGTATCGTCGAACCCAGCGCGTCGCTCAGATACGTGGCCACCTTGCCGTCAGCCACCTGCGCAAACATTTCGTCGATGCCGCCACTGATATACCCGGCTTTGACACTGGCAGCATTGCTGTTGTTCTCCGCCAGCCCGTTCAACTCCTGCACGATGTTAATCCCGTCGTATACATACCCCTGGCTGGCGCCGCGCACAGTCTTGCCTTGGCGCCGCCCCAGCGCGTCGTAGGTGAAGCTGGCGATGGCAATGCCGTTGGCATCCTTGATCCGCACCAGTTGATCGCGCGCATTCCATACATACGTCTGTTCGCCGTCGCCGACCAGGTTGCCGTTCTCGTCGTAACTGAGCGCCTGCGCGCCAAAGCGCGTGGTCGCGTGTGCCGCGTTGGATTCGATCGGGGCGGCCGGGTCCGGAAAAGCGGCGCGCGCCAGGCTGCCGCTCACGCCGGTGCGGTGGCCGTCGCTGTCGTAGGTGTAGGCCAGGTCGCCCAGCAGGGAGCCATCCGGCTTGTAATAGGCAATGGCCGTCAGTTGGCTGGCCGCATCAAACGTGTTCTTGCGCACGATGCCGTTCGCGTAGCGCACTTCGGTGCGCCGGTTGGCGGCGTCGTAAGTGAAGGCGATGCGTTGCGCCACGTTGCCATTGGCTGCGCCGGCCGCCTGTTCCATCCGTATCAGCCGGTTGCCGTCGTCATAGAAATACGTCACCGTTGGCATGCCGGGCACGGACATGCTCTTGCGCAAGCCATTCGCAAAATAGGTGTAGTTGACGCCGCCCTTGGGCGATTCGGCGCGTGTCACCCGGTCCTGGCCGTCGTACGTGAATGTCAGCGTACCGTTGGCGGAGTCGGCCAGGGAGGTCACGCGGTTGCCTTTGTCATAGGTCAGCGCCACCGTGCCGCCGTCCGCATACGTCACGGTTTTCAGGCGGTCCAGGGCATCGTAGGCGTAGCGCGTCACCTGGCCTTTGCGGTCGGTTTTTTGCGTCACGTTGCCCTTGGCGTCGTACTGGTATTTTTCTTCTCGTCCAAGCGGGTCCGTATCGGACGTGACCCGGTTGCGCGCGTCATGGCTGAAGCGGTGCGTACTGCCGTTCTGGTCGGTGAACCTGACACGGTTGCCGTTGGGGTCGTAATCATCGCTGGCGATGCCGTCCAGTGGATCTATGATGGACGTGATGCGATCAAGGCTGTCGTAAGTCGTCCGGGTGCGGTTGCCCAGTGGTGTCGCTATGCTGGCCAGCCGGCCCGCCTGATCGGTATGCAAGCTCGTTACGCGCCGCAATGGGTCCATGACGGACGCCAGATCGTAGGCGGCATAGTCGAACAGTGTGCCGTTGCCCAGGCCATCGATGCTCTGCGCCAACAGGCCGCCACCGTAATAGCTGCGCGCAGTGCGATTGCCGTTCGGGTCGGTCGTTGCTGTCAGGTTTCCTGTGCTGTCGTATTGCATACGCCATGTGTGGCCCAGCGGGTCCGTGATGCTGGCAATCCGGCTGAAGTCCGCCGTGTAGGTCATGGTCGCCGTCACCGCGTCGGCCGTGCCAGCCAAGGCGGTGCGTGTCAGCATATTGCCCTTGCCATCGTAGGTATAGGCCGTCTTGCGGCCCAGCGCATCAGTCTGCGACAGCAGCAGGCCTGTCACCGGATCGCGCTCCAACATGACAGTTTGCTGTTCAGGCAGGCCCGCAGCCCGCGTCACCGACAGCAAGCCGCCCGCCGCATTGAATACCATCCGTGTCACCGTGCCGCCCTCGTCCGTCACGTCGGTCTGGCTGATGGCGCCGCTGGCAGCCAGCGTATAGGCGAACTGGTTGCTGGAGCCGTCCGCGTAGGTCTGCCGCACGACGCGGTCATTGCCGTCGTAGACATTGCTGACCATAGTATGACCACGCTTATCGATCACGGTCAGCATGTTGTGATTCGCATCGTAGGTGTACCGCTCGCTGTTGCCCGCCGCATCGGTAACCTGGCTCAAGCGTCCGTCCGTATCGTATTCATACCGCACGGTGCGTCCCAGGCTGTCGCTGGTGGCAATGATGCGATTTTCGCTGTCATAAGTGAATTGCAGGCTGCGGCCGCCAGGAGATATCACTCGGGTCAGGTTCCTATTGCCTTCTCGCATAAATTGCAGCTTGCTGCCATGGCGGTCGCTCCAAGACATCGCAGCTGAACCATGCAAATCTGTCGTATCCTCAGAAACTGGAAAGCACATGCGTACTCCATCTTTGCGTGTCAGCTCCCAAGGACAACTATCGCCTTTCCAGCGTAATGTTGCGCCAAAATATATGCTTGCACTGGATTTGTGCTCATAGACTGCGTCGACGAATCCTATGCCGGGCGAGGTGCGCACGAAATGGATGCGTGAACCATTCGGCAGCACCAGGTCCTGCCAAGTGTACGGGTGGGTCGTGCCGACCATGTAATAGTCGTAATTCAGGTTGGCGCCGATACCGAAAGCCCTCGACGTCTGGTCGCTTGGCCGGTAGCTGCGGGTCACCGTCAATGGAACGATGTCGTCAACATATAAATCCGTGACATGATGAATAAACAGGCCGGTGGCGCAGTCCACCGGATCGCCGGCACAGCCGGATGGGGACGGTGGCTGATTGGGATCGGCATTACAGCCATCGCCCGGATTGCACCCATCCGGTGGCGGTCCGTCCCTTGGCGCAAAACTGGGGGAGGCCACCATTGCCCCGGTAAATTCATAAATGGCGACGCTTGCATCGGGCACGATCCGCTTGCCGTCCGCGCTGACGGTGCCTTTGCCATACACATACCAGCCTTTCGTTTGCGTATCATAATTCCAGAAGTCGATGCGAGTGCCCGGCGCGGCCTTACCAAAATTAGGGTATATCAGCCGCGCACCTTGCAGTTTTTCACCCTGTACATTGGTCAGCTTCGCGCCGCCGGGCTGGATCGTGAAATACACCGGCACACCCAGTCGCGGGATAGGAAAAGGCGTGCGGTCGGTCGCGATCGGCGTGATGTTAATACGGGTGACGATCTTGCCATCCCGCCCGCGGATGACCGTGCCGGGTGGAATGACCAGTTCCAGCCCGGGGATGTTGGGCGAGCTGACGCGCATTTCCTGTGCCGTCGGCGACGGCAGGCTGGTGTCGCCAGCACTGTCATGCGCCGTCAGCCAGATCGGATAGCCCAGCTTGCTGGTGCGCCCTGCTGCGATATCGACCCTGGTCTGATAGAAGCCGTAGCTGACATTGGCACGCTGTGCCGTGCTTCCGTCGATGGAGAGCACATACACGCCGGAGGCCACCTTGGGCAGCATCAACAGGAAGCGCCCGGTTTCATCCGTTTGTGCGGAGCGTGTCCCTATCGTCAGCGTGATATTTTTCAGACCCTGGCCATCCAGCGCCAGCACTTGGCCGCTTAATGCGGTTACGCCGCCGGCGGCCAGCAAGGCCGGCAATTGCTGCAAAGCGCTGTCAGGCAAAGCGGAGCGCCAGTCCCCGTTCTGGTTAGCCGCATTGGGTTGCCATTGTGCGGCGGCAGCCGCACGCTGAACCGCTTCCGCAGTCTGTTTTTCTGATGCGGACATCGTGGCAACATCCGGTGTGACGGCGGCAGGCCCGGCTTGCGTGTGCTGCCTATCATGCCGACGCTCATCCAAGGCCGGCGTGCCAAAGGGGATTGCGGTAAAGGGCAGGGATTGGCTGCGCATGTCCATGGCCCCGGCGATGAACAAGGTATAGGCGCTATCCGGCAGCAATTCTTCCAGCGGAGTGACAAACAATAAAGTTCCGAGTTCCAACGGGACCACACGCACCGGCACCGGACCATGCGGGCCGATCAGCGTCACCGTCCGGTCATTCAGGGTGGCAACCTGCATGGGCTGCGCAAAATGAACCATCAATGACTGGTCCGCCGGCACCTGCGTGGCACCTGCTGATGGTGACGTGGCGCTGATGGCAGGAACATGATCCGCACCCGGTGCGCGGGTCAACGCTGCCAGCATGTCAGCATCCGCTTGCTGAAAGCGCTGGCGGGCAAATTCATACAATTCGCCATTGGACAGTTGCTCGCCCTGCTGGTTAGCACCGCCCCACAACAAGACGTTGGCATCGGGCAGCAGACTGGCAACGTGTTTTGTGCGGGCGGTATCCATGCGTGGATTGAAGCGCTCCAGTCGCCGTGTGCCGGGGTCATAGATTTCCGCGTCATGCATCAGTTGGCCGCGCGGGTCCATGCCGCCTGCCACCAGCAGCCGGCCATCGGTCAGCACCGTGGCGCTATGGCCGGTGCGTGGAGTGAGTCCCGGTTCGGCCTGAAACTGGAAGCGGCCTGCCGTCGTATCAAACAGTTCCATTGAGCCCAGCACATTGCCCTGTGCATCAGTTCCGCCCAGGACCATGACCAGTCCATTGGGCAACAGCGTGGCACTGTGGCCGCTGCGTCCAACATGCAGGCGGTGAGCCAGCGCCGTGCGTGTTTTCATGTCGGCGATCTCGCCAGTCGCAGCGGGCACCTCGCCACCACCGAGCAGTAGCCAGCGTCCGTCCGGCAACAGTGTTGCACTTTGGCCTGGCAGTATGGCTGGAGGCCGGGCCAGTGGCGATGCCGGCGGCACTGCCACATCTGCCCATGCGGCATGCAGTATGGAAAACAGCAGGAATACACAAACCAACAGGCGCGGTAAGACCGCCCTGGCGAACTGAATAAACATGGCGCCCCTCCGCGTTACGGACTGGTGATGCGAATATTGATGACGCCGACGTTGGCGCCGTTCGGATTAATGTCGATGGAGTAATTACCGCTGGCAGGAAGCACCGGAGGTGTGATCGTGACACTGCTGCCGCATGTCAGCTTGGACGTCAGCTTGCTGCCATCCGGCTTGCGCAGCGTGAGGTCGACGCAGCCCATCGTATTGCCGGTTGCGGCGACAATCACGGACTGGCCTTGATTGGCGTCAAATGTCAAACTGGCGTTCTGCCCTGGAACGGTTGTTGTGATTGCTGTTGCCGTGCTGCCTATCGTTGTGGCTAGTGAAGCAGGCGCCGGCACGTTAAATAGCTGTACCTGGGCCTGAACCATCGCAGCGTTTCCCGGGTCCAGGCGGAGCGTATAAGTGCCGTCCGTGGGCAGAATTTGCGTATCGAGAAAAGCGCCGCTCGTCGAAACATAAACATTGTCCAGCATGACGCCGCCATCCGGCTTGCGCAACGATGCATACAGATAGCTGCCCCCGGTAAATGACACCCCATTCAACAGGCTACTGATACGCTGGCCGGCCACGCCGTTAAACACGATGGCGGCATTTTGACCGGGGACCATTGTCGTGATTGGCACGGGGACGCCGCCAGCCGAGGCGGTTACAGAAAGATCGGCCGGTACGTCGTACAGTTGCACGGTTGCCTTGACCAATGCGGCACCTGGCGGATTGAGCAGCAGTGTGTAGTTGCCGCTGACGGGGAGGATTTGCGTATCAAGAAAAGCGCCGCTCGTCCAAACATGGACGTTGTCCACCATGACGCTGCCATCCGGCTTGCGCAACGATGCGTACAGATAGCTGCCCCCGGTAAATGACACCCCATTCAACAGGGCGCTGATACGCTGGCCGGCCACGCCGTCAAACACGATGGCGGCATTTTGACCGGGGACCGTGGTCGCGATTGGCACGGGGGCGTCGCCAACCGAGGCCGTTACAGAAAGATCGGCCGGCACCTCGAACAGTTGCACGGTTGCCTTGGCCAATGCGGTACCTTGCGGATTGAGCAGCAGCGTGTAGTTGCCGCTGACGGGCAGAATTTGCGTATCAAGGAAAGCGCCACCTGATGTAACGATCACAGAGTTCAGCATAACGCCGCCATCCGGCTTGCTCAACGAGGCATACAGATAGCTGCCCCCGGTAAATGACACCCCATTCAGCAGAGTACTGATACGCTGGCCGGCCACGCCGTTATATACGATGGTGGCATTTTGACCGGGGGCCATTGTCGTGATCGACACGGGGGCCCCGCCAACCGAGGCGGTTGCAGAAAAATCGGCCGGCACGTCGTACAGTTGCACGGTTGCCTTGGCCAATGCGGCGCCTGGCGGATTGAGCAGCAGCGTGTAGTTGCCACT
>Ga0307408_100002199_pt1 | contig 13946 bp, 11 predicted proteins | sample 322Cmetagenome_FD_202116 | JGI IMG/M metagenome (GOLD analysis project Ga0307408, IMG submission 202116) | Maize rhizosphere microbial communities from greenhouse at UC Davis, California, United States - 322HYB-C-3 | ecosystem: Host-associated > Plants > Roots > Rhizosphere > Soil | place...
TGTACAGCAAGAAGCTCGCGGAAGTCCACTTCTGGGTCGCCACGTTCGGTATCCTGCTCTACGTCGTCGCGATCTACTCGGCCGGCGTGACCCAGGGGCTGATGTGGCGAGCGTTCGACGAGACGGGCCGGCTCGCGTATCCCGATTTCGTCGAGACGGTCATGAAGCTCATGCCGATGTACTGGATGCGCGCGGCGGGCGGCACGCTCTACATCGTCGGCATGCTGCTCTTCGGCTACAACATCCTCATGACGTGGCGCCGCCGTCCGGCGAGCTACGAGGTGCCGGTGATCCAGGCGCCGCGCCTGACGAAAGAGTACATCGAAGGGAACGGCCACGTGGCGCCGGCGCCCGCGGGCGCCTGGGCGCGCTTCGTCGCCATGGACTGGCACCGCGCGTGGGAGCGCCTCCCCGTGACGTTCACCGTCATGACCGCGGTGGCCGTGATCGTCGCGTCGCTGTTCGAGGTCCTGCCGACGTTCCTCATTCGCTCCAACGTGCCGACGATCGCGTCGGTGAAGCCGCTCACGCCGCTCGAGCTCGCGGGACGCGACGTCTACGTCGCCGAGGGCTGCTTCAACTGCCATTCGCAGATGATCCGTCCGTTCCGGCACGAGACCGAACGCTACGGCGAGTACTCGAAGCCAGGTGAGTTCGTGTACGACCATCCATTTCTGTGGGGATCCCGGCGCATCGGACCCGATCTCGCTCGGGAGGGTGGCAGATACCCGAACCTCTGGCACGTGCGGCACATGGAAGATCCGCGCGCGATCACTCAGAAGTCGATCATGCCAGCGTACCCACACTTGCTCAAGGATCCGCTCGATTTCGCCGCCATCCAGCGGCGCGTGGATGTCATGGCGATGCTCGGCGTGCCGTACGGTGACGCCGTGAATCGCGCACCGGAAATGGCCCGCGCCCAGGCGGACTCGCTCGCGAAAGGGGTCGAAGGTGAGGGCGGCCCGAAGGGGCTGCAGGACAAGCAGGTCATCGCGCTCGTCGCGTACCTCCAGCGACTCGGCCGCGACGTCAAGGCGCCGCAGGTGGCGAGGAGCACGCCATGAAGAGCCTCACTGATGTCGTGAGCGGCGCGGGCCTTTCCGTGTACGCGGAGGTCGCGCTCGTGATCTTCCTCATCGCGTTCGTCGGGATCGTGATCTCGCTCTTCGCGCCGGGCAAGCGGCGCCTGTACGAGCACCTGCGGCACCTGCCGATCGATGAGGACAAGGACACGGAGCCCTCTATCGGAACACCCGCGATTCCTCGCTTCGCTCGGAATGACAAACATGCCTAACGAAGACAAGCCGGACCATTTGCTCGATCACAGCTACGACGGCATCCAGGAGTTCGACAACCCGATGCCGCGGTGGTGGGTCTACCTCTTCTGGGCGACCATCATCTTCTCGATCCTGTACTGGCTCAACGTCCCCGGGTTCGGGATCGGCAAGGGGCGGATCGCCGACTACGATCGCGCCATGGCTGCCGCGGCGGCGGCCGACGCCAAGCGAAAGGCCGCCGAGCCGGCAGGCGCATCGGGCGAGCAGCTCGCGGCGATGACGAAGGACGCGTCCGTTCTGGCGTTAGGCAAGCAGGCGTTCGGCCAGAACTGCGCCGCCTGTCACCGCGCCGACGGCGGTGGGCAGATCGGCCCGAACCTCACCGACGACAACTGGCTCCACGGCGGCACCCTCGAGCAGATCCACAAGACCGTGGCCGACGGCGTGCTCGAAAAAGGGATGCCCCCATGGGCCAAGGTGCTGAAGCCCAACCAGCTCGACGCCGTAGTCGCATACGTGTACACGCTCCACGGGACGAATCCGCCCAACCCGAAGGCGCCCCAGGGAGACGTGGTACCGCGGTGAGCGCTCCGGCCGCAGTTGGGCGCGTCCTGCCGACGCTGAACGAGGACGGATCGCGACGTTGGATCCGTCCAAAGCCCTCGCATGGCACCTACGCGAAGGCACGGCGAGCGGTGGCGTACGGGCTCATGCTCGTCTTCTTCCTCATCCCACACGTGCGGATGGGCGGGAAGCCGCTCATTCTGCTCGACATCCCCCGCCGTCAGTTCACCCTCTTCGGCACGACCTTCCTTCCCACGGACACGCTGCTGCTGATGCTCCTGCTCGCGAGCATCGTCATCACGATCTTCCTGCTGACGGCGCTGTTCGGTCGCGTGTGGTGCGGGTGGGCATGCCCGCAGACCGTGTACATGGAGTTTCTCTTCCGCCCCATCGAGCGACTCGTGGAAGGTGGACGGAGTGGTTCGCTCGCGCTCGACAAGCAGCGTAGCCACTTCCATCCGCGACGGCTGCTCAAGTACGCGATCTACGTCGTGCTCGCGCTGTTCCTCGCGCACACGTTCCTCGCCTACTTCGTGGGGACGGAGGCGCTCGCGCAGTGGATCCGGCGCTCACCGGCGGAACACCCGACGTCATTCCTGGTCATGGCCGGGACAGCGCTCGCCATATTCGGTGACTTCACGTACTTCCGCGAACAGACGTGCCTCGTCGCGTGCCCGTACGGACGCATGCAGTCGGTGCTGCTCGACCGGCAGTCACTCATCGTCGCCTACGATCCGACGCGAGGGGAGCCGCGGATGAAGGGCAAGGCGCGTCCCGCGGGCGCGGGCGACTGCATCGACTGCGGCGCCTGCGTTACGACGTGTCCCACCGGCATCGACATCCGCGACGGACTGCAGATGGAATGCATTCACTGCACGCAGTGCGCGGACGCGTGCGACGAGATCATGACTCGCGTTGACAAGCCGAAGGGTCTGATCCGCTATTCGTCGCGCGAGCTGCTCGAGGGGCAAAAGCGCCATCTCGTCAGGCCGCGCACCGTGCTCTATCCGCTCGCGCTCGCCTTGTTTCTCGGCGCGTTCACCTATGCGCTGGCCACGCGTGACGCCGCGGATGTCACCGTGTTAGGCGGCCAGGGTGAGCCGTTCACCCAGCAGGCCGACGGGCAGATCGCGAACCAGCTGCGTGTGAAGATCGCGAACCGCACGAACGACGATCACGATTATCGAATCGAGGTCGTGGGTGCGACGGAGGGCTCGGTGGTAGTGCCGCAGAACCCGTTGCGGGTGGCGACAGGACAGTCGGCCGAGACGCCGCTCTTCGTTCTGCTTCCGCGATCCGTGTTTCGTAATGGTGAGCACCGCGTGGCCGTAAGGGTGAGCGACGGCGCCGGCTTTTCCACCGACCTCCCGTACCGCCTCGTTGGCCCCCAGGACGCAGACGGCAAGGCGAGGGATTGATGAAACGCGGCGCCTGGTGGCCGATTGGCATTACGACGGTGCTGGCGACGACGGTCGCGGCGAATCTGTGGGTCATGCGGATCGCGAACGACGATCCGTCGTTCGCCATCGAGCCCGATTACTACAGAAAGGCCATCACGTGGGATTCGACGCTGGCCCAGGCGCGTCAGGACTCGATCCTCGGTTGGCACCTGACGCCCCAGATTCAGGTCGTGGCCGCGACCGGCAAGACCCGGATCAGCGCGACGCTGACTGACTCGTTAGGGACGCCGATCTCGAACGCGGTGGTGAAAGTCGCGGCGCTGCCGGTGGCGCGGGCGAGTGAGGTGCACGAGGCCACGCTCACGGCATCTGGTGCCGGTGAGTACACCGCCCAGCTCGATGCGCGGCGGCTGGGACAATGGGAGCTGCGGTTCGACGTGCGGGCGGGAACCACGCGTTTCACGGAAGTCGCGCGCGTGGAGGCCCGGACGGCGCCGTGACACTCCTCCTCTCCATCCTCGGCGCGAGCCTTCTGGGCAGCGTACACTGCGCAGCGATGTGCGGTGGGTTCGTGTGTCTGTATTCGGGCACGGGACACACGCGTCACACCGCCGCCGCGCCCCACGCCGCCTACAACGCGGGACGTCTCGTCTCGTACCTGCTGCTCGGTGCGCTCGCCGGGTCGGTGGGACATGGGGTGGACCGAATCGGCGGTGTCGCCGGGATCGGACGGCTCGCCACCATCATCGCCGGCGCGCTCATGGTGGTGTGGGGCGGAACCACACTGCTCGCGGCGTTAGGCGTGCGGCTGCGCCCGCGGCTCGCGCCTCGAGCACTCCAGGCAACGCTCACGTCGCTACTCGTTCGGTTCCGGAACGAGTCACCGACCGTCCGCGGGGCCGCAACGGGTCTCCTCACGACGCTACTGCCGTGCGGGTGGCTCTATGTCTTCGTCGCGACGGCCGGCGGAACGGCGCACGTGCTCGACGCCATGCTGATCATGTTCGTGTTCTGGCTCGGCACGCTCCCGATGATGGTCACCATCGGATTGGGCGCCCAGCGGATGTTCGGGGCGTTCCAGCGGCGGTTGCCACTGGCCGCTGCCGGCGCGGCTGTCGTGCTCGGGCTCCTTTCCCTGACGGGCAGGGTGACGGCGAGCCCGATCGCGCACGGCAGGCACATGGAAATGGTGCATGACGGCCGCTGACGCCGCAGTCCGCGCATCGCTCCAACGCGCCACCGCCGTGGTGTGTACGCATTGTCAGCTCCCGGTGCCTGCGGGGCTGATCGAACCTGACGCCCAGGACCAGTTCTGCTGCGGCGGGTGCCGCACGGCGTTCGCAGTACTTCACGACCACGGTCTCGACATACACCACGACACACCCGTCGGTCGTGACGGACCCGTCGCAGCAGGCCCCCCACGGCGCAGCTTCGAGGAGTTCGACCACGCAACATTCCACGAGCTCTACGTCCGGCGCACGCCGGAGGGGCTCGCGCAAGTCGACCTGTACCTCGAGGGTGTGCATTGCGGGGCCTGCGTCTGGCTCGTGGAGCGCGTCCCGCTGGTTGTCCCGGGTGTCGCCCGGGCCGAGCTGAATGTTCGGCGCTCGCTCGCACGGGTGGCGTGGGACGACGCCGCGGTGTCCCTGTCGCACGTGGCGCGCACGCTCGATTCGTTAGGCTACCACCCGCACCCGTTCCGCGGTCTCGAGGTGGAAGCCATGCGCCGCCGGGAAGACCGGGCGATGCTGGCGCGGATCGGCATGGCGGGTGCCGTTGCGGCGAACGTGATGCTCGCGGCGCTCGCGCTGTACAGCGGCCAGTTCGGCGGGATGGATGGACCGTACGAACGATTCTTTCGCTGGCTGAGCCTCCTCCTCACGACCCCAGCCTTGTTCGGACCGGGCCGCGTTTTCTTCGCCGGGGCGTGGGCGTCGCTCAAGACGCGAACGCTGCACATGGACCTTCCGATCGCGATCGCGCTGGGGGTCGGGTGGGCACAGGGCTTGGCGAACACGATCACGGACTCGGGTCCCATCTACTTCGATGGGCTGGCGACGCTCATCTTCGCGCTGCTCGCCGGCCGATTCGTCCAACAGCGCGGGCAGCGCGCCGCGACCGACTCGGCCGAGCTGCTCTATTCGCTGTCACCGATGACGGCACGCGTGGTCGAGGGTGAAGTGGCGCGAGACCTGCCCGCGCAAGCGCTGTTGCCCGGCATGACGCTCGAGGTTCGTGCCGGCGAAACGTTCGCGGCCGACGGCACGGTCACGCTGGGCCGCTCCAGCGTCGATGTCGCGTTGCTTACGGGCGAAGCGAGGCCCGTCTCCGTCGACGCCGGCGACCGCGTGTACGCCGGGACCACGAACGTGTCCTCAGCCCTGCGTGTTCGCGTAGACGCTGCCGGCGAGCAGAGTCGGCTCGCGAGCCTGCTGCACCAGGTGGAGGACAGCGTCCGCAGGCGCGCGCCGGTCGTACAGCTCGCGAATCGACTCGCGGTGTGGTTCGTCGCGGTGGTGTTGCTAGTCGCCGCGGCTACGGCGCTGTTCTGGTATCCAAGGGATCCAACCGCTGCGATCGACAACGCGATTGCGCTCCTCGTCGTCACCTGCCCGTGTGCGCTCGCGCTGGCGACGCCGCTCGCGGTGAGCGTGGCGATTGGCCGCGCGGCGCGCAACGGGATTCTCATCAAGGGTGGGGACGCGATCGAGCGGCTTGCCGCCCCGGGCACGCTGCTGCTCGACAAGACCGGTACGATCACCGAGTCACGTGTGGCGCTCGCGGGGTGGGACGGGCCTGACTGGGTCAAGCCCCTTGTGCTCGCGCTGGAGCGGGAGTCGTCGCATCCGATCGCGGCCGGCTTCCGTCGCGCGTTTGACGGCATCGCAGCCGGGAAGGCACGCCTGACGACTCACGTCGCGGGTGGCGGGATCGACGGGATGGTCGATGGACGGCACGTGGTGGTGGGCTCGCCGGCGTTCGTCGAGGCGCGTGCGGCGCGCGGCCCCGAGCTCGTGGCTCCGCCGCGGCACCTCACCCCCGTGCTCGTTGCCGTCGACGGCGTGATCGTGGCGTCTGCCGGATTCGGCGATCCGGTGCGCGCGGATGCCCGCCGAGTGATCGACACTCTGCGTGAGCGCGGCTGGAAGGTGGGGGTTCTATCCGGCGATCACCCGGAGGTCGTGGCGAGCGTTGGCGAGACGTTAGGCCTGAGCCGAGAGGCGTGTATAGGCGGTGCGGTGCCGGAGGAAAAGCGTCGCGTCGTGCAGCAAGCGTACCGCGACGGCACGGTGGTGATGGTTGGCGATGGGGTCAACGATGCGGCGGCGATGGCGGCCGCGTCGGTCGGCGTGGGCGTGCACGGCGGCGCGGAGGCGTGCCTCTCGACCGCCGACGTTTACCTGACGCGACCCGGCCTCGAGCCGCTCGTGACCCTGACGGAGGGGGCCGCACGAACCATCGGCGTGATCCGACGCAACATCGCGTTCTCCATCGGCTACAACGTGATCGGTGCGACGCTCGCCGCGACGGGCGTGATCACTCCGCTGATCGCGGCGGTGCTCATGCCGGCTAGCTCGCTCACGGTGGTGCTGGCGTCGTGGCTGAGTCGCACGTTTCCGAAGGAGCGCGCGTCGTGAGCGTGATCTTCATCGTGGTCCCGCTGGCGGCGCTCGTCGTGCTCGCCGCGGTCATCGCGTTCGTCGCGAGCGCTCGACGGGGCCAGTTCGATGACCTCGATACGCCGCCGGTGCGGATGCTGAATGATGATGGCCGAGCGGTAGGGACGCCCCGCTCCCGCGAGAAAGCAACTGACAACTGAAAACTCAGGACTGCTGACTCAAAACTCTTTCAGGGCAGCCCGGCAACCATATATCGTACTGGCTTAACCCTGACGATATATCGCCAAAACCAATAGGGACTCGACATGCGCCCCACGCTCCCGATCGCCCTCGTCTCGCTCTTCGCCTCCGCGGGGATCGCTCAGGAGACACCGCAGCGGAGCGCCGTCGACGGGTCCGTGCTGATCCGGAACGTCCGCGTCTTCGACGGCGAGCGCATCATCCCGAAGACGAGCGTGCTCGTCTCGAACGGAAAGATTGCGCGCATCGCACCCGCGATCTCGGCACCGGCGTCGACGCCGGTTGTCGACGGGACCGGCAAGACGCTTCTCCCCGGCCTCATCGACTCGCACACGCACACCTGGGGGACGGCGCTGCGCGACGATGCCGCGTTAGGCGTCACGACCGTCCTCGACATGTTCACCGATCCCGGGACCGCCGGCGCCTTTCGAAAGCTCGACGGCACCGCTGCAGGCCGCGAGACTGCCGACTTCCGCTCGGCCGGCATCCTCGTGACCGCGCCGAAGGGTCACGGCACCGAGTATGGCATGGCCATCCCGACGATCACGTCGCCTGGCGAGGCACAGGCCTTCGTGGACGCGCGGATCGCGGAAGGGTCGGACTACATCAAGATCGTCTACGACGACGGGCACACGTACGGGATCAAGTTCGCTACGATCGACAAGCCGACCATGAAGGCGGTCGTGGACGCCGCGCTTGCTCGCAAGAAGATGGCGGTCGTGCACATCGGTGACCTCGCTGGCGCGCGCGACGCCACGCAAGTCGGCGCCAGCGGTCTCGTGCACCTCTTCGTCGACAGCATGCCTGACGCGAGCTTCGCGAAGCTCGTCGCCGCTCGCAAGGCGTTCGTCATTCCCACGCTCTCCGTGCTCGAGTCGATCTCCTGGGGCGACGGCGGAAAGGTGATTGCGAAGGATCCGAAGCTCGCTCCGTACATTCCGGCCGCCAGCGTGCAGGGGCTCGAGCAAACGTTCCCGAAGCGCGCAGGCAGCCCACCTCGCGAGCTCGCCTTTGCGCTCGAGACCGTGCGACAGCTTCGTGCGACCGGCGTGCCGATCCTCGCCGGCACGGACGCACCGAACCCCGGCACGGCGCACGGCGCGAGCATGCACCGCGAGCTCGAGCTGCTCGTGAAGGCGGGCCTAACGCCGGTCGAGGCGCTGCGCGCCGCGACCTCGGTCGCGGCGCGCACGTTCTCACTGTCGGATCGCGGGCGGATCGCCCCGGGGCTTCGTGGTGACCTCGTTCTCGTGAACGGCGATCCAACGAGCGACATTCTCGCGACACGCGATATCGTCGCGGTGTGGAAGCGCGGCTTGGAGGTCCACCGCGACGCGTACCGCGAGGAGCTGGCGAAGGCCGCAGCCCTGGCAGCATCGAGAACGTTCCCCGTTCCGCCGGGCTCCGAGTCCGGCGACGTGAGCGACTTCGACGCCGGACAGCCCACGGTGAAGTTCGGCTCCGGATGGTTCGTCACGACCGACCAGCTTGCGGGCGGCAAGTCGGTCGCGGCGATCAAGGTGGTGAGCGGCGGCGCGAACAACACGCCAGGTGCGCTGGAGATTGCGGGCACGCTCGACGCCGGTCTCCCGTACGGATGGTCGGGCGTGATGTTCGCTGCCGGTCAGACGGCAATGGCGCCCGTCAATCTCTCCGCGAAGAAGGAGCTGCACTTCTACGCGAAGGCCGAAGAGGGTCGTCCCTACGCCGTCATGATGTTCCTCCGAAGCAAGGGTCAGATGCCGGTCATTCAGCGCTTTACGGCGTCCGGTGACTGGAAGGCGGTCGTGATGCCCATCGCGTCGTTCGCGGGAACCGATGCCCACGACCTCATGGGAATCGCGTTTGTCGCGAGTGGCACGCCGGGCCCGTTCCGACTGCTGATCGATGACGTACGCTTCCGGTGACGGGCCCGCCCATGCGATCGTTCTTTGACATGCCAACCATGGCGTTGGAGGAGGCGTGCTCAACATTCGATATCACTTCGTCGTGCTTGGCGCGGCAACGCTGCTCGCCGCGTGCGCGTCAGGCGGGAATCGCGGCGCCTCCGCCGGGGTGGCGGCGCAACCGATCCCGCTCGACGTCACGAACGAGAATTACCTCGACGTGGACGTCTTCGTCGTCCGCGGCACCAGTCGCCACCGACTCGGCACGGTTGGCGGGAACGCCTCGGCGACGCTGAGCATTCCGGCCAACCTCGTCGTCCACGGAGAGTTTCAGCTCATGGCCGACCCAATCGGCTCGAAGGACGTCTACGTGACCGACAGGATCGCCGTAGGGCCGGATCAGATAGTGGAGCTCACGGTCGCGCCGCGCATGCGCATGTCCAGTTTCGCTGTGTACAATCGATGAAGCGCGCGCGGTTCAGGATGCCATGGCGCGGGCTCGTCGGCGCCGCGACGGCGCAGGAGCGGTCTGAAACGCCGGGGCATGCTCGCGAAGCAGTGATACGAGCGCACCGATCGCGGATCGGTTCGCGATCGCGCGCCGGACGGCCGCGTACCATTGGCGCCGCCGCCCGGTCTTCGTCAGCGGAATGCCCACCAGCTCGCCGGCCCGGAGCTGACGCGCTACTGCCCACTTCGCGAACACACTGATCCCGAGCCCGGTTCGCACGAGCTCGAGCAGCGCATCCGTGGCGGGGACGTAGGAGATCTCGCGCGGCATGACGCCGGCTGGAGCGAGGACGACGCGCATGAGCGTCGTGTCAAATGGATCCTCCGTGAAGAGCAGCAGGTGCTCGTCGGCGAAGTGCTGCGCGGTGGCGTACGGCTCCGATGCGAGCGAGTGCTCCGGATGCATCACGACGACGAGCTCGTCCTCGAAGAGCTCGTGGTACACGAAACCGGCGTACGCCTCGCGCCTAACGCCGATGGCGATGTCGAGCGTTTCCTCGCGCAGTGCTCGCAGCGGGTGCCCGATGGCCGATGGAATGACGCGAAGCTCGACGCCGGGGCAGCGCTCGCGGAACCCCTGAAAGACGGGCGGGAGCCAGTGGTACGCGGTGTAGCACTCGGTGCTGAGTCTCAGGAGCTCGCCTCGCCCGATCGCGCGGCCCGCGATCTCGGTGCGCGCCCGCTCGATCTCGCGCAACACCGAGCGGGCGGTGCGAAGCAAGCGTTCGCCAGCCTCCGTGGGGACGAGCCCGCGGGGCCGTCTCGCGAATAGCGAAACGCCGACGCTCTTCTCGAGCGCGCAGAGACCGTGGCTCAGCGCCGGCTGCGAGACGTTGAGCGTCGCCGCGGCGCGCGTGACGGTTCCCTCGTCGGCAATGGCGACGAGCATGCGAAGCTGCCGGGTCTCGAGATCCACGAGCGGTGGGGCTGAGGTGGGACGGGTTGCGTGACGAGCGGACCATGCGGCGCGATCAGCGGTGGGTCATAAATACCATGCATGGATGTGGCGAGAATAATGTCTTTGACATGCATGGTCCAGCGCCCCATCGATGTCACGAACCCGAGGCGGTTCGGTCCGACCGCCCAAGCCCGTCCACGTGCACCGGAGGAGCTCTCGTGCCATCACCTCGTCGTGTCCTGCAGACCGTGCGCGTCAGCTCGCTCGCGGCGCTGTCGGTCGGCATCGCGCTCGCCCTGCTCGAGGGGCCGACCGTCGCCTCGGCTTGGCCTGCACCCAAGCTGACCATCGAAGAGGTCGGCGCGGATTCGACCGCGTTCGACGTCGTCGCGACGATCGTCATGGGTCCCAAGGAGGCGTTGCTCTGGGACGCCCAATACCATCTCGCCGACGCACGACGACTCGCCGACCGCATCTCCGCGTCAGGCAGGCATCTCAAGGCGATCATCCTCTCGCATCCCGATCATGATCACTTCGCCGGCGCCGCCGCGATCGTCGAGCGGTTCCCGGGGACCCCTGTCTACATGACCGCCAAGGCACTCGAGGAATACAAGCGCACCGCTCCGCCGGCCTTCACCAACGAGAAGTCGCGTGCGCCGCAGATGCTTGCGGACAGCATCGTGACGCCCCGGCCGCTGCCGTCCATGCAGCTCACGGTGGACGGCGAGAAGGTCGAGGTCATTCCGGACCTGACGGGCGACGTCATCACGGGTGTCAACAGCGTGCTCTGGATTCCGTCGATCAGCACGGTCCTGGCGGGCGACGTCATCTTCAACGGCGTGCACGCGTGGCTCGGCAGCTCGGACACGACGTCGCGGGCGGCGTGGCGGGCGTCGATCAAGCGGATCGCCGCGCTGCACCCGAAGGTCGTCGTGGCCGGACACAAGAAGGACGTGAGCGCTCCGGACACGCCTGACGCGCTCGACGCCATGGATCGGTACCTCGCTGACTTCGACTCGCTGCGCAAGACATCGACCGACGCGCCATCGCTGTACGAGGCAATGAAGGCGAAGTATCCGGACTATGCAGTGTCGAATCTGCTCCGCTACGCCGCGATGCTCGCGTTCCGCGGCGCGAAGCCTCCGGGCACATGACAAAGCATCAGCAAAACAGCTATTGAACCGCAGAAGTCGCAGAGGTCAGAGAGAACTGCTCGCAGCGTTAGGCACAGCGCACCAGGGGATGGAATTCTTTTTTGTGGCGTCAGTGGTCCACACGACACATCAGATCTCCGCGACATCTGCGGCTCACATAGAGTTTTGCGTCGGCGCAACCGGCCCGACCTCCGATGGCCTCTTTAGTCGGAGCGGAGAGCCACCATCGGGTGCACCTGCGTGGCCCGTGCCGCCGGGACAATGGCCGCCGCGAACACCGCGGCGGCCAGCACGAGCCCACACACGACGTACGTGACCGGATCGGCCGGACTGACCCCGTACAACATGCCGCCTAACGCACGCCCGGCAAACAGCGCACCCGCCGCGCCGATGCAGCCACCAGCCGCCGCGATGCTCATCGCCTGAGCGAGAATCATCGCCAGCACGCCACCCCGCTCGGCGCCTAACGCCATGCGGATCCCGATCTCGCGCCGGCGCTGCGCCACGGCCAGCGACAGCACACCGTAGATCCCGATCGCCGCCAACACGAGGGCCGTCACGGCGAATGCGCTCAGCACCTGCGTCGCGAACCGGTCGCGCGCCGTCGCCTCGTACATGCGATGCCGCAGCGTCTGCACATCGGACACCGTGTGATTACGATCGACCGACCTGACCACGTTGCGGACGGCGTTCGCCAACGACGCCGGATCGCCCGCCGTGCGCACGAACAGCATCGCCCGGCTCCGATTCATCTGCGTGACCGGAAAGAAGATGGCCGGCTTCGGCTCGCTCTCGATGTCCTCGTAGCGCACGTCACCGGCGATGCCAACGACGTTGATCGCGCGATCGTCCCGCGGCACCGGGGTCGTGAGCGGATCGTCAGTTCCCCAGATCGTTCTCGCGGCAGTCGAGTTGATCACCATCACCGGCTGCGTCTCGGGCCGGTCCAGCGGAGAAACCTCGCGCCCTCGAACCATCGGAATGCCGAGCGTGGCGAAGTAGCCCCGCGAGACGACGTGAAAGGACACGTGCGCCTGCTCCGAATGCCCGGCGACGCGGATGTCCGTGCCCTCGCAGTGATCACCAACCGGCGCGCAGGTCCCGACCGCCACGCTGGCGACGCCGGGTAGCGCCGCGACGCGCTCGATGACCGCGTCCCACAGTGCGCCGATCGGCTGACTCGCGGCCCGGCCAGGCGCCAATCCGATGCGAGCGGTCAACACGCCGTCCGGCCGATACCCCACCTGCGCATCGAACAGGTGGCCAAGCGTACGGACCATGAGGCCCGACGTCACCAGCAGCACGACAGCCAGCGCAATCTCCGCCATCACGAGTGCGCCGCGGATCGTTAGGCGGCGAAGGCCGCCGAAGGCCGGGGCGGCGACGGCGCCCTGGCGCATGGCGTCGGCGACCGGCAGCCGTGCCACGACGAGCCCCGGAATGAGACCGGCCACGAGCCCGGTGAACGTCGCGGCGAGCACCGCGGCGACGGCCGCGCGCCCGTCGAGCGCGATCCGGCCCAGTGAGATCGCGGTCAACGTGCCCCGGACGCTCGACAGATTCGCCGCCGCGAGCGGCGCCATGGCCGCCAGCGCGCGCACAGCAAACACCGCGAGGACAAGGCCGGCAAGGACGCCGGCAGCCGAAAGCGTCGCGGTCTCGGTCAGGAGCTGCCTGACGAGTCGCCCGCGGCCTGCGCCGATGGCCAGCCGAACGGCGAGCTCGCGCCGTCTGGCTACCGCCCGCGCCAACAACAGGTTCGCGACGTTCACACAGGCAATGAGCAGCAGCATCGACACCGCGATGGCCAGCAGGACCACCGACCGCCCCACCATTGGATCCACGCGAAGCTCCCGCAGCGTGTACCCGGCGGCACGCCAGGTGCCCCCGCCCTCGTCCGGGTAGGTCGCGTTCACGACCCTGCCGACGTTCACCATGTCGGTCTTCGCAGCGGCCACGGTCGCACTTGGCGTTAGGCGCGCGACGACCTCGAACTGATGCGAGGTGGTACTCTGGAGCGTCGACAGCCCGCGGACCGCCGTGTACAGGGGCCAGAAGCGTGCCGTGCCGGACATTCCCGCGAAACCCGGCGGCGCGACGCCGACGATCGTGTAGCGGAACCCATTCACCTCGATCACGCCGCCGAGCGCCGACTCGGCCGCGCCGTACCGCTCGCGCCAGTAGGCGTCGCTCAGGATGATCGAACGGTCACCACCGCTCGGTCGATCCTCGCTGTCGAGGAAGAACCGGCCGCGCTGTGGCGTAAGACCGAGGATCGAGAAGTACCTCGCGCTCACCGACTCGCCGAGGACGCGCTCGGCCCCATCGTCGGTCGAGACGTTGAAGGCGTCGACGACGTGGATCGCCGCATCGCTGAACGTGCGCTGAGCCGAAAGG
>Ga0307408_100002200_pt1 | contig 13942 bp, 9 predicted proteins | sample 322Cmetagenome_FD_202116 | JGI IMG/M metagenome (GOLD analysis project Ga0307408, IMG submission 202116) | Maize rhizosphere microbial communities from greenhouse at UC Davis, California, United States - 322HYB-C-3 | ecosystem: Host-associated > Plants > Roots > Rhizosphere > Soil | place: USA...
TCACGGGGCGCGTGATCGTTCCCGACGATCCCGCTTACGACCAGGCGCGGACCGTCTTCTATGGTGGCATCGACAAGCGGCCCGCCGCGATCGTCCGTGTCGCGAACGTGGGCGACGTGCAGCGCGTGATAGACGTCGCGCGCGTTTGCGGGTACGAGCTTGCGGTGCGCAGCGGCGGGCACAGCATCGTGGGCCATAGCACCACCGATGGCGGCATCGTGATCGACCTGCGCTCGATGTCGAAGATCGAGATCGATGAAGCCGCCCGCACCGCCTGGGTCGAGACCGGCGCGAACGCCCTCGAGTTTACCGAGGCGACGACACGGCACGGGCTCGTCGTCGGCTTCGGCGACTCGGGCTCCGTCGGCGTCGGCGGGATCACGTTAGGCGGCGGCATCGGGTTTCTCGTCCGCAAGCTCGGCCTGACCATCGATTCGCTGCTCGGCGCGGAGGTGGTCACAGCCGATGGCCGCCATCTGCAGGTTGACGCGGACCATCATCCCGATCTTTTCTGGGCCATTCGTGGGGGCGGCGGCAACTTCGGCGTCGTGACTCGCCTCCGTTTCCGTCTCCATGAACTGCGGCAGTTCACCGGTGGGATCCTGGTGCTTCCGGCGACGCCCGAAACGATCGCCGACTTTGTCGACGCGTCGCTCTCGGCGCCCGAGGAGCTCTCGACGATCGGCAACGTGATGCCGGCGCCGCCGATGCCATTCCTGCCGCCGGAGGTGCACGGACGCCTCGTGATCCTTGGCATGCTCGCCTATGCCGGGGACGATGAGTCGGCCAGGCGCGCGCTCGCGCCGTTCCGGTCGCTTGCGACGCCGCTCGCGGACCTGGTCGCGCCGATGCCGTACGCGCGGATGTATCCGCCGGAAGATCCGAGCTATCGTCCGACCGCCGTCGCCCGAACGATGTTCCTCGACGGCCTGGACCAGCGACGGGCCGAGACGGTGTTCGACTGGCTGTCCAAGTCGGATGCAGCAATGCGCGTGGCGCAGCTTCGTGTGCTGGGCGGCGCGGCGGCGCGCGTGCCGTCAGATGCGACGGCGTACGCGCACCGATCGAAGGCGATGCTCGTGAACGTCGCGGCGTTTTATCAGGGCGAAGCCGACCGCGACGCGCGCCGGACATGGGTCTCGCAATTCGCCCGGGCGCTGCAGCCTAACGACGACGCGGCCTACGTCGGCTTCCTGACCGACGACGGCCAAACCCGCATCCGCGCCGCATATCCAGGCGCGACGTGGGATCGGCTTCGGAGGATCAAGTTGGACTACGACCCCGAGAATCTATTCCGGCTCAACCAGAACATAACGCCACTGCCATAACGGCCGGCGCCGTTCCTGTAGTGCGCCGTTACTGCCCGCGCCGTCGCGGCCGGCGCCCTTCCTGCCTTGCGCCCTTCGGGCTGTGCCGGTTTCAACGTGCGCCGTTTGTCGGCAGCGTGAGCGTGAATGTGCTGCCTTGTCCTGACGTGCTCGTTGCGGTGAGGTTTCCTCCCATGCCGCGCGCCAGCTCGCGGCTGATGGCGAGGCCGAGGCCGACGCCGTCATTGGCGCGCGTTAGGCGCTGGTCGATCTACCCGGACTTCGCCACCGCGGTCCGTGAACTTGACCGCGTTGCCCATCAGGTTGAGCAGGATCTGCTGCAGCTTGTCGGGGTCCGCGCGCACCGTGAGGCCCGGCTGGACCTGGGCGGGGAGCAAAGACAGCCCACGCGCGTGCACCTGCGGCAGCATGAGCGCCTCGGCGGCGGCGAGCGCTTCGGCCAGCGGCACGTCCGCCATGTCGTAGCGGACGGCGCCCGCGTCGACGCGCGTGTAGTTCAGCACCTGGTTGATAGGCCTAACAAGTGGCGCTGGCTCTGTTGAATGCGCGTCAGGGCTATCCGCTGTGCCTCGGTGACCGGACCGTGGACACCGAGCTCGATCAGCTCCGCGTAGCCGCCGATCGCGTTCAAGGGCGTTCGCAACTCGTGGCTCATGACCGCGAGGAACTCGCTCTTCGCTCGATTCGCCGACTCGGCATCCTGTCGCGCCACGCGTTCCGCTTCGAACAACCGTGCACGCTCCGCGTCCGCCACTCGCTCATCGGTCACATCGCGGTTCGTTCCCACGAGCCGCAGGGGTCGACCGGCGGCGTCGGCGAGAACGCGCGCGCGTGACGCGACATGCCGCACGCGGCCGTCCTCGAATACCACGCGATACGAGAGATCGAAGGGCGCGCCAGCCGCGATACCCGCCGTGACCTCGGCCTGCAAGCGTGTGAGATCGTCAGGATGTACGCGCTCGGCTTGCGCTCGCGCGGCGTCTCCTGCATCCCCGGGACGGAGGCCAACGATCTCGGCGCCGCGTGCGTCGAGCGTCGCCACGCCGGTCGCGAGCTCGATCTCCCACGTCCCCAGTTCGGCGATATCCAGAGCGAGCTGGAGTCGCGCCTCGCCCGCGCGGAGGCGTCCCTCTGCTCGCGCCCGCTCGACCGCTTCCCACGTGCGCTCCGCGACCGCGTCGAGAAGCGCCAGCTCGTCGCCCGTCCAGGTCCGAGCGTCCCGGTGATGCATGAACAGCACGGCGACGAGCCGCCCCTCCTTCACGAGCGGGACGTCCACCGTGGACCCGACCTGGAGCGCGGCGTGCGCGGCTCGCTCGGCCTCGGAAAGCTCCGCGTCGTGCACGACGTCGCCGCGGATTACCGTTCGGCCGGCGCGCAACGCCGGAAGGAGGGTGGGCGAGTAGTCGGAGACCCGGTAGCGTCCCTCGATGCCACCCACACCGTCTGTGTAATTGCGCGTGACGAGTGAGTGCAGTCCGTCAGCCTCGATCTCCGCGTAGCCGACGCGATTCGCGCCCAGGTGCTCGCCAAGCAGGCGAGCCGCTTCGTACTGGATCGCATCGGCGTCGAACAGGGAACGCAGGCGGTCGTGCAGCGCCAGCAGGAAGCGCTGGTGCGCCTCGGTGAGTCGCAGGGCCGCCTCGGCGCGTGCGCGGGTGGTTGTCTCGATGAGCACCGCGAGTACACCGCCCACGCCCCCGCGCTCGTCGCGTACGGGACTGAACGAGGCGGTGAAGCAGGCGTCCGCGAGTCCGCCTTCGCGCATGACGGGGAACCACGCGTCGGTGAACGTGACTGCCTCGCCGGTCCGCACTCGTGCGAACGTTTCCTGGAGAAACTCACGGCGCTCGGGGAACCGTTCCAGCGCGGGTCGGCCAAGCGCATCGGGATGGCGCGGTCCAATGAGCTGTGCGCGCGCGTCGTTGTAGATCGCGATAGCGTCGGGGCCCCAGTGGAGCGACATCGGGAGGTCGGCCGCGAGCACGAGCTGCACCGCCGTGCGCAGGCTCGAAGGCCACTTCGTCGTGGGGCCGAGTGGTGTCGCTGCCCAGTCGAAGGTCCGGCAGCGTGCGCGCATCTCGCCGTCGCCGGCGAACAGCGTTAGGGCATCGACTTCGGATTCTACTTCACGCGCAACGACCGCCGATGGTTCGGACGCGTTCAACTGACCGCTTTCCACGATTTCAAGGAGTCGGAGACGTTCGCGGGGGTCGGAGCCGTTGAATTCTAGAGACCTCGATGCCCTGAGATCTCACTATTCAACGGCCCTGACGCCTTGAACGCAAACCGAACCGAGTCGGCCGATAGATAACGGTCGGCCGGTCGAACACCCCGATCAGTCCGCCCTGCCATCGGGTTCAATGGCCCGAGGGATCTCGAAGCTACCTGTCGCGAGCGGTATCGAGCTTCCGCGCTGGAACCGCTTCATCGATACGGGCACGATGGTATAGTCGCCCTCGGCCAGCAGGCCGTCCGTCCCATCGCACGCCTCGGTGTGAATGACGATCGGCTCGCCAGGGATGCCGTCCCACTCGATAAACCCGGACATCGTAACCAGCTCGTTCGGGCAGCCAGGGCGGTAGTGCGTGATCGCCGCGTTGCGCAGCACCCACACGTTGCTGGTGTCGCCCTTGAGAATTGTTGGGACTTGCGTGGCGAGTCGCTCCATAGCCGCGAACAACACGCCGGCAGGGCTGATGCCATGAACACCCGAGAGCTCGTCGCACAGGGTGAGCGCTGCGACACAACGCTTGGCGTTCGATTCATCGACTCGAACGTCGATGTCCAAGCCACGGGGGTTCTCGCCCATGTGGCGATCGGAGTCTTGCCGCGCCGTGAGGGAGCGGCTGCTGGATGTGGGGTTCATATGTTGTCATCCTGGATAGTTTGCGTTTTGGGTGAGCCTAACAATTCGGGATTCGCGTCCTGCGCAGGAAGGTGGTTAGCCGCCCGTGAGCTCGGAGCCGCGAGCCCTTTCGAATGATCGTGTCGACCATGGCGTATCCTGCCTTCCACCATTGGCGCGCGTCCGGAGTCAGTCGTGCCAGCGACACTTCGGCCAGCATGGCCCTGATCGCGGCGCGAAACGCGTGGTCGTTCTCGCCCGAAGCATCGCCGGCGTACCGGTGCGCGATCATATCGATGCGCTCGGCGAGCTCGTGCGGATCATCCTCCACCGAGACGAGCTCGGTGAGCAGGTGTGCGAACTTGATGAATTGAGTCTCGAGCGACGTACCGCCGAACAGCAGCCGGAGCTCCGGTTCGCTGGTGAACAGGGCGTCGAAAAACGCCGTCGCGAACCGGTCCGCGTTAGGCTGAAGCCGCTCCCAACTGTCGAGCAGCAGCTGCCAATCGTGGCGAGTCACGCGTGCCGTGTACGGGTACACGAGCTCAGCCAATGAAGCTGCGCCGACGTGGTATCGCTCGAGCTCGGCGGGATCGCTGTGAACGCTTGCGAACGACATGGCTGTGTCCTCCTCCGGGTCGAAGGTCGACCCACTGCTCGGCGTGGCGAAACTGGTGCGAGGCGATTTCACGCTCGTGGTGACGCCGCAATCATAGAACGCATTATCACCTCTTTATCATGCGGAACTTCCCTCGGCGTTCGGACAGACGCTCGATGTGCTGGATTCTGGCCATTCCGGGTCACGCCAGAATCAAATTGGAATCACCTGGAGTCCCTGCGACCCTCCACCCGGGCCCGACGTGACGCGCGTCGGTATCGCGCTGTCATTTCAGTACAGAACTACCGGAGGCTGAATGCGGCGCGACGTCTATATCGAGAACGACTCGGGCGGGTTCAGCGTGCTCGCAGCGGATGCGGTGGACGCGATCATCGAGGACCAGCGCTCCGACGACTTCCAGTTCGTCGCCGGACACAAGGCCATGCTGCTCGAGCTCTACGGCGACGACTCGCTGCCCGTTCGCATCGTCGTGGACGAGCCGCTCACGGCTGACGAGGAGGCGCAGTGGCTCGCGCGCGCCTCGTGGCGCATCGATACCTCCGACGGGCGGCTGCTCGTCATGGGCGGCTTCGACCCCGACGTGCTCTCCTGGTGGGCGGACGCCGGTGCCGACGGCGACGGTCGCGGCATCGGCGCATTCTCCACCGCGCCCGGTTGCTGGCGCGTCGACATCTATGCGCACGTCGGCTCCATGAACGGCCGCGCCATTCTCGACGAGGCCAGCGAGCGGCCCGGTGCGGCGTTTCGGCGAAGCCATCCGGGGCGAACGTTTCCGCTCTGGCTCACACACACGCTGCAGTTCTCCGGTGAGGATGATCCCGGATTCGAGTCGCTTTGGAAGGACGTGAAGGCCAGCATCTCGGCGGGCAGCCTGGCCGTCGACACCGACGGTCCAGACCCGATCGGGTTCCTCGTGCACGTCACGCGCTTCGACGGCAAAGAGCTGGCCGAGCCGGAGTCGGGTTGGTTCGATCGCCACGCGAACGCGAGAGTGCCCGCCGTATTTCCGGTGGGGATTCCCTCGACCGCGCCGGATCCCAATCTGACATCCTTTCGCACCGACCTGCTTGGGCAGCGTCCACCGGAGCCCGAGCGTCCCATCGCCGACCGGGTCGTCGAGGTCATCGAGGTCTGGTCCGGCGATCCGCTCAAGCCCATTGACGGTGGGGCCGTGGCGATCGCGCCGAACGAGATATACCTGCTGCACTGGATCGCGGCGTTCACCGCGGATTCGCCGCCGCGCTTCGAGATCCTCGTGGAGTCGCAGGGCGACTGGACACCGCCCGCGTCGACGCCCGACTTCGCGGTGGTCCCGAAGGGCGGTTCGATGACCGCGCTGGGCCCGGTGGCGAACACGGGCGGTTGGCATACCTGGTGGGCAGCACGCTGGGTCGCCGCTACACTCGTCGGGATCCCCGAGGGCTCGTCGATCGACGTGGCGATGGCGCCGCGTCTCGATTACGACGCGGAGCTGGATCCCGCGATCGGACGCGCGCTTTACAGCGGCACCGTGAGAGGGGGCCTTTTCGAGATCACGCACGCCTCGCCGCGGGTCACGCACGACGCGCTCGCGTCGGCCGTCGAGTTCGTGCGGAACGTGGCCGTCAACGGGCAGATGACCGTGCAGGACGCGGCCGAGCGCGAGGCGTTCGACGCGGCGCTCGAGATGTACGGCATGGTCTCAGGACCCGTCATCTGGGACGGCGAGGTCGTCAAGCTCGCGGAGCCTGACGAGCGCAGCCTGATCATGCTCGCCAACAAAGTGTTCCGAATCCGATTCGGCGAACACTGGACAGTCGACGTGGACGACGAGGACGAAGACTAAGGGCGCACGGCCGTAACGGCGCGAAATCCCAGACAGCGCCAATCCCAAAGGTCGCCAATCCCGAACGGCGCCTATCCCAGACAACGCCGATTCCAAAGAGCGCCGTTTTCGTCGTCTGGGATTGGCGCCCTATGGGATTGGCGCCGTTCGGGATTGGCGCCGTTCGGGATTGGCGCCGTTCGGGATTTCGCGCTGTCTGGAATCTGGCGCCGTTAGGCAGTTGCGCTCTTAACGGGTACCTGGACCGTGCAAGATTCGTCCTGGTTTCGCGCCGGTGTGTTTGCCATCGCGAACAACGAGCGCGCCGTTCACGAACACGAACTTCACGCCGTCCGACAACACGTGTGGCTGCTCGAACGTCGAGTGATCGATGATCGTGCTCGGGTCGAACACCGCGATATCGGCGAAGAATCCCTCGCGCAAAAGACCGCGATCGGGAATCGACAGGCGCGTCGCCACCGCGGACGTCGCCTTCCGCACGGCGTCCTCGAGCGGCATCACCTTCTCGTCGCGGACGTAGTGTCCCAGAATCTTCGGGAACGTCCCGTACGCCCTCGGGTGCGTGAGCCCGCGCGCGCTATCCGGATCGACGCCGCCGGCGTCCGTTCCGAACTTCATCCAGGGCTGCGCGAGGTTCAGCTTCACGTTGTCCTCGGTCATCAGGAAGTACACCGTCCCGATGCGCTGGCGCTCCGAGATCAGGAGATCCATCGCGGCATCATCCCACGACTTGTTCATCATCGTCGCGATCTCGCCGAGACGCTTGCCGGCGTATTGCTTGTTCTCCGGCTTGTTCAGGCCGAGGACGAGAACGCCCTGCGGGCCCCCAAGCAAACAGAGATTCTCCCACTCCGTGTGCGCGTTGTTCATCTCCGCCTTGATCTTCGCACGCATCTCGGGGTTCTGCAGGTTGTCGATGAGCTTTCCGTTCTCCGACGCCCAGGGGGGCGTGCATGCCGACAGCCCGGTCCCGCCGGCGACGTAGGGGTACATGTTCGCCTGCACGTCGACGCCGGCACGTCGTGCCGAGTCGATCTTGGCGATCGCCGCGGGACCCTTGACCCAGTTGTTCGTGCCCGCCGCCTTGAGATGGTAGATCTCCACCGGCACGCCGCCCTTCGATCCGATGGTGATCGCCTCGTCTATCGCCTCGAGCAGCGCATCGGCCTCGGAGCGCATGTGCGTGATGTAGATGCCGCCGTACGGTGACATCGCCTTCGCCATCTCGACCAGCTCGTCGGTGGTGGCGTAGTTGCCAGGCGGATAGATGAGCGCCGACCCGATGCCGAACGCGCCATCCTGCATCGCGCGGCGGACGACGGCGCGCATGGTGTCGAGCTCCGCAGCGTCGGGTTTGCCGATCGCCTGTCCCTTCGCGTACACGCGCACCGTCGCCGCTCCGATGAACGAGCCGACGTTAGGCGACGTGCCGTGGGCCTGCATCGAGTCGAGCCATGCCCGGAAGCCGTGCGGGCCGGGGTACGTGCCAGTGCCCTGCGGCCCACCGGTCGCGAACTGACCGCCGGCCGCCGTCTTCTCGTTCGTCGGCGCCGGCGTGCCTCCCTCCCCGAGGATCTCGGTGGTGATTCCCTGGGTCACCTTGCTCACCGACCGTCCGTCGCCGAGGAAGTTCGTGCCGCTCTGGATGTCGATGAAGCCGGGCGCCACGACGAGCCCGCGCACGTCGAGACGCTGCTTCGCCGGGAACCGACGGAGCGATCCCGCCGCCCCGACTCGCACGATGCGGTCGCCGCTGATGGCGACGTCTCCGAGGAACCAGGCCGCGCCGGTGCCGTCCACGACATGACCGTTCTCGAGGACCACGTCGAATTCCGCCTGCGGACGCGGTGCGGTCGTCGATGGCTGGCGAGTGCAGGCAGCAAATGCGAGGAAACCAAGAAGAATTGGGCGGCGAATCATTCGTCACTCGGATAGGGAGGACTCAAAGTATCGACGGGCAATAGCGGGCCGAGATCCAGGCGATTCTCATCGACTCGGTGGACGTTCGCCACCATTCGGACAATATGTCCGCTCGAGGCGGTGTTAGGCAGCCCACGGCATGGCCGGCGACGCCGCGGCTTGACCGGGCAGGCGCATCACCATAAGGTCGGTGCTCCTTCTCGAACGCTTCCACCGAAACCGGTTCGGCGAGCGTTGATTTCCCTTCGCTGCTTACGCGTACCACTGCAAGGGGGACGACATGTCGCGGACGATCTTTGCGGCGGCTGTTGTGCTCACCACCATCGCCTGTGCCGACCCGAATCGCGTGACGTCGCCGAGCCCCGCCGGCGTCGGTCAGGCTGCCGCGACCGCCAACGCGTGCTCGGCCGAGGACGGACAGCAGCTCATCGACGCGGCGCAATACACCAAGGCGATTCGAGAGTTCACGTGTGTCATCGACCTCGACCCGACTGCCGTCGAAGGCTATCGCGGTCGCATCGAGGCGCAGCTCATGCTCGGGCAGTACTCGGACGCCCAGCGTGACTACGCGCGCGTCACGGCTTTCGTGGTGCCGGTGCATCCCGATGCCGACAAAGTGATCGTCGCCGGATACGACGCTCGGCTCGCCTCGAGACCTAACGAGATTCCGGCGCTCATGGGGAAGATTTTCGCGTTCTGGTATTTCTTCGATTACCCGGCAGCGATCCACGTAGCGGATGAGCTGCTGGAGGTCCAACCGAACAACGTGTTCGGTAACCTGTTTCGCGGGTCCACCCGTCTACTCCACGGCCAGGCCCGGGCGGCTGGCGCGGCGGATCTGGAGCGGGCGATCGCGCTGGCACCGACATCCCCCGATGTCCGGTGGATCGTCGCCGATGCGTACACGTATGGGTTCCTGCCGGACGCGCAGCGTGCCTTCGACGAGGCGACGCGCGCGCTCCAGGGTGGCCTCGACACGCCGCGTGTCCACGCGATCCTCGGTGCCTCGTACCTCGCCTTCGGCGACATGACTGCCGCGGCCACGCAGATTGGCATGCACATCGACCAAGTGACCACGGAGCTCGTCGGCGCGCCGCCACTCGCCGCCCGTCGCTCGACGACGCTCGGATTCGTGCCCGGTCGCACGTACGAAATTCCGATCGCGGCCGCCGCGGGTGAGAAGGTTTCGATCGCGACGAGCAGCAAGGACTACTTCGATACCATCGTCGTCCTCCTCGCACCGGACGGCACGCCGGTCGTAGGCGGTGACGACTTCAAGGGCTACTTCGCGGGGTTCGACTGGGTAGCGCCGGCCGCCGCGACGTACCGGCTCCGAGTCACGTTCTTCGAGTCGATAATTACCGGGAACCTGGTCGTCGCGAGAAACTGACGCCTATCGAGTGACGACGTCGTAGTCGGTCACCGCGCCAGCGCTGGTGAGATGGATGAGCAGGTATCGTGGGCCGGCGTTTGTCTCCAGGCGATAGAGCCGTACGCGCGCGACGTCACCACCATGACGCCGAATCCCGCGACCGGTGACGTCTTCGTCACCGACGTACGTCGCGGTCGCGGCGTTGCCTAACGCCGAGTCCGCGCCACCGGCGAAGTCCTTCTTCGCCCCCGGCGTGACGTCCGGCGCGCTGGCCAGCGCGTCGCCACGCTGGTGGATGGCGGCGAGCGCCGCGGAGATCCGCGTGGCGAGCGCGGGGTCGGGGTCCGCGCGCGGCGGGAGAGCGCTCGCCAGCGGAGCCACGCGCGGCGCCCGGGCTTCGCGCGGCTCGCCGGGCCGTATTGTCACGCCGGTGACGGTGCCGCGAGCATCCGCGGTGAACCTCAGACGGAATGCGCGCTCGTTCGAGCCGAAGGTCGTGCTGTCCATCGCCAGCAGCTTCTCATCGGGGAGTCCATCGACCAACACCTGCATTCCGGAGCCATCCGGGTTCGCCACCAGCGACACCATGTTGTTCTCGGACGCTTCGTAGTAGCCCGCGTACTTCGAGAGCCGGCTGTGATCGATGCGCACCGGTGCAGTGGCGCTGGGCGCCGTGCTGGCCGGCGACGTCCCCTTGAAGGCCCACGAGCGTTCGACGTACTCCCGGATCCGCGCGACCATGCGAGAGTTGTCGTTCGCGTTGATCATGATGGCCAGGCCATCGCCGGTTTCGGCGCCAGCGACGAGGAACGCATCGAAGCCCTCGTCGCGGCCACCGTGGCTGAACCGGAGGTTCGCGCCGGTACCCTGCACGCCGACGCCGAGTCCGCTCCCGCCTTTCTGTTCGGTGACGAACTGCCGCGCCATCGCCGGGGAGATGACGCCGTGGCCGCGCCCCGCGAGCGTTTCCTGGACCTCGATCGCCCACTTCGCCAGGTCGGTGGCCGTGGTCCACAACCCGGCCGCGGCGATCTCGGGGTAGACGTGCCACCGGCCGCGGACGGTCGAGCCATCGGCATAGTAGCCGGCCGCGGTGCGCGCCGCGAGATTGTTAGGCAGCGGCTGCTCGAACGAGCTGTTCGTCATGCCGGCGGGCCCGAGTACCGTTTTCTGCAGAAACTGCGCGAACGGCTGGCCGGTCACGTCGATGACCATCTGCTGCATGACCGTGAAGCCGCCGCCCGAGTAGCGCCAGATCGCGCCCGGCGTCGTGTCGACCCTGATGGGTGCCGTGTTGGTCGGCGGCGCGCCGTCGAGGACCTGTACGACGGTCGGCACGCGCGCCGAGACGTCGTAGCCGGGGAACCCGTGCACCGTCAGCCCGGCATTGTGCGACAGCAATCGGCGAAGCGTGACCTTCTCGGTGCTGGTGAACTGGTTGTCGGGGACCTTCCAGCTCGTGAGCTTGGTGTTCACGTCGGCGTCGAGCGACAGGGTGCCTGCCTCGACCAGATGGAGGGCGCCTAACGCCGACACGGGCTTGCTGATCGAGCCGGCCTGGAACAGCGTCGATGGCGTTACCGGCGCCTTCGACGAGTCATCCACCACACCGTAGGCGCGCGCGACCGCGATCTTGCCATCCTTGATGATCGCGAGCGACAGGCCGCGGATGTGGCGCTGCGCCATCTGCGCCTTGACGAAAGCATCCAGGCTGTCGAGTCGGGCCGTCTGGGCGGCGCCCGTCGCGAGCGGCGTTAGGCCGCAGCTCAGGCACAGGAGGAATGTCGAACGCGAGCGTCGCATGGCTACCTGTCTCGAAGAGGGGAGCGACTGCCGAGAATGTGTCCGGGGAGGCGGGGTGTCCAGGGTCGGCCCACGCTGGCTAAGGCAATCGTGCTCAGATTGTCCGACGGTCTCGACGTGGGTGCGTTACGGGCGCAGCGCAGATCGTGAGGATCTGCCCGACAGCTGTCGAATCAGCTGAAGGGTGGTTGTCGGCGGGATAGTCGAACGCAGCGACGGAGTCAATGAGCGTTGCGGAACTGGACATCCACGCGTCGCGGTTCAGGCGAAGTACTCATGACAATTCCAAGAAACGTCGCGGCGACGGTACGAACTTAGATTTGCCGTTCCATCCCGAGAACGGATAATCGGAGTGATTTCCTTACTCAAAACTCGGCGAAACCCTTGAGCAGTTCTCCGCGTCCTCTGTGTCTCTGCGGTTAGATCGAGGTCAAATAGTCCGATGCTCACGACATGGAATCGTTGCGGGACGACAGCTGTCGAATCAACTGCTGCGCGCACATGTAGCCGGGCGTCCCCGCAATGGAACCGCACGGGTACGCGCCGGCGCCGCAATACGAGACGTTAGGCAGTCCGCCGAACGCGTAGAACCGGCGCTCCGGATCGGCGGAAAACTGGCGATCGTCGAACGTCTGCCCACCGACCAGCATCGTGTGGTCCAGGTTACCGGCGGGGAACAGAAAGATCTGTTGCAGGTCGCGCGGCGAGAGGAGTCGACTCCAAACGCAGTCCTCGCGGTTCGCGATGCGAGAGAGGACCTGCGCCTTCACCGCCGCCTCCACATCCGCGAGGGCATCGCCGGGACGATTGAGCGCCATGTTCTTGAAGAACAGCGTCAGTCGATCGAAGGGCTCCACATGACCCAGCTGCCGCATCGCCGCCCCTTCGCAGTAGACCTGGATGTAGCCCGGCTCGTAGTCGACGTCGCCATCCAGCACGCGCAGCGTCGCCGACTCGAAATCAGCGAGCGAATCGACGGCGAAGATGAACCGGAAGGCGGTGTCCGCTGCGCGGCCTGTGACTGGATCGTCCCGCCACCGCACGGGTTCGCGAAAGAAGAGCGTGAGCTTCCCGCTCGTTCCGAGGAACCTCTTCTGCTCGACCTCACGCACCATCTCGTCCACTCCCACGAGGCGTGCGGCGGTGAGCGGGTCCGTCGCCAGGACGAGATGGTCGAATGCCGCCTTCACCTTCGATCCGGCCCGCTCATACTCGAGCTCCCCACGCTCGACGTCGATACCCGACACTCGGCTCCCGAGACAGGTCTCCACACCGAGCTCGCGATTCAACCGCCCGAGCTCCTCGGTCACCCGCCAGATCCCGTCTCGCACGAAGCCATAGTAGCCATTGAAGATCGAGCCGGAATCCATGAGCGGGACCGTGAACGCCGAGTACGGCTCGCGGAGCGAGACGGGACCGCTCTCCGTCACCGTCATCGCCATGTAGATCTTCGTGTGCTCGGCGGTGAAATAGTGGTCGAGCAGGTCGGTGGCGCTTCCGGTGATCCAGAGGCGCACGAGCTCCGTGCCTAACGCCAGCTCGGCCTCGGACAGCGAGGGTGGCACCGCGCGGCGATAGCCGTCCTGCAGGTAGGCGACGACTCGCGCCTCATCCGCACGAAAGCCGGCGACGTTGCCTCGCTCGCCCCATGTGTTTGCCAACTCGCGCTCGAGCTCGGCGGGGTCCCGATGGATCCACACCGAGGCCGATGCGTCCGGGAAGTAGACGCGTTTGGCGTGGTCGGGCACGAAGGTCTCGAGTCGACTGCCAAGCCCCGTTTCGCGGAAGACGAACTCCTGCATGAGCCCAAGGACCGACGCGCCGAGCGCATAACGCTGCGACCGTCCGTTCACGGTGGCAACCTCGGAGACGCACGCGCCGCCGACGCGCTCCGACCGTTCGATCATCGTCACCCCGAACCCGGCGCGGCGCAGATAGTTGGCGGCGACGAGCCCGTTGATCCCGGCCCCAATGACGATGATGCGCTGCGACACCCAATCCTCCACGGCTTAGGCCGCGGGAAATTGGCGAACGATCGTCCCAATGCCTAGGCTGCCGGCGCTACTCCTGCGGAGAAGGATCAGATCGTAAGCTTCGCCAAGACCACTGCGGCAAGGAGAGCTGCCATGACAGGACCGAACGAACCGCGCGAGAGTGACGACGTCCGAAGAGTGTCACGTGACTACGCTGATCGGCTCACGACGCTCGGGATTCGGCTGACCGGAAC
>Ga0307408_100002202_pt1 | contig 13925 bp, 9 predicted proteins | sample 322Cmetagenome_FD_202116 | JGI IMG/M metagenome (GOLD analysis project Ga0307408, IMG submission 202116) | Maize rhizosphere microbial communities from greenhouse at UC Davis, California, United States - 322HYB-C-3 | ecosystem: Host-associated > Plants > Roots > Rhizosphere > Soil | place: USA...
AGTGGCTTTAACAAGTTAGATGCATCCATCACACCGCCAGAGGCCGCGCCAGCACCAATAATGGTGTGGATTTCATCGATAAACAAAATAGAATTTTTTTGCTTCTTTAATTCGTTGAGCAAACTTTTGAAACGCTTTTCAAAATCGCCGCGATATTTAGTGCCCGCTAACAACGCTCCCATATCCAAAGAGTAAACAACACTGTCAGCCAATGTCTCAGGCACATCGCCATCAACAATACGCTTGGCTAGCCCCTCTGCAATAGCGGTTTTACCCACACCTGACTCGCCAACCAGCAGCGGATTGTTTTTGCGGCGACGCGACAAAATTTGGCACACACGCTCCACTTCAAATTCACGCCCGACCAGTGGATCAATACGGCCTTGCATCGCCGCTTCATTCAGGTTTGCAGCAAAATTCTCCAATGGACTTTGCGCGCTGGACTCGCTTGTTGTTGCGTCTTCATCCTGATTTTCTTGCGGTGAATGATGATCGTGACTGTGATCGGTATGGCCAGACACTTTATGAATACCGTGAGTGATGAAATTCACCACATCAATACGGGCAATACTCTGTTGTTTGAGGTAATACACAGCCTGGCTTTCCTGCTCGCTAAAAATAGCAACCAAGACATTGGCACCAGTGACTTCTTGTTTACCGGATGACTGCACATGAAACACAGCGCGCTGTAATACGCGTTGAAAGCCCAGGGTTGGCTGGGTTTCGCGCTCGGAATCATTTTCAGGGATGAGCGGGGTTGTGGAATCGACAAACTCGATTAATTCTTTACGCAGACTCATTAAATCAGCACCGCAAGCGCGCAGTACATTAGCAGCCGAATCATTATCGATGAGCGCTAATAACAAGTGCTCAACGGTCATAAATTCGTGACGCTTGGAGCGCGCACCTTTGAAAGCAAGATTTAAGGTTACTTCAAGATCTTTACTTAACATCGCGCATACCCTCTTCTAACCAACAAATGTAAAAACCACTCACACTACCACCTACTGTTACTCACCATCTTCAACTGCTTCTATTTCGCACAGTAGAGGATGTTGATTCTCTCTTGCATATTGATTCACTTGCGCCGCTTTAGTTTCAGCTATATCACGAGTATAGATACCACAAACCGCTTTTCCGTGAACATGTACCGTTAACATTACATGGGTAGCTTTTTCGCGCGACATGGAAAAAAACACTTCCAGTATTTCCACGACAAAATCCATCGGCGTGTAATCGTCGTTTAATAGCATCACCTTATACATAGGTGGCCGTTTCAGCTTCGGCTTGGAGGTTAAGACCGCAAGACCGCCATCAGATTCATCGGCAGAATTGTCGTCGTCTTTACCTAAGGTTAGTTGAAGGTTTTGGAGATTGCCCATAGAGATTCAATACAAAATAAAAATGATTAGTTGTTCGGCGGTATTGTAACTCATCGGCATAACAAGCCCTAATGAGGTCTAAAACGGATAAATGCTTGACTTTGGGTCAATTGTTGGATAAAAAAAGAGCGCATTTGCACACAAATGCGGCATACAGTTCAAATAAAAGCACCAAGACTCACTTAAAGACTTTCAGCAATACACGTTCAGATACATAAAAGTAGACATCTCGTCCAAACCCCGAGCAACAGCTGTACTTGGGACAATAATAACGACAGTGATGTTTTTCAAGGGCATCACTTGGGCAGAAGGACTCCAATCATGCCAACTGGCACCGTTAAATGGTTCAATAATGCAAAAGGCTACGGTTTTATCCTCGCGGATGAAGGCGGTGAAGACCTGTTTGCGCACTATTCCGCCATCACTATGGAGGGTTACAAAACCCTCAAAGCTGGCCAACAGGTGACGTTTGAAGTCACCAAAGGTGATAAAGGGCTACACGCCGTCAATATCACCGCCCCGGCCAACGAAGCAGCTTTGCAACATATCAGCCGAACGAGCGCGGTTCCCGCCTAGATCCGGACAGAGCGAATTCCCCTATGAAAAAAGCCCCCTGTATCACTACAGGGGGCTTCTTGTGTTTCTGCTACTTTCTGAAACCCGGAAAACTTAGTTCAAGCTTGCCAGCACTGCATTAAAGGTAGCACTTGGGCGCAGTGCAGCAGATGCCTTGGCAAAATCCGGACGGTAGTAACCACCCAAATCGACCGGCTTACCTGATGCCGCTTTAAGCTCATCAACAATTTTGGCTTCATTTTCGGTCAAGGTTTTGGCAACTGGAGCGAATTGCGCCTGCAAAGCCGCATCTTCTGTTTGAGCTGCCAGAGCTTGAGCCCAGTAGAGCGCCAGATAGAAGTGGCTGCCACGGTTATCCAACTCGCCCGCTGCGCGGCCTGGTGACTTGTTTTCATCCAGGAACTTGCCGTTGGCCTGGTCCAGCGTTTTGGCGAACACCTTGGCTTTAGCGTTGTGGGTGACATTGCCAAAATGATCCAGTGATTCCGCTAGCGCCAGGAATTCACCCAGTGAATCCCAACGCAGATGACCCTCTTCAACAAATTGCTGGACGTGCTTGGGGGCAGAACCGCCCGCACCCGTCTCAAACAAACCACCGCCGTTCATCAACGGAACAATCGACAGCATTTTGGCTGAAGTACCCAATTCCATGATCGGGAACAAGTCGGTGAGGTAATCGCGCAGCACGTTACCGGTCACCGAAATAGTATCTTTACCGGCACGGATACGGTCGAGCGAGTATTGAATCGCCTCTTCCGGAGTCTTGATGTAAATCTCAAGGCCTGAAGTATCGTGATCTTTCAGGTAGGTATTTACCTTGGCAATCAATTGGGCATCGTGAGCGCGTTTTGGATCCAACCAAAACACCGCTGGAGTCGCTGATGCGCGAGCGCGATTCACTGCGAGCTTCACCCAATCCTGAATCGGTGCATCTTTTACTTGGCAAGCACGGAAGATATCGCCTTGCTCAACGGCTTGTTCAATCAACACTTTGCCAGCCGCATCTACTACACGCACAACGCCATCAGCAGCGATTTGGAAAGTCTTGTCGTGTGAACCGTATTCTTCGGCCGCTTGCGCCATCAAACCTACGTTAGGCACGCTGCCCATGGTAGTCGGGTTGAATGCTCCATGTTTTTTGCAATCGTCGATAACGACCTGATAAATACCGGCGTAGCAACGGTCGGGGATACAGGCCTTGGTATCTTGCAACTTGCCAGCGGTATTCCACATTTTTCCTGAATCGCGAATCATCGCTGGCATGGAAGCATCAACAATCACATCGCTTGGTACATGCAGGTTGGTGATGCCTTTGTCGGAATTCACCATCGCCAATTCCGGGCGGGTCGCGTAAAGCGATTTGATATCGCCTTCAATTTCCGCTTGTTTTTCAGCAGGCAAGGATTTGATTTTGGCGTAAAGGTCGCCGAGGCCATTGTTTAGATCAACCGCCAGCTCGCTCAATACGGCAGCGTGTTTTTCCAATACTGGAGCATAAAACACGGAGACAAAGTGACCGAAAATAATCGGGTCAGACACTTTCATCATGGTGGCTTTCAGATGCACAGACAGCAACACACCTTTGTTTTTCGCATCTTCAATTTGCTCGGCGATAAACGTACGCAGGGCTTTTTTGCTCAAGACCGATGCATCAATAATTTCACCCGCCAGTACCTTTACTGATTCTTTCAATACTTTGGTGCTGCCGTCTTTGCCAACAAATTCGATTTTCAAATTGCCCGCTTCGGCAATCAACGCTGATTTTTCACTGCCGTAGAAATCGCCAGCTGACATGTGTGCAACATGCGATTTGGAGTCAGCAGCCCAGGCACCCATTTTGTGCGGATTCTTACGCGCGTAATTTTTGACTGACAGTGGTGCACGACGATCGGAGTTACCTTCACGCAACACCGGGTTTACTGCAGAACCTTTGATTTTGTCGTAGCGCGCTTTAGCGTCTTTTTCAGCATCGTTAGTCGGGTTTTCAGGGTAATCAGGCAGCTTGTAACCTTGGGATTGCAACTCTTTGATCGCCGCTTTTAATTGCGGAACAGAGGCGCTGATGTTAGGTAGCTTGATGATATTGGCTTCTGGCGTAGTCGCCAGTTTGCCCAGTTCGGCAAGGTGATCACCGATAAATTGTTCTTTAGTCAGGGCATCGGGGAAAGCGGCAATAATACGGCCGGAGAGCGAAATGTCGCGAGTTTCAATAGCGATGCCGGAAGATTTGGTAAAGGATTGAACAATGGGGAGTAAGGAGTAAGTTGCCAGGGCTGGCGCTTCATCGGTTTGGGTATAGATAATTTTTGAATCTGTCATTTAAAGATGGCTCCATCAATTCATGCGGCTCGGCCTTGTGAGCTCTACCATTAACGATATGAAAATTTAGAAAAAGAGCCCCGCCACAGGGAACTGCCCCTTGCCAGAGCGCGGGCGATTCTACACCTCCGCAGCCGTTTATGCATGAATTATGTTGCTATGGCGGCTGGGCCAATCTCAGTTAAAATCCACTTTTGCGGATTTATCATTTGGTTGTGTGAGTGCTATGGCTTCCCTGATTCTGTTCAATAAACCTTTTGGCGTGCTCTCACAATTTACCGATGGTGAAGGCCGCCCGACGCTCAAAGATTACATTAAGATCCCCAATGTGTACCCCGCCGGACGTCTGGATCACGACTCCGAGGGTTTGTTACTGCTGACCGATGACGGCGACCTGCAGCATCACATCAGCCACCCTGTCCATAAACAGCCCAAAACCTATTGGGTGCAAGTTGAAGGGGCGCCCAATAGTTATGCCCTGACCAAGTTGCGTCAGGGCGTTGAACTTAATGATGGCATGACACAACCGGCAGAAGTGCGCCTGATTCCCACCCCCACACTCTGGGAACGGGTGCCACCGATTCGCACCCGCGTCAACATTCCTACCCAGTGGTTAGAGATTGTGATTACCGAAGGGCGCAATCGTCAGGTACGTCGCATGACAGCAGCGGTCGGCCACCCAACCCTGCGCTTGGTGCGGGTAAAAATCGGCAACTGGACACTGGAGGGAATAGAACAAGGGAAATACAAAACCGAAACGGTACAGCCACCTAAATCAATGGCCAATGGCGGTGCTAATAATGCACGTGCTAGAAATAATAATGCCAAACATAAACCCGCAACAAAAACACCGGGGGCGAATCCATCAAATCCACACAGAGCGAAGACCACCGAAACAGCGCCCAATAACACCAAAGGTGCGCGGCAAAATAAACAACCCTCACAAGGCGCAAATAAAACAGCGCAGATAACAAAACCTGCAACTAAAACCATGGTGATTCAAAAACCAAAACCCAAGCGTATTGTCAGCCCAGATTAATTCAGCGTTTTATCCGCAGGTTGTTTAAATTCTTTTTTGATAACCTGAAATAAAGGATTATCTCCGCGCGGTGGCTGAGGATGTTTACCCTCCTCCACCGCCTGCCAATACTTCCAGCCTAACTCGCCCGTACCTACCTCATAATCAAAACCATCCCACTCATCTTCGCGATAAGAATAAAACGCCCAGTGGAATTGTTTTTGATTAAATAGGTCGATCAAATCATTAAGATATTCCGCGCAACCTGGATTGCGCCTGTAGCAGCCAAACTCCCCTGCCACTATGCGATTCGCCGGAATATTCTGCAGTTTCGCCCAACGCAACATCGGCTCAAGGTAATCGTTTAAACGCTGCTTATTCCATGGCAACACTCCGCCATCAAAAGGAATATTGCCAGGATAACGGTAACCTTTCTTTTCTTTGAAATTTTTAAGATTGGTAAATTCATAGGGTTCATACATATGAAAAGCGTAAAGTAAATTTTCATCATTCAGTGCAGGCCAATAAGTAAACGCATTAGGTTGGGCATACCAACCTGCATCCAACATGATCGGTGTGCGAGTATCAACATCGCGTATCGCACTTATGAGCCGAGTATAAAAAGCGGGCAAATCGCGCGCTGAGTTTTGGTGCTGTTGATACCAGCCAACAAAACGCTTTGGATCACCATGTTCTGCCAACCCCGTGTGCATTTCCGGGATAGGCTCGTTAATAAGATTGTAAGCGTAGACTGCCGGATGATCTTTTAATACACCCGCCAGATCACGCCAAAATTGCTCTGCAGCTTGCCAGTATTTTTTATCGTTCCATAAACGCAAGTCCAATTTCCGATTATTTTGTTGCACCCAGCGATTGCCAGGTAAAGACAGCGGTACGACTACGACTTTTATCTGATGCGCATGAGCCCAATCCAGTACTTGCAATAGTTTTTCAATATCGGCCTCAACCAACCCCTGATAGTTATCCAGATTGCCTGCCAGAAAATCTCGCTGCTCCCCACTCCATTTTGCATAAGTCATACGCACCCATGACACACCCAAATCCTGAGCAGCAATAAACCAAGTTTCATCCGGCGTTACACTAAAATAGTTGGCTCCTTTGCGCTGCTCACTCCAAAATTCCATTTTTTCATTTACGGACTTATCAACTGCATTGGCACACAGCGGCACCAATAAGCTGATAAACACGATAAAACCACATAGCGATATTCTTGTCATTTTATTTATCAATTCCAAAAAATAAGGCGCCCCGAAGAACGCCTTATCGATTAACATTGATGCAGTAGAGTCATGCAAATGTGAAGGCCAAACCCTTCTCGCGATATTCGCGGATACGAATTCCATAGCTGCCGTCGCAGAGCGCTCGCTTGATCAAAAAACCTTTATCCAGGGTTTTCTGTTCAACTTCGTTTAAATTAATAACCTGTTCTTTTTCGAGTGGTTTATTTAAATCTTTGACGGTAATAATTTTTGGCAAATGGCGATAGCGGTGATTGGATTCAAGCACTATCCCCACCAAACCGTTGACTAATTCGACAATGCTGCCAGGTGGATACAACCCCACACACTTGATAAATTCCAACGCGAGCCGCTCATCAAAATGAGTGCCTCGATCCTGGAATATACGTTTGAGAGCATCAGTGCTTGGAATCGCGCGGGAATAACAGCGGTCACCGGTCATGGCATCGTAGGCATCGACAATACAAATAATGCGCGCGAAGTCAGAAATTCCTGCCGCTTTTAATTTGCGCGGATACCCTGTTCCATCAACTCGCTCATGGTGGCTATAGGCAACATCGACAGTGGAATTGGGTACACCGGGTGATGACATCAGCAAATTGCGCCCATGCACTGTATGCGCTTTGATGATATTGAATTCTTTGTCGGTCAGTTCTTCGTGTTTATTGAGGATTTGATGGGGCACGCGCATTTTGCCTACATCATGCAATAAACCACACAAGCCTAATTTTTCCAGCTCGGGTTCACTCATACCCAGGTGGCGACCAAAAGCAATCGCCAATATGCACACATTCAAGCAGTGCTCAGCGGTGTACTCATCCTCATTGCGCATACGCGACATCCAGATAAGCGCGTCGGCATTGCGCAAAATACTGCCGACACAATCTTTTACAGTCGCTTTGGCCTGCTCGGTGTTGACCACGCCGCCCAAACGTACGTCGTCGAGCAGGGTTTTGGTCAGTTTTTTTGCTTCGCGAAAAATGCCCAACGCCGCTTCGTGTTCTTTTTGGGCTTCGATTTTATTGATATAGGATTTTGATTTGGCGATGGCGGGGCCAGCAACACCGCGCTCTTCCGGGGGTATCCACTGCTCGCGCACGGCATCAATCCACACGTGTTGCGAGAACTCAGCCACAGTGTCGATATCATCGAGACTTTCAATCATAAAACCCTGCATTAGAAACGGGGTTTCCTGCCAGTCGCGATCCAGCTTTGAGACAAACATGCCTATTTTCAGCTCTGAGATGTGGATTTTAATGGTGCTCAGTTTCTTATCCACATAGCCCGGCTTAACTTCTCGCCGATCCAAAGGAACCTCACTATTCGTGTTTTTATTGTTACAGCAGGGGGGCTTTTCTTGCTTGCTATAAACCAATCATAGCTGCTTTTGAAACCGGTCACATGTAACAAAAAGCTATGAGTAGAGAAGGTTCTTATATCCACAATGATGACTTATGCGCCACACCATCTTCGACCAAGAGGTGTAAAGGTAATGAGACGAGGAAACGTAAACCGCTAACTCACTTACTGCTTTTTTGCCTCGTCCCAGAGAAGATTCATGTCATGGATTGAGGTCTCGGCCAAGGGGGTTAGGCTGTGGGTCTCGATAAAATGAAAGCGCTGCTCAAATTTTTGATTGGCACGACGCAAGGCTTGCTCCGGGTCGATTTTTTGGTAGCGCGCAATATTCACCACCGCAAATAATAAATCGCCCAACTCTTCTTCAAGCGCAACCATATCACCCGAATCCAATTCCGCTTCTACTTCCATTAATTCTTCGCGCACTTTAGCGATGGGGCCGTAGACATCATCCCAATCAAACCCCACGCTCGCAGCGCGTTTTTGCAATTTGGCTGCACGACTCAACGCCGGCAAATTTAGTGGGACATCCGCAAGAATTCCATTTGCACCTTTTTCTGCCCGCTCTTGTTGCTTGATGGCCTCCCAACGCGCTTTGACATCGGTCGGTAAAGTGTGGCGATTTTCGACCTGGCTGTGCAAAGTGCCATCGGGAAATACATGCGGATGACGGCGAATTAATTTGGCAACCAGATCCGATACCACACCGGCAAATTCAAAGCGATGCTCCTCTTTGCCAAGCTGGCTGTAAAAAATCACCTGGAATAATAAATCGCCCAACTCTTCTTTGAGATGGACAAAATCCTGCTTCTCAATTGCATCGACAACCTCATAGGCCTCTTCAAGTGTTGAAGGTGCGATGCTGGCGTAATCCTGCGTAAGATCCCAGGGGCAACCGGATTCCGGATCGCGCAAACGCGCCATCAAATAAAGCAAATCGTCGATAGTGTAGTGAGTCACAAGCGATATCCAAAAATTAGTGTTTGCGCCGCGCCGAGGCGATGTTGGGCAATTGGTTGAGTTTGGTGAGGATGCGGCTCAATTCATCAAAGCTACGAATTTCCACGGTCACCTGCATATCCACCGTGTTTTTACGCTTATCCGACAGGGTTTGCATAGCGACAATATTGATGCGCTCGGTGTCCAGCAACGCGGTAATATCCTTCAACAAACCGTAGCGGTCGTAAGCCTCGATCACTACATCCACCGAATAAAAACTCTGCGGTGTATCGCCCCACTCCACTTTAATAATGCGTTGGGGCTCGTCGGTTTGCAGTTGCAAAATATTAGAGCAATCCTGCCGGTGAATGGATACACCTTTGCCCAAGGTGATGTATCCGGTAATCGCATCGCCCGGTACCGGATTGCAGCAATTAGCGATCTGGGTGAGCAAGTTGCCCACACCTTCGATATAAAAATCGGAATCTTTTTTCTGCCGGGGCGATTTTGTTTTAAACGGAATTAACGGCTGTTGCGGATCGGCATCATCTAATTGTTTTTGCGCGGCGTTTAAAACCTGGCCGACACCAATATCGCTCGCACCTACGGCAGCGTAGAGATCATCGAGATTGTTGAAGCGCAATTTTTTCGCCAGCTCTTCAAAATCCAAATCCAGAAGTGCGAGCCGTTTGAATTCGCGGTCGAGCAGCGCTTGCCCTTCAGCGATATTTTTATCGCGCGCCTGTTGTTTGTACCAATGCTGGATTTTGGCGCGCGCACGCGGAGTGTTTACATAACCGAGCGCGGCATTGAGCCAATCACGGCTGGGGGATTCCAGTTTGCCGGTGAGGATTTCCACCTGATCCGCATTGGTCAGTTGGTAATTGAGCGGCACTATGCGGTTATTGACTTTGGCACCGCGACAGCGATGGCCGACATCGGTGTGGATTTTGTAGGCGAAGTCGAGTGGCGTGGCGGTGCGCGGCAAATCCACCACATGGCCTTCGGGCGTAAACACGTAGATACGATCCTGATTGACGGAGCGCAAATCATCTTGCAGGTGTTCGGAATCACCGCCCAACTCCTCATGCCATTCGAGCACTTGGCGCAACCAGGCGATTTTCTGCTCGTAGCCGTCTTGTACCGCTTTGGTATCGGTACCTTTGTAGCGCCAGTGGGCGCAAACCCCCAACTCGGACTCTTCGTGCATTTCCTGGGTGCGGATCTGGATTTCCAGCACCTTATTTTCCGGACCCCACACGGCAGTGTGCAAGGAGCGGTAGCCGTTCTCTTTGGGCGAGGCGATGTAGTCATCAAACTCGTGGGGAATATTGCGCCAGAGGCTGTGGACTATCCCCAACACCGCATAGCAATCGCGCACGCTGGGCACCAGAATGCGAACCGCGCGGATATCGTACACCTGCGAAAAGGGAATACCTTTGCGCTGCATTTTGCGCCAGATACTGTAAATGTGCTTGGCACGCCCCCCGACAGAACCTTCGATGCCCGCTTTTTTCAGTTCGGTGCGGATCAGGTTGAGCAGGTTGTCGATGTATTCTTGCCGCGCCAAACGGCGCTCATCGAGCAGTTTGGCGATGCGTTTGTAATCATCGGGCTGCAGGTAGCGAAAGGATAGATCCTCCAGCTCCCATTTGATGTGGCCAATACCGAGGCGATGGGCGAGCGGTGCGTAGATATCGGCCACTTCGCGCTATACCTGGCGACGACGGTCTGGTTCAGCGTTTTTCACCGAGCGGATAGCACAGGTGCGTTCAGCCAGTTTGATCAGAGCGACGCGCACATCATCCACCATAGAGACGAGCATCTTGCGGATTTTTTCCGCCTGCTCAGTCGCCTGTGAACCCAGCACCCGCTCCTCTTCATTGCGTTGGTAGCTAATGGCCGCCATTCGCAGCACACCTTTTACCAGTTTGCCGACGGTATCGCCAAAGCGGGTTTGGACATCAATAAGACTGATTTTGTGCTCGCGCACGGCTCGGTAGAGGATAGCGGCGACCAAAGCATCCTGGTCGAGCTGTAAGTCGGCGAGGATTTCAGCCATCTCCAGACCAATACGGAAGCAGGAGAAATCCTCCCCCCAGTTGTGGTCATCATCGGCATGGATATCTACCAACGACAGGCTTAATTCAGCCGCGCGGCGCAACTCGGCGCGGCTGGCGTCTGACTGGATGTAACCCTGATTGAGGCGATCGATCCAGGCATCTATATCGACCTGACCATCCGCCGCTATGGGATGATCTGCTCTGACTTTAACCATACGCGTTTACTTCAATAATTTGGGTCTTACTTACGCAGCTCTTTAAGAAAGCATTTGCTAACGCAGTTCTTTATGAAGACATTTGCTAACGCAAAAATAGCGCCATAGATTCAACGTGGCTGGTGTGGGGGAACATATCCAACACACCGAGCGTGTCCAACTGGTAGCCAGCCTCCGCCAACAATGCGGAATCTCGCGCCAGAGTTGCGGGGTTGCAACTGACGTAGACAATCCGCTGGGGGGAAAGTTGCTTGCCTCCCCCCAAGCGCAGAATGCTGGCGATAATATCTTTTGCACCATCGCGGGGCGGGTCAAGCAAAATCGCGGCGATTCCCTGTTCCCCATTAGCCCCCCCCAAACGCTGCAATTGAGTATGGGTCATATCAGCCAGATTGGCGGCAATAAATTTCGCGTTGGTGATGCTTAACCGTTCGGCATTTTCACGCCCGCGCAATACCATCGACTCAACCGCCTCAATGCCAACCACTTCCGCACACTGCTGCGCGATGGGCAGGGTAAAGTTGCCGATACCACAGAATAAATCCAGCACGCGGTCAGTGGGATTTAGTGCGAGCAAGTCCAAGGCTTGCGCGATCATCTGCTGGTTCACTTGCGGATTTACCTGAGTGAAATCCTGTGGATGAAATCCAAGCTCCAATCCCTCAACAGAATAGGTCAAACGCGGATCGCAGGGTTGCCCGGCAAGATCGGTCAGGCCAATGTTGCCATTAGGCTCCAGCCAGATATGGCTACCTGTATTAGCTGCCAACTGTGCGAGTGCAGCCAAATCCGCTTCGGCGAATTTTTTAGTGTGGCGCAATACTATGGCAATCTGATCTTCCCCTTTCACCAACTCAATATGAGTCACGGCTTTAACCGCACGCAGTTCAGTCAACCAATGATGCAAGGGTGCGAGCAGTGCGTTCAACTCGGGCACTAGTACCACGCACTGTTTGATGGGAGTGATGTCATTGCTGTAGCGCTGGCGAAAGCCGAGCGTCACACTGCCGTCTGCTTCATACCAAACACCCAAGCGCGCACGGCTGCGATAATCGCGGTCTCCCGCACTGATCGCCGGTAATATTTGTTTAGGCACTACACCACCCCAGCGCTGCAATTGTTCCAATACCGCTTTTTGTTTCATCTCCACTTGCGCACATGGCTGCATATACTGCAACTGGCAACCGCCGCAGCTGGCGAAATGTTCACAGGGAGGGAGGACACGTTCCGGGGAGCTTTCAATTAACTGGTCGATACGTGCATCGATAAAACGCGCGTGATCTTCCACCAGCCGCGCAGTGACTTTTTCGCCCACCAAGGCGCCATCTATAAATACAGTTTTGCCATCAAGGCTAGCGACTCCGCGACCATCGTGACTTAACCGATCAATAATAAATTCGCCAAGGCGCTTGTTAGTTTGCGGCAGTTGCTTTTCTTCAACACGCGCCTGATTGCGGCGCGGCGCATCATCTTGCACATACACACTGCCGTCGGCTTTTTTAGGGCGCGGTTTTTTGCCCAACAGGCTACCGCCTTTTTTTGGCGTACCATTTTTGGATGAGCCGCCATTTTTACCACTGCGATTGGACATTAAAAATTCCCGGGATTACAAAAAGCAACGGCGCAGTAATCTGTGAGTAGTGCGCCGTCATCAGGTTTACTTATTGAGTTCAGTATCTATCCATTTATAGCGCTCGCGCTGCCAGCGGATCATTTCTTTTACTTCCGCTTCGTAGCTACCGGTGCCGCCATGGCTGCCGTGCATAATCCAGTCTGCAAAATCCGTTACTGACCAGAGTAGATAATTTTTCTTTTGTTGCTTATCCAACCAGGTCGCGCGCGCTTCGGCATATTGGAAAATATAATCCAACTTGCCTTCGGCTTTCGCACTATTCCAGCGTGCTTTTACTTTGGCCTTAAAGGCAGGATCTTGAAATAAACGATCAAACCAGGGTGCGGGGCGAATATGCCAGCCATAGGTTTTATCGACATCGTCGTAACCTGCATTGCCAAATGCCAAATCAAAATCCCAAATCGGCCCAAAGAATAATTTCCCATTGCGCTTTTTATACAAATAAAAACTCGCGACTGCGCCATCGGGGTTTTTAAACAGTTCATTAATCAAGAAATAATTAATGGCTGAATCCACATCGATATAAGCAGCGTAGCCCAATTGCGGATCGGTAAAATTATTACCAAATAATGCTGCTTCGGTATCAGTAATATATTTGTTGATATAGTCGCGCTGTGCCGACCAATTTGACTCCAGCAATGTCTCGGGAGTATCAAGGCAAAATGGATTCATGCCATGACTGGAGTCCACACAAAAAGTCGCTTCACGGTCCAGATTGACGCCATTCACGCAAAAGCTTTCCCACGGGGCTTCTTTGCAATGATCCTTATGCATACGGAAATCCACTTCCATTAAATAACCGCCGGTAATTTTTTCCGCATCCGTATCGGCGACTTTTAACTCGGGAATATTCACCCGGTCTTTAGCCACGCGGATATGCTCCACTAATTGATACACACCCTGGTAGGCGTCATTGAGCGTCACCTCTACATATTGGTTTCTGACGGTATATTCCATTCCCAAGTGGCGGCTTAGCATAAATGCGATATCGTTGCGCATTAATGTTTTGTCGGCATAGTTCGCCAGCAATACCCAATGCTTACTTGCTGGCATACCCAACATTTCGGTGGAATTAGCCAACTTAAGCCGATAGGGTTTTTTGACCCAGCTCCAGGTTGAATTGCCACGACCGCGAATTTCCAACACACCTTCTGCTGGTGTT
>Ga0307408_100002204_pt1 | contig 13920 bp, 9 predicted proteins | sample 322Cmetagenome_FD_202116 | JGI IMG/M metagenome (GOLD analysis project Ga0307408, IMG submission 202116) | Maize rhizosphere microbial communities from greenhouse at UC Davis, California, United States - 322HYB-C-3 | ecosystem: Host-associated > Plants > Roots > Rhizosphere > Soil | place: USA...
ATTTGCGGTGGCGGCCATTATCTGGCTCAGGTGTTTGATGTGATCCTCAAGCTGCGCGTATTCCAACCCGCCAAAACTGCGCCCCAATTCGTTCAGGTCGGTGATGAAGTTTTCCAGTTGCTGCGCGGCGTGGCGCAACTCGGGAAACCCGAAACTGGTGCCGGCCTCTATAAGTTTGTGCGCAAATTGTTGCAGCGTGGTGATGCCTTGCTCGCTCCAATTAAGATGGCGCAAATGGCTCCAGATTTCTTCCAGGCGACGCGCCCGCTCGGGCAAGCTTGCTGCAAACTGTTGGCGCAGCCGTTCAAGCTGGTTGCGAAATTCTTGTGGCATAAAATCATCCTGATGTTCACTTCTTGAGTATAGAAGCTGTTCACCAAAGCGCAGCTTATGCAGCGAATGATGTAAATATTCGTTTTATCTAATGAGACTTTGTCAGGTTTTTAGCAAAATGAGGCCACCTCTGGCGTTGCAATATGCGCGCCGTCTAACTATCCAGGACATCTATGAATTATTCGCAGGCATCCCTGCACACATTATTGCTGGGGACATTATTTTTGGTGCAACCGAATGTGTTGCAGGCGCAAGTGGCGCCGGAATTATTAGAAACCCTGATTGTATCGGGCGAGCGCAGTGCCAATGCTGATGTGAACCAGCAATTATTGATAAAAACAGCGGCTGATTTTTCTGTGGGCGCGCGGCTCGATCCCGCTGAATTACTGCAGAACATTCCCGGTGTGCAAGTGGATTCGCGTACAAACTACGCCCAGGATACCCGCATCAGCCTGCGTGGTTTTGGCGCGCGCTCGGCGTTTGGGATACGCGGCATTGATCTGCAAGTTGATGGCATTCCCATGTCCACGCCCGATGGACAAGGGCAGTTGGCGAGTGTGATGCTCGACAATATCGCCAGTGTGCAAGTATTGCGCGGGCCCATCGCTGCGCTCTACGGCAATGGCGCAGGCGGTGTAATTGGCCTGCAAACAGCTGTGCCGGAAGTGAGCCGCATCAGTGCTGGAATAATTGCGGGCGATCCCGGCCTTGCACGCCAAACATTGAACGGAGAATGGCACAGTGAAAATCTGGCGATGCGCGCGCAATTCGCCAATACCGATATCGATGGCGAACGCCCGCATTCCAGCGCTGAGCGCAAGCAGGCCGGTGTGCAATTGTTTTACACCACAGACAATAATCTCGATGTGCTTAATAATCTTGATGTGATTGTTAAACACGATTACAGCGATGATCCGCTGCTGCAAGATCCGCTCGGTTTAACGCCTGAGCAGTGGCGCAATGACCCTTGGCAATCAAATCCCGCTGCAGAAACTTACGACACGCGCAAAACGATTGCGCATCAACAAACCTCAATCAGCCTGCGCGACAATACCGGTGCTACACGCTGGCAGGCCGGGCTTTGGCACGGTGAGCGAGCGATTATCCAATATTTGGGTTTTGCGGGTGATGCTATTTCTGGCAGCGGTGGTGTGGTGGATTTGCAACGGGATTTCTCCGGTATTAATGGCAACATTACCCGCAGCCTGAATTTTTTTAATGGGTCTGCAGAAATCAGTGTGGGTGCGGAATTGGCGCAGATGCAAGATGAGCGCCGCGGTTATGTGAATGAATTTGGTGTTGCTGGCGATCTGCGCCGCGATGAAACCGGTGAAGTCGAAAGTCGCGATATTTATTCCTTAATGCACATCAATCCCAACGAAAAATTAATGCTCTACGCAGGCGCGCGCCACACCACTTTGGATTTTGCTGTAGAAGACCAGTTTATTGTTGTCGGCAATCCGGACGACTCGGGTGCGCGCAATTATCGTGAAGATTCTTTTGCCCTCGGTGGGAACTATGCAATAACACTTGAGTGGGAATTATTTGCCAGTAGTGGACGCGGTTATGAAACACCCACGCTCACCGAAATGGCTTACAAAACCGGCGCAACCGGTTTGAATACGGAATTGGAAGCAGCGAATAATCACCAACAAGAGTGGGGCATTGGTTATCACTTTGCTGAAATACTGGAACTCTCATTGACGCAATTCTTTATCGATACCGAAAACGAAATTGTCGTGGATCAGTCCGTCGGAGGTCGCACGACTTTTCGCAACGCAGCTGAAACTGAGCGCGAAGGCATCGAATTATTTGGCCGCTATACCGTTAATTCACACCTGCGGATGCAACTGAGTTTGCAATCGCTCGATGCTATCTACTCTGCCGGCCAATGGAGCGGCAACCAATTGCCCGGCGTGGCGCGCGAGCAGTATCAGCTGGGTGTACAATGGCTGCCGTTTGCGAATGATGCGCTGCAAATTGATCTGGGCGCACAGCAGCGCTCACGGATTTACACCGCCGATAATAATCAGGTATACGCGCCGGATTACACCACTTTTGATATCAGTGCGCGGGGCATTTTTCCTATTTCTTCTGTGCAATTTGATTGGTGGCTAAAACTGGCCAACTTTACCGATGAAAATTACGTGGGCTCGGTTATCGTTAATCAAACCAACGGCCGCGCATTTGAACCGGCACTGGGGCGCAATTTTTCGGCAGGCATTAAGTTAACCCATCAATTCGATTAATCATTTTTTATTTTTCATTTGGATTTTTTATGCTCTTGCCCGATTTGCCACTCAGTGCATTGCACGACGACTTTATTGCTGCACTGGCAAATTCGCCGCTATTGTTGGAGGCAGAGCCGGGCGCAGGTAAATCAACACTCGCACCACTTTGGGTATTGGCACAAGCGCCTGCAGGCCAACAAGTCTGGGTGGTGCAGCCGCGTGTTTTGGCGGCGCAAGCATTGGCGCAGCGGCTAGCGCAGTTACTGGGTGAAACGCCGGGGCAACAGGTAGGTTATCAAGTGCCTTACGATTCACGCATGGGTACCAATACGCGCTTGGTATTAATGACGCCGGGAATCTTGCTGCAACATTTATTACAAAACCCTACGCTCGATGGTGTTGCTTGTGTGATGCTCGATGAAATTCACGAGCGCAGTGTGAATCAGGATATGGCCTGGGCATTTTTGCAGGAAGTGCAAATCCTGCGCGACGATTTGCAATTAGTGCTAATGAGCGCAACTCCCGATCCTGCATTGCAGCAGCAAATATCCAATCGATTATTTGCGCCGGGGCGCTGCTTTCCGGTCAGCACCCAATATCAACCTGCCAAACAAAATTCCAACACTTTTGCTGAAAAACTGGAAGAGCAATTGCTGCGTGCGTTGCTTGCTTATCCTCAATGGCAGAACACCACTGTACTGGTTTTTTTACCCGGTTGGCGCGAGATAGAAAATTGTGCTGGTTTAATCGCACAAAAGTTTTCCACACAACTATTTCCTTCACTGAAAGTATTTCGTTTACACAGCCGTGTTCCATCAAGCGAACAAGTTGCTGCATTAGACCCAAAGCAAGGCCCGCGTTTAATTTTGGCAACTAACATTGCCGAGACATCATTGACGATTGCCGATGTCACACTGGTCATTGATTCAGGGTTGGCGCGCCGCGCCGATTATGAACAGCGCACTGGTATCACTCGCTTGCGCACAGCGCGTATCAGTATGGCCAGCGCAGAACAGCGCCGCGGTCGTGCTGGTCGCGTACAGGCAGGGCATTGCATTCGCCTTTGGTCGCAAGACCAACCACTCGCGGCGGCTGATTTGCCCGAAATCCGCGCGACGGATTATTTGCCGCTCGCGTTGCGCATCGCTCACTGGGGCTGCCCTGCAGATTCCCTACCTTGGTTAGAGGCGCCGAATAAGCTCGCGCTGGATTTCGCCGTGCAGCAATTGCAAAAAATGAATTTGCTCGACACGGCTGCACAGATTACAGCGGCGGGGAAGTCGGTCAGTGCACTCGGTACGCATCCGCGTATTGCTGCATTTTTATTGCTGCATGAAAAAACGATTAGCGAAGCGGCGCTCTTGCTATCGCTCGCACTGCATTTTGAATTAGCTGCCGAACAGGATTTTTCTGCGCTGTTGGATGACGCGGCGCGCGAGCTTATACGCAATCGCCAATGGCAACAGCAACAAAAACGCTGGCTGGGTGTTTTATCGCTGCAAAAAAATACCACTGTGTTAGATCCCTTGCTGCTTGCGCGCGCGTTTAACGATCGCATCGGGTTTAAACAAGATTCGGGTCGCTACCGGTTGAATTCGGGCATGAGTGTTGAACCACAAGGCAAGTTGGAAGCGCCCTGGGCGGTGTTTCCGCTGATTAATACCAAACCCAAAAGCCATTCCGGTGTAGGCCTTGCGCTGCAATTGACTGCAGGGCAGCAGCGACAACTCAGCCAGGCGCAAAGTGAATTAGTGTTCAAACAACAGCGCTGGCAGGAACATACACGTTGGTCGATGGGCGGTGTGGTGATTGATGAGAGCTGGCAACTAATTCCTGCCAGTGAAATTGCACCAAAATTACTGGCACATATCCGCGCTATTATTGCGGAGAAAGGTTTTGATCGTCTTACCTGGAGCGATAAGGCGCGCGCGTTATTAGAGCGCGCCCGTTTAGTCACCGCATACGAACTATGTGAATTACCAGCGCTCGACGACGCCACCCTGATTGACAATTTACACCAATGGTTGCTCCCATTTTTAAATGAATCAACACGGTTGGATCAATTTCCACTGCAAGAAGCGCTGGAATTTTATTTGGGTTTCGATCACTGCCAAAAAATTGCACAGCTACTGCCAGGCAAAATCGATTTGCCCAGCGGCCGCAGTGTCAGTGTAGATTTTTCCAGCGACGGCAGCGCGCAAATCTCGGCCAAGTTGCAGGAGTTTTTTGGTTGCGAGCAGTTGCAACTGGCAGGCGGAAAAATCCCACTCAAAATTCATTTGCTGTCGCCCAACGGCAGTCCATTGGCGATCACAACCAATCTGCAAACCTTCTGGCAGCAGGCCTACCCCGACGTGCGCAAAGAAATGCGTGGCCGCTATCCGCGCCACCCTTGGCCAGAAAATCCGCTTGAACATGAGGCGACAGCGCTGACTAAAAGGAAACTGGCGTTGCAACAACCGGATCAGCGCGGTTAAACCGCGCTGATAACGATTATGGATGCCCGCGTTTGTGGGCACAGCACAAAATTTATTGTTGAACGGTGCTCAGAGTTTGAAGAATTGGATTCGCTCTTGTAAATGCATCGCTTGGCTGCTCATCTGTTCAGATGTTGCAGTGAGCTCCTCTGATGCTGAGGCGGTAACCTGTGATGTTTTGGCAAGTTCAGCGATGGAGCGGTTGATGTGATCCAAACCGTTATTTTGTTCCTGTGAGGCAGCGGAAATTTCCTGTACCAGATCAGCTGTTTTACCAATGGAGGGTACCATTTGATCCAGCAGTGCGCCTGTGGTTGATGCAATCCCCACACTTTTTTCCGCTACAGTGCCAATCTCACGCGCTGCCACTTGGCTGCGCTCTGCGAGTTTGCGTACTTCTGCAGCGACTACCGCAAAGCCCCTGCCATGCTCTCCCGCCCTGCCAGCCTCAATAGCTGCATTGAGTGCGAGAAGGTTGGTTTGGTAGGCGATGTCATCAATAAGGCCAATTTTTCCGGCAATTTGTTCCATGGCCGAAACCATCTCGCGCACTGCTTTACTGGTTTCTATTGCGTCTTTATTGGATTGGCGCGCCATGCTGTCGGTAATTTTGGCGTTGTCGCTGTTTTGTGCAACGGTTGCTGAAATTTGTTCTACCGACGAGGAGGTTTCTTCGACATTGGCCGCCTGTTGTGAAGCCGTGTCACTCAGCGATTGCGCTGAGGCCGAAACCTCTTCAGCAGCAGAGGCCAGTGCGTTAGCGGTGCCTTGCACATCGCCGATGGTGCCCCGCAGGCGTTCGATCATTCGACGCAAATGAAATAACAGGCTGGAGTTGTCTTTGCTGTCCAGTTCAATTTGCGCAGTCAAACTGCCTTCGGCAACTTCTTTCACCAGCTGGGCCGCATTGGCTGGCTCACCGCCCAACTGGCGATATAGCAGGCGATAACTAAATGCCAGTGCGAAGCACAGGATGAACAAAATACTGGCCAGCATGATGTAGATTACACGCACCATCCAACTGCTGCGCTGTTCGGCTTCGCGCACAGCCTGCGAGGTACGCTCATCCAGAAGCACAAAAAAATCATCAATCGGGCGCATAATTTTGGCTTTATTTGCATGATAGTTTTCGTCATGCATCATTTTTTTGGCCTGCTCCAAATCAGCTTGCCCAGGGACAAAATTGCCTTTGCCATCATCGACTAAACCTTTGACTGCATTCATTGCAATGACTTCGGTTGCAACCAGTTCATTGGAATTACGATTTGCCTCGGCGAGTTTTTCCAGCTCTGCCTCGGTAAAACCTGCCTCTTTCATTAAATCCAAAAGAGCGCTGCGATTATTGCTCTCCGGGCGCGGTGCACGTCCATCGGCAGCATAAAAATCCCAATAGATTCTTTGGTACTCTTCCGGCCGCGCTTTTTTCCCGGAGCGAATGTCCAGGATGTCCATGTAATATTGTTCATATTTTTCTTCGCCACTCATTACATAAGTGCGCGCCAGGCGTGTCAGGTCATCTGAACTTTGCCGCAACTCATCTGCCAGCAAGTAAGATTGGTAGCGGGTGGCATAGGCAGCGTTAAGGTTGTCGTTGCTGCGCGCGAGCTGAAACTCAGCCGCAACTAATGCCATCATTAATACGGTTACCACCACAAACAGGCTGATGAATAATTTTTTGACTGACAGGTTTTGCGCCATATATTTATGTCCTTACCGCACAGGTTGATGTGAGTTTATAAAACCCAATGGGCATGATGATTGTGAGCGAATGTTATGTTGCGGCAGTTTTATTTTTATTCGCACGGCGAAGTATAGTTAACGTATTTTCCCTTTCCACAAGCCTGATCTGAGTAAAACTACGCAGGCAATACTGCCTAATAAGTTGCAGCGGCATGAATAGCCGTTGCCCACGCATTTTCCTGTCTATACTGAGCAACACTGTTGCTTTTTATGGGCAATCTTGTCTGGGGACGGTTGCAATGAAACATTTACTCGCGTTTGTATTAATTGCTCATATAAATATAGTTGCTTATGCCGAATCGCCCTACGAGTGGGCGGCTGCCATGACGCTGGAATCCGTCACCAATCTGGATGGCGGGATCCAGAAAGGTTCCAGTGAGCTTGCCAATCTCGATCTCACGCTGGCGATAGATACAGCGGCTGCTGGTTGGTGGGGTAATGGTGAATGGTTTGTCTATGTGCTGGGCGACACGGGCGATAATCCTTCCGACGATGTTGGTGATGTGCAAGGCATATCCAATATTGCTACCGATGAAGCATTAAAAGTTTATGAGTTTTGGTATCAACATAGTTTTTCCGATGACAGTGTAAAAGTCCTGTTTGGTTTACACGATTACAACTCCACCTTTTATTCACTCGAAGCGGCGGGTTTATTTACCCATCCTTCTTTTGGTATAGGTCCGGATACTTCGCAAGTCGGCCCCTCTATTTTTTCTACGACATCGACCGCCCTGCATTTTACCTTTGCGGGCGAAAATAATTATTTATTAGCGGCGATTTACGATGGCATTCCCGGTGACCCGAATAATCCACGCGGTACCCATGTGCAATTTGATAGCGGGGATGGTTTGTTCAGTGCGATTGAATGGGGCTGGACAAATGAGAGCAAGGATAAAATTGCATTAGGTGTGTGGCAGCACACGGCGGAAGTTGAGAATCCGGTTGATGGGGAAATAATGGATGACAACACTGGCGTTTATTTTATTGCCGAAAAAAATATCAACGATGTTGCAGCGGTGTTTGTGCAATTGGGGCAGGCCGATGATGAATTTAACCAGCTGGAATATTACGGCGGTACAGGCATCACTTTTAGCAGCTTTTGGTTGGAGGGTGATGGGTTGGGGCTGGCTATTGGTCATGCGCGCAATGGCGATCCTTATCTTGAAGCTAATAGCGCTATTGATAGCGGTACGGATCGCGCTGAAACGGCCTGGGAGCTAACCTATTTTGCGCCGGTGGTTGAGCACCTTAATTTACAGGGGAGTTTTTATTACATCCAAAATCCCTCTATGGATAAAACCCTGGACGATGCACTTGCTGTTGGTGCGCGTGCTTATATTGAATTTTAATCCGTGTTAGTCAGCTCATCTAACAAAATTGCGAGGACGCAATGAATATCAAACAATCAATCATGCTAGTGGTTGCCGTATTTATTGCCTTGATTGGCATAAATACCTTTGTCGGTTTTAGCGCGAGCCAAAAATTGGGTGGCTTGCTGGAATATATTTCCGGCCCGGCGTGGAATGCGGCGGATGGAGCTATGGAAGGCCAGATTGGCCTTGAAGGACAAATTATTGTGTTGCAAAAATTGTATTACAACGAGAAATCACTGGCTGAAATGCAATCTGTGTTGGACGATGCTATTGCTATGGAAAATGACGCCCTGGGGCGGATGAAGGCATCAGGATTAATGGGTCAGGCAACGGTCAGTAAACTGGACCAGCAATTACAAAATTATCACGCAACACGAGCGGCACTGATCAGTAAATTGCAGGCGGGTACTGCCGCGGCTGAGGAATATAACCAACTCAATCGCCAGCTTGATGGATTGCTCGCGTTTATCGGAGAAATGGAAGAAGAGGCCGATGGTAAGGTTGAAAGTGAAACTGGTAATGTCGAACAATTGCAGAACTCTGCATCGGTAAAGTTATTTGCAGCATTGCTGGTCAGTGTCGCTATGGCCGTCGTTATTTTTATTTTTGCTAACAAAATGATTGTGCAACCAGTTGCCCAGGTTACCGAAAACCTGCAGGAATTAGCATCGGGTTCGGGTGATCTGACGGCGCGCCTCCCCAATGAAAATACCACTACTGAGTTGGGACGCCTTGCGTTTGCTTTTAATCGGTTTGTTGAAAAGTTGCAGTCGCTTATTAGCCAGGCGCAGGCGAGTAATCACACGCTCACAGCGGCGAGCGTACAAATCACCCAATCGATTACCCAAACAGCCAGAGGCTGTGATGCGCAACTGCGCGAAATTTCCCATGTCGCCAATGCGGTGGACAGAATTTCCAATACTCTGGATAAAGTTGCAGAGGCAGCAGTGGGTGCGAATCAGGCGTCCACTGATGCCACAAGCATTACCAGCGCGGGAAATAAAATAGTGGCCTCTGCCCAGCAAGGTGTCGATGAGGTGGTGCAAGAGGTTGATAACGCATCGCAAGTCATTTCCGCGCTGGTGGCCGATAGCCGCAACATAGGCGCGATGCTGGAAGTGATCCGCAGCATTGCCGAACAAACCAATTTATTAGCGTTAAATGCGGCGATTGAAGCAGCGCGTGCCGGTGAAACCGGGCGCGGTTTTGCGGTGGTAGCCGATGAAGTGCGCAGCCTTGCATCGCGCACCCAGGAATCCACTAAAGCAATCGAAACCATCATTACCAATCTCACCACCGGTTCAAGTAAAGCGGTAGAGGTTATGAGTGGTGCACAACAAAAAGCGCTGGTGATTAAAGAGCGTATCGCTAATACCTCACAAGCGTTTTCCAACATCGTGGATGCAGTTGATCAAATCCGGCAAATGAATTCGCAAATTGAGCGCGCGTCGGAAGAGGAAAAACAGTCAATGCAACAAATTACCGGCAGCATGGATACGATTTTGCAACAGGCAAAACAAAACCATGAAGCCGGTGAACAAACCAGCCAATCGCGCGATCACCTCGAACGCGAGATCCGCAAATTGGATGGGTTGCTGAGGGTGTTTCGCACTTAACGGCAAGCGGGAGCAGCGAAAAAGAAACGCCGGGTAACCTAACTGTGGAAAAAGTATGAAAATTGGTTTTTGATCCAGAAAAAAGTCCAAAACTTAAGCAAAAAATTGCTTTTTTGCCGTAATGATAGCTTTTGCTGTGCTCCCTTCCTTGCTCATTTGTCCCTTTTATCCATTAAGAAGTCTGCAGCCGATAACCAACGCCGTAAACCGAATGGATGATGTCTTCATTGCAAATAGGCTGTAATTTTTTGCGCAGTTTGGTGATGTGTGAATCCATGGTGCGATCGCTTACCACACGGTGATCGGTATAGGCGTTTTTTAATAGTAAATCACGCGAGATAACACGTTGTTTGTTGAGTAGTAATGTTTCCAGAATACGAAATTCAATGCTGGTTAATTCGACGCATTGATCACCCACGCAGGCGTACTGGCGCTCTTTGTCCAGGCGCAGGCCTTCCTCCTGTTGCTCTTCACTTTTATTGCTGCGGCGCAAAACCGCTTTAACGCGCGCGACGACCTCGCGTGGGCTAAACGGTTTGCAAATATAATCATCTGCGCCCAGCTCCAAACCAATCAATCGATCAATTTCTTCCACCTTGGCGGTGGTCATAATAATCGGCACCTGCGAAGTTTTGCGCACTTCCTGGCAAATACTTAAACCATCGCGTTTGGGTAACATTAAATCGAGCAATACCAAATCCCATTTTTCGGTAAGGATTTTTTGCAGCCCCAGTTCACCGTCGCTCACCAGCGTTGCCGAAAAGCCTTCGCTGGTTAGGTAGTCTTGCAAAATTTCGCCTAAATCAAATTCATCTTCAACAATTAAAATGTTCATGCAGATTCCTGTAATGGTAAATAAACGGATACTTTTAATCCGCCTAGTTCACTGGTTTCGATAGTGACACACCCGGCGTGCGCCTCGACTATGTTGCGACAAATACTCAGACCTAAACCGGCGCCGCCAGTTTCACGGCTGCGTGAGGATTCGGCGCGATATAAACGTTCAAACAGTTTTTCATGCAGCGCCGGATCAACACCGGGAGCTGAGTCTTCAATCACAAACTTTGCCTGGCTTGCATCAGCAGATAAAGCGATGCGGATTTTCCCTGGTGCTTCAGTGTAATTAATGCTGTTGTTAAATAAATTCAAAAAAAGTTGATGTAAGCGCTCGGGATCGGCAAATGCCATCACTGGATTTTTCGGCAGTGTGCGTTCCAGTTCAAGCCCGTTCTGACTCAGCTTGTCTTGCAGTGAAACACTTAATTCCTCGATGATTTCTGCAATATCACATTCCTGCTTGCGATAGCTCATTGCGCCTATGTCAGTGAGTGATAGCTGGTATAAATCATTTACCAGGCTGGCGAGACGCGCTGCATGTTTTTGCAGGCGAGTAAGGGCTTTTGCATCAAATTTTCTTACGCCGTCTTCCAATGCTTCCAGATCCGCCTTGAGTACGGCTAGCGGTGTACGCAATTCATGGGAGATGTCGGCAACCCAACGTTTGCGCGCTTGTTCGGTTTGGTTGAGTGTATGCGCCAAATGGTTTAGGTTTTCGGCGAGGGTGGAAATTTCATCCTGCCCCTTGGTTGAGAGCCGCTGTTGATACTCCCCTTTACTTAGTTGCTGGACATGCGTCGCCAATTTTTTTACGCGCTGTGTGAGTAAATACGAAAGCGGAATTGCACAAATCAAGGCGATAGTGAGCGCAACCATCGCCATCAATAAAAAATGATTTTGTTGGCGTTTGGCAAATTCGTTGTCACGCAAGTCGCGCAGTGCGGGGTTCATGGGGGTGCCGAGATAACCCACGAGTTTTTTGTGGCCATCGATATTGATATACAGATCGCTGAAAAAGTAGGTTTCGTTGCGCCATTTTTTTCCGCTGATGACTTTTTCTTTGTGATTCAGAAGAATAAAACGCTTGTAAGGTTGATGCCGTAAAAAATCATCCGGTTGGGCAGGCCCGCGTTTCTCGTCCCGGCGCGCATCTTGGGTATTTTTACGAATTAGAAATGCGCTGCGTTCATTGCTGTCTTCATCGCCGCCATTGATACGTGTGTCCAATTCCGGTGGAAACGGGAAGGGAATAGGGCGCTCACCGCGCTGGCGCATGTTGGCGCTGTATTGCCACACAAATAATTCCCAATAATGTGGGTTTACTTTGAATGCATCCCAGTTTCCGTTGTAGGTAAAGTGTTGCTCCAACGCCATGATGAGCCGGGCATTGCGCGAGGCTTCTTTTTGTTCCATGTAATGATTAAAACCGCGTTCAAAACTCAAACGCGAATACATAAATAGTCCACCCGTTAATAGCACGGCAAAACAGGCAAAAACTAAAAATACTTGAATGCGCAGATTAAACTTCACAGTTCTGGATAACCCTTATGCAATGGATGGGATGCGGAATAGCTTCTGACAGACTATCTATTGAAGACAAGATAAGCAAAAACAACGATTTGGCAATCGCATGAGATTGGCCTGCGGGTGCTGGCTGGGGTAAAATGACAATACTTGAGCAAATTACTCGGGTATATCCGGTTGTGATTATCCCAATTGCCCCAATTAACCAGCTTCCTATTGATAGCCCCATACTGAATATCGAGGTAGATAAGATGGACGTGTTAGATACGATCAAACAACAAATCAGCGAAAACGACGTAATCCTGTATATGAAGGGTTCGCCGAGTGCACCCCAGTGCGGATTCTCACAGCGTGCGTCCCAGGCATTGATGGCCTGCGGCCAACGTTTTGCTTATGTGGATATTTTGAGCAATCCGGAGATCCGCGCTGAATTGCCCAAGTTTGCCAACTGGCCAACCTTTCCCCAATTGTGGGTGAAAGGCGAGTTGATCGGCGGCTGCGATATCATCACCGAGATGAATGAAAAGGGTGAGCTGAAGCCTTTGATTGACGCTGCTGTTGCCGGCTAATCCCGCTGGCCGGTTGCCAGTGGTTGGCGGCCGGCCGGTATTGCCTGATTACTGCTGTAGTGCCAAATACAACAACACCCCTGCACCAATCACACTGAATACACAGAGCGATAAGCCAATAACCCGCTGGCGCGCGCGGCTATGTTCGTCGTTTTGCTGTTGCAGTTGGTGTGCACGCCAAGCGATGTCTTTGGATTTGACCAGTTTGGTGCGAATTTGCTGGAGCGCGAGAATGTCTTGCTCTAATTGTGAGTTCGGTTCGCTGCTGGTTTGCTGTACACGCTGTCCTTCAAGTTTTTTGAGTTGTTGATCCAGTTGCGCAAGTTTATGGTCCAGCGCAGCGGATACTTGACGAATTTGCATAATGAGGGCTCAAGATTGGGGCTGGCTAACCTTAGCAGAAACCGGGCAGCTTTGCCCTTTGATGTGCCTCACCACTGTTACACCTTTCTGCTACTCGTCGGTATCAAGCGATTGCTATACTTCGCGCGCATCAAGTATCGCGCTGCAACACGCTTTACGACCTCCTTTTCCTGTGTGAGTAGATACCTTGGATAAACATAGTTCACCCGAGTTTCATTCTTCATTTTACGGCCCCCGCTATTGGCCTACCTGGTTGTTGCTGGCGTTTTTCCGCCTCTGCGCACGCTTGCCGGTATCGGTCAACTTTGCGATTGGCCGGTTTATTGGTGTGTTATTTAACCTTTTGGCGCCGTCTCGCCGCCGAATTGCAGAGACTAATATCGCGCTCTGTTTTCCCGAACTGGATGCGCAGGCGCAAAAGAAAATTGTTGATGGCGTGATCCGCAATTGCGGCATCAGCATCATGGAATCGGCCATGGCGCTCTGGGGACAAGAGGACAAGCTGCGCGATCGCCACACCGTTGAAGGGTTGGAGCATCTCGCGGCGGCAAAGGCAAATGGTCAGGGAGCACTCCTGGTGGGATGCCACTTCACGACTATGGATCCGGCCGGACGTGTATTTGCCTATCACGCTGAGGCGCACATGTTGTATCGCAAAGATCCCAACCCGCTCTTGGCGTATGAGCTGATCAAAGCACGCGAAAAGTACCTTACCTCTGCCATTGTGTTTAGCGACACCCGCCAGTTGATTAAAAAACTGCGCCAGGGGGAAGCCGTCTGGTACGCACCTGACCAGGATTACGGTAAGGACCAAAGCGTATTCGCCCCGTTTTTTGGTATCCCGGCAGCGACTGTGA
>Ga0307408_100002205_pt1 | contig 13915 bp, 6 predicted proteins | sample 322Cmetagenome_FD_202116 | JGI IMG/M metagenome (GOLD analysis project Ga0307408, IMG submission 202116) | Maize rhizosphere microbial communities from greenhouse at UC Davis, California, United States - 322HYB-C-3 | ecosystem: Host-associated > Plants > Roots > Rhizosphere > Soil | place: USA...
GCGGTCCCAATGCTCACCGATCAAGAAATAGGACAGGAAGCCCGGTGTCTTGACCTCGGCCGCGACGTACCAAGGAAGGACCAGCCCCAACATCACCAAGGTGCCGGAGAACGACGGCAGCGAGCTCCACACCGATCGCCACCGATCTGTTAGGTAGAGCCATCCGGCAATCGGAGGCAAGGAAACGCGAACGCCACCGCACTGGCCACGATCAAGCTGCCACGTCACGATCACCCCCGCCCGCTGGAATGCAATGCTCCGCACTGCATCGGCGATGCAACTTCACAGAGCCATTCGAAGGCGGCTTTCACACTCCGTGGGCACGGGGCGAACGTGTCGAACTTCCTCATTGCCAATCTTCTTCGAGCTTCCTACTTTGTGAACATGCCCATTTCCCCCAACCGGGCTGACCCACCGATTGTAACGGTCGTCATTCCTGCATTTAACGCGGAAGCTTGGCTCGCGCTCACTCTGGAATCGGCCTGTTCGCAGACGCTGCGCGAGATCGAAATTCTCGTCGTTGACGATGATTCGCGCGACGGAACCGCCAGGATCGCCCTCGACCATGCGGCGCGGGATCCGCGCATCCGCTTGATCCAGCGCGAGAACGGCGGGGTGGGAGCAGCGCGCAACTCGGGAATTCGGGAAGCCCGCGGAAAGTATGTGGCACCCTTGGATGCGGATGACCTGTGGTTTCCCGAAAAACTGGAAGCCCAGGTAGCCTGCATGGAAGCCGGCGGCGAGGAAATGGGGCTGGTCTACTGCTGGTCGGAGAAAGTCGACTCGCAGGGCAGGCGGCTCACCGATTCTTTTCCCTTCGAGATCGAAGGCAGGGCCCACGTGCCGTTGATCCTTCGGAATTTCATAGGAAACGCCAGTGTGCCGATGTTCCGCACATCGGCTCTGGCGGAGGTGGGCTTGTATCTCAACTGTGAGGAACAGGAAGGCGCCCAGGGCTGCGAGGACTGGGATCTCTGCATTCGGGTGGCCGAGAAATATGCGATCGGCTTGGTCCGGCGCCCACTCGTGAGCTACCGCCAGGTCGAGGCCTGCATGAGCCTGAATATCCCTTGGATGAGCGTTTCCTATGAGATCGCGATGCGGCGCGCCCGCGAGCGCAATCCCGGAATCCCGCGTGAGGTCTTCCGTTGGTCGGCTGGAAACTTCTACAGTTACCTTTGTTCGAAGTGTTTCCTGTGGGCGGACTATCCCGGCTGCCTGAGATCAATGGTGAAGGCGATCAGCGCTGATGCCATGCTAGTGACCAGCCGCCGGCTCCATCTCATGGGCCTGAAGAGCATCATCCGCATCCTGACCGGCACACGGGGTCGCTTGCCGGAGCCCAGCTCTCCCGCCCCTCAGTCCTCGCCTGCGGCCAACCCAAAGATGTCTTGGTCCGATAGCATTCAAGCCAAGCGCTGGCAGAAAGCGATCGAGCAGGGATTCTGACCTTGGTCTGCTTTGACCGGGATCGATCTTGGCATCATCGGGACATGGCAGCCAGTGGGCCGGCTTTAGAGCCATTTCAATTCCGCGACCTTTAAAAAGGACGCAAAAACCATTGGAAATCAATGATGGAGGCGGAGGAGGGAATCGAACCCTCGAATAGCGGTTTTGCAAACCGATGCCTTACCACTTGGCTACTCCGCCGTGACGCTTTCAGCGCGGGGCCGATTCCCTACGTGCCCGGGCGGAACCTGTCAATGCCCGGGTTTTTCCATCGGATCCCCCGATTGCGGGCCGGACAAACCACCTCCCGGCCCGGTAAGTTCACGGAAATGAAGCCCGTGATCCTCGTCTGGCTGCTCGCCGCCTCTACCGCCACCGCCGCGGAGAAGCCCAATCTGCTGATCATTCTCGCCGACGATCTCGGGTGGTCGGACGTCGGCTGCCATGGTTCGGAGATCGCGACGCCGAATATCGACCGGCTCGCGAAGGAGGGGATGAAGTTCCGGCAGTTCTACAATGCCGCGCGCTGCTGCCCGAGCCGCGCCGCGCTGCTGACCGGCCTCTACCCCCATCAGGCCGGCATCGGGGAAATGGTCGTCGAGAAGCCGGGCTCGGAAAAGGGTCCCTACCAAGGCTATCTCAATGACACCTGCACCACTCTCGCCGAAGCACTCGAGCCAGCCGGCTACCGCAACTACCTTTCCGGCAAGTGGCACGTTGGAGAGTTCCGCCCGCAGTGGCCCATCGATCGCGGCTTCGAGCACGCCTATGGCCTCATCTCCGGCGCGATGAACTACTACGACCTTCGTATCGACAAGACGAAGGAAGGGGTAAGGACCTTCGCTCGCGATGGAGAGAAGATCGTCCCCCCAGCCGATGGCCGCTACGTCACGCGTGAGTTCACGAAAGAAGCCACGGTATTTCTTGAAGGACATCGCAAGGAACATCCCGGCGCCCCCTGGTTCCTCTACCTCGCCTACACCGCGCCGCACTGGCCACTGCACGCACCGGAGGAAATCATCAAGAAACACGAAGCCGCCTACCGCGATGGCTGGCAGCCGGTGCGTGAAGCGAGGCATCGCCGACAGATCGAGCTCGGGCTTTTGCCTGCAAACACTCCACTGAGTCCGGCGGATGGAGAAGACTGGGCCTCGCTGCCCGAAGCGAAGCGCGCGGAGATGACCCGCAAGATGGCGACCTATGCCGCGATGATCGAGGTGATGGACACCGAGATCGGCGTGCTGCTCGACAGCCTCACCAAGGCTGGCGAGCTGGACAAAACCGTCATCGCCTTTCTCTCCGACAATGGTGCCTGCGCCGAAGGTGGCCTACTCGGGCAGAACTTCCGCCCCGACCTCACTGGCGAGATCGGCACGGTGAACTCCTATCACAACTACGGCCAATCGTGGGCAAATGCCTCGAACACGCCCTTCCGCCACTACAAGTCACACACCCACGAGGGCGGGATTCGCACGCCTTTCTTCGTCCGATGGCCAGGCACCGTGAAAGCCGCTTCGACGAGCGACGCCGTCGGCCACGTCATCGACGTGATGCCTACCTTTTGCGAGATCGCCGGAGCGAAGCCACCGGCGGACCTGCCCGGCAAGTCGCTACTGCCCGCACTGGAGGGTGCCGCGGGCGAATCGCGCGCGCTCGGCTGGGAACACTTCGGAGCTGCAGCTTGGCGCGATGGAGACTGGAAACTCGTCCGCAAAGACAAGAAGTCATCATGGGAACTCTACGACCTCTCGAAGGATCCCTGCGAGCTCACCGACCTCTCACCTGCTCAGAAAGAAAAAGCCGCAGCGATGACCACGGCGTGGGAGAAGTGGGCGAAGGAAGTCGGGGTTCGATAAGAAACCGTTAGGAATTGCCTCCCCCATCGCTGCTGCTTCACAGTGAGCGACGATGGATTTAGAGCCGGAGCAGCGGGCATTCGTCGAGGCAGTGATGCGTTCGATAGAGGACGATCCGCCCCGGCGTGAGATCTTGGAAGAAGCCATCGCTCTAGCATCAACGCTGCCGGGACAAATCTCCGGCGATGAAACGATCGCCGCGACGGAACAAATGACCCGGACAAGCCGGAGCTTTCTCGCAAAGCATCGCGTCGTATCCGTGATGCTGATCGCGGCGTGGCTTGCCGTCGCATGGTTCACGCTCGCAAGCCCGGGCGCACGGCGATCACTAGCCGAAATCTGGGAGGTCAATCGGGTTGCGAACTCGATCAGCACCGTGTGCTGCACCCACGAAGGCGTGCCGAGCTTCCCCAAGATGCTATTCCTGAAAGGCCGAGTCACGGGCGACACGTTCAAGGAACTCGTCGCTCGAAAAATTCCCCCCAGTGACCTGCCGATGATTCTCGGGGAACCGAGCGAAGTTGATCCGGTCCTGAAATGGCAACGCGTGTGGGAGAAGCATCCTGAAGATCCCGCCCACTACTTCGCGTATGCCATGTCCCACCGGAAAGGACTCGGGAAGTGGCCGGCTGATTTCATCGCGACCGGCGATAAGCTGGATCCGGAGAACGGCTGGTTTCGCCTGTTAGAAGGAGCACAGCGAGTGAAGTCCTCTATTGGAGAACCTCCAATCCCTCGAATCAGCAAAGCCGATCGCGTGGCAGCCCGGGAGAAAGGACTGCCGCCGCCACGCGCTCCCAAGCCGTCGAAACCCCAGCGCGTGGTGATCGACCCAGTGGCGTTCCAACAGGGTTGGCAGCTGCTTGAGGAGGCCTTGGAAAAGCCGAGGTGGGATGACTACAGGCGCCGACTGGACGCAACCCGTCTTGCCGCGACACCGCCGCCGGACGACTTTGCGGCATGGAGCCGTGGACAATTCCTCTCAATCTACCAACCTGAAGACACCGCCCCGAATTGGATCGAAGTTCGAGGCTACCACGAGGGATTCCGGCTTGCGGTGGAGGAGGCATCGAAAGCAGGAGACACCACCAGGCTGGCATCCCTCGACGCCATGCTGCGAAAGCTCGTGCGCAAGCTCGGGACTATGGCCCACAGCGAATTGGTCGATTGTCTCATCATTCGCGTCACGGCCACTAGCGGAGCCCGGATTCTCGAGAAAGCATGGAACGAAGTCGGAGTACCATCGAAAGCGTCTCGATGGAAAACCTTTGCTGACTCGATTGATCCCAAGCTCAAACCCGATCCTCCGACACCCTCCGATGCATTGAACGACAACCTGGGCAGCAACTTCGTGGTCGGCGTGATGACAATCAGCACTACGAGGCGCAGCCCGGACTCAGAACCCGTGACCGAGGCAGATCTGCGCCCGGGACGTCTTGCCGAGTATGCGGTGTATGAGCGGCTGATGATGCATGGCACAGCGCTCCTGCTTCTGCTGGCACTCGGCTTCCTTTTCATCGCGCCACTCTTTCAGCAAAAGGCGCTCGGCACACTACCGTCGCGTCTCTCAGGTCTGTTAGAAACAGAGGACCGCTTGGTCATCCTGTCCACGGGCGTTCTTCTTCCGGCCGTCGTTTATGTGATCTCAACCCGCCTTCCCTTGCTGGGAGCGCGTGACATCAGCATCTCGGGCATGGGGTTCTTCCTTTGGATCGCTCAAGCCACGGCATTCGCTGTGTCCGTAGTGCTCGGCACGCTCCAAGTAACCCGCTCACGACTCGGTCGCCGCGGCAAGGTATTGGCACTGGGATGGGTCGGGCCTGACTTCGGACGGTTCTGCTTTCTCGAGGCACTCATGGTGATGCCCTTGGCCGGCATCTTGCTCCGCGTCATGAGACCCTGGCCAGACGCTCTATCAACAGCCACGGTCATCCTGTGGTGCCTGCTTGCCTTCCCAATGGTCTGGATGCTGATCCTGGCGATCGGATGCTTCAATGGCCCGGCTGCGAGAAAGCTGCATCGCTCGGTGCTAATGCATGCAGCCGCACCCTTCATCGCCACCGCCCTGATGCTCCCCGCCATCGCCATCCCGTGGCTCCATGCCGAGGAGAAGGCATGGACCCGTGAGATCCGCTTCGAGTCGCTTGCGGACAATACGCTCTTCAGCCCGCGGCTTGAGCGGGAGTATGGCGAATGGATCGTCCGTGAAGCATTGGAGAGATTGGATGAGCTGGAGCGGTGAATCTCACTTCCGCTTCACCACCAGCTTGCCGTGCATCACCGCCCAGTGACCGGGGAAGGTGCAGACGTATTCGTAGACACCTTCCTTCATCGGCGCTATTAGGTGCAGCGCCTCCTTCTGGCCGGACTCGATCAGCTTGGTCGCACCAAGGATGCGGGAGTCGCTGTCCGGAACGTACGCGCGGCCTTGCTTGTCGAGCTTGTCAGGTGCTTGGGCCTGAACCGCGGTGGCGACGGCTTGCATCGTGCCAGGCTGCACGAAGACCAGGTTGTGCGGCATCAGGTCGGGGTTCTCGAAGATGACCTCGAAGGGCTTGCCCGGCTCGACGGTGATCTCGACGGTATCGTAGCGGAGTTGTTCCGGCACGGCCTTGATGACGAAGACGTTCACCTTCAAATCCGCCAGCACCTTGCGCGCTGCAGTGGCGCGTTCAGGAGGAAGCAGCGAAGCGAGTTCATTGGCCACCTGCACGACCTCGCTGTAGTCCTGCGTGGTGCGGTTGTCGGCCGGCACTTGCTTCGCCCAGTTCACCAAGGCAGCAGCCACGGGGTCGGCAAGTTCCTTCGACCATGAATCACGCGGCAGCTGCGAGATTCCCTTTGCCGCAGCGGGGACTTGCTCTCCGGCTTGGATCAATTTGGCGAGCCCTGCGAACACTTGCGCCGGTTCCTTCTTCATCGTCACCAGCGCACGGATAGCGGCGACACGCACACCCGCAGCGGGATCGGATGGCACTGCGATCTTTGATGAGAGCCGCGGGGCGGCGATGCCGGTCTTCCTGAAGAGTTCGTGGCGGCTCTCGTCGAGCACGGTCAGAGTGAAGCCATCGAGCCTGTCCTCGTATCCCTGGCGGTTCCACACGGCGATCTCGGAAACGGGCTGGTCGGACTTGAGGTCGAGTTCCCACCACGGATTATCCTCGCCTTCCTCGGTATGCGTCTGCGTGCCGGACTCGTAGCGGGCATTGGTCTTGCCATCGATGGCGCGCTTCGCATCGCCGTCGAAGGCGATGCTCGATTGTTTCGCGCTTCCTTTCAACGCGACGTTCTCTCCATTGGCGAAGACCTGCACCTCGGCCAGCGTGAGCGTTCCTTCACGCGGCAGCTCGATGCGGACGTAACGAGCCTCTCCATTCTTGTTAGAGAGAGTGAAACTCAGCTCGGGCGGCAGCGAGGAAAGCAGCGGCAACACCTTTGTGAAGGCACTGTCGCGCAGACCGGGATCTGCCACCTTCGGCAGGGCATTGAGGAAATCGGCGAGGAGGTCCGGCGACTTGGCGGCAGCCGGCCAAACCGAATCAATGCCTGCGTCCGCGACAATCATGGCGGCGATGGCCGACTGACGCACCCCGGAAGCAACTTTCGCAACGGCGAGCTTCTGCAAGGCAGGACGAGCTGCCTTTAGATCGGCGGCCGGTTGTTGGAGCAGCAGGCGGGAAAGATCGTCCGCACCGGCACCACCAGCGGAGAGTGCACCCAGCAAAACATCGAGAGGCTTCGCTCCGCGGATCTGTGCGAGGTCAGCCAATGCCTGCTGGCGTTGCATCACGGGCACCCCGGAGCGTGCAAGCAGGGCGGCCAGGGTAACGGAGGACTTCGGCAGTTTCGCAAGGTCGCCCGTGCTCACCGATCCCAGCACATACTCGATACCGGCGGGGTTGTCGGCGGCGAGTGCCTTGCCCTCGCTGACAGCGGTCTTCCACCATGGCTGGAGCTGGCGCATCGTCTCCTTCAGGCAGTAGTCGATATAGTAATCAGTCGGGTGCTTGAGCGCGGTCAGCGCGACATCAGCCGCTTCCCATTGGCGGAAGTAGCTGGCCACGCGCACCGCTTCCAAGCGCACGCGCGGCGCTTCGTCATCGGCTGCGATTTTCAAGAGCGCCACTGCATCCGGCACGCGGTCGCGCCAATAGCCCATCACGCGAACAGCCTGGGCACGGGCACGCGGATCAGGCGACTTGAGCACGCGCTTCAGCAAGTCGAGATCCACGACGTTATGCCACTGGTGGACCCAAAGCGCTTCGAGCACATTATGTTCGAAGGTGGGATCCTTCTGATCGAGCACGCTCAACCACGCCTGCACCCCACGGATGACTTCCTTCGAGTCGCGCTTGCCGAGCTCGATCTTCGCGCGCATGCGGACGTCGTTCTCGGGCTCCTTGAGCAGCTCGATCAGTTTCGCCACGGGTTCTCCATCGATCTTCTTCGGCTCCAACAAGGGACGACCCTCGTAGGTGATGCGGTAAAGCCGCCCGTGCTGGTGATCGCGGTTCGGGTCGCGCAGGTGGTGCTGCAGGTGACCGATCAGCATCTGCGACCAGTCCATGAAATACAGCGAGCCGTCCGGTGCGACGGTGATGCCGGAGGGGCGGAAATTCGGGTTCTTCGCGACGTCCGCAGCAATGAGATGTTCGAGCGTCTCGCCTTTGATGCCCGATCCCTCCTCGGTGAGCTTGGCTCGGAAGATCCCTTGGATGCTGATGACGTTGGTGTTGAGGAAGAGCCCTTGCCAATCGTCCGGGAAATGACGACTGGTCAGGATCGTGGTGCCGGGACAAGGGCGCGAGGGGCGATTCCAGAAGCGATTCATGCCCGGATGCGCACCGCTATCGAGGTGGCCGCTCATCGCCGGGCCGAAGTAATTGTCGTTACCCGTGGCGTCGGTGATCAGGTCATTGCCCCAATAGTCGAAGACGCGGCCATGCGGATTGGCGAAGCCATAGGGCGCGTGGCGCATGAACTTCCCGGTATTGGGCTCATAACGATAGATCGCACCATCCGAGTTCCTAACAGGACCATTGAACGTCTCCACATTGCTGCGATGGAAGACGCCGTCGCTGAGATAAACCGCACCGCCCGGCTCCAGGCACATGCTGTTCGTCTCATGGTGGGAATCCGCGGCATCGAGACCGTGAAGCACGCGCTCCTTCGCGTCGGCCTTCCCGTCGCCATCGGTATCGCGCACATACCAGAGATCGGGGGACTGCATCAGCAGCACGCCATCCTTGTAGAATTGGAAGCCGGTCGGGCAGTTCAGCCCGTCCAAGTAGGTCGTGCACTTGGCGGCCTTGCCGGTCTTCGGGTCGAGATCGAAGACGAGCAGCTTGTCGAAGTTCGTCGTGGTCGGCGAAGTCTCCGGATAGTTCGGCCACGCGGCGATCCACAAGCGCCCCTTGGTGTCGAAAGCCATCTGCACCGGATTGATCAGATCGGGGAAGGAAAGCTCGCTCGCGACAAGCTCCACCTTGCAGCCCGGCGCGAGCTTCAGGTGCTTGATCGATTCTTCGGGATCGAGGTAAGGCGTTTCGTCATCGCGGTTCGGCGGGACCAAATTCACCTTCGGCAGGTTATTGTCAGCCACCCTGAGATCGCCGCCCTTCGCAATTGACCATACGCGCTGGTCCCGATTGGCGGTCTTCACGTCGCGCTGGGCCAGCTCCTCGCCCAGCGTGGTGGCATTGGTCACGCCCTTGTAGGCAATGCGCGAGCGATCGCCGTAGATGTTGTATTGATCGACCGTGCGGTAGCGGTGGTGCCACTCGAGATTCTTCTCGATGACCGCCGTGCGGATCTTCTCGACCTGTGGCTCATCGAGCGACGGCGGCTTCTTGCCGAAGAGAGCCTCGAACTGCACCGGAGCGAGCTGGCGATCACCTTCCTCAGTCAGATGAATGCCATTGATCGTGAGCGGCGAGCCGGCCTTGGCGAAAAGCTCCTTCGACGGGGTGAAGAGATCCACGAATGGCACTCCCTTGGCCTTGGCGACCTCAGCCATCGCCTTGGTGTAGAGCGCGAGGTTAGCGTTGTTCACTTCACCATCGGAAAAATCGGGACTCTTGAGGTTCTCCTGGGCAATCGGTGAAAAGAGCACCAGTCGCGGCGCGCCCTCGCCGTTGTACTTCGCGGAGAGTTGGACATCGAGGTAGTCACCGAGGTCACCCTTGAATTTCTCCAGTCCTTCCGGGCCGTGGAAGGACTCATTGAAACCCCAATAGGCGAAGATCACATCCGCCCCGAAATCCGTGCCGGCCTTGTAGATGACGCTCGGACTGCCGGGCTTGGTCGAGTCGCCTTTTTTCATCGAAAGGAACCACTCGGTGGTCGGCACATCGGAGGAGCGCGGGTGAACATTCACTTCATCCGCGGAGAAGCCAAGATTCCTCACGGTCAGATCCAGATCCGGATAGGACCGGTGAATCAGCGCCTCAAGCCACGCATGGTGCTGCTGGCGATCCGCCAAGCCACTGCCCACAATCGCGACATGGTCGCCCTTTTTCAGGGAAACCAACGGCTCCGCTGCAAACAATGCCCCTCCGGCGGGCATAACAAGAGCAGCGACGCTGAGTCGGAGAAACGCGGGATTCGGGATCATGGTGGCTTTTGGCAAATGAGGTCGAAAAGGGCAACAATCTCCATCATTTGACAGAGACGAGCGGGCGTGACGCGCTACGACGGGCCCCTTCCGGAATCTTTCGGCTGGGGCGGAAATGGGGACAAGCCCATGCGCATTTCGGTGGTAGCTTTGCGCATTTCCCAAGCCGTCTTTGGAATCTCGCTCGAATTTTTCACTGAAGGAATCCGTCCGGGGGATGGTATTCCTGCCGCGCCGCTCACCATGATCCGCACCGCACTGATCCTCTCGCTCGTTTCCACGCTGCACGCTGGCGTGACGCTCGATACTGAGTCCTTCGGCAAGAGCCTCGGTGGCTGGGATGCCAAGTCGAAACACGCCTGCGACTACGAACTCTCCGGCTCCGACTACCGCACTTACAAGCCCGAGATCACGCCCACACCCGATGGCGGGATCTTCGCCTCAGTTCGCATCGACCATCGCCGCGGCTGGCTGGCCAGCGACGACCATGCGGTGCTGGAGATTACCATCGATAAGAATGGCTCGATCGTTTCCGCGCAGTCGAATCTGGCGCTGCAGGGCAAAACCATTTCCAGCGACGTGATCCGCACCGGCGGCAGTGTTGGCCTGGGAGTCCCGGGCGTGGGCGCTGCGGTGAAGGTCGGCGCCGACCTCACGGCGGATCTTTCCTCGAAGCTACTGCGCGAGAAGATCGTGGAGCCCGGCCGAGTCAATTTCCCCTCGGCAGTGCGGCACAACTACAACCTGATTTACCAAGCGATCCGCACCACCAGCGACCTCGCGCCGAAGCAGGAAGAGCCGAAGAAGCCGGAAGAACCGGTGCTAGGTCCCGTGAAGCCTCCGACCACCGCCGCCAAGCTCGACGTGCCGGGAGCCGGGGAGAAGACCGAGATCAAGAAGTGAGAGCGCTCTTTGGATGAGTGTCCCGCCGCGAGATCGCTTTGAATTCTGGGTGCTTTTCGGATGCTCGTTCCTGTTCTTCGGGTTGCTGTTGGCGCTCTTTTCCCTCCGCTTCCTGGGCAGCGTCGGACTCCCGCTCTGGTGCACCGTTTGGTTCATGGTCACCGGCTGGATCAGTTGCTACGCCGCGCTCCATGACGACGAGGTGTGGCTCGAAGTCGTGTAGACACAAAAGAAAAGCGGACGGATGAAACTCACCCGTCCGCTTGGCATTCTCAGCCGTTCAACTCAGCTCACGGCTTGATGCGGAAGAAGCGCCTCGGCCCGGCCTTCGTGTCGATGAGCAGAGGACTAGTGCCGCCCAGATCCGTCCACGGCGGTTGCAGGGTGTCCGAGTACTGCATGATGCCGAGCGGCCACTCGAGCTTCATCAGGTTTGGCAATGCATTCGTGATCGAGAACGAATCGATTTCCCATCCACCCGCCGAGTAGGCGTCGTCATAGGCTCCCATGAAGCGGACCTGCACGGTATTGCCCACGGCTGCACTCGCGAGGAGTGTGGCCGTCGTGGTGTGATAAGCCGGATAGCCGGCTGACTCACCCAAGAAGCCCTCTTGACCCGCCAACGCACTATTGGTCGCGGCAGCCAAGGGGTTGGCAGCATAGCCATTCGAGGTGAATGCGGATCCAGGCAAGCGAGTGAAGGCACCACCATTGACACTGATCTCCAGAGCTCCCGCATCGTAGTCGGCTTCGAAGTTGTAAGCGTGGGAGAACGAGATCGTGACTGCTCCCGCCGCACTCACCGTGTAGATCGGAGTGGTGAGGTAGGTGGTGTTGGTTCCGAATCCCGTTCCGGCATCCGTTCCGAAGCTCAGCCACGAACCCGCGTTGTAGGCCCAGTCCGTCTCGGGCGACACCGGAGCGCTCACGGTGAAACCGCCACCGCTGGTATTGAAGTCCTCATTCCCGGAGGGAACGACGCTCGATACTACTGGCTGGGTATTGATCGACCCCTGCGCGAGCACGAGCGACGAACTGGAAACCACCTGCAGGGTGTATCCCGGCGGAATCGTTCCGGTCAGGGTGGGCAGCGGACCGGACAGGGTGCCGGTGCAACTCGCGAGCTGGTAGGAGGGTGCCGTAACACCTCCGGGGCCCACGTTCAACGCGATGGCCGCGCCTGCACCCAAGGTCAGGTTACCATTCACCGTGAGCTTGTCGGAGACCGCGCCATCAATGTCGCAGCGATAGGTTCCGCCCAAGGTGCTATTGCCGCCCGCGGCGAGAGTGCCAACGACTCCGTTGCCCGGGACCACGACAGCTCCAGACGCCACGGTCAGCGGACCGGCGAAGGAGCCGGTGGCTTCGAGCGTGCCCACGTTCACCTGCATGGTGCCGCTGAAACCGTGAGCCATGCCGTCCGCCAGTTTCAAAGTACCCGCTCCCGTCTTGGACAGGATGCTCGCCGCGGAGTCCGCTGCACTGGCATCCGTGTTCTCGAGTTCAGCATCGATGACCAGGTCAGATCCAACGGTCGCGTTGGCCACGTCGATCGTGTGAGTGGCATTGCCTGAGATCGCCACACCTGAAGTGTTGGCCCCGGTGCCGCTCCCCAAGCTGATCGTGGATGCTGCCGTGCCTGTGACGGTGATGCCTCCATTGAGTTGGAAGCTTTCCCCGCTGTAGGCGCCGCCAGCGCCGGAATAGCCAAGCACGACGGAGCTGGAGTCCAGGGTCAGGTTCTTGAGGTGGGCGTGGCTTGTACCATCCGGGCCAGTGGCCGAGCTGCCACCAGTGACAACGCTCAACGTGGCTTGGTTAAGCGCAACGGAGACCGAGTTGCCGGCAGTCGGAAGGGCGTTCACCCCGTGGATTTCCATGGCCGCACTGGGGCTAACCGTGACCAGTTGGTTGGCCGCGAGGCGATTGGCGTTCTGGCTGCCGTCAAAGACGACCGTGCCAGACTGGATCGCCACGCTACCGGCAACGGTATTTGGCATGTTCACCAGCACGGTGCCAGCGCGATTGAAAACCTCACTGCCCGCACCGCCGATGGCGCTCGAGGATTCAAGCTTCAAGTCTCCGCTGCCGGTCACCGCGAGGGACGCACCGGCTGCGACCGTGGTGGCATTCGCATAAGGCGTCCCGGTCGGGAGCCCGATCTCAAGCGTTCCGCCATTCACGGCCACCGCGGCATTGTTGTAGAGGCCTGTGACCATCCCGCTGCCGAGCGTCAGGGTGCCCGCGTTGACGGTGACATTATTCACGAAGACATCGTCCACGTTGAGTAGCAGGGTGGACGTGCCGTTTTTCACGATTCCGCCGCTACCCGTGCTGAGCGAGGTAGCCCCTGTGATGGTGTAGTTCTTCGTATTGCTGTCCACGACCAGACTCACCGGTGAGACCGGCTCCGTCAGCGTCGCCGTCAGCGCCGTGCCGCTGTCATCGAAGAGTGTCGCATAGTTGTCGGAGTAGGCGGTAGCCACGCCGGCGGTGAAGGTCTTCCAGTTGAGCGGCGCTCCAACAATCGACCACTGGCCCGGATTGGTAGCATCCGTGCCGGTCCACTTGAGTACCGGGATGACGTAGATATAGGCCGGGTCGCTGGTGGCCGAGGCACCCCCACCGAGATTCGAGACGACCACGGTGTATTCGTAGGGATCGTTGTTCGGTGGGTTCGCCTCCGCAGTCACGGTCAGCGTGCGGGAGTTCGAATTCGGAACGTCCACCCCGTTCTTCTTCCACTGATAGGTGAAGGGCGGAGTGCCGTTGGTATCCACGCTCAAGGTGAACTGCTGCCCTTCGGGGATTTCCGAGCTCGGCGTGACCGCTGGCGTGGTGTCCACGAACTCCACGCCGATACCTCCCAGGGCCGCATCGTAAAGCTGCTTCACGCGACCCTGCGTCACCGCCTTGTCGAAGACGGCGACCTCGTCGATCTCCCCGAGGAAGTAGTCACCGGTGGTGCCGAAGATACCGCCGCCGCCGATGTTGAAGTTGAAGGCGCTGCTGCCGTAGGTGCTGAGGCTGCCGCTCAACTGCGCGACTTGGACGCCGTTCAAATAGAGCGTCGATTTCGTGGTGTCGCCGGTGA
>Ga0307408_100002206_pt1 | contig 13910 bp, 10 predicted proteins | sample 322Cmetagenome_FD_202116 | JGI IMG/M metagenome (GOLD analysis project Ga0307408, IMG submission 202116) | Maize rhizosphere microbial communities from greenhouse at UC Davis, California, United States - 322HYB-C-3 | ecosystem: Host-associated > Plants > Roots > Rhizosphere > Soil | place...
TTGTTGCGGTCATCTTATGTATCCTCGCTTGAAGGGAATGCTTTTCAGAGTTACCAGCATGCACGACAGAACTTAAATGATTCTTAACCTCTATCATGCCGTTCTGAACATATATTAGCACTCTCCCTTGGTGAGTGCCAATTGCTGGGATTTTATGGCTCTGATAGTAAAAACACTATCGGCAATGCGCGATTCCTTGCGTTGGATCAAAGTCAGGATAAGGCGGTGAGGGGCGTGGCTCCGTGCGGGTACGCACGGAGCCGAGGGCTTAATTCAGGCGGGAAAGGTGGCGCTGGACGCAGAGCAGGGCACCCACCAGGCCGAGGCTGGCGGAGAGGGCCAGCAGGCCGGCAGTTCCGATAGGGTCGAGCGGCGCCAGCTGGAATTCGGAAGCGTACAGTCTTGCAAAGTCGGCAATGGCGCGGTTGAGCGGCTGCAGGGCCAGTGCCACGCCGCCCAAGGCGACGCCACCAGCGCACAGGCCCAGCAGGGCGCCGGTGTAATAGAAAGGGCGATGGATGAAGCTGTCACTGGCGCCAATCAGCTTGGACACCAGGATCTCTTCACGCTGGGTCATGACTTGCAGGCGAATGGTGTTGAACACTACTGCCACCACCACCGTCGCCAGCGTGACCGCCAGCAGGAGCAGGGCCAGGCGAAGAATCCCCAGCAGGGCAGCGAGGCGCTTTACCCAGGCCGAATCCACTTGCACCGATTCCACGCCCGGCAAGGCGCGCATCTGGTCGGCAATGCTGTCAATCTGGCTGCCTTCGGCGGCGTTCTGGAAAGCGTTCAGCTTGACCACATAGCTGTCCGGCAGCGGGTTCTCGCCCAGGGTGGCGACCACGTCGGACAGGCCGCTCTTGGCATTGAGCTGTTCCAGTGCCTTCTCGCGCGAGGTGAAGATGATCTTGGCTGTCGGCGCAATGCTGCGCAGCGAAGACGCCAGCCCCGTGGCCTGTTCGCGCGGGGTCTCGGCCTTGATGAAGACGCTGAGCTCAGGCTCGACCGCCATCTGCTCCGACATCGGCCGCACATTGTCGAGCAAGGTCACGCCCATGAACGGCAGGGCCAGCGCAATGGCGACCACCAGGATATTGAACAGGAACGAGCCCGGTGCGCGGCGCACATGCACCAGTGCGGAGCCCAGGGCGAAAAAGTGGTGGCGCAGCCAGGTGCTCATGCTGCTTCCTTCATCAGTTCGCCGCGCTCGAGATGGATCACGCGCGCTGCGGCGTCCAGGATCTGTTCATCGTGCGAAGAGATCAGGCAGGTCACGCCCACCGAGTGGAAAGCGTGCAGCGCGTCGATCACCTTGTTGGCGCTGGCGCGGTCCAGGTTGGCGGTCGGCTCGTCGGCCAGGATGATTTGCGGGCGGTTGACGATGGCGCGAGCGATCGACACGCGCTGCTGCTCGCCGCCGGACAGGGCCAGCGGCTGGCCATCGGCGCGGTCCAGCAGGCCCACCTTGTCCAGCGCTGCGCGGGCACGCTGCTCGGCAGCGGCACGCGGCGAGCCGGTCACCAGCAGCGGCATCATGACGTTGGCCAGCACCGAGCGGTCGTTGAGCAGGCGCTGTTCCTGGAAGATCAGGCCGAGGTTGCGGCGCAGGAAAGGAATGCCGGCGCGTTTCAGGGCGCCGATGTCCTGCCCATTCACCAGCACCTTGCCGGAAGTCGGGCGCTCCATGGCGGCGATCATCTTCAGCAGGGTCGACTTGCCGGCGCCGGATGGGCCGGCGAGGTAGACCAGTTCGCCTTTGGCAATGGTGAAGGAAATGTCGCGCAGGGCGACACCGTCGGGAGAATACTGTTTGCTGACGTGCTGGAATTCGATCATGTAGGCCGCGAATCGGTCATGTTATGCGAGCAGTGCTTCAACAAATTCAGCCGCATTGAACGGCTGCAGGTCTTCAATCTTTTCGCCGATACCGATGAAGTACACCGGAACCGGGCGTACGCGGGCGATGGCGGCCAGGATGCCGCCTTTCGCAGTGCCGTCGAGCTTGGTGATGATCAGGCCCGACAACTGCAAGGCATCGTCGAAAGCCTTCACCTGGGCCAGGGCATTCTGGCCGGTATTGCCGTCGATCACAAGCAGGGTCTCGTGCGGCGCACCTTCCAGGCCCTTGCCGATCACGCGCTTGACCTTCTTCAGCTCTTCCATCAGGTGCAGCTGGGTCGGCAGGCGGCCGGCGGTATCGATCATGACCACATTGGTGCCGCGCGCCTTGCCGGACTGCACCGCGTCATACGATACGGCGGCCGGGTCGCCCGACTCCTGGGAAATCACGGTGACGTTGTTGCGCTGGCCCCACACCATCAGCTGTTCGCGGGCGGCGGCACGGAAAGTGTCGCCGGCAGCCAGCAGGACCGACTGGCCGTGGGCTTGCATATGCTTGGCCAGCTTGCCGATGGTGGTGGTTTTGCCGGCGCCGTTAACGCCGGAAATCATCATCACCAGTGGCTGGTGGCGGCCCAGCTCGAACGGCTTTTGCAGCGGCAGGAGCAGGTCGATCATCAGCTGCTTGAGCGCATCCTTGACTTGGGCGGCGTCGAGCAGTTTCTCTTCCTTGACCTTGCGCTTGAGCGCGTCGAGCAGGTATTGGGTGGCTTCGACGCCGGCATCGGACATCAGCAGCGCCGCTTCCAGCTCGTCATAGAGGTCTTCGTCGATCTTGGCGCCGACGAACAGGATGGACAGGTTGGCGGAGGTCTTCGACAAGCCGGCCTTCAGGCGGCTCATCCAGCTTTGCCTGGGTTCGGGCTTGGCGGCAGTTTCGACTTCAAACGCCAGCGGCGCCGCAGTCTCGGTGCTGGCTGGCGCGGCAGGAGCAGGGGCCGCAGGAACAGGGGCCGCAGGAGCTACGGCCGGCACTGCGGGCGCGGCTTCCGGCGCGACCGGTTTCTTCTTGAAAAAACTGAACATGGACAGGTTGGCAGAGGGTCCTTCAATCGAACCGCGTATTCTACCAGAGCCTAGCTGAGGGCTTGCCGTTGGCGCTGGCGCCATTCGGTGACCGCCGCGCCGATGTCGCACAGCTCGCAAACCGTTACATGGCCAGGCGGGCGTTTGCGCAAGGCGGAGTTGGTGCCGCCGGCCCAGATTTCAGCCTGTTCCGGCAGGCGGGCACGCAATTCGCGCAGGCTGTCGCTGACGTGGCGCGGGTTCATGGTGGCGGAAAACGACAACGCAATGATGTCGGCCTGCATGGCGCGCGCACCTTCGACGATGTCCGGCAGCGGGGTCTGAACACCTAGCGGAATGCAATGCGCTCCCTCGGCGGCGAACATGGCCTCGGCCATCAGCAAGCCCAGTCCGTGCCGTTCTTGGGGCAGGGTGGTCAGCAGTACGCGCGGGCGCGGCGCCCCGCTGCTGTGGTTCACCTGCGGCACCGAAAACACGGCGCTGCGCAACACGATCTGTACCGATTCTGCAAACAAATGCTCTTCAAATACCGCGAACTGCCCGCAAGCCCAGGCTTCCCCGACAAGGGTGGTGAGCGGCGCAACCAGGTTGGTGACGAAATTCTTCAAGCCCATGACCAGCATCGCTTGCGTCAACTTGCGGCGGAAAGCCTCCATTTGATGGGCTTTGCAGAGTTCCAGGTAGGCTTGCAGCTCGGGATGGGGCAGGGCAGCGTCGTCGCGCTGGCTGCTGGCGCTCTTTTGCGCCAGGGCTTGCAGCTCATCGGACGAATAAGCGATGACCTTGCCTGGACGATACCCCAGATCAATCAATCTCTTGATCAATCTCAATTTAATTACTTGCTCGCTTGGATAGACTCGCTCCCCGAACGTGTCGCGTTCAGGGCGGGGGAAATCGTAACGGCGCTCCCAGACTCGCAAGGTTTCCTTTGCAAGACCGGTGTCCCGTTCCACGTCACTGATAGTGGATGGAATTGTTACAGAAACCGCACTCGTTTTCATTCGCCGACAGCGCCCCCAGATTGATACGCGACCTGCATTCTAACGCCGAAGTCTGGCACAAAGTTGCATGCGGTGCAGGCCAGTTTCACTATGAAACTGGGGTTCAAACCACTTGTCCACGACACAATGCCGATGCTTTCAATTTAGCGCCCAAAAGCACTGAAAGTGTGAAATATGTCCTGAACAAAAAAGTAAAAAGTTGCATAAATTTTATTCGGTTGCTGTGGCAAAAGGCGCTATCTTGCAATACGTATTACTACGTGATTAGCAGGAAATATTGAGATCATATAAAATAACGGGCGATCAGTGCCGAAGAGCCCTGGTGATCGATAACAAAGAAAAGGAAGAAGCACATCATGAAGAAGACCCTGATTTCCCTCGCGATCCTCGCAGCAGCATCGGGCAGCGCCTACGCCCAGTCGAACGTAACCATCTTCGGTATCATGGATGCCGGCATCGTGTCCGAACACGGTGGCAAGAACGGTAACGTGACCAAAGTGTCCTCCGGCGTTGCCAATGCATCCCGCATCGGCTTCAAAGGCACTGAAGACCTGGGTGGCGGCCTGTCCGCAGTCTTCCTGCTGGAAGGCGGCATCAAAGGCGACACCGGTGAATCCGACGTGTCCGGTTCCGTATTCCAGCGTCAGGCATACGTAGGCCTGGTGTCGAAATCGGCTGGTACCCTGACCCTGGGCCGCCAGTACACCCCTTGGTACAACGCCTTCGTGCAAGTTGGCGATCCGTTCCAGGCTGGCCTGTCCGGTTCGGCCAAGAACATCTTCCCAGCGAACGGCATCAACGTCCGCAACAGCAACTCCGTGTACTACAAGTCCCCAGACCTGATGGGCATCACCGCTGAGGTGTTCTACGCTGCCGGCGAGCAGAAAGAATCCTCGACCGGCCGTCAACTGGGCGCGTCGATCGGCTACAAGAACGGCGGCTTCGAAGGCCGTCTGGCTTACAACAACCGTAACAACGACACCGTTGCCAACAACGTCGTGACCGGTCGTGACATTGGCCACAACACCCTGCTGGCCGTGAACTACGACTTCAAGGTTGTTAAAGCCTTCGCCATGTTCAACTCCAACAAGGGCCTGAACAGCGTTGCATACCCTAACGGTACCGCTTACACCGCTGCCGCAGTGGCTCCATCGACCGACAGCCGCAACTACCTGCTGGGCGCGACCGTGCCTGTGTCGGCTGCTGGCTCCCTGGTTGCTTCCGTAGCCCGCGCGGATGACCGTGAAGTTGCCAACCGCGATGCTAACCAGTACGCAATCGGCTACCTGCACAAGCTGTCGCCACGCACCACCACCTACATGTCGTACGGCAAGATCAAGAACAAGAACGGCGCTTCCTTCACCGTTGGTAACAACGCTGAATCCGGTTCCGGTGACTCCGCTTACAACGTAGGCCTGCGTCACACCTTCTAATACAACCAGTTCCTGGTCAAAACGGCTGCCTCGTGCAGCCGTTTTTTTTTTACAATGCTGATATGAAAACTTCCCATCGCATTGGCAGCGCCTTGCTGCTCGCCACAGTCACCGCACTGCCAGCCGCGCTGGCTGCCAACAAGGCCGGCGGCTTGCCGCGTCACGGCATGGTGGTTTATTCCGACCTGTGCGTGCACGAAGGCAGCGGCGAATACGGCGGCCAGCGCATCACGCTGCAGCGCTTTGCCGAAGTCGATACGGTGATTTACGAGTACACGGCCGGCGGCCTGAGCTGGCCGCTGGTGGCGACCGATGTGAACGTCGACCCGCGCGGCAAGATGATGTACTTCACCGTGCAGGAAGGGGAGGAAGAGCGCACCATCAGCGGCAAGTTCTCGCCCAACGGCGAAACGCTGACGCTCGATGGCGGTTATTGCGACGACCAGTCGCAGCCGATGGTGCTGGCCAAGGTGCGCGACTTCAGCCGCACGGCCAAGGCCTGCAAGGCCTGCCCTGCGCCGAAGCGGTAGAGCTACCTCAACGCCCGTAGCAGGCTGGGTTGCGTTTTTCATCCCACTTGGTGACCATTGCGCCTGCCATCGCGCCTGCCGTGGCTGCCAGAATAACTACTGGCAAGGAATTTGGAGCAATAATCACTGCCACGCACGCAAAGGCAGCGCCCCAACACGCACCGAAAACAGTACGTAGCACCCATGGCGGCGGAGGTGGATTTCTGCGTATGTGCTTGCGTTGGTCAATCATGATGTTCCTCGTTCAAAAAAACCGGTTGCTAGTATGGCGACAGCGATGACCCCGGCGGTTGATTTCATCCAGATCGACGGTGGCCGTCCAGGCTGGCTACCGCGGAGGTACATTGCAGCGATTAGCAATACACAACAGAAAACCGTCGTCACAATGCAAATAGTCGCCAGTATTGGGCGGGAATATGCGCTGTTTAGCAGCCGGACCGTGGTCTGAATTCCGATGACCAGCGCCCCGTAAAGCCATCCCAGAGGGGCCAATGCTTCGCGCCAAGCGAACGGAGCCGGGCTCCCGGCAATTCTGAAGCACAGGCCAACAAGCAAGTAGAGTCCGCCTGCCCCGAACAGGGCGGCGACACCTTCGATTAGCAACCAGCGAAATGGTTCGTTCATCTTACGCCTTTGCTTGCGCGGATGTAGCGAACTTACTGCGTTACGGCTTGTGGCGGTAGCCGAAAAATCAAAGGGCTGGCCGCGCATTGCGGGGCCAGCCCTTCAGCAGGGAACGGCGGTGATTACTTGCCGGCGGCGACTGCCTGCTTGCGGATGGTGTCGAGGGTGGCGCCTGGAGTGATCAGGTTGCCGTCATAGCGCAGCTCGATGATCGCTGGCAGGCTTTGCTCGCGGGTGAAGGCGAGAGCGCGCTGCAGGGCGGGCGCGAATTCCTCGGTGGCGGCAACGGTTTCACCGTGGCCACCGAAAGCGCGCGCCACTGCGGCGAAGTCCGGGTTGTGCAGCGTGGTGCCGGATACGCGGCCCGGGTATTCGCGCTCCTGGTGCATGCGGATGGTGCCGAACATCTGGTTGTTGAACACGATGATGACCACGCCCGCCTTGTACTGCACGGCGGTAGCCAGCTCCTGGCCGTTCATCAGGTATTCGCCGTCGCCCGCGAAAGTGACCACGGTGCGCGCCGGATCGATGATCTTGGCGGCCACGCCGGACGGCACCGAGTAGCCCATGGCGCCGCTGGTCGGCGCGAGCTGGGTGCGCATGGCGCCATAAGGCCAGTAGCGGTGCGCCCAGGTGGCGTAGTTGCCGGCGCCGTTGGTGATGATGGTGTCGGCCGGGCACTGGGCCTTCAGCTCCTGCACCACCTGCCACAGGTTCAGCGGGGCATTGTTGTCCTTGAAGATGGCCGGTTGCTGCTGCCAGGCGTTGTACTCGGCGCGCGCCTGCTCGACGCTGTCGCGCCATGCGCTCGAATCGACCGGCTCCATCGCAGCCAGCATCGCTGCGGCTTGCGGCATGCCGGAGGCGATCATCAGCTCACCCTGGTAGACGCTGCCCAGTTCTTCCGGGCTGGCGTGGATGTGCACCAGGCGCTGTTGCGGCACCGGCGCTGCGATGATCGAGTAGCCGCTGGTGGTCATTTCACCGAGGCGCGGGCCGATGGCGATCAGTACGTCGGCTTCTTTCACTCGGGCGGCCAGTTTCGGATTGATGCCGATACCGACGTCGCCGATGTAGTTCGGGTGCGTGTTGTCCAGCAGGTCCTGGAAGCGGAAAGCGCATCCGACCGGCAGCTTGTTCGCTTCGGCGAATTTGCGGATATCGGCCGTGGCTTGCTCGTTCCAGCCGCCACCGCCCAGCAGCAGCATCGGGCGCTTGGCTTCGGACAGCATCTGGCGCAGTTGTGCGATTTGGGGCGCGGATGGCGAGCCTTGCGTTGGCAGGTAGGCGCGGGTGTCGGCCACGGTGGCTTTTGCAGTCAGCATGTCTTCCGGCAGGGCCAGGACGACAGGGCCAGGGCGGCCGCTGGTGGCGACCTGGAAGGCACGCGCAATGTATTCAGGAATGCGGTCGGCGCGGTCGATCTGGGTTACCCATTTCGCCATCTGGCCGAACATGCGGCGGTAGTCGACTTCCTGGAAGGCTTCGCGGTCCATGAAATCGCTGCCGACCTGGCCGATGAACAGGATCATCGGGGTCGAATCCTGGAAGGCGGTATGCACGCCGATGGAGGCGTTGGTGGCACCCGGGCCGCGGGTCACGAAGCAGATGCCTGGCTTGCCGGTCATCTTGCCGTAGGCGTCGGCCATGAAGGCAGCGCCGCCTTCCTGGCGGTTGATGATGAAGCGGATGCCGGATTCGTGCAGGGCGTCCAGCACGTCCAGGTAGCTTTCGCCAGGCACGCCGAAGGCGGTATCGGTGCCGTGGACTTTCAGCGCATCGACCAGGATCTGGCCGCCGGAACGAGGAGTTTGCGTCATGGTACTTGCCTTCTTATACATGGATTTGGCATTCTATGCCTGCTCTGGGGAAATAGCTTTCGGTTTTGCGACACGGGATTTCGCCAAAACCCGGTAAATCCGGGTACGACCCAAGGGTCGAACCCTGTCAGCGCGGCTTGCAGTGGAAGGGTCTGACCCTTGGGTCTGACCCAGGTTTACCGGGTTTTGGTAAAATACCGCCCGAAGCAAGCCAGACAGCCGCTGGCTCATGTTGCAAAACATGGGCGGGAGGAAGGTCCGGACTCCACAGAGCGGGGTGACGGTTAACGGCCGTCCGCTGAAAGCCAGCAATGGTATAAGGCGAGGAATAGGGCCACAGAGACGAGCGTATTAAGTTACGGTGAAACGCGGTAACCTCCACCTGGTGCAATTTCAAATAGGCACGCGATGATGTTGCTCGCGGAGCGTGCGGGTAGAAAGCTTGAGCGGCGGAGTAATCCGTCGCCTAGAGGAATGGCTGTCATAGCGCCTTCGGGCGCCGTAACAAAATCCGGCCTATCGGCTTGCTTCAACTAATTCTTGAGAGATGACTCAATACATCCTCGCCCTGGACCAGGGCACAACCAGTTCGCGCGCCATCCTGTTCGACCACGAAGGAAAAATCGCAGGATGCGCAGCGCTGGAATTTCCCCAGCATTTCCCCCAGCCAGGCTGGGTTGAGCACGACCCCAACGAGATCTGGAACAGCCAGCTCACCGTGGCCCGCAAGGTCCTGCAGGACATCGACGTAAAGAAAGTCCGCGCCATCGGCATCACCAACCAGCGCGAAACCACGGTCGTATGGGACCGCAAGACCGGCGAACCGATCGCGCCCGCCATCGTCTGGCAGGACCGCCGCACCGCCGATTACTGCGAAGAGCTGCGCGCCGCCGGCAAGGCAAAAATGATCTGCGATGCGACCGGCCTTGAGCTGGACGCCTACTTCTCCGCCACCAAGCTGAAATGGATCCTGGACCACGTGCCCGGTGCGCGCGAGCGTGCGCGCAAAGGCGCGCTGTGCTTCGGCACCATCGACTCCTGGCTGGCGTGGAAGCTGTGCGGGGTGCACGTCACCGACGTGTCGAACGCTTCGCGCACAATGCTGTTCAACATCCACCTGATGCGCTGGGATTCGGATTTGCTGCAGCTGTTCGACATTCCCGAGGAAATGCTGCCGCAAGTGGTCTCCTCCAGCGAGGAAGTCGGCGCCACGCGCGAGGCATTGTTCGGCCACGCCATCCCGGTCGCGGGCATCGCCGGCGACCAGCAGGCCGCCACCTTCGGCCAGGCCTGCCACAAGCCCGGCATGGTGAAGAACACCTACGGCACCGGATGCTTCATGCTGATGCATGCCGGCCGCCACCCGCGCACCTCGCACAACCGCCTGCTGTCCACGGTAGGCTGGCGCGTCGACGGCGCAACCGACTACATGCTGGAAGGCTCGGTTTTCATGGGCGGCGCCACCGTGCAGTGGCTGCGCGACGGCCTTGGCATCATCCGGCAATCGAGCGATGTGGAAGCACTGGCCAGCAGCGTGCCGGACAGCGGCGGCGTGTTCCTGGTGCCTGCCTTCGTCGGCCTTGGCGCGCCGCACTGGGACCCGTATGCGCGCGGCACCATCGTCGGCCTGACGCGCGGCAGCAATAAGGCGCATATCGCGCGCGCCGCGGTGGAATCGATCGCCTACCAGAGCGCCGAACTGCTGGCCGCCATGCAGAAGGATGCCTCCATGCCGGTGACGGAAGTGCGCGCCGACGGCGGCGCTGCCCGCAACGACATGCTGATGCAGTTCCAGTCCGATTTGCTGGGCGTACCGGTGCTGCGGCCGAAAGTCACCGAAACCACGGCGCTGGGCGCGGCCTACCTGGCCGGCCTGGCCGTGGGCTTCTGGGAATCGCAGGAAGAAATCGCCACGCAATGGGCGTGCGAGCGCCGCTTCACCCCTGCGATGGGGGATGACCAGCGGGCCGAGTTGCTGGCAAAATGGAATCGCGCCACAGAGCGCGCCAAAGCATGGGAGACACCTTTATGACGGATCGTCCTTGGAACGTGGAGTTGGACGCGATCGAGAAACTGTTCGACGCGATGACCGAAGTAGCCTTCTTCGTGAAGGATCGTGATGGCCGCTATGTGGCCGTCAACAACACGCTGGCGCGCCGCTGCGGCCTGCGCAACAAGTCCGACATCCTCGGCAAGACGGTGATGGACGTGCATCCGCGCCCGCTGGCCGCTGCCTATGAGGCACAGGACCGCCAGGTGATCGACATGGGCGCCACCATCGAGAAGCACCTGGAACTGCACCTGTACCCGAACCGCCGCCGCGGCTGGTGCCTGACCCACAAGGCCCCGCTGCGCAACGAGCAAGGCGATATCGTCGGCCTGGTCGGCACCTCGCACGACCTGGGCCTGGTCGATGAACAGCACCCGGTGTACCGCCAGGTGGCGCGCATTGCGCAGCGCATCCGCGAGAACTTCCATACGCAACTGAACCTGGCCGACCTGGCGCGTGAAGAGGGCCTGTCGCTGGCGCGCGTGGAGCGCCTGTTCCAGAAAGTCTTCCACTACAGCCCGCGCCAGCTGCTGCTGCAATCGCGGCTGGAAGGTGCGCTGGCACTGATCGAGGCCTACCCGGGCCGCAGCATCGCCGACATCGCGCGCGAATGCGGCTACACCGACCACAGTGCCTTCAGCCGCCAGTTCAAGGCGATGACGGGCTACACGCCGAGCCAGTTCCGCACCGGCTCCGGCGCGCGTCCACCTGTGGCTTTTTCGCCCATCGCCTGTGCAGTTCACGTTGCCTGAACCAGCGAAATCACCCTAACGGCGCGCACGCTTGAAACCGCGCCACCTCCTCTCGTTAGCATGGGCGCTCCCATTACATAACAGAAGAGGTGGAGACATGATGTTGAAAGCAATCGGCGCAGCAGCCCTGCTGCTCGCCGCGCAAGCCCAGGCGGATAGCGGCGACAAGCTGCACCAGCCGCCTGCTCCGCACCAGCGGCAAACCCTGCCGCCAACGGTGGAGCAAAGCAAGTACGACCTGGCACCAACGCGCAAGCCGCGCAATGACCTGATGCCGCGCAACCTGAAGACCAGCATGGCGCCCATGTCCGCAACGCCGCAGTGCAAGGACATGAACACCCTGGCCAGCTACAGCGGCGCAGCCCTGGCCGAATACGTGGCGACGCTGCCGGATTACGAGTGCACCTATCCGCTGTTCTCCGCCGCGCCGTCCCTGGCGACCACGATTTATTCGAGCGCCAACGTGAGCGCCGTCGCCAGCCGCCTGGCCAGCGAAGCGGCCAGCTATAGCGGCAGCAACATGAAGCTGGTGAACCTTGTGCTTTACCTGCGCGCCGGCTACTACCAGGCTAGCGGTGGCACGATTCCGGCATTGACCGAGTCGGTGCGCGCGCCGCTGCGCACGGCCATCCACGGCCTGGTGCAGGGCAACAGCCTGTATGCCAACAACACCGTGGCGCCAACTACGGCAGGCGAGACCTGGAAGCTGGTCACCAATATGCACGACGAAGTGCAGTTCCTGCCGGATGCAAAAGCCACTGTAGCGCGCTTCACCAATACCTCGGCCAAGCCGACGGCAGCCGAAGCGCTGAAGCAGGACAGCGCCGGCGGCGGCATGACCGGCGCCCTGACCGTGCTGTTCCGAGGCCATACTTCGCCTGACGCAGGCACGACGCTGTCGAACGACATCTCCTACGCCAACACGCTGTACTCCTTCATCACCAACAACAAATCGGCCCTGCTGAATTCCAATGCCGGCTACCAGTTGACCGATGCTGCGAACGAGACCTTCCGCTTCATGCAGTACGCCAGCCTGAAGCCGCAGGTCAAGCCGATGGTGCAGAACACCTTGAACACGAGCACCATGCTGGGCGCCGACAGCGGCATGTGGCTGGCGGCGGCGCAGGCCGTGAAGTACTACGACAACGGCAATTGCGCGCAGTATGGCGTGTGCAATTACGAAGACCAGTTGGCCAATGCCGTGCTGAAGACCAGCTACAACTGCAGCCCGAGCCTGCGCTTGCGTGCACAGGATGTGACCCAGGCCCAGGTACAGGAGATCTGCTCCGCACTGGCGACGGAAGAGGGCTATGCCCACACCATGCTGCAGACCAACCGCACCCCGGTGGCGCATGACAACAACACCGCGCTGGAACTGGTGGTGTTCGACGACTACGCCAACTACAGCAAGTACGCTGGCGTCATCTACGGCATCGATACCAATAACGGCGGCATGTACCTGGAAGGCGATCCTTCCGTGGCCGGCAACCAGGCGCGCTTCATCGCCCACGAAGCTTCGTGGCTGCGTCCAACGTTCAAGGTATGGAACCTGGAGCACGAGTACGTGCACTACATCGACGGCCGCTTCGACATGTACGGCGACTTCGGCCAGGGCACTTCGGTGCCGACCGTATGGTGGATCGAAGGCATTGCGGAATACCTGTCGCTGAAGAATAACAACCAGCCGGCGATCGACATGGCGCGCAGCCGCAAGTACCGCCTGAGCGACATCTTCGGCAACACCTATTCGATGTCGGACTACCAGGACCGCGCCTACCGCTGGGGCTATATGGCAGCGCGCTTCATGGTGGAACGCCATCGCTCCGACGTCGACCAGGTGCTGGCCAAGTTCCGTGTTGGCGACTATGCGCGCTACAACGACTTCATGCGCGACATCGGCACCCGTTACGACAGCGAGTTCACTGCCTGGGCCGACGCGGCCACCACCGCCGGCGAGCCGCCAATGCCGGACAGCGTGTCCAACCTGCCGGCTTGCAGCGGCCAGGCTTCGCCAACCTACCTTGGCAAGAACTGCGCGATCCGCAACCTGTCCTCCGGCTCGCGCACCTACCTGCACCTGATCGTGCCGGCCGGCGCGAGGAACGTGAAGATCATGAGCGCGGGCGGCAGCGGCAATATGGACATGTATGTGGCCCTGAACCGCTACGCGACCACTACGTCCTATGACTATGCCTCCGCCAACTCCGGCAATGCTGAAAACATCGGCATCCCGAGCCCAGTTGCCAACCAGTGGTATTACATTACCCTGGAAGCCAAGCAGCCGTTCAGCGGCGTCACGGTAGGCGTCACTTACGAGTGAAAAGTGTCCCACGCCGTATAATGTAGCCAAGCGGCGGCATCGCCATTTGTCTATACAAGTTGCCGCCCAGTCCACGCTGGGCGGCATGTTTATTTTGAGGGTTCAGATCGCGCGCAAAGCGCGGCAGCTAGTCATTCTCCCGCCATTCGGGGTCTACGGCACTTGTTGTTATATTGCTAAAGTGTCGTTGTCTTCAGGCAACCAAATGCTGATTTCGAAATTTATTTCTAGTCATTTTTTTAGCGTTTGGCCAGCCCTGCACGTGAAGTAGCACTTTCAGTATCTTTCATAAGTCCCTAATTTCTCAATGGTTTTTACTTCGGTCATTTCTCAAGGAATGCCGCTAAGTCCTTAATTTCATTGGACAAATCGCTGTTTTCACTTGGGAAAATCGCTTGACCACCTTGTGAGCATCCTCTAAAGTGGGCGATAGTGTGAAAAAGTGTAGTTTT
>Ga0307408_100002208_pt1 | contig 13906 bp, 11 predicted proteins | sample 322Cmetagenome_FD_202116 | JGI IMG/M metagenome (GOLD analysis project Ga0307408, IMG submission 202116) | Maize rhizosphere microbial communities from greenhouse at UC Davis, California, United States - 322HYB-C-3 | ecosystem: Host-associated > Plants > Roots > Rhizosphere > Soil | place...
CTGTACTTGGTGTAGCAGTGGTTGATAATAACCCCTGGAACTTGGATTGACCGCTGCTATTTTTAACATTTACCCAAGTTTGCCCTGTTGAGACCAGTTTCACAACAAATTTATCTGCATTTTTGAGATCATAGGTAGAGTTTTTTCCACTGTTTTGAACTGGGGTTAATTCCTGCTTCGGCGCTTCTACAACAGGAGTTTCCTCCACCGTCTGTTGTTCATCCGTTACTTCTTCTTTTTCATTTTCCTTTGTCTTATCTTTTTCTGCGTCCTCCGCCTTTTCAAGATTTTGAGAGCGGACAAACTTTACAGGTTCATTTTCATTGTTAATTAAATCATTCGCCTTGTCTCCAACGTTATTCACAACGAAGTAATAAAGTACCCCCGCTGCACCAATAATAAAGACTCCAATTAAGACTTTAGGGATAATATCAAATATTTTCGAGGATCCTTCTGCCACCGTCTTACGTGTTTTAACTCTAGACAATTGTTCAGGTAAATCCTCATTATGAGTTGCTGGTATTTCACTCTTATACGTTTCAAAAATTTCATCAGGATTAAGCTGAAGAGCCTCTGCGTATTGCTTTACAAAAGCTCGAACATAAAAATTCCCTGGCATGCTAGAATAATTACCTTCTTCAATACCTATTAAATACCGCTTTTGAATTTTTGTGATAGACTGTAAATCCTCTAAGCTTAATCCTTTGGCTAATCGCGCTTCTTTTAGTCGATTACCTAATTCAGTCACCTGTAAACACCTTCCAATTATTTAAAATCCAAAATCTCCAAAATCGGAGCCTGAGAATAAGTTATTTTGGTCGACAATATCATATGTAATTTCCTCGTCTGCCTCGTTCCGTAACTCGATAATATAATCAAAATCATCAAGCGTATACTCAGAATTTTGCACAAAGATATCAGGATGTTCAACCACTTTAACTGCAGGTAAACGCATGATTTCACGAACAAGCTGCCAATGCCGTTCACTTGCACGTTTTGTTGAAACAATCCCATCAAGAATGAATAAATTATTTTCGTTGTATTCATCTTGAATTAGCTGATTACGTATGGTTTGTTTTAAAAGAGTCGAAGATACAAATAACCACCGTTTATTTGCGCATACACTCGCGGCAACCACCGATTCCGTTTTACCTACCCTTGGCATCCCACGAATACCAATCAGTTTGTGTCCTTCCTGCTTAAACAATTCTGCCATAAAATCAACGAGTACCCCTAGTTCACTACGAACAAATCGGAATGTTTTTTTATCATCTGCGTCACGTTGTATGTACCGTCCATGTCTGACTGCCAGCCGATCACGAAGCTTTGGTTCTCTAATCTTAATTACTTTTATTGTGTCCATTGTATTTAAAATTGACTCTAACCGTTTAATTTGATTATCATCTTTTACTAAAATTAATAGGCCGCGCCGCCCTTCATCAACTCCATTAATGGTTACAATATTGATTGACAGCATTCCTAGTAAAGATGAGATGTCGCCCAGCAAACCAGGACGGTTTTTTTGAATCTCATATTCTAAATACCACTCTTTCTTCTCCATAAAAAACCCCCTAAACTAAAACGACAAATTTTTCATTTCCTTATCTATCCATAATAATATATGATTTTGATTGAAGATGAAAGCAAAAACAAGTTCAATGCTTATTTAATATATTTTGCATGCAAAAAAAAAGAGAGGTTAAAACCTCTCTCCTAGCGACTTCCATTATTTTGAACTAATTTCACCATAATGTTGGCGATTGCTTGCTGCTCTTCTTTATCCGCAACAGACCATAAATCAGCCAAGATTCTTTCTTGCTCGTTTTTCGGTTCTACCTGCGCTGATAAATAATCACCAATTTGCAAAGCAAGAGCACCTATAGCACCTTCGCTCATCCCTTCATTTTGTGCTTGATGAAGTCGGTCAGCAAGAAAGTCTTCCCATTGTTTCCAGTTATCTAAAACAGACATAATAAACCCTCCTTTATAGTTGTACATTGTTATTTTGCTATGATAGTGGGGGAATTATTCATGGAAAAAATGTATAATTCATGTATACCAGCCGCCATTTATTGAAAGTACTTGTCCTGTAATATATGAAGAATCCGCTGAAAGTAAAAATTTCACACCATTTGCTACTTCCTCTGGAACACCCAGCCTGCCCATTGGGATTTCGTATTGAAGAAGTTGTTTATCCTCCTCTGAGAACTGACTCATCATTGGTGTTTCAACGGCGCCAGGTGCAATGGCGTTAACTCGTACCCCATTTAATGCGACTTCCTTGCTTAATGCTTTCACAAATGAAATTTGTGCTCCCTTTGCTGCCGAATAGACCACTTCACATGCAGCGCCAGTTTGACCCCAGACCGAGGAGATAAGAATTACATTTCCTGACCGTTTCTTTATTAGCTTTGGGAGCAGTTCCTTTGTTATCATTAGAGGATTCATTACATGTACCCTCATTAATGATTCTACCTCTTCCTGTTTTATATCGACGAGGAGACCATATTGAGTATTACCACTACAATGGATAATTTCATCCAGGGTGAAGATTTGTGAACAGATCTTGATATAGCCTTCTGCCTCCTCTAAATCTGCCTGAATAGGTATGTACTCACCACCAAAGGGTTTAATTTTTTCAATTAATTCCATTATTGATTTTTCATTTTTATTAAAGTGTAAATATAAATGATAACCTAGAGAAGCTAATTTAAGCGCTACTGCTTGTCCAATCCCGCCGCTTGCTCCCGTAATTAGTGCATATTTTCCCACGAACTTCACTCTTTCTATAATAACTAACTAATCATCATTTTAAACGAAAAGAAAAGCGCCGGCTACGACGCTTACCTCTTATTTTTTAGGGATCACTTGGCAAACTGAGAAACGCTCTTCTGAAATAACTTCAGAAGCTAATCTTTTAACATCATCTAAGGTGATTTTCTCTAAAGTAGGAACGACATCAAATAAGTTCATGTCATTAAAAGCATATCTTGTGAATTGATTTGCTATATACTCTGGAGAATTCACAGCACGCAAAAATGAACCAATTTTCTTCTTTTTCGCTCTCTCCAATTGCTCTTCTGTAAATGAGGTAGCATTTTTCGCATGAAAAAGCATGTTTTTAAGCTGTTCAGTAAGTTTATCAGGTTTTTCAGTATCTCCACCAATCATCGCAAATCCAAATCCTTGCTCCTGTGTATAGTCATAAGAGAAAGTTTCATCAATTAGTCCTTCAGTATAAAGCTGATTATAGTTTTCAGAGCTTTTTCCAAACAATAAATCCAAGAGTACATTCATGGTTAATTCATTCTTTAACAACTCAGATCCCGTTTGGTCCACATGAAGTGCTTTCATCCCAATTAAGCATTTAGAAGTTTGCACATTCATTTCGAGAATTTGCTTTTGCTCAGCAGTCTGAAGAGGCTCATCTTCAAATTTACGCTGAATCTCCGGCATCTTTTTGTAATCCTTTTTCGCTTGGTTTTCTCTCACTTGATCCATAAATTTATTTGGATCGACTGGTCCAACAATAAACAATAACATATTGCTCGGATGATAGAAGGTATTGTAGCATTCATAAAGCAAATCCTTCGTAATATGTGAGATTGATTCTATTGTCCCGGCGATATCAATCTTTACAGGATGGTTTTGATACAAATTTTGAATCAATCCGAAATAGAGGCGCCAATCAGGATTATCATCATACATAGTAATTTCTTGACCAATAATCCCTTTTTCCTTTTCAACTGTTTTTTCTGAAAAGTATGGTTCCTGTACAAAATCAACTAACGTTTCCAGGTTTTTTTCTACATCTGAAGTACTGGAGAACAAATATGCCGTCCGGGTAAAAGAGGTAAAAGCGTTGGCCGATGCCCCTTGTTTGCTAAATTGTTGAAAAACGTCTCCGTCTTCCTTTTCAAAAAGCTTATGCTCTAGAAAATGGGCAATGCCATCCGGAACCTTTACGTATTCTTCTTTTCCAAACGGAACAAAGTTATTATCAATTGACCCATACTTAGTAGTAAAAGTGGCAAATGTTTTATTAAATCCTTTTTTTGGTAAAATATATACATTTAAACCATTAGGCAATTTTTCATGGTATAGTTCTTCCTGAAGCTGATCAAAATTAATTTTCTCCATTATTTTACCGCCTCACTTCCAGTTAAGAAATAGATGGTATCAAGTTCTATTTTAGCAGCGACAGCGACAATTTCTTCCTTTGTCGTTTTCTCCATATCGGTAATCCATTGCTCAAGTTTTATTTCCTTGCCTGCAACAACATTATGGTAAAGGATTTCTGTTAATCCTCTTGAAGTATCAATGGTTTCAAGAATCTGATTTCGAATAACAGCTTTTGTTTGATCTAATTCTTGATCTGAAAAGTCGCCTTTTTTCATTGCTTCCAATTGATCGCGAATGATTCCCACTGCCTGATCAAAGTTCTTTAAGTCTATCCCTGACATTACCATCATTAATCCTTTATGGCTTTCAAGCCTGCTTGAGACATAATAGGCTAAGCTAGCTTTTTCACGGACATTTATAAACAACTTTGAGTGTGAAAAACCTCCAAAGATTCCATTAAACAATTGAAGAGCAAAGTAATCGGAATCTCCATAAATAATATTCGTTCGATAACCGATATTTAATTTCCCTTGTTTTACATCCTGCTCTTCTTTTATTTCATTTACCTTTTCCTTTTTCTGTACAGCTAATGACTCTAATTTCTTCGGAGTGCGGTCTTCAAAATTCAACAAATCATTTGCAAGGCTTTTCACCTCTTCTTCCTTAACATCTCCAATCACATAAAGATCCATTTCATCTTCTGAAAAAGCCTTTTTATAATAGTCGTATAAATTTTCTGGAGTTATTGCTTCTACATCCTCTGCTTCACCATTTACTTGAAGAGCGTACGGCTCCCCTTTACACATTTCTTGCAGCAGACGGACATTCGAATAGCGCATTTTATCATCATATACCGATTGAATTCGCTGCTTTAAAGACCTCTTTTCTTTGTTCACTGTATCTTGATCAAATGCAGTACCTGAAACATTCGGTTTCGTTAATACCTCAGATAGTAGTTCGAAACCTTTTTTCAATAATGGGGTAGAATCACTTAAGAATTTCTCATTTGCAATCTCAAGTGTGAAACTGATAATTTGATATTCACCTTTTTTCGCTAAATCAATAAATAGCGTGGCACCATATAATTCATCTAAATACGAACGTAAAGCAGTCGTTGTTGGATATTTCGCGGAGCTGCTTTGTAAAACTTGAGGAAGCAGCGCCCTTTTCGTTACATCTTCCTTTGTTAGCGGAGCTTTCATTTTCCATACAAATGTATTCGTTTTATATTTATCTGTTTCAATGACATGAAGATTGTATCCCTGCATAGGAATAATTTTTTCGGCAGTTGAATCCATTGAATTACCTCCTTATAATATCAAAATCCCTTTTATTATATATGTAAACATTCATCCGGTTATTTTACATCTTTTCCATTGTAATAAACCCTTATGCTTACTATAATTTGCCAGGCTTGGTTTTTACAAGCTAAAACCACTGACTTCTAATCAAAATAAAAAAGGCTGACTAATTAGCCAGCCTGTTTAACACCATATTTATCGTTTACCTGGATCGAATGGTTCTCCAGCTGCTTTAGGTGCTTGTGAAGATTTAGAGAAGATTACTAAAGCAATTAACGTTACTACATATGGGAAAATCTTTAGGATGATTGGCGGAATAACAGCCAATTCAGGGATAACTTGAGATACGTTAGCGATTGTGCTTGCAAATCCGAAGAATAATGTTGCTCCTAAGATTCCAAGTGGTCTCCATTGACCAAAAATTAAGGAAGCAAGTGCTAAGAATCCAAGACCTGAAACGGAACCGGTAAATTCACCTGCGTATGTTAAAATAATGATTCCTCCGCCTAATCCTGATAAAGCTCCAGAAAGCATAACGCCGATATAACGGATTCTTACTACATTAATCCCCGCTGCTTGAGCAGCCTGAGGAAACTCACCACAAGACTTTAAACGCAAGCCAAATTTTGTTTTATTTAGAATAAACGCACTAACAAGCAGTACTAATAAAATAAACCAAGTTGTTGCATATGTTTTTGTAAACAATAAATCCCCAATAATCGGAATTTGAGATAATATTGGCACATCAAATGGTGTGAAACCGCTGGTAATACGAATATTACCACTGCCCGTAATGTTTCTAGCCAAGAATACTGTTAAAGCCATTGCAATCATGTTAATCGCTGTACCACTGATTACTTGGTCAGCGCTTAAATTAATGCTTGCAAAGGCATGTAATAATGAAAATAAAATTCCTACTACCACCGATACTAATAATCCAATCCATAGTACCGTTGATCCTTGCATTTTATCCTGTAAGAAGTTAACAGTTAGTGCACTCGCAAATGCTCCTGAAATCATTAAACCTTCTAAACCAATATTTACGATACCGCTTCTTTCACTAAAAAGACCACCTAATGCTGTTATAAGAAGTGGAATGGTAAAAACAATCGCGTAAGGGAATATTTGTTCAATTATAGTCCACATTTTATGAGTCTCCCTTCTTGCCAACAGGTCCATTTACATCATTTGCATTTGAAGTAGTCTTGCGGAATTTATTTAATACCCTGTGAATCAGAACGCTTGTAGCAGCAAAATAAATAATAATGGCAATAATAGTATTAGCAAGTTCTGGTGGAATCTCGATCATTGCATTCATAAAGCCAGTTCCTGAATAAAGAATACCAAAAAGTATTGCTGCAAAGAATACGCCGATTGGAGAGTTTGCACCAAGTAAAGCAACGGCAATTCCGTCATAACCCTGCGATGGTAAAATTCCAATTTGTATACTGGAAGCATTACCAGTGTATAATGCAACTCCACCAAGACCTGCAAGGGCACCTGAAATTAACATAGATAAGATAATATTTCGATTTACTTTCATACCTGCATATTCTGCTGCGTGTCGATTGAACCCTACAGCTTTTAATTCAAATCCTAGTGTTGTTTTATTAATAATAAACGCCACGATGAGTACAGCAATAACGCCAAAGAATAAACCTAAATTTATATACGAACCCTGAAACATTTCTGTCAACCACGGTGTTCTCAAAGTAGACTCTTCTGCCAGTTTTCGTGATTCAGTTTCCAGGAATTCTCCTTTAAAATAAGCAGGAACAACATAATAAACCGTCCAATAGGCAATCCAGTTCATCATGATCGTGGATACTACTTCATGCACATTATATTTCGCTTTAAAAAGCCCAGGAATAAATGCCCATAATCCTCCACCTAAAATTCCGGCTAGTACCATTACAATAAGCAGAATCGGTCTTGATAAATCAAACGTTAAGGCTACTGCTGTGGCTGCAAGACCGCCAATCAACATTTGACCTGATGCACCGATGTTAAATAGACCTGTACGGAAGGCAAAAGCCACAGCAAGTCCAGTAAATATGAGCGGTGTTGCAGTTGCAAGGGTATCACCAATACGTGAAATATTCTTTAAAGCACCTTGGAATAAATACGTGTAACCTTCAATCGGGCTTGCCCCAATGAAGAGCATTAGTAAGCCCCCAGCTATTAATCCTAAAATAATTGATATTAATGAAACAATGGTGTTTCTCATACGCTTCTCTCCTTACTCACTCCTGCCATCATCAGTCCTACCTCATTCTCATTCGTCTCGGAAGCAATTACTGTTCCGATTAACTCTCCGTTGTTAACGATGGCAATACGGTCTGAAAGCTGCAGTACTTCATCAAGCTCTAAAGAAACCAGAAGAACAGCCTTTCCTTTATCGCGATGCTCGATTAATCTTTTGTGGATATATTCAATCGATCCTACATCCAATCCACGTGTAGGTTGTACAGCAATGAGTAAATCAGGATCTAATTCCATTTCCCGACCGATGATAGCCTTTTGCTGATTACCACCTGATAGTGTTCTTGCAATTGATGCCCCGCCTTCACCGGAACGAACATCAAATTTTTCTAAAATACTTTTAGCATATTTCTTAATTGCAGCACCATTTAGTAATCCAGCCTTTGCAAACGGAGGTTTATTGTAGACCTCTAAAACCATGTTGTTTTCTAGTGTATAATCGAGAACAAGTCCCCTTCTATGTCTATCTTCAGGGATATGTCCAATTCCGCTTTCGATTCTTTGACGAATTGGAATATTCGTAATTTCTTTCCCTTTTAATAGAATTTTTCCAGATTCTACTTTTCTAAGACCGGTAATCGCTTCAACGATTTCTGATTGTCCATTCCCTTCGACCCCAGCGATTCCGACTATTTCTCCTCGTTTGACTTCAACAGAGAAGTTTTTTAGCCCCATTACTTTTCTGTTATTTTTTACAGAAAGAGAATCTATTTGAAGTACAACCTCACCAGGTGTACTAGCTTTCTTATCCACTTTAAAGTTAACTTGGCGGCCAACCATCATTTCTGCCATCTGTGCTTCGCTTGTTTCTTTTACGGTAACCGTTCCAATTCCTTTTCCACGTCGAATAACAGTACAACGGTCTGCAACCGCTTTAATTTCTTTTAATTTATGTGTAATAATGATAATCGATTTACCTTCATTAATAAGATTACGCATGATCTTCATTAATTCGTCTATTTCATGAGGGGTTAAAACTGCAGTTGGTTCGTCAAAAATAAGTACCTCGGCTTCACGATATAGCATTTTCATAATTTCTACTCTTTGCTGCATTCCTACAGATATGTCTTCAATCTTTGCATGTGGATCCACATTTAGACCATAATGCTTTGACAATTCTGCAATTCTTTTTGCAGCCTTATCAATATCTAGGACCAAACCTTTTAATGGTTCACTGCCTAGGATAATATTCTCTGTAACTGTAAAATTTTCTACTAATTTAAAATGCTGATGGACCATTCCGATACCAAGTTGATTGGCAATATTAGGACTCGTAATTTTTACTTCCTTCTCCCGTATCTTTACGATCCCTTTTTCAGGTTGATACATGCCAAACAATACACCCATGAGTGTTGATTTACCAGCACCGTTTTCACCTAATAGGGCATGTATTTCCCCTTTTTTTAATGTTAGGGTAATATTATCATTTGCCACAATACCAGGAAATTCTTTCCTAATATCCAGCATTTCAACCACATAACTCATAGTAGCACTCACCTTTTTATTTAGACTCGGGTTACTTTGAAAATAGGGAGTCCCCTATCACTGCATCAAAACTCAAGGAAATTGTATTCAAAAGGAATATACTAAACCACTATTTCCTTACTCTAGCAATATGCTTTGTTGGCAGATCATTTATGCATAAAGGCATAAAAGAGACGGGTAAAACCGTCTCTTTTATATTCTTTTTACTTAAGTAAGCTTCCTTGCTCAGCCGCAACTTTAATATCGCCAGACTTAATTTTTTCAAATATTTCATTTACTTTAGTAGTTGTATCGTCGCTTAAGTTAGGATTTTCCGCCGGAAGACCAATACCGTCGTTTTTTGCATCGAACGTTAATGTTTCGCCGCCAGGGAAATCACCATCTAACTCGCGCTTGATTAAATCAAATGTAACGTTATCTAATTTCTTCATTGCTGAAGTCAAGATAATTGATTTTTCACCTTCATAAATACCATCTGCATATTGGTCAGAGTCAACACCAACGATCCAGACTTTCTCTCCAGCTTTTCCACGTGTTTTTGCTTCATTGATCGCACCAACACCAACACCGCCAGCAGCAGTGAAGATTACATTTACTCCACGGTCAAACATTTGTGCAGCAATTTGTCCACCAGCAGCTACGTTATCAAATGAACCTTGGTAAAGTACGTTTTCAGCTTTAATGTTAAGTTTTGTACCTAGGTTTTCGTTAGCGTATTTAACACCTTGTTGGAAGCCCCAGTTAAACTTTTGAACAGCCGGAATTTCCATACCACCGATAAATCCAGCTTCACCTTCTTTTAATTCAAGTGCTGCAGCTACACCTGCTAAGAAACCTGATTCATGTTCAGCGAAGAAGACTGCCACTGTGTTATCGTTAACAACTGGTTTAAAGTCACCAGAATGTGGATTACCATCAAGAATGACGAACTTTGAATCTTTGTATTTATCCTGTGCTTTGAATACGGCAGTTTCAAACTTAAATCCAGGTAATACAATAAACTTATAACCTGCATCATATAAATTGCCCATTTCCTTTAGGTATTCTGCCTCTGTTGTACCTGCTGGCTTAAGATATTTTGATTCAATACCTAAATCTTTTTGAGCTTGTTGAATACCTTCCCAAGTACCTTGGTTAAAAGATTTATCATCAATTGTACCAGCATCGGTAACCATACCAATCTTAACTGCGTCTTTACCAGTATCCTTACTGCCAGAATCTTTGTCGTCAGCGCCACCACAAGCTCCTAACAATGTGCCTGCAGCTAAAATCATTGACATGGCCAAGCCGAATTTACGTTTTTTCAAGGCAATTTACCCCCTATATATGTTGTTTGATTTAGTAGAAATGTACTAAATTGCAGACATGTTTATGCCTCAGAAATAAAAGAAATTTAAACCCTTTTTCTCAATACCTGAAAACTAAATTTATCTGCTTTAAAGTAGTTTACCGAAAAAAGTACAGGTTCATCCATTTCATCGAAATGCATTTGCTTTAAAACAAGCAAAGCTGTTTCTGGTTCACATTCTAAAATGGGAGAAATTTTCTCATGATAACCAATTGGTTCGATTTGAGCAACCGCGTATGTAATTTTTCGGTTTGCCTCCTCTTCTAAAATGGAAAAAATGGATTCCTCTCCATGGGAAAAAGTTTCTGGCAAGATTTTTTCAGGTACCTTGTCGATACAATACACAACAGGTTCCCCGTTTGCAGTTCTAACCCGCTCCATGATCACAATTTCCTCATTTACAGAACATGAGAAACGACGAATGTCCTCTTCAGTAGCTCCAATAGTTGATGAACTTAAAAAGATTGTACCTGGCTTCATCCCCGCCTGAAAAATCATGTCAGTAACACTATTAAGTTGTTCAATCCCTGAGGTAAACAGTGGCTTAGCATTAACAAACGTTCCAACACCGTGGCGCCGAATGATAACGTTTTCTTCTTCAAGTATCCGTAATGCTTCTCGAAGTGTGGCTCTGCTTACACCGAGATGTTTGGCAAGATCGAATTCAGATGGCAGCTTTTCTTTTTCTTTGTAAACTCCTGTTTCGATATCTTGTTTTAACCGATCAATAACTTGTAGGTATAAATGTCGGTTATCTAGCTTAATTGACATGGGGGTACCTCCAGCTTCTTCCTAAGACATCAGACATCTGATGTATAATCATTCCTACTAATCGAAAATAATATACCACTTTTTAAGGCATAAGGAAATAGAAATTCAATAAATTGTCGAAAAAAGCAATATTGTCGAATAATATCAGAAAAAATAGGCCTTTTTACTCTTAAATCTGATATAATTTATAGTTGTCTCCCATATTATGTATATTAGCAATAAAAAAAAGCCGTTTTCGGCTTTTTTTAATTTATCTCTTCGTTTTGCTTGGATTGTAAAACTGTTCTCGGTTTACTGCCTTCGTAAGCTCCTACAATACCACGTGCTTCCATTTCATCAATTAATCTTGCCGCTCTTGTATATCCTATTCGAAAACGACGCTGTAACATGGAAACAGATGCCGTTTGCATATCTATTACTAAATCCACAGCGTCTGAATATAGGTCATCATCAACCTCACCAACTGCTTCAGGTGTATCGTCTGGAATCATCTCATCTTGATATTGTGCTTTTTGCTGCCCAATAACAAAATTAACCGTTTCCTCAACTTCATTGTCTGATAGAAAGGCACCTTGTACACGAACTGGTTTTGAAGCACCAACTGGTAAAAATAACATATCTCCTCTTCCGAGAAGTTTTTCTGCGCCGCCCATATCCAAGATCGTTCTTGAATCCGTAGCACTCGAAACTGCAAAGGCAATTCTTGAAGGGATATTTGCTTTAATTACCCCCGTTATGACATCAACGGATGGACGCTGGGTTGCTATAATGAGGTGGATTCCCGCAGCTCGCGCCATTTGTGCAAGTCTAGTAATGGAGTCCTCTACATCAGATGAGGCTACCATCATTAAATCGGCAAGCTCGTCCACAATTACGACAATATATGGTAAAAGTGGCTGCTTATCATTTTCCTCGACGTTATGTCTTTTGATATGGTCATTATACCCTTCTATATTCCGTGTACCAGTATGAGAGAACAGTTCATAACGTCTTTCCATTTCACTTACTACTTTTTTCAAAGCTTGTGATGCTTTTTTAGCGTCCGTTACGACAGGTGCTAATAAATGAGGTACTCCATTATAGACATTTAACTCTACCATTTTAGGGTCAATCATCATTAATTTGACTTCATGAGGCTTAGCTCTCATCAAAATACTTGTGATAATACCATTAATACAAACACTTTTCCCGCTTCCGGTTGACCCAGCTACGAGCAGATGGGGCATTTTATTTAATTCAGCAAGTACTGCTTCTCCGGTAATATCCCTGCCAAGACCAATTAACAGCTTCGCCTCGGGTTTATTATTTTGAGTTGCTTCTAGGACTTCTCTTAGAGAAACAACTGCCACCTCTGAATTTGGTACTTCAATTCCAATGGCTGATTTTCCAGGAATAGGAGCTTCAATTCGTATATCTTTAGCAGCTAGTGCTAATGCTAGATCATCACTTAAGCTAACTATTTTACTCACTTTAACCCCGACATCAGGATGTACCTCATACTTTGTAACAGCTGGACCAAGATGTACCTGTGTTACTCGAGCTTTAACCCCGAAGCTTTGAAAAGTTCTTTCCAGTTTAGCTGCATTCGCATGAATTAATTCGTATTCCCCGCTTTGATCTGTTTTCTTCGGAAGTTTTAGAAGTCTTAGCGGCGGTAATTCATATGCAACATTCTCTACTTCCGTAAAGGTAATCGGCGGTGTGCTGTCTTCTTCTACTATTTTCTGTTCATTCCCTTTATTCTTTGAATCTTCTTTTCTTCGTTTAGCTCTTTGTGACTCTTCATCAGGATAAGCACGATCTGCAAAGCTTGAGATAAGGGGTTCAGGAATGACGATTTCTTCCTGATTATTTTGTAATGCAGGAATGATTTCTGGCTGAACTGAAACTGTTGCCCTGTTTTCTCGTTCTCGCTGCAGCTGTACCCGTCTTTCTTCCCGCCGTTCTTGTTTTTTCTGTTTCCATTCTTCCATATCTAATTGAAAGGCACTCCATTGTCCTTTTGAAAATTCAATCATCGTGGTTCCTACTTTTGCAATAAACTCCCCAAATGATTTACCAGTTAGTAAAATAAACCCTATTAGAATAAAGATAAAGGCAATAATTTTTGTGCCAGTTTCAGCAAAAAGATAATGAAACATAGCAAAAAGAACGGCGCCAATCATCCCTCCACCAAGGTCAATTGTGCTTGTCTCCCCTCTAACTTCCATCATAAATATCTCCCATGTGTTGCTGATAACACTAGGATTCTTAAAGTTACCATCATTTGTTAGTAAATGAAAAAGCGTTACATGGCTTAAAAGAAGAATAGATGAAACAATAAGATAAGTTCCAATTAATTTAATATGAAAAATAAAAGGGATCGTCCGCTTCCACATAAGATACACGCTTAAAATAACAAGACCAATCAAGCTTAGCATGTACCATTCACCCATCCAGAATCGGAAAAATAGTACGGCTGCTTCCCCAACGGCTCCCAATTTAGCTATCGATATAATTGCAAGCGCTAATAATGCAAGCGCGGTAAGTTCGTATTGAACGGTTTGTTTTAAATGATTATCACGCTTTTTTGATCTTCTCTTTTTCTTCGCCATCTTATCACCTGTCTATATAAGTG
>Ga0307408_100002209_pt1 | contig 13903 bp, 7 predicted proteins | sample 322Cmetagenome_FD_202116 | JGI IMG/M metagenome (GOLD analysis project Ga0307408, IMG submission 202116) | Maize rhizosphere microbial communities from greenhouse at UC Davis, California, United States - 322HYB-C-3 | ecosystem: Host-associated > Plants > Roots > Rhizosphere > Soil | place: USA...
CAGCGGGTTCGGATTCCGGCACGGCCCAAGGGATTTCGCGGGAATTCTGGACCGACTATTCGGTGGGCACCTTGGTGCCGTTCAAAGCCAGAAGGGCGGCCGAAGTGGGACTGACGGTGCACGAGATGCAAATTGCCGTTTTGGCCGACGGAGCATGGCCGGATCCGCAGCCCTTCGATCCGAGCCAGGAACTGGCGGTGGAGGACGGTTATCGGTGGGTGGAAGGGGAAGGCTCGGTCAAATTCCTTGCAACGGACGGCAGGTCCGCGACCCTGGAGCTTGCTGTCGGTGGAAATCGCGTGCTGGTGCGAGTGGCCAGTTGGCAGGGAAGTTTGCCGTCGCTGCGTCCGCACCTGCGCGCCAGATTCCGGGGCGTCCGGGAGGGGGTGCGTGACGCGACGGAACATCTGATGACGGGCCTCATTTGGGCACCATCGGAGCTGGACGTGTCGTTTTTCGATGAACCCGGCGAGCCACCGCAAGGTTTGGAGCCGCCGTTGAAGGATCCGGTTGCAGCCGGAATAGGAGGTTATTTTTTAACGCGCGGAGTGGTCACTTTCAACGACCGGGTGCGCGACAAGGAGTGCATCTTCATTCAGGACGCGCAAAACGGCATGTTTGTCTCCCAGGCGGAGCGGGATCTCCGCACTCAACTGCAGGTCGGACAGGCGGTGAAGATCGGAGGTCCTCTCTTGCCAGGCAAGTATGCGCCGGGCATCCGTCCCGCGACGGTCAATATTCTCGGCTGGCAGAATTTGCCGACCCCGGTGATCCCATCGGCGGAGGCGCCTGCGGCGAGCTATCGGGAAGGTCAATGGACCGAGATTGAAGGGGTGGCGCGCGCAGTGAATTCCGACGGGACGGTGCTGGTCATGGGAAAGCGGGTTCCGCTCCTCGTCTGGGTCGGCCGGACGGATCGGGAGGGTTTGGAAAACCTCGTCAACTCGACACTGCGGCTGCGTGGAGTGATGTCGCTGGAGTTGTTCGGGAGTCCGGCGTTGCTCGTACCATCCCGCGGTTTTATCGAATTGGTGGAGCCTGCTCCGGAGCTCCCCGCCAAACCTGTTCCGGTCAACAGCCTGATAGAGTCCGGATCAGACGATGGCTGGCCGCATCAAGTGAAGGTCGCCGGCACGGTCACCTATCGAAGCGACCGCTATTTCTATCTCCAGGATGAATCCGGCGGAGTTAGGATCGAGACACACAACGAACCTCCCTCACGCGTCGGCACGACTGTGGAAGCGGTTGGTTTTCCCGGAACGAAGAAATCCGCCCCGCGACTGACCGACACCACCTGGCGCTCACTGGAGACCAGCCAGCCGGTGGTGCCGGCAACTTTGGATCCTGACAATCCCGATCCGGCACGCAATGGCATGCTTGTGACAATCGAAGCGCGACTGCTTGGCACTAAAACCCGGGGAGCGGACCAAATCTTGGAATTGCAGGCCCACCAGCATGTTTTCGAAGCCGTGCTCGAGAATCCGGCTAACAAGATGCAGCCGGGCGCGACAGGCAGCCTGCTCAAAGTCACCGGCGTCTGTGTTTTGGAAACAGCATCTTCGTCCGTGGCTCTGGCGCAAGTGTTGTTGCGGACTCCGCTCGATGCGGTCTTGCTGCAAGACCCGCCGTGGTTGACGCGGCAACGGACCGCCACCTCCATCGGCCTGCTTCTAACGATTCTGGCCGCTTCGCTCCTGCGCATCGAATTCCTGAAGAGACGTTTCGCGAGGCAGCAGGCATCGCGGCTTGAGTTCGCGCGCGGGATGTTGGAAAGCCAGGAGAGCGAGCGCCGGCGCATTGCTGCCAGCCTGCACGACAGCCTTGGCCAGAACCTGTTGGTCATCCGGAGCCAGGCCCATCTGGCGCTCCAGTCGATGGCGGATCAACCGGGTGTGCGCCAGCGGCTGGAGGATATTTCCGACACGACGGTGCAGGCGCTCGATGAAGTCCGGGAAATCACTCATGACCTGAGACCCTATCAGCTGGACCGTCTTGGTCTGACGCAATCCATCCGCGCCATCACGCGCAAGGTCTCGGAGAGCCACTCCGTTAGCTTCGCGTGCCATGTGGATGAGATCGACGGGACCTTCAACGGCAACTCCGAGATCCACGTTTACCGCATCATCCAGGAAGGCATCAACAACATCGTCAAACACTCCGGTGCCACGGAAGCCGCGGTCGTGCTCAAAACTACCCCGGAAGTCCTCTCCATCTCGATCCGTGACAACGGCCGCGGACTCGCTGCGAGCGGTGCCACGTCCGATGCCGGTTTCGGCCTCAGCGGCATCCGCGAACGCGCCGAAATCATGGGGGGCACTGCTAGAATTGACTCGGTGCCCGGCCAAGGGGTTAATCTGCAGATTCAAATACCACTCCAACCGCCGCAATCATGAAAACCCGAATGAAACTGCTGATTGTGGACGATCATCCCGTGTTTCGTCGCGGACTCCGCGAAATCATCGGGGAGCACAGGCAGTTTGAAATCGTCGGCGAGGCGGCGGACGGGGCGGTCGGCTTGCAGATGGCGGCGGTGTTGCAGCCTGACATCATCATCCTGGACGTGGACATGCCGCATCTCAACGGGCTGCAGATGGCCCGCGAACTCAGGAAACTGCAGAACTCCGCGCAGATCGTGTTTCTAACGATGTATCACGACGAGGACTTGTTCAACGCCGCTCTCGACATCGGCGTGAAGGGCTACGTGCTCAAGGAGAACGCCGGTGGTGAAGTCGTTGCCGCCATTATGGCGGTCGTCGCGGGCGGGACGTTCTTCAGCCCGGCTCTCGCCACCATCGGCACCCGCCGCGAGGATCGCGTGAAGTCGCTGCTGCTCAGCAAACCCAGCCTCGACTCCCTCACCACCGCCGAGACGCGCGTCCTGAAACTCATCGCCGAAGACCGCACCAGCAAGGAGATTGCCGAACTGCTGAAAATCAGCACGAAAACCGTCGAAAATCATCGCCACAACATCTGCAGGAAGCTCAACATTTACGGCTCGCACAGCCTGTTAAAATTCGCCTTCGACCATAAATCCTTCTTGTGAATGCGACCGGACATCCGGAAGTCGCCTTGAAACCGTCGGCGAGAATCAAGGCGACTATCCTAATTGTTTACGGCCTGTAAAAGCCGTGCGTCATGCTAACTCTTCCGACGGCGTACTCCGGCTAGGGCGCACATGCCACCGAGAAGCAGTGCATAGGTTGATGGCTCGGGAACCACCTCGACCTGAAAGTTATCGGTTGTGAACGACAGTGTGTCGCCCGCGGTTGAGCCGAAGTCGACGCCATTCAACAGGATACGCCACTGATCGACGGTGGGATCGAACGCATCGCCATATTGGAATGGAGTGAAATGACCAGCATCCATAGCGAGGGTGACAGTCTGGGTAACGCCAGTCGTGAATCCGGTAACTGAGATGGGATACAGATTGGACCCGTCATCCGGAGTCCCTCCATCTGTCGCGAAATCGGCAGTTCCGTAGGAGATCCAAAGTTCAAACCCATTCGCTGGAATGTACGTGCTGTTGATGGTCAGATCAAAAGAAATGGTATAATCCGCGAGAGTGGTGGTGGTATTCGGGCCGGCTGGACCTGGCTGGACAATCGGATTCCATTCGAAGCCGGGGGCGTAGAAACCGCCTTCGCTTGCAGTTCCTGTTACCAGCACCGCATTTCCGCCGCCGCCATCCAGGACAACCGTCGCTGTGCCAAACTGTACGGCCGTTGGGAAAGTAGCGGCACCAAGGGGATAAGAATTGAAGTCGTCCGCCGTGACGATCGCTGCCGCATGGGCCGTAACAGTGAGGCAGGTAAACAGGGCGGTAAAGGACGCCGTTCTGAGGGGTTTTTTCATAAGATAATACTGAGTGGTTTTGGTGGGGTGTGCTATGGCCGGGCATTCATTTGCACAATCGGGCCTTATCGTATTGGCGAATCGCCATTCCTGACAATGGGTAGGAACACCCAGTCGGCTTTGTTGTGATGCAGGAACGGCGGCTTCTTCCGGTTCTTTCTCCCAGATATGTTAGGAAATTCGTCGTTGCCCGAGATGTATTGCCGGATCGCGTCGCTGTCGTAGCCGTGATCCGCCAGAACGACCAGGCCATCGACCTCGCCCAACACCTCCGCCGCGCGCACGGTCGATACGACCATCAGCTTGAAGACCCCGCGCTTGGCCACAAATCGTATTTCTGCAGGCGCGGCCACGATCCGGGGGATACCGATGCCCCGGAGCGGCATGGGTGTTTCCGCCCATTGCACGATGACGACGAGATTGCCCAGCTTATCCCGTCGTGAATCATGAATGCTGGCACTCTCGGGCGGAACGGATGAACCCTCAATCCGTTTCACATGGGGCCCGGCTTCGTCACTGACCCTGGCTCAAAGCACCCGAGCAGCTAACATTCAATCCATATGAAACGAGGATCTTTTCCTTTGTCAATCAACGCCTTACGTGGATCCGCCGCGTTGTTCGCTCTTTTATCGATTCACTCCGCGCAAGGCGCGTCACCGGCGTGGCTTACCGCCCGCGATGAGGAGGCCCGGGCTCTCGTCGCGAAAATGACACTCGCCGAGAAGGCCGGGCAGATGACCCAGCCGGATTGGAAGGCGCTGAAGGATCGCAATGACATCGGCGGGCTGTTTCTCGGTTCGTTGCTTTGTGGCGGCAGTTCCGATCCGGACTCGGGTAACACGCTCAAGGACTGGGCGGGCGTCTATGAGGAGGCGCAGAAGCAGGCGCTTGGCACCCGTCTTGCGATTCCCCTGGTGTTCGGCGTGGACGCCGTGCACGGCCACAACAACGTGCTCGGCGCGGTGGTTTTTCCCCACAACATCGGTCTCGGCTGCACGCGCGATCCCGCGTTGATCCAGCGCATCAGCGAGGTCACCGCCTTGGAAACCCGCGCCACGGGAATCCAGTGGACCTTCGCACCGTGCGTCACCGTGCCTCGGGACATCCGCTGGGGCCGGACTTATGAGGGGTTTTCCGAAGATCCCGCCGTGGCTACCGTGCTCGGCGAGGCAGCAGTCAGGGGCTTGCAGGGCGAGCGGCTCTCCGGTCCTGAAAACGTGCTAGGCTGTGCGAAACATTTCGTCGGTGATGGAGGGACTGCCTTCAAGTCCACGATCGCCGACGGTTTGCTGGATCAAGGCGACACCCGCGTGGACGAGGCCACGCTGCGCGCTATCCACATGGCCGGCTACCCCGCGGCGATCAATGCGGGAGTCGGTACCATCATGCCTTCCTACAGCAGTTGGAACGGCGTGAAATGCACCGGCAGCAAGAAGCTTCTCACGGACATTCTGAAAAAGGAACTGGGCTTCGAAGGCTTCGTGATTTCCGACTACAACGCGATCGACCAACTCGTTGCGCCGTCCAAAGACAGTGGCCCGCAAGCCAGCAACAACGCGTCCGGCCAGGTCGCGGCGTCGGATTACAAGAAATGCGTCGAGCTCGCCATCAACGCCGGTGTGGACATGGTGATGGTGACGGAGAAGTACCGCGATTATATCCGTCTGCTTCAGGAACTGGTGAACGAAGGCAAGGTGCCCGTTTCCCGAATCGACGACGCCGTCACCCGCATTCTGCGCGTGAAACTCGCGATGGGCATGATGGACAAGGATGCCTCCCACATGGTGGACCCGGCCCTCGCCGCGAAGTTCGGCTCGGAATCCCACCGGGAAGTGGCGCGCGAAGCGGTGCGTCGCTCGCTCGTGCTGCTCAAGAACGAGGGTGGCGTGCTGCCGCTCTCGCGCGAGGCGGCACGCATCCACGTGACCGGTCGTGGCGCGGACGACCTTGGCATGCAATGCGGAGGCTGGACCGTCGATTGGCAGGGCAAACGCGGTGCCGTCACGCCCGGCGGCACGACGATTCTCGAAGCGATCCGCTCGGCCGCAGGCAAGGACACCAAGATCACCCACAGCGCGGATGGCGCCGGTGCGGCAGGCGCGGATGTCGCCATCGTCGTGGTCGGCGAGGAGCCTTACGCCGAAATGAAGGGCGACTACGAGAATCTCTCGTTGGCCAAGGAAGACGCCGCCGCCATCTCCGCGGCGCAAGCCGCGGGTGTTCCCGTGGTGGTGGTGCTTCTATCAGGACGTCCGCTGGTACTCGGCTCGTCCGCGGCCCAAGCGGACTCGCTGCTGGCGGCATGGCTTCCAGGCACCGAGGGAGCGGGCGTCGCCGACGTGCTCTTCGGGGATCACAAGCCCACGGGCAAACTCTCGTTCACTTGGCCGCAAACCATGGCGCAGGTTCCCGTGGGCCACGGAAAAAATGCGCCGGAGGGTTCGCTTTTCCCGCTTGGATTCGGACTCAGCTACTAGCACGGGAAAGAGAAATGAACCTCTCCCCTTAAACCCAACCAACTTAAAATGATATCCGAACTCGGCAAGCTACGTCTCTGCTTATCACTGTCCTTGTGTTCGCTGATCGCTACGCCTGCCGAATCGGCGACAAAGTGGGACCGGGTCCAAACCGGTGGTGGCTGTTATACGCCCACCGTCGTTTTCAGCGAGGTCCAACAGGGCCTGGCCTATGCAAGAACTGACGTGGCCGGTGCCTACCGCTGGGACAATGCCACAAGCCAGTGGGTGTCCCTGCTGGATTCCACGACCTGGACAGAATCCCACCTCAACGGTGTGGCTTCGGTGGCGGTAAGCTCGCAGAATGCCGGCAAGGTGGCTCTTGCCTGCGGCCTCTACACCAACGCATGGGATCCGCTGAACGGCGTCATCCTGACCTCGGACAATCAGGGCGCCACATGGACGAAGACCGTGATGCCGTTCAAAATCGGCGGGAACATGCCGGGCCGGGGCATGGGCGAGAGACTTGCCTACGATCCGAACAACGACAGCATCCTGTTCTATGGCGCATCCGACGGGAACGGCCTCTGGAAGAGTTCCGACGGCGGGATCAACTGGGCGAAGGTTACGGTCTTCCCGAATCCCGGGAATTTTGCTCCTCAAGAAACGGATCCCATTGATATTTGGAATCGCACTCCGGGCGTCGTCTGGGTCGCTTTTGACCCGCGCACCGGGACGTCGGGGAACGCAACCCAGACCATCTATGTGGGTGTTGCCGATATGGAAAATGGCATCTACGTCAGCAACGACGGTGGAGCTTCCTGGTCACGCCTCGCAGGACAGCCCACGGGCTTCCTCTGCCACCGCGGGATTGTAGAACCCACTCTGGGCTATCTTTACACGACTTGGAATAATGAAGCCGGCCCGTTTAGCGGTGGGAGCGGCGATGTTTGGAAATACTCGATCGCTTCGTCCACCTGGACGCGCATCACTCCGGTGCCATCCTCCGATCCGAGCCTGGGATGGGGATATAACGGAATCGGGATCGACCGCTCGAATCCTTCAACCCTCATGGTGGGAACGCAGAGTGCTTATATTCCCGACGGGGCGGTGTGGAGGAGTGTGGATGGTGGCGCCACGTGGAGCAAATCGTGGGAATATACCAACAACGGTGCCAGTCGGTCTTTCAGGGCTGTCATGGATGTTTCCGCCGCCCCATGGATGGCAAACCCCGGGATATATACAGCGCCGCAGTATAACATCCAGCTTGGACCTGCGGTAGATGGAATTGCGATTGATCCTTTCAACTCGAACAACGTCTTCGTCAGCGGTGGATGGGCCGGTCTATGGCGGAGCACGAACCTTACCAACTGGGTGCCGGGAGGCAGCGGAACCTGCACCCTCACCGTCGGCTCGCGCGGAATTCAAGGGAATGGTGTAACCGACATGATCAGTCCTCCTTCCGGAGCACCTCTAATTACGACGATGCTGGATTTGGGAGGCTTTCGTCATACGGATCTCACCATCTCTCCGACCACCCGCCACCCCGTGATGTGGTTTGAGAATTCCAGTATTGATTTCGCCGAGAACGATCCCAACCAGATCGTCCGGGTGGGCAAGGGCCAGGTTGGGAATGGAGATTCCGGACGTTCCATCGCCATTTCCGGTGACAATGGCATCACTTGGACGGTGCCGAATCAGCCGGCGAACACGCTGTACGGCGGCACTGTCGCCAGTAGTTGCAATGGGACCGCGAACATGGTCTGGGCACCCGGGTCGGGGGTGGGAGATGTCTCGGTGCCTGTTTCCTATTCGACAGACGGGGGAAACAGTTGGTCTTCATCGGCGGGGATACCGGCGGGTGCTCAGGTCCGGGCGGACCGGGTGACACCCGGCAAATTCTATGGATTCCTCTTTAGGAACTTCTATGTTTCGACAAATCAGGGAGCGACTTTTGTCTCCACCGCTTCCGGGCTTCCGATCTGGGGAGACATGCGGCCCGTATTTGGAAGACCAGGTGACATCTGGCTGGCGGGGAGAACCGAGGGTCTCTGGCGCTCCACCAATTCCGGGAGCAGTTGGACGAAGCTATCGAACGTTGCGGAGGCCTGGACCGTCGGCTTCGGCAAGGCCGCGCCCGGGCAAAGTTATCCTGCGGTCTATATCGGCGGCCGCATCGGTTCCACTTTTGGAATTTACCGATCTGATGACGGAGGAGCCAATTGGACGCGGATGACTGATGACAGTGCCCGCCAATATGGGTCGCTGACTGTCGCGATCACCGCGGACAGGAACATCTACGGCCGTTGCTACTCCACCACGGGATTTGGCGGCGTGATCTATTCGACGATCCCTTCAGACAATCCGGACGGCTCGTCTTTGCAGACCCTGCTCCTGTTCAACGAAGCCAGCGGCACCACGGCGGCCGACTCCACAGTGAACATCCGGCACGGTACGCTGGTCAATGGTCCGACGCGCGTTACCGGCAAAGGTGACAACGCGGTGGATCTCGACGGCACCGACGATTATGTGAGCCTGCCGACCAGCGTCGTGAGCGCTCTAGGTGATTTCACCATTTCCACGTGGGTGAATCTGGATGTGGCCAGCCCGTGGTCGCGGATCTTCGATTTCGGCACGGGCACCACGAGCTACATGTTCCTGACTCCCGCCAACGGCGTGACCGGCACCGTTCGCTTCGCCATCACCACCGCGGGCGGCGGCGGCGAGCAAACCATCAATGGCACGTCCGCGTTGCCCACAGGTGCCTGGACCCACGTGGCCGTGACCGTGTCCGGCAACCTGGGCGTTCTCTACGTCAACGGCGTCGAAGTCGGTCGCAACGAGGCGATTACGATCACCCCCATGAGCCTGGGCGGCACCTGGCAAAACTGGATCGGACGTTCCCAGTATTCCGATCCTTATCTCAACGGACGCGTGGACGACTTCCGCATCTACAGCAATGCCCTCGCGGCAAGCGACGTGCTCGCTTTGTTCAACGGCACCGCCGGCGCACTGGCTTCCCCTTGGACGAGCCAGGACATCGGCTCTGTCGGCCTGCCCGGGAGCGCGGGCTCGCCCGGCCACGACGATGTTTATGTGACCGCCTCCGGCAGCGACATCTGGAACGAATCGGACAATTTCCACTACGTCTCGCGCACCTGGACCGGCGACGGCACGCTGACCGCACGCGTCAACGCCGTCGTCGCCACCGATTCCTGGACCAAGGCGGGCCTCATGTTTCGCGAGAGTTTGGACGCCAATGCCCGCAACGCCTTGATCGCCGTTACTCCGGGCAACGGCATCAGCTTTCAATCCCGCTCCAGCACGGGTGGCAACGCCACCTTCAGCAATATCGCCGGCCTCGCCGCCCCGTATTGGCTGAAGCTCCAACGCACGGGCAACGTGTTCACGCCCTACCAGTCGGCGGATGGCCTCACCTGGACTCAGACGGCCGCCCCCGTGACCTTGTCCCTGCCGACGACATGCTATGTCGGTTTCGCGGCCACCGCGCACAACAACACCCTGCTCACCGCCGCTCAGTTCGATCACATCTCGCTGGTCCCCCCGGTGCCACCCGCCCCGGCCGATCTAACTGCGACCGCAGGCAACGCGCAGGTTGAGTTGAACTGGAGCACCGCCTCGGGCGCTGCGAGCTACACCGTCAAACGCACGACCGTCAGCGGAGGCTCTTACACGACGATTGCCTCCGGCGCCACCTCGACGAGTTACACCGACACCGGGCTGACCAACGGCAGCACTTATTACTACGTCGTTTCCGCCGTGAATACGGCGGGAGAAAGCGCCGCGTCGTCCGAGGTGAGCGCCACCCCGTTGTCTTCTTACCAGCGATGGAAAGTGTCGAACGGCCTTTCGCTCTCGCTTGCCGACACCGCCACGCCGGACAACGACGGCGTGCCGATCCTGTTCAAATACGCCACCGGCCTGACACCCGGCACGCCCAGCCCGACTGCTCCGGCCGTGCTCTCCACCGTCAATAACACGCTCACCCTCCAGTTCACGCGCCTTAGCCCGGCGCCCGTCAACTACGCGGTCGAGTCCTCCACCGGGTTGTCCAATGAGTTGTCCACCTGGACGACCATTGCGATCCTGCCGATGGCAAGTGATACGTGGACGGGACCCGCGGCGGTCGCCGAAACCGGCACCGGCTCAACCCGTGCGACCACCGTGACGGACACCCAGACCATGGACTCCGGCCCGCGACGTTTCCTTCGCCTGCGGGTGAACGTAGACGATCCCACCGTAGGTCGTTAGCCGTTTTGCCTCTCTCCTTAAACCCAACAAACCCAAAAAATGACATCAAAAATCGGAAAGCTACGTCTCTACTTATCACTGTCCTTGTGTCCGCTGATCGCTACGCCTGCCGAATCGGCGACAAACTGGGACAGGGTCCAAACCGGTGGTGGCTGTTATACGCCCACCGTCGTTTTCAGCGAACTCGAACCGGGCTTGGCCTATGCAAGAACTGACGTGGCCGGTGCCTACCGCTGGGACAATGCCACAAGCCAGTGGGTGTCCCTGCTGGATTCCACCAGCTGGACAGACTCCCACTTCAACGGCGTGGCTTCGGTGGCGCTAAGCGCGCGGAATGCCGACAAGGTGGCTCTTGCCTGCGGCCTCTACACAAATGGCTGGGATCCACTGAACGGCGCCATTCTGACCTCAAACAATCGGGGGGTCACCTGGACGAAGACCGTGATGCCGTTCAAAATCGGCGGGAATATGCCGGGACGGGGTATGAGCGAGAGGCTGGCCTACGATCCGAACAACGACAGCATCATGTTCTATGCTGCATCCGACGGGAACGGCCTGTGGAAGAGCACCAACGGCGGGATCAACTGGGCGAAGGTCACCGCCTTCCCGAATCCCGGGAATTGGGCTCCTGCCGCAACGGATCCCGGTGATATTAACAATCGCACTCCGGGCGTCGTCTGGGTGGCTTTTGACCCGCGCACCGGGACGTCGGGGAACGCAACCCAGACCATCTATGTGGGGGTTGCCGATATGAACAATGCCATCTACGTCAGCACCAACGGTGGAGCTTCCTGGTCACGCCTGGCAGGGCAGCCCACGGGCTTCCTCTGTCACCGCGGGATTGTTGAACCCACCCTGGGCTATCTCTACACGACTTGGAATGATTCCGCCGGCCCGTTTATCGGTGGGAAAGGCGATGTGTGGAAATACTCAATCGCTTCGGCGACCTGGACACGCATCAGCCCGGTGCCATCCTCCGATCCGAGCCTGGGATGGGGATATAACGGAATCGGGATCGACCGCTCGAATCCTTCAACCCTCATGGTGGGAACGCAGAGTGCTTATATTCCCGACGGGGCGGTATGGAGAAGTGTCGATGGGGGTGCCACGTGGAGCAAATCGTGGGAATATACGAACAACGGTGCCAGTCGGTCTTTCAGGACTGTCCTGGATGTTTCCGCCGCCCCTTGGATGTCAAACCCTGGGATATATACAGCGCCGGAGTATAACGTCCATCTTGGAACCGCGATAGATGGAATTGCGATTGATCCTTTCAACTCGAACAACGTCTTCGTCAGCGGTGGATGGGCCGGTCTATGGCGGAGCACGAACCTTACCAACTGGGTGCCGGGAGGCAGCGGAACCTGCACCCTCACCGTCGGCTCGCGCGGAATTCAAGGGAATGGTGTAACCGACATGATCAGTCCTCCTTCCGGAGCACCACTGCTGACGACGATGCTGGATTTGGGAGGCTTTCGTCATACGGATCTCACCGTCGTTCCGACCACCCGCCACCCCGTGATGTGGTTTGAAAATTCCAGTATTGATTTCGCCGAGAACGATCCCAACCAGATCGTCCGGGTGGGCAAGGGCCAAGTTGGGAATGGAGATTCCGGGCGTAGTATTGCCATTTCCGGTGATAATGGCATCACTTGGACGGTACCGAATCAGCCGGCGAACGCGGTCATCGGTACTGTCGCCAGCAGCTGTAGCGGGACCACGAACCTGGTCTGGGCACCCGGGGGGGATGTCCCGGCGCCTGTTTCCTATTCGACAAACGGGGGAAACAGTTGGTCTACATCGACGGGTATACCGGCGGGGGCTCAGGTTCGGGCGGACCGTGTGACACCCGGCAAATTCTATGGATTCCTCTTTGGAAACTTCTATGTTTCGACAAATCAGGGAGCGAGTTTTGCCTCCACCGCTTCCGGGCTTCCGATCTGGGGAGACATGCGGCCCGTCTTTGGAAGAGCAGGTGACATCTGGCTGGCGGGGAGAACCGAGGGCCTCTGGCGCTCCTCCAATTCCGGGAGCAGTTGGACCAAACTATCGAACGTTGCGGAGGCCTGGACCGTCGGCTTCGGCAAGGCTGCGCCCGGGCAGAGTCATCCTGCTGTCTATATAGGCGGCCGCATCGGTTCCATTTATGGAATTTACAGGTCCGATGACGGAGGAGCCAACTGGACGCGGATGACTGATGACAGTGCCCGCCAATATGGGTCGCTGACTGTCGCGATCACCGCGGACAGGAACATCTACGGCCGTTGCTACTCCACCACGGGATTTGGCGGCGTGATCTATTCGACGGTCACTTCAGACAATGCACCGGTGGCCAATGGTACCTACCGCTTCATCTCCAGGCTTAGTGGCAAAGCGCTGGACGCCGACGGAACCGGTGATGGCACACAGATCATCCAGTGGCCCTATTGGGGCGGACCGATGCAACAATGGACGGTTACCGACACCGGCAACGGTCAATACAGCATCGTTGGAGTTCAAAGTGGAAAAACACTCGACGTTGAATTTGGGACGACCAACGACGGGGCCAAGGTGCAGCTCTACAGTAACTGGGGAGGACCCATGCAAAAATTTACCTTCACTCCTACCGACAGCGGCTACTTCCGAATTACTCCTGTCAGTTCTCCAAATTCCTGCCTGGACGTCACCGGGATTTCCACCGCGGATGGAGCAACCATCCAGCAATGGACCTACTGGGGAGGTACCGGTCAGCAATGGAGCATTCAAGCTCAGTAATGGCGGGTAGGGTTACATCAGAAATCATATATCTCAGGAATCGACCATTTTTCGACACCTGAACATGACCATCACTCCCCGGGGGACTCTCCTCCGGGGAGTGCAAGTCTCATATTACCCACCGCCGAGCGCCTCGAAGGCCCTTGGTCGGAGTTCAAACAGATCGCGCCGCCGGAGACGAAGACCTACGGGTCGCAATCTAGCTACCTGCTGAAAGTCACCGGATCGAAGAAGACCTCGGTCATTTATATGGGCGATATCTGGAACCCAAAGAATCACGCGGACGGTCGCTACCTCTGGATGCCGCTTGAAATCGGCGGCGGCCAACTCCGACTGCCTCCGCCGGCCCCGTGGACGATCGACGTCAAAACGGGCGAAGTCCGTATCAAGCCCTCCCAAAACTGAGGATAAAGCGCATCCGTTTTAGAAAAAAACCGGGTCACTCATCTTAGAGGCTGTCTGAAAAATCGATCGTGGGCGGATTTTGACCTGTACTAGCGGGAGAAGGTATTGGAGAAGCTCGCGATGCGCGAGTATCCAAGCAGCCTTACCGATTCTGAGTGGCAGAC
>Ga0307408_100002211_pt1 | contig 13890 bp, 11 predicted proteins | sample 322Cmetagenome_FD_202116 | JGI IMG/M metagenome (GOLD analysis project Ga0307408, IMG submission 202116) | Maize rhizosphere microbial communities from greenhouse at UC Davis, California, United States - 322HYB-C-3 | ecosystem: Host-associated > Plants > Roots > Rhizosphere > Soil | place...
GTGCAGGATGCGGATCGAGATCATGTTCTTCGACTTGGTCAGGCCGCGGCGCATGGTCATCGGGCCTTCGTATTTGCCGTCGTAGTTCTTCGGTTCCCAGGCCTGGCCGCCGGTCTGGCCGGCGTCGAAGGAGATCGGCGCATCGTTGATCATGGTGGCCGGCGACAGGCCGCGCTCCAGCGAGGCTGAATAGATGAAAGGCTTGAACGAGGAACCGGGCTGGCGCCAGGCCTGGGTCACGTGGTTGAACTTGTTGCGGTTGTAGTCGAAGCCGCCCACCATGGCTTTGATCGCGCCATCCTCGGTGCTGGCCGAGACGAAGGCCGATTCCACTTCCGGCATCTGGGTGATCTGCCAGTCCTTGTCGTCCTGCATGACGCGGATCACGGCGCCGCGGCGGATGCGCTTGTTCGGTGGGTTCTTGTCCGAAAGCCAGCTCTTGCCCATGGCCAGGCCATTGCCCCTGATGGTGATTTCCTCGCCGGAGGCAGTCACTGCCACCACCTTGTCGGCGGCCGCGCTCAGTACCATGGCCGCCACGATATTGTCGCTGTCGGGATGCTCGGCCAGTTCGGTCTCTACGATCTCGTCGGCTTCCGATTTGTTGGACGGCAGGTCGACATACGATTCCGGGCCACGGTAGGCGTGGCGCTTTTCATACTCCATCACTCCGCTGCGCAGCGCCAGGTAGGCTGCGTCCTGGTCGGCCTTGGTAATCGTGGTGAAAACGTTCAGGCCGCGCGTATAAGTCTCTTCCTTGAATTGCTCGTAGACCAGCTGGCGCGCCATTTCCGCAACATATTCGGCATGAACACCAAATGCGCTGCTGTCTGTTTTCACTTTTAACTGTTCAATCTTCGCCGCCTCATACTGTGCGGGCGTAATATAGCCAAGCTGGGCCATGCGTTGCAGGATGTACTGCTGGCGCACTTTGGCGCGCTTCGGGTTGACTACCGGGTTGTAGGCCGAAGGCGCTTTAGGCAGGCCGGCCAGCATGGCCGCTTCGGCCACGCTAATGTCTTTCAGGTTCTTGCCGAAATAGATTTGGGCGGCCGATGCGAAGCCGTAGGCCCGCTGCCCCAGGTAGATCTGGTTCATGTAGACCTCCAGGATCTGGTCCTTGGTCAGGTTCTGCTCGATCTTCCAGGCCAGCAGTGCTTCATAGGCCTTGCGCTTGAAGGTCTGCTCGCTAGAGAGGAAGAAGTTGCGCGCTACCTGCTGCGTGATGGTGGATGCCCCCTGGCGGGCGCCGCCGGTTGCGTTGTGGACTGCGGCGCGCAGGATGCCCCAGTAGTCGACACCGCCGTGTTCATAGAAGTTGCTGTCTTCGATCGCCAGCACCGCCTTCTTCATGACATCGGGGATGTCCTTGATATGCACCAGGTTGCGGCGCTCTTCGCCGAACTCGCCGATCAGCACATTGTCGGCCGAGTAGATACGCAGCGGCATTTTCGGCCGGTAGTCGGTAATGGTATCCAGCGACGGCAGGTTGGGGTAGGCCAGGGCCAGGCCGAATACCACCAGCAGCACGCCGGCCAGGATCAGGCCCAGCAAAGAAATCAGGGCCATCAGCAGGAAACCCTTCGGCGATTTTTTTGCCGTGGTCTCGTGGTTGTTTGCAGTCATACGCAGCTTCAGTGAGTTTTATGCAAGGCATTATAAATGAGGGGCTGGCGGCCTGAGCGCACGTGATATCGGGAAATATTGATTGTGAGCAACTACACAACTTAGTTTATTGATATGCCATTAATTGCAACATTAGGTGTGGCAAATCCCTCACAAAACATTAATGGTGCACTGGAGAAATACCTTTACATGGCGCAGGCAATGTTGCTAGCATCTAATGTACTGTCTCATGTTTGCGGTCTAAACACGGGTTTTTAAACGAATTTGGATATGTAAATGTCTATGGAGTTGTCAGGAGTGCATCCATGTCATTGGACCTGAAAGCCCTGTTTGGCGGAGCCCAGGCCCCGCTGGTTGGCTTAGATATCAGCACCTCGAGTGTGCGTTTGGTGGAATTGTCCGATGCGGGCAAGGACGGCATGCGCCTCGAACGGTGCGCCTCGGAGCCATTGCCGCGCGGCGCGGTCGCCGACGGCAATATTGAAAATATGGAGCAAGTGGTCGAGGCGGTGCGCCGCCTGGTCAAGAAAAGCGGCACGCGCGCCAAGCATGTCGCGCTGGGCATGCCGCCTGCTTCCGTGATCACCAAGAAAATCGTGCTGCCGGCCGGTTTGTCGGAACAGCAGCTGGAACTGCAGGTCGAATCCGAAGCAGCCCAGTACATCCCGTTTGCACTCGACGAGGTGAGCCTGGACTTCGACGTGATCGGGCCGGTTGCCAATTCGACGGAAGACATCGAGGTCATGCTGGCTGCCGCCCGCCGCGAAAAGGTCGTTGACCGCGTGGCGATCGCGGAAGAGGCCGGCATGAAGGCATCGGTGGTCGACGTGGAATCCTATGCCGCGCGCGCTGCGCTGGACCATGTCACCTCGCAGCTGCCGAATGCCGGTGCTGGCCAGGTGATCGCGCTGTTCCAGATCGGTGCCGTATCGACGCAGATTTCAGTGATGCTCGATGGCACCACGATTTATGAGCGCGAGCAGCCGTTCGGCGGCAACTCGCTGACGCAGGATATCGTGCGCTCCTACGGCCTGGCATTCGAAGAAGCCGAGGCACGCAAGAAGGCTGGCGACCTGCCGGAGAATTACCAGTCCGACGTGCTCGGCCCGTGGCTGGAAGGCGCCGCGCTGGAAGTGACGCGTGCGATCCAGTTCTTCTTCACCTCGACGCCGTTCACCAAGATCGATCAGATTTTCCTGGCGGGCGGATGCGCTGTGTTGCCGGGCTTGCTGGACATGATCGCCAGCCGCACCCGTATTTCCAGCGCCGTGATTTCGCCGTTCAAGGGCATGCAGCTGGCATCCGGCGTGCGTGAACAGGCGCTGCGCAGCGATGCGCCGGCATACCTGGTGGCCTGCGGCCTAGCCATGCGGAGGTTCGGCTGATGATACGTATTAACCTTCTCCCGCACCGGGAAGAAAAACGCGCGCTGCGCAAGAAAGCCTTCTACGCCCTGCTCGGCATCGGTGCGGCAGCTGGCGCGACGATCGTACTGATGGTGGGCGGCTACAACGCCCGCGCGCTGTCGATCCAGTCGCAGCGCAACGATGTGCTGAAAGGCGCCATCGTCGAGCTCGACAAGCAGATTGTCGAGATCAAGACGTTGCGTGAGGAAATCGATGCGCTGAAAGCACGCCAGCAGGCGGTGGAAGACTTGCAGGCCGACCGCAACCAGCCGGTGTACCTGATGGATGAACTGGTCAAGCAGACGCCGCCTGGCGTGTTCCTGAAGACGGTCAAGCAGGAAGCCCAGAAGGTCACGCTGACCGGCAGTGCCCAGTCGCAAGAGCGCGTCTCCGAGCTGCTGCGCAACCTGTCGGGCAATTCGCCGTGGCTGGAGCGCCCGGACCTGGTCGAGGTCAAAGCCGGCACGATTGGCGGAGGCAAGGACAAGTCCGGTGCCCGGCCGATCGTCGAGTTCCAGCTTACCGTCCTGATCAAGCGTCCGCGCGACAAGGACGAAAATCCGGACGGCAAGCCGGGTGCCAAACCTGGCGCCAAGCCGAATGCCGCAGTCCAGTCCTGAGAACATAACCATGGCAACCGATTTGAAACAATTAGACGAGGTGCTCAAGTCCCAGTTCAGGAACCTGAACGGCGTGCACCCGGGCCTGTGGCCGATCCTGCCGCGCATCCTGCTGGCAATAGGCGTGGGCGCTTTGGCAGTGGCCGCCGGCTATTTCCTCTATTGGCAGACGCAATACGAGGAGCTGGAAGCTGGCGCCAAGCAGGAACAGAAACTGCGCGAAGAGTACAAGGTCAAGGTCGCCCAGGCGGTCAACCTGGAAGAACTCAAACGCCAGAAAGAGCAAGTTGACAAGTACGTGGTGCAGATGGAGAAGCAGCTGCCAGGCAAGGCTGAAATGGCGGCGCTGCTGTCGGATATCAACAACGCCGGTACCGGCCGCGGGCTGACCTTCGAGCTGTTCAAGCCGAGCCGTGTCGACGTCAAGGATTACTACGCCGAGCAACCGATCGAACTGCGCGTCAACGGCAGCTATCACGACCTGGGCGCTTTTGCCGGCGACCTGGCGGGCATGGCGCGGATTGTTACCCTGAACAATATCTCGCTGGATATCAAGCCAAAGGAGGGCAAGGAATTGCCGGCCGGCATGTTGCAGCTGAATGCCATCGCAAAGACCTTCCGCTATCTTGATCCGGAGGAAGTGGCAGAGCAGCGCAAGGCAGCCAACGACAAGAAGAAGAAGGACAAGAAGGGAGCTAAGAAATGAAGAAATTTGCCCCCCTCGCTTGTGCCCTGTTGCTGACAGCCTGCGGTGAAAGTGACGTCCAGCAGGTCCGCAACTGGATGAAGGAAACCGAGGCGCATACCAAGCCGACCGTCAAGCCGCTGCCTGAGCCAAAGACCTTCGTGCCGTTTGCTTACGCAGCCGGTGACGTACTCGATCCGTTCAACGCCAGCAAGCTGCTGACCGAGCTGGCCAAGAGTCGCCCGGGCGGCGCGCAGGCGCCGGACCAGAACCGGCGCAAGGAATTCCTCGAGAGCTTCCCGCTGGATGCCATGAAGATGGTTGGCACCATGGAAAAGAACAATGTGGTGAATGGCCTGGTGCAGATCGACCGCACCGTCTACCAGGTCAAGAAGGGACAGTACGTGGGACAGAATTATGGATTGATCACCGCGGTCACGGATGACGCGATCACGGTGCGTGAAATTGTTCAGGATGCGGCCGGCGACTGGGTCGAGCGCATGTCGAAGCTGGAACTGCAGGAAAGTAAGGAGAGCTCCAAATGATCGCCATCAGAACCCTGAAGCGCTTGTGCCGCCAGGCTAGCGTTATGCTGGCACTGGCCGGCAGCGCAGCCGTTGCGCAGGCCCAGCAAGGCAACGCGATCGAATCGATCACGGCTAACCAGCAAGGCAGCAATGTGATCGTGAAGATCGCAATGAAGGAAACGCCGCAAAAGCTGCCAATCGGCTTTGCCATCACCAACCCGGCCCGCATCGCGCTCGATTTCGGCCAGACTGTCAATGCCACCGGCAAGACCAGCCAGGACCTGAACATGGGCGACCTGGCCAGCGTCAACGTGGTGCAAGCCGGCGACCGTTCGCGCCTGGTGTTCAACCTGAAGCGCACGCTGAACTACGCCACCGCGCTGGACGGCAAGAACGTGATCATGACCATCGACGCTTCGGGCGGCGTGGCACAGGCGGTGGACGGACGCGGCCTGCCGGTCGCGGCTGCCAAGCCGGCTGCGCCGGCGCCTGCCGGCAAGCAAGCGCTGCGCGATATCGACTTCCGCCGCGGCAACAACGGCGAAGGCCGCGTGGTAATCGACCTGCCGAACAACCAGGTTGCCGTCGACGTGCGCCAGACCCCGACCGGCGTCGTGGTGGACTTCCTCAAGACGACTGTGCCGGAAACCCTGCGCCGCCGCCTGGACGTGACCGACTTCGGTACGCCGGTCAACCGCATCACCACCGTACCGCAAGGCGACAACGTGCGCATGACGGTGGAAGCGCACGGCCTGTGGGAACAGAGCGTGTACCAGAGCGACACCCAGCTCGTGGTCGACGTCAAGCCGATCAAGGAAGACCCGAACAAGCTGGTGCAGGGCAGCCAGGGCTACCGTGGCGAAAAACTGTCGTTCAACTTCCAGAACGTGGAAGTGCGCGCAGCGCTGCAGGCGATCGCCGATATCTCGGGCCTGAACATCATCACCAGCGACAGCGTGCAGGGCAACCTGACCCTGCGCCTGAAGGAAGTGCCATGGGACCAGGCGCTGGACGTGGTGCTGCAGGCCAAAGGCCTGGACATGCGCAAGAACGGCAATGTGCTGTGGATCGCGCCGAAGGAAGAACTGCTGACCAAGGAAAAGCTGGAACTGGAACAGAAGGCCCAGATCGCCGACCTGGAGCCGCTCAAATCGGAAATCTTCCAGCTCAACTATCAAAAGGCTGAAGCATTCAAGACCGTGTTTGGCATCGAAGGCGCCGGCGGCGACAGCAAGAACCGCATCCTGTCCAAGCGCGGCAGCGCCATCATCGAATCGCGCACCAACCAGCTGTTCGTGACCGACATCGCGTCCAAGCTGGAGGAAGTGCGCAAGCTGATCCAGAAGACCGACATCGCCACCAAGCAAGTGCTGATCGAGGCGCGTATCGTGGAAGCGTCCGATACCTTCACCCGCAACCTGGGCGCCAAGCTGGGCTTCGCCGACATGCGCGCCATCCGCGGCGGCGACGCCGGCTGGGGTGTCGGCAGCGGCAACAACCGCGTCGGCCTGACCGGCAACATTACCGGCATGGGCCAGCAGCAAGGCATCGTGAAAGTGGACGACGGCGTGGGTTCCTACAACAACACCCAGTTCATCAACCTGCCTGCGGCATCGATCAACGGCGCCCAGGCCGGCAGCCTGGCAGTCAGCCTGTTCAATGCGGCTGCCAACCGTTTCCTGAACCTGGAACTGTCGGCCCTGGAAGCCGATGGCGCCGGCAAGATCATCTCCAGCCCGCGCGTGGTGACCGCCGACAAGGCGCCGGCCGTGATCGAGCAGGGTGTGGAACTGCCATACCAGGTGGCGACTTCTTCCGGCGCGACGTCGATCGTGTTCCGCAAGGCCAACCTGAAACTGGACGTGATCCCGCAGATCACGCCGGACGGCAACGTGGTGCTGGAAGTCGATGTCAACAAGGATTCCGTGGGCCAGGAAACCCGCGCCGGTTTCGCCATCGACACCAAGCACGTCAAGACCCAGGTGATGGTGGAAAACGGCGGCACCGTGGTGCTGGGCGGTATCTACCAGCAGGTCGAGCGCAACACCACCTCCAAGGTGCCGGTGCTGGGCGACGTGCCGATCCTGGGCAACCTGTTCAAATCGAATTCGCGTACCAACGACAAGACCGAACTGCTGGTCTTCATTACGCCAAAGATCGTTACCGACCGCCTCTCTGCGCGTTGAGACGAGATATAGTGTCATCAGATTAAAGGAAAGAACATGGCAAACGTAGTATTCCGAAAATTGAGCGGCCTGGTGGGCGCGCTGGCTTGCGCCGGCCTGCTGGCCGCTTGCGGCGGCGGCGGCGGCAACCCAGGCGTCAGCAACACCAATCCCGACCCGCTGACGCCGAAGGCGGCCAGCGTGGTGGTGACGTCGAGCTCCAATACCATTGCCGCCTCCGGCATCGACGGCACCGAAGTGACGATTACCGCCATTGTCAAGGATGGCGGCAACCAGGCCGTGCCTAACGCAACCGTGCTGTTCAGTACCTCTGCCGGCACCATCAGCAACAGCGGCGGCACCACCGACAGCAATGGCCAAATCACCGAGAAGTTGAGCGTCAAAGGCGTTACCGTGAACGGCGTCAGCCAGCCGACCGGCCTGGAAATCAAGATCTCCGCCGGCGTCAAGGGTGTCGACAACGTCAGCAGCAACACCATCATCGTCAAGACGGTATAAGCAGGAACGGCGCGGCGCCTGCCCGGCGGCAGGCTGCTGCCGCGCAATTTGCGCTATCATGCGTGAATGCAAAATGTTTACTTAGTTGGATTGATGGGGGCTGGCAAGACGACCATTGGTCGCCAGCTGGCCCGCAAGCTGGGCCTGCGCTTTGTCGATTCCGATCATGAAATCGAAAGCCGCACCGGGGCCTCGATCCCGTGGATTTTCGAGATCGAAGGCGAACCAGCCTTCCGCCGGCGCGAAGCGGAGGTGATCCGCGAGCTGACCGGCCAGCAGGGCATCGTGCTGGCCACCGGCGGCGGCGCCATCCTCAATGAAGCGAGCCGCACCCTGCTCCAGGAGCGCGGCACCGTCATCTACCTGCGGGCGTCGATCAACTCGATCCTGGCGCGTACCGCACACGACAAGAACCGGCCCCTGCTGCAGACGGCCGATCCCCGCAAGAAACTCGAAGAATTGCTGGCGCAGCGCGAGCCGCTGTACATGGACATGGCCGACCTGGTTATCGACACCGGGCGTCCCAATGTGCAATCGATGGTCCAGAACATCGTCAACCAGCTCGATGCGCTGGCCTGCCAGGCCGCGCCCAATTGCGTGACCAAAGCCCAACCCGCCATGAACGAACAAACCAATATCCTGCTCAATGTCGACCTGGCCGAGCGCAGCTACCCGATCGCCATCGGCCCCGCACTGCTGGACGATGCCGGCCTGCTGGCCAAATACGTGGGCGGCAAGAAGGTCGCCATCGTCTCCAACGACACGGTGGCGCCGCTGTACCTGGAGCGCGTGCGCGCCCCGCTGGCCGCCGCCGGCAAGGAGGTGATCGAAGTGGTGTTGCCGGACGGCGAAGAGCACAAGCACTGGGAATCGCTGATGAAGGTGTTCGATGCGCTGCTGGCCAACAAGGCCGACCGCAAGACCACCCTGGTGGCGCTGGGCGGCGGCGTGATCGGCGACATGACCGGCTATGCGGCCGCCTCGTACATGCGCGGGGTGGATTTCGTGCAGGTGCCGACCACCCTGCTGTCCCAGGTCGATTCCTCGGTCGGCGGCAAGACCGGCATCAACCACCCGCTGGGCAAGAACATGATCGGCGCCTTCTACCAGCCGAAGGCGGTGATCGCCGACACCACCACCCTGGAAACGCTGCCGGTGCGCGAACTGTCGGCCGGCCTGGCGGAAGTGATCAAGTACGGCTGCATCATCGACGTGCCGTTCTTCGAATGGATCGAAGCGAATATGGGCCTGCTGATGGCGCGCGACAAGGGCGCGCTGGCCTACGCCATCGCCCGGTCCTGCGAAATCAAGGCCGACGTGGTGCGCCAGGACGAGCGTGAAGGCGGCCTGCGTGCGATCCTGAACTTCGGCCACACTTTCGGCCACGCCATCGAAGCGGGCATGGGCTACGGCGCCTGGCTGCACGGCGAGGCAGTCGGCTGCGGCATGGTGATGGCGGCCGACCTGTCGCAGCGCCTGGGCTTCATCGACAGCGCCACGGTGGAGCGCATCCGCGACCTGGTATCGGCAGCCGGCCTGCCGATTGCGGCGCCCGGCCTGGGCGCCGAGCGCTGGCTGGAACTGATGGAAGTGGACAAGAAGAACGAGGGCGGGGCGATCAAGTTCATCCTGCTCGACCCGCTGGGCAAGGCCCGCATCACGACGGCGCCGCAAGACCTGCTGCTGCAAACCCTGGCCGCCTGCACGGAATAAGATGGAACAAACGCTCGCCCCCTACGCAGCACATTCTGACAAGGGGCGCGGCCGCCGCTTCCCCGAAACGCCGCACGCCTCGCGCTCGCAGTTCCAGCGCGACCGCGACCGCATCATCCATTCGACCGCCTTCCGCCGGCTCGAATACAAGACCCAGGTCTTCCTCAACCACGAAGGCGACCTGTTCCGCACCCGCCTGACGCACAGCCTGGAAGTGGCCCAGATCGGCCGCTCGCTGGCGCGCAACCTGCGCCTGAACGAAGACCTGGTGGAAGCCATCGCGCTGGCGCACGACTTGGGCCACACGCCGTTCGGCCATGTGGGGCAGGATGTGCTGCACGAATGCATGAAGGAACACGGCGGCTTCGAGCACAACCTGCAAAGCCTGCGCGTGGTGGACCTGCTGGAAGAACAGTACGGCGCCTTCGATGGCCTGAACCTGATGTTCGAAACGCGCGAAGGCATCCTGAAGCACTGCTCCGTCAACAATGCGCGCCTGCTGGGCGACGTGGCGCAGCGCTTCCTCGACAAGACCCAGCCCTCGCTGGAGGCCCAGCTCACCAACCTGGCCGACGAAATCGCCTACAACAGCCACGACATCGACGATGGCCTGCGCTCCGGCCTGATCACGATCGCCCAGCTGGAGGAAGTGGCATTCTTCGGCCGCCTGTGGCGCGAAGTGCAGGCTGCCCATCCTGGCCTGGCGGGACGCCGCGCCATCTACGAAACGCTGCGCCGCCTGATCACCGCGCTGGCCGACAACCTGATCGCCACCTCGCAGGAACGCATCGCCGCCCACGGCCCGCAAAGCATGGACGAGGTGCGCGCCGCGCCGCCGCTGATCCGCTTCTCCGACCAGATGCGCAAGGATGCCACGGAGCTGAAGCGTTTCCTGCACGAGAACCTGTACCGCCATTACAAGGTCAACCGCATGCGGCTCAAGGCCAGCCGCATGGTGCGCGAGCTGTACCAGGCGTTCACCGCCGATCCGTCGCTGCTGCCGCCCGATTACCGCACCGAACGCGGCGACACGACGGCCCAGGCGCGCCGCGTGGCCGACTATATCGCCGGCATGACCGACCGCTATGCGATTGCGGAGCACCGCCGCATCTATTCGCTGGAAAACCTCTAGCCCTGCATCGCAGCCTGTCCAATGCTGACAGGCGCCGCCAATCTTGCGTTCCTGCTGCTGATCCCCGGCCGTCGATTGAGCAAGCTCCTGACCTGCCGCCTGCACGAAGCCTGGGCTTGCTTGAAGTTCTGCGCTGCCGGGCGCAGAATGGCCCCATGGCGTCCCGTCAGGAGGGCATATGGTCAACGAGCAAGAAGACGTTTCCTTGTCAGATGAACGCCGCTTCGCAACCATCGAGCGCGATGTCGCAATCATCAAATCCAACTACGCCAGGAAGGAAGACATTTCGCGGCTAGAAACCCAGATGGCGCACATGGAAACACGCTTGGTCAAATGGGTGCTTGGTGCGATGGCCGCGAGCATCCTCAGCGTCATCGGGACTGCCTTGAACCTCGCGACGCTGTTGATCTCCTGAATGCGCTCAGAACATGCGGGACTGGGCCCGCTCGCCGAGCAGGTCGGTTAGCAGCTTCTTGATCGGGGCGGGCAGGGCTGCGCCGGGGATGGCAGAGGCATGGAGCCACAGGTAGCGGCCCTCGCCAGCCAATGCAGCGCGGCTGGAAAGCGTGACCAGCAATGGGTGGATGTGCAGTTTGTAGTGCGTGAAGACATGCACTACCGGCAGCAGGCGTTCCAGCGATTCCATGGCACCAAATGGCTGCACCGCGATTGCGACGACCGAATCATCAGGCGCCGTATCCTGCGCGGCGAAGGCCCTATGGCCCGACAGTTCAGGCAGCGACAGCAGGCCGCCCCAGATGCCGCTCGCGGGACGTTGTTCCAGCAGCACCTGCCCGCGGTCCACCACCAGCAGCATGTGCGCCACTTTCTCCGGCGTGGCCTTTTTCGGCTTGCGCACCGGCAGTTCGGCGGTACGGCCGGTGGCGAATGCCACGCAGCGCGGCTGCATCGGGCAGCGTTCGCAGGAAGGGCTGCTGCGGGTACACAGCGTTGCACCCATGTCCATCAAGCCCTGCGTATACGCTTCGATGCCTTCAGCTGGCGCCAGCGCTTCGGCGCGGGCCCACATCGCTTCTTCGGTCTTGCGTTCGCCCGGATAGGTGTCGATGCCGAACACGCGCGCGAATACGCGCTTGACGTTGCCGTCCATGATGGCGGCACGCCGGCCGGCGGAGAAAGCCGCAATGGCAGCCGCCGTCGAACGCCCGATGCCGGGCAATTCGGCCAGTAGGGCCGGATCGGAAGGGAACACGCCGCCGTAGTCCGCCACCACGCGCTGCGCGCACTTGTGCAGGTTGCGCGCGCGGGTGTAATAGCCCAGGCCCGCCCACTGCGCCATCACGTCTTCAACGGGAGCGGAGGCCAGCGAGGCGAGGGTGGGGAAGCGTTCCAGGAAGCGCGCGTAGTAACCCATGACCGCCGAAACCTGCGTCTGCTGCAGCATGATTTCGGACAGCCACACCAGGTAGGCATCGCGGGTGTCCTGCCACGGCAGGCCGTGGCGGCCATGTTCCTTCTGCCACGCGACCAGCGTGGCTGCAAAACTCGGGTCTTGGTACTGCAATTACGCCGCTGCCTCCAGTACGACATGCTCGGCCGCGATGGCGTCGCTGATGGCGGCGGCCAGCGCGGCCAGCTTGGCCTTCTGCGCCTCCAGTTCGGCCTGGCTGGCTTCGAAGGCTTCGATCTTCTGTTCCAGCGTATCGGTCGCGTCGTGGATGCGCGCGATCGACTGCTGGCGGTGCTTCAGCTGTTCCTTGTGCTGGCGGATCTGCGCTTCCAGCGGCGCCATGATCACCTTCAGCCAGGCATCGGTGTCGGCATTGGCGGCCTTGAAGCAGCGCTTGACGGCCGAGGCCACGGAATCGAAGAAGCGCTCCATCAGCACCACGCGCGAAGTGGTCAGCATCACTGCGGTGCCGAACTGCTTTTCGTAGATGCCATACGCTTCGTTGATCTCGTCGCGGTACTTGGCCAGCGAGAAGGACATCGGCATCGGCAGCGTCAGGCCGTGCTCTGCCGAAAACTTCTTGTACATGGTTTCCATCATGCTGCGGATCTCTTCGATCTTGCGCTCCGATTCATCCAGGTTGGCGTGGATGCTGTCGAAGTACACCTTGATCGCGTCGCGCAGGCCGGTGGTGAAGCGGCTGTTCTGCATTTCCGAACGCGCCTTGACCAGGTTGTCGCGCAGGATGCCCATGCCCAGGCTGGAATACAGCTCGGTGGACAGGCGGGTGAACACCGCGCGCGTGGCCTGCAGCTTGAACAGGCTTTCGTCGAACTCCTTCTTCTCGGCTTCGACGCGGCGCGCCATGTGGGCGATCACCGACTGGTTCTTGCCGCGCAAGCCCTTCAGTTCCAGCAGTTGCTCGACGATGCCGCGCGTCTTGGCCGACAGCGCTGCATACTGGGCGCCGCTGAGCGCTGCCAGTTCGTCGCCCAGGCGGCGGCGGATGATGTCCTTGCGGGCCGGAATCAGTTCGTTGAACAGCGCGCTTTCCAGCTGCTTCATGCGGCTCTTGTGCACCAGTTCATGGTCGCCGGTGATCTTGCCCAGCAGTGCCTTCTGTGCCGAGACCGGGAACACCTGGCGCGCATCGAGGCCCAGCATATGGGCTGCGTGTTCGCGCTGGCGCGCGATCGCCGATTCGATTTCTTCTTCGGTGCGCAGCGGATCCCACATGGAATCGATCTTGTTCAGCACCACCATGCGGCCGGCGCCGTTGCCGATGTGGGTGCGCCACACTTCGATGTCGCTCTTGGTGACGCCGGTATCGGCGGCCAGGATGAACAGTACCGCATGGGCATGCGGGATCATGTTCAGCGTCAGTTCCGGCTCGGTACCGATGGCGTTCAGGCCTGGCGTATCGAGGATCACCAGGCCCTGCTTCAGCAGCGGGTGCGGGAAGTTGATGATGGCATGGCGCCACTGCGAAATCTCGACCAGGCCGTTGTTGTCCAGCGTGGCGCCCATGTCGGGATCGTTCTCGTCGTACAGCCCGTAGCGCTTGGCTTCTTCGACCGGTACGTGGCGGGTCAGGCTGACCTGCTTGAAGACTTCCTGCATGTGTTCCGGCGAATCGAGCTGCAGCGGCAGCACGGTCCATGCATGCGGTTCATCGCGGTAGTCGCTGGTCGACAGGTTTTCGGCGCGCGTTTCGATCGGCAGCAGGCGGATGCAGGCCGGATAAGCGGCGTCATACATCAGCTCGGTAGGGCACATGGTGGTGCGGCCGGCTGCCGACGGCAGGATGCGCTGGCCGAAGTCGGCAAAGAAGATCGAATTGATCAGTTCGGATTTGCCGCGCGAGAATTCTGCGACGAAAGCCACCGACAGCTTGTCGTCGGCCAGCTTGGACAGTGTGAGCGCCAGGCGCTGTTCGGTCGCGGCGTCGGCCAGGTCGGCCTGCACGACCCAGTCACGGTAGTTTGCGACGGCGCCAATGACGCCTTGGCGCCATTGGCTGTATTGTTCGAGGTCCCTTACCATTCTGCTCTCGTTATTTCTGGCAATTTACACAATAAAAAGTTGA
>Ga0307408_100002212_pt1 | contig 13888 bp, 12 predicted proteins | sample 322Cmetagenome_FD_202116 | JGI IMG/M metagenome (GOLD analysis project Ga0307408, IMG submission 202116) | Maize rhizosphere microbial communities from greenhouse at UC Davis, California, United States - 322HYB-C-3 | ecosystem: Host-associated > Plants > Roots > Rhizosphere > Soil | place...
TCGCCGCGCGAGCGATCTTCACCGCGTTCTCGGTCGCTTCCGCGCCGGTCGTCAGGAGGATCGTTTTTGCGTCGGCGCTGAACGGCGCCGCAGCGTTCAGTCGCTCGCACAATTCGATATACGGCTCGTATGCGGCCACCTGGAAGGCAGTGTGCGAGAATCGCGCGAGTTGCGCCTGGACGGCAGCGGTGACCTTCGGATGGAGATGTCCAGTGTTAAGTACGGCGATGCCTCCAGCGAAGTCGATGAACCTGCGCCCTTCGACATCCCAGAGCTGGGCGTTCTCGGCCCGATCCGCGTAGATCGCGGTGGACGATGCGCGCCTTCGTCATCAAATTTCTCCCCTTCTTGATGTCCCCCGACTCCCTGGAGTCGGACCTCCGATGCACATATTCATATATTCATTGATTTATCATCATAATGAAATATGCGCGACGTGCAAAGTGCCTACTGAAGAATTCTGCGTTTTTCTGAACGTCGAACGATTCTCAATTGGCCAATCATTGATTTAGCCCGTGCGCCGGACTACTCCTCGTGGATGGCCTTCGTGACGAGGCAGGCGTCAACGCCTTCCAGACCGTCCTCATGGCCATGGCCCGACCATTTGACGCCGCCGAACGGGGCATCCGCCCCGCCGATCTTGCTGGTGTTGATGCCCAGCATGCCGGTCTCAATCTCACGCGACAGCCGGCGCTGCCGATTGGCGTCGTCGGTCCACAGATAGGCGGCCAGCCCATAGGGTAGCCGATTGGCCTCCGCGACCATCTCGTCCTCCGACCCGTAGGCGTTGCAGATGGCTACGGGTCCGAAGGGCTCCGTGTTCATGATGTCGGCGTCCAGCGGAACATCCGTGATGACGGTCGGCTGGAAGAAGAAGCCCCGATTTCCGATCCGCTCGCCGCCGGCACGGACCTGGGCGCCGCGCGCCTTGGCGTCACCGATCAATTGGTCCATGGCGTCCAGCCGACGCGCGTTCGCCATCGGACCCATCTGGCTGTCGGAATCGGCGCCGTTGCCGACCTTCAGTGCGGCGGCGCGACCGGCGAAGCCGTCGACGAACTCGTCGTAAATGGCGTCCTCGATAATGAAGCGCGTCGGTGCGACGCACACCTGGCCGGCGTTGCGGAACTTGTGGGCGACCACCGTGTCCAGCACCTTCTCCACCTTCGCGTCCTTGAACACGAGCACCGCGCCGTGGCCGCCGAGTTCCATGGTGGTCCGCTTGAAATCATCGGCCGCAAGCTTGAGGAGATGCTTTCCAACCTGAGTCGATCCGGTGAAGGAGAGCTTGCGCACAATAGGCGATGCCAGAAGATGGCGTGACACCTCGTCCGGGATGCCGAATACTGCCTGCGCAACGTCCTTTGGCAGTCCGGCTTCGAGCAGGGACTCCAGCACGAGGATTGCCGAGGCCGGCGCCTCCTCCGCCGACTTGAGGATCACCGAGCAGCCCGCAGCGATGGGCGCGCCCAGTTTGCGCCCAGGATTGTTGATGGGAAAGTTCCATGGGCTAAACGCGACTACGGGACCAATGGGCTCCTTCGTCACGATCGAACGTGAGCCCGCTGGCCGCACGAGCGAACGCCCGTAAAGCCGGTGACACTCGCCCGCGTAAAACCGGAACAGGTTCACGTTCATCGCTACTTCGGTTCTGGCTTCGGCCAGAGTCTTGCCCTGCTCGGCCGTCGCGACCCGCGCGATGTCTTCGGCCCGCGCGGCCATGATCGAAGCGGCGCCCAGCAGAACCGCGGCGCGCTGCTCCGGCGTGGACTTCCGCCATGTCGCGAAGCCACGCGCCGCAGCGTCAAGTGCCCGGTCCAGGTCGGCGGCGTCCGCCAGGGGCAGTTCGCCCAGTCGCTCCAGCGTCGCGGGATTGATGACAGTGTGCGTGCGACGATGGCCGACGGGAATCCGCTCGCCGTCGATGATCATGCAAAGTTCAGGATAGGCCATTATCGTCCCTTGTTTCTGAAATGATGGACCGCCGCTCGCTCGCTCAATGCAGACCTGCTGGCCGTGCGACGTCAGCTACAGCCTGCGGCGTGCCGCGCATGAACAGGAACAGCATCGCGACGATGAGTGGGGGTATGGAAATCGTGGTCATGGTCATCGGGAGCGACCAGTTGTAGGTGAGCGCGGCGCCGCCCAGCAGGGGCGCGACAATCCCGCCGATCCGTCCGATCCCTCCGGCCCAGCCGATCCCGGTGCTCTTCATCTCGGGCGGATATATCTGGGCCATGAGCATGTTCAGTCCGGACTGTCCCCCGGCGGAGAAGAAGCTCCAGACAACCAGCACCAGCACGAAAAACGGGCTGTCGAATGGCACCTGTCCGATGGCGAAAATCGACACCGCCAGAGCACCGTAGAATAGCGGTATGAGGCGGCCCGCACCGAACCAGTCCATGAGGCGGCCGACGCTCAGCGTGCCCATGACGCCTCCGAAGAAGCCGATAGCAGCCACAACCGCGAAACGCTGCAGCGACACCCCCGCCATCTCGCGGAAAAAGGACGGCAGCCAAGCGTAGAGCAGGGCGATGTTGCCCATGCTGAAGAAGCAGCAGATCCAGATGATCGTGGTCGCACGTGCCCGGCCGCCCCGGAAGATTTCGAAGACGCCGGACCTCTCGCGGGGCAGCCGTTCCGGCAGCACGAACCGCTCGTCACCGCTCAGATCCAGTCTGGGATCGATGCGCCGCACCAACCGTTTCAGATCACTTCCCGCGCCTGTTCGACGAGGCTGGGCGACGGCGGAGTCAACCAGGAAAACCGCCATCAGCGGAGTGAGCAGGAGCGGAAGCGCTCCGCCCACCCAGAAGGCAGCCTGCCAACCGTAGACCGGAATTAGGAACGCCGCTCCGGCGCCGGCCGCGTTGCCAGCCGAGTAGCCCACCATCGCGACCCCAATCACTGTGCTCCGCAGCCGTCGAGGCGCGAACTCGGAAATGAGGGCAGCCCCCATCGGCACGGTACCGGCGAGAGAAATGCCGGCCAGGCCCCTCAGCACGGCGATCTGCACGATATTGTGTGCCAAGGACGTCGCAAGCGTGATGAGGCCAAAGATGAGCAGCGACCAGACGAGAGCACGCTTCCTTCCGAAGCGATCGGCCAGCGGGCTGACAACGAAAGAGCCGATCGTGAGTCCGATTTGCTGCAGGAGGAAGACGATTGTCATGGCAGCGGGTTTCACACCCACGCCCTCCGCGACGGCCGGGGCGATCTTCCCGAGCATGAAAATGTCGTATCCATCCACGAACATCGCCGCGACGACGAGGATAAGGACGGAAATCTGTGTCCGGCCGAAGGGCTGGTTGTCCAGCACCGCGGCGAGATTCACCTCCCGGCGCCCACTACCTTCCATGCCCTGCCCCCCTTTCAAGCGGTCAATCAGCACGCCGCCACGGCCGCCACGAGCAGCGCCCGGCAATCGACGACGGCATCGCGCAGCAAGTGAGATCGGCCTTGCCTCTCCTTGCCTGATGGTTGATAGATCAACGACACAGGCAGTGCAACGACTTTTGCACTTGCCCAGATTATAGCTGCCCCTCCAGCTGCGGCTCAGAGCATATATTGGAAATGTTCCCGCGATGCTCGCCAGTCCATCGGAGTGCCGGTTCGGAACGCTTCGGCTCAAAAATCCGTGACGAGTCATGAAGTGTCTTGAGTTCCCTACGTGCCGATTATATACGGCACCCTCCTGCCCTGAGGCTCCGGCGGCATCGGCATTGCGGCTCCCCTTCAGGTCACATTCAGCGGGAAGCGCGCCTCTTGGAGGCGAATAGACAAGGATGTGCCCACAACATCCTGGAGAAGTTGGGAGCGATATTATGGTGCAGCAGAATGGTCATGGACGGCTGTTGGGTGGTGCGACAATGATCGTCGCAGCTGCGGCATCCGTGGCGATCCTGGCGGGGGCGGGCTTCGCGTGGGCGCAGCAGCCGACGGCAGCGGCGGCGCCTCAGGTCTCAGGCTCGATGGCCCCACAGCTCGTCGCCGGCGCCGCATCCTACAGCCAAAACTGTTCAAGCTGCCACGGCGAACAGTTGGTCGGCCCCGGCGCCCCTGAGCTCAAGGGAAAAGCGTTCCTTGCGACTTGGTCGGGCGCGCCGGCGCGCCGGCTCTACAGTCGGATACTCAGCACGATGCCCCTCACCGATCCGGGCAGCCTTGATCCCAAGACGGTGCTCGATATCACGACGTTCATTCTCAACGAGAACAAGCAGCCCGTACCGGCCGCCGGTTACGCGAGTCCGGCCGAGCTCGATAAGATCTCGATCAGGAATGGCGGCTGAAAGCCTCCCTGGCCCGATGAGGTCGCTAGCTCGATCAGCGCCGGGCCAGGTCGACGGGCAGAACTCCCCTTAGCATATCGGCGCTCATCTTCGGGCGCGGGTATGGCCCGTTCCCGGCACCAGCACCGCCTTGAACAGGCGTGAGCACCCGGCCTCTTCACCGCGATCTTCGATCTGCTTGCGCGAGTCCTTTCTGAACGCTATCGTTGATTCGTCAATGTGTTTGAAAACTGGGCGCATCGACCGGGCCGTTGCAGGAAGCGGTCGCCAGCCGACGGGCAAGTCCCCGAAGGCTGTCGGCACATCGCAAACGCCCAGTCGGTGTCATGCTTGATCGTTGAATCGGAAGGATATCGAATGGCCAGCTCGAAGTTGATTGTCACCGTGGCACCGACGGGTGGCATGGCTTCCAAAGCGCAGAACCCCAATCTGCCGACGCAGCCTGCGGAGATCGCCGAATCGGTCTACAACTCTTACAAGGAAGGCGCGGCGATAGCGGCGCTTCACGCGCGGCGACCGGACGATGGGGCCACCTGCAATGCCGACATCTACCGCGACATCAACGAGCGGATTCGCGCCAAGTGCGACATCATCATCAATAACTCGACGGGTGGCGGCTCCAGCGGGGACATGCTGGTCGCCCGCGAGGACGGCTTGTTCGAATCGAACTTCGAGGAACGGCTGAAAGGCTGCGACGCGGGCGCCGAGATGGCGACCTTCGACGGAATGACGTTCGTGGACGTCCACGGCGGCAGGGAAATCCTCGTCGTCACACCGCCGTCGCGGTGCGAAACTCTCGTCAAGCGGATGGTGGAGCGCGGCATCAAGCCCGAATGGGAGGTGTTCGGTCCGAGCCACATTCTGCAGGATGTCACCCGCCTGATCCAGAAGGGGTATGACAAACCCCCTTATTACATCAACATGGTCCTGGGAGCGGACCACGGCTTCCAGGGCGCGATGCCCTATAGTCACGACATTCTTACGGCGATGGTGGGCATGCTGCCGCCACAATCGATCTTCTGCGTGTCCGCGATCGGACCGGCGCAGCTTCCCGCGACCACTCAGGCCATGCTTCTGGGCGGGCACGTCCGGGTCGGGCTGGAGGACAATAATTACTACAGCCGCGGTCGCCTTGCCCGCAACGAGGAGCTGGTCGCCCGCACGGTGAGGATCGCCAACGAACTCCAACGGGAGATAGCCTCTCCTGAAGAGGCGCGGGATATACTCGGGCTAGCGAAGATATCGCAGTAAGCTGCGCCTTCCGAGCTGGGCGCATTTCAGTGAGGCTGGCAGCGATACACGCGCCCCATGTGGACAATGGAAGAGGCGCGACAACGCGCAGGGATTGTCGAACATGATGACGACGGTCAGCCAGATGGCCGAACCAAGGGTGCGAGACCTGATCGCGTCAAGTCATACGCTTTAGAGGAGAGATCATGGAGACCCAACCGTCAGCACCGCGCGACGCGGTGTTCGAACGCCGCAACCCCCTCACCGGGGAGGTGGCGACGACCGTCAAGGCCGCGAGCGTCGAGGACGCCCATGCCGCCGTCGCGGCAGCAGCGGCGGCGTTCCCCGCCTGGTCCGCTCTGGGACCGAACGCCCGACGCACAGCGCTGATGAAGGCGGCGATCGCGCTGGAGGCGCGGACCGACCAGTTCATCGACGCGATGATGAGCGAGATCGGCGCGACCGAAGGCTGGGCGCGCTTCAACCTGACGCTTGCCGCCAGCACGATCCGGGAGGCTGCCGCGCTTACCACGCAGGTCGCGGGTGAGGTGATTCCTTCCGACAGGCCAGGCTGCATCGCGATGGCACTGCGCGAGCCGGTAGGCGTGCTGCTAGGCATCGCGCCGTGGAACGCGCCGATCATCCTTGGCGTGCGCGCCGTCGCGACGCCGCTGGCATGTGGCAACACGGTGGTGTTGAAGGCCAGCGAGCAGTGCCCGCGCACGCACGCGCTGATCGGCGAGGCATTCAGCGAGGCGCTGCCCGAGGGAGCGGTTTCGATTGTCACCAACGCCCCTGCTGATGCCGCGGAGATCGTAGGCGCGCTGATCGATCATCCGGAGGTGAAGCGCATCAACTTCACCGGCTCGACCCACGTCGGCAAAATCATCGCCAGGCGCGCAGCCGAGCATCTGAAACCCACGCTGCTGGAGCTGGGCGGCAAGGCGCCGCTTATCGTGCTGGACGATGCCGACCTTGACGAGGCGGTGAAGGCCGCCGCGTTCGGCGCCTTCATGAACCAGGGCCAGATCTGCATGTCGACCGAGCGCATCATCGTCCTGGACGCCGTGGCCGACGAGTTCAATCGCCGATTCAAGGAAAAGGTGGAGAGCATGCCGGTCGGAGACCCACGCGAGGGGAAGACCCCGCTTGGCGCCGTGGTGGACCAGAAGACGGTCGATTGGGTACGCGAACTCGTCAACGACGCGATCGCGAATGGCGCGGAGCAGCTCGTCGGCGGCGAGGCGAACGGGGTGCTGATACCGGCGCACGTCATCGACAGGGTGACGCCCGAAATGAGGCTGTTCCGGGAGGAGAGCTTCGGACCCGTGGTGGGCGTGATCCGCGCGCGCGACGAGGCACATGCGATCGAGCTCGCGAACGATACCGAATATGGGCTGTCGGCGGCGGTTTTCACGCGCGATACGGCGCGCGGGCTGCGCGTCGCCAAGCAGATCAAGTCGGGCATCTGCCACATCAATGGGCCGACCGTGCATGACGAGGCGCAGATGCCGTTCGGCGGTGTCAAGGCCTCTGGCTACGGCCGCTTCGGCGGCCGTGCCGGCATCGACGCCTTCACCGAATTGCGGTGGATCACGATCGAGACCCAGCGCGGCCATTACCCGATCTGAAGTATATGAACGCCGAGTACGGCCGACGCTGCGAGAAACGGTCGGCTGTGCAACGAGGTGGTGGAAAGGTGCGCCGGCACTTCACGCTCGCTGCACCTCCGGGCTTTAGCCGAAGATCACTTCATCGATTCCAACCGGAGCGCGATCTTGCCGAGAATGCGGTCCAGGGTAACTCGCTCATTGTCGCTCAGATCACTCATCAGCGCCTCGTGGAACGCCGCACGCTCCCCGACCAGCGCCTCATATTTGCGGCGACCCGCCTTGGTCAGCGACAGGATCGGCATGCGGCGATCCTCAGGATTGTCGCGACGCTCGACAAGGCTTCGTCCCTCGAGCTGACTGGCGGCGCGGCTGACCTCCGCGCGGTCGGCCCACGACATGTCCGCGAGCTGCCGTATCGTCGCCCCCTCAGTGGCCGTCGCCAATCGACTCAACACGCGCCATTCGGCATAGGTCAGATCGTTGGCCGCGGAGAGCTTGCGGACCGTGATGCGGTTCATCGCCTTGCCGACAAGCGAAAGGCGGTATGTTGGGTAATCCATTCCCGGCAGCACCCAGCCGGACAGCTTGACCGGATCGGTTCCCCCGGATTCCGGCGACGGGTTCGTTCCGCGCACCTTCGCGGTATTGATTTTTGTCACGCTTCCACTTCCATGTTCGGCCTTGATCGACAAGGGCCTGTCCAGACCATCCTAGTGGCAGACGTTTGACTTGTCATCAAAATCACGGCGTCGATATCATTGTCCTGTCCCGCGGCGGGCAGGAAGGTTTCCCTGAGTGGATGTATACCATTGATCTTATGCCGGGATTCGGATGCGAACGCGAAGCTGGAGAATGAGAGATGCGGGCAAGACGGTGCGTACGACGATCGGCGACAAGCCGGCGCTCTGCCCGCTCGCTCAGTTCAGCCGCCAGGTCCATGGGCTCGCGCCGAATATACGGACTTCACCCATATCGCGACTTGGCAGGTTCGTACATGTCGAGCCGGTTGGCAATATTCCGCCCGCCGACGCCGAACAACGATATTGGGCCATGCTCGACGAGTAATGCATGACCGCCCGAGTCAGACCAAACAGTCTCCGACAATCCGGGTCAGTTCACGTCGCTCCCGCGCTGTGGGACCGTGTCGCTGGAAAGGCAGCCAAGTTCCTGGATTTGAAATTATGCGAGAAGATTGGATCGCCGTGCCGCCCACCCGACCAGCACGATAGCGACCGCTGCGGAGCTGGCCTGGAACTGGCTTTGGAGGTCCGGGTCGATCGCCATCGTGATCAGAACAGCGGCGATCGCGCCAATCGTTGCGATGCTGCCCCACGGATGGAGCCACATGCTTAAGACGGGGCGCAGGGCTTCCCGTTCCATCTTCATGCGCAGGCGCAATTGCGCAAAGACGATCAGCAGATACAGGACCAGCATGATCGCCCCGGACGCGTTGACCAGAAATGCAAAAGCCGTGTCGGGGGAGACGATGGCAACCGCCAGCGCGGCAAGGCTGAAGATCGTACCGAATATGATTGCGCGACGCGGCACGCCAGGACCACTGACCACCCGAAGCGCCGCCGGTGCATCGCCGCGCAGAGCGAGGGAATGGAGGACCCGAGAGGTTACATACAGACCGGAATTGAGGCACGACAGTACGGCGATGAGCACGACCGCCTGCATGATCATGGCGCCCCCGGGAATCCCCATCCTGGCTATGGCGGCGGCAAAGGGCGATTGGCCGGGCAGGATCTCGTTCCAGGGAACCACAGCGACGATCAACGCGATCGAAACCACGTAAAACAGCAGGATTCGGATCGCGACCGTAAAGGTCATCCGGGCGATAACGCGTGGGCCTGCGTCCGATTCTGCCGCCGCGATGGTTGCGATCTCCGCCCCGACCAAGGCGAAGATCACGCTGGTAACTCCGGCGAGCGGGGCGAAAGGCCCTTTGGGGGAAAAGCCGCCATGCGCCGTCCAGTTGCCAAGGCCGGCATTGGTCCCGAACACACCAGTCACATAGGCAAGTCCGACAAGGATGAAGACGAGGATCGCCGCGATCTTGAGCCCCGACAGCCAGAATTCGAACTCGCCATAGGATCGTGCGGAAAGAAGATTGGTGCCCGCCAGCGCGACGGTCAGCAACGCCGCGACTTGCCAGATCGAGAGGCCGGGCCACCATTGCGCCAGGATCGTCGCGCCCGCGATCGCCTCGATCGCCACCACGACCACCCAGAAATACCAGTAGAGCCAACCGCTCATGAAACCAGCCCAGTCGCCCAGGCCAAGCCGCGCGAACTCGGGGAAGGATTGAACGCCCGGTTCCGCAGTGGCCATCTCGGCCAACATGCGCATGACCAGCATGACGATGCCGCCCGCGACTATATAGCTCACAATCGCGGCCGGGCCGATGCCAGCGATGGCGGTGCTGCTGCCCACGAAAAGGCCCGCCCCGATGATGCCGCCAATAGCGATCATCTCGACATGGCGGGGTCGCAGACTTCGGGAAAGGCGGCCGTTCTCGCCGTCGAGTGCTAAAGCTTCGGGCGTCGCTTCGGCTTTAGCGATTGTCGTCATTCGACCTCTTCCAAGATGTGCGCGATCGTTTCAACGATGTGGTCGATCTGTCCTTCGCTGATGATCAAGGGGGGTGAAAGCGCGATGATATCGGCGGTCACGCGGATGAGGACGCCTCTGTCGAAGGCGGCGTGGAATGCCTCCATCGCGCGCGCGCCCACTGCGTCCTTTCGCGGTGAAAGTTCGATGCCGGCCATAAGCCCAAGATTGCGAACGTCGATGACATGCCGCGCCTCTTGAAGGCGATGGATTGCCGCTTCCCAATAGGGAGCGAGTCTGGCCGCGCGTTCAAACAGGCGAGATTCGGCATAGGTTTCCAGAGAGGCGAGGCCGGCCGCGGCTGCAAGCGGATGGCCCGAATAGGTATAGCCGTGAAAGAATTCTATCCCGTCGGGCGCATTGTCGACAATGGTGTCATGGACGTCCCGGCTCGCGGCCACCGCCCCCATGGGCACGGCGCCGTTCGTCAAACCCTTCGCCATGGTAAGGATGTCGGGTGTCACACCGAAATATTCAGCGGCCGTCGCGGTGCCGAGACGACCAAAGGCCGTGATAACCTCGTCGAAAATCAGCAGGATACCATGACGGCGTGTGATCTCTCGCAGTCGTTCAAGATAGCCGCGAGGGGGGATCAATACACCCGTGGAGCCCGCGACGGGCTCCACGATGACCGCTGCGATCGTTTCCGCTCCATGCAGGGCGACGACGTCCTCCAGTTCGCTCGCGAGATCGACGTTCGATTCCGGGAGCCCCCTGGAGAAGCGCGGCACCACGCCATGGGTATGGCTGAGATGGTCGACTCCGGCGACCTGTGTGACGAAGGCACGGCGATTGCCGCCGATGCCACCGACCGACATACCGCCGAAATTGGTGCCATGATAGCCGCGTTGACGGCCGATCAGCCGTACACGCGATCCGTCGCCACGCGATCGGTGATAGGCGATCGCCATCTTGAGCGCGGTATCCGCGGATTCGCTTCCGGAACCGGTAAAGAAGATGCGGTCGAGTCCGGCGGGCATCAGCGCGGCAAGGCGGGTGGCGAGCGCGAAGGGAAGCGGATGGCCCAGCTGGAAAGTCGGTGCGAAATCCAGCTTCGCCGCTTGATCCTGGATGGCGCGGGTAACGCTGGGCGCATTATGGCCCGCGTTGACGCACCATAAGCCAGCGGTGCCGTCGAGCACGGTCCGTCCCTCCGACGTTTGATAGAACATGCCGTCCGCCGAAGAGAGCATTCGCGGACGTGCCTTGTAGGCCCGGTTGGCGGTGAAAGGCATCCAGAAGGCCGACATGTCCTCAGCGGAGGGTTCGACGACGGAGGGTTGTTGAGGGGAGTGTTGCATCGATTCTCGTGATTTGCGCCATGGCTGATGGCTGGCCGATGCTTCAATTTCTATTGAGCCCTGATAGGCGGGGGAGATGCATATTCGATGATAGGCGGTGTTCTTTGGGCACCAGGATACACTGGGGCATTCCTTGGCTCGAGAGCGGGCTCGACCGGAGTCAAAGCGGAAAGTCGATTCGGACAGCGGAGCGGTCAACCAAGCCCAGCGAGATCTGTTCGCCAAACATCGCCAATTTGTCCACGCCGCCTAGCATAGAGCCGCCATTACACTTAAGTGGAGCGACCAGAGTATATTGGGCTCTAAAAGGGTGCGAATCGAATGGACGGTTGGGAAGGGATAGAGGAATTCGTGGCCGTGGCCCGGACTGGCTCCTTCATCGCCGGAGCCGCTTCGCTCGGCGTGTCGCGCACGCATATGAGCCGCGCCCTCGCCCGGCTGGAGGATCGGCTGGGGGCCCAGCTGCTGCACCGCACCACCCGTAGGGTGCTCTTGTCTCCTACCGGGCAAACTTTCCTCGACCACTGCATTCGGCTGGTACAGGAAAGAGACGAGGCCGTCGCGCTCATCCGTGATCAGGGCGAGCCGCGCGGCGATCTGAGGATCACCTGCTGCGTTGCGCTGGGCGAGCGTTTCATCGCTCCAGTTGCGCGACAATTTGCCAAGCAGCACCGCCAGCTGACCGTTTATCTGGATGTGACGGACCGCACGATCGACCTGGTGGCCGAGGGTTATGACCTTGGCGTTCGCACGGGCAATCTTCCATCCTCCGACCTGATTGCTGCAAAGATTGCTTCGCGACGGTCCCGTACTTGTGCCGCCCCGGCCTATCTGGAACGCATGGGGACACCTGAGAAGATCGCTGACCTGAACGAGCACGATTGCCTGACAGGCACCACATTGCAGTGGCACTTTTCCGAAAAGGGCGATGAAATACTATACCGCCCGCGTCCCGTCTGGAGCTGCAACAATGGCTACGCCGTCCTGGAAGCAGCCCGGGACGGCATGGGCATCTGCCAATTGCCCAATTTCTATCTCAATGACGCAGTTCAATCGGGCCAGTTGGTGCCCATTCTCGAAGAGTTCGCTCCTCCCGAGGAGCCGATCTGGTCGGTCTATCCTGACAAACGTCACCTTTCTCCGAAGGTGCAACGTTTTGTCGCCGCCTTGAAAGGCACATTACCCAAAGCCATGGCACGTCCAGACTGACTATCTGATTTCCTGATCTGAAGGTTCGGCAATCGTCCCTTCAACATGGCCGGCAGAATTGTTCCTGGTAGATTGGCCGCCGCGCAATGCTCTCGATCGATTTTGGATCTGATCGATCCCTTTAGTATCGAGTTTCTTGGCTGTCAGATGATGACATCGGACTGGCAATCGCCCGACCAGCGATATGTTGCGGAGCATTTGCAGGCACAGGTCACCCGAAGGGGAAAGTCTTGCAACAGGAGGAAAAGTGGCGGAGAGGAAGGGATTCATCAAAATCTACGCAATATCTTGAAATTTCGTGATATTTATTACGCCTTTGGCAATCAATGCCCCTAAGGATGCCCCCAATCTCAACGGTCATTGGTACCTCCCGCGATGCAGTTGGCAATCCACGCTTCGACGTCGGATTCGAGCCATCCAACGTCCCGCTGGCTCAACTGATGCGGCCGCGGGAACTCTGAACTCTGGATCTTGCGGTATATGGTCGCTCGGCTCAGCCCCGTCCTCGCCTTGACCGCAGGCAGCCGGAGGATCGCCATGGGGGCACCCCACCGAAAACGTACATCTCACGTGTGGGCTGTTGTTCATCTGCTTGTATGATATGGGGTTCTTAGCCATATGTTCCTCCAGGATCGATCGTGGCGAGGGTCGGGACGATGTTGACGCATCCCCCGACCCGCTTCGTTTATGGTATCTGCTAACGTATCCAGATCGGCCTGATGATGCGCGACAGATTGATCATGATGTAGCTCCGCACGTGCTCCGGCCGAAAGGACGCCAGCCCCAGATCTTCAGGAACCGCGATCAGTTCGTTACCCGCATGGGTAAAAAGCCATCGCGTGTCGGGAAATCGGACTCGTAAAAGAAATACATTTGTTGCCCCGGTTCGAGCCGGTAGCGCTGTGTGGAGAGTTCGAAGTTCACAAATTGCGGCTGACTGCTGCTGTTTTTAATGGTGTGTTTCAGTCGCGCCACTTGCATCTCCATCACACTGTCGCGTCCTATGTAACGTCAGCTTTCAGGGTCGTCTTGCCCAAAACCGGACCTTCTGCAAACCACCCATCGTTGACCATCGGCGGCGCTGGTACGCGAGCGGCCCGCACAATTGGCGACCCTCCCGGTTTGAGACGGGCAAGCTGCCGAGCAGCACGCGCCAACAGAGCGGCCGTTCAGCGGACCAAATCGTCTCTTCCAAACCAGTCGTCCGTTCTGGCAGTCAGGTTTCAGGCCGTGCCTGGGGCGCCTTCATCGGCAGAAAAGTTGGGGGGAGTGGACATTATTCCAAGCGCGCAATCAACGCATCCGTGCCCGCTTCAATGCCGCCGGAGAGATCTCCTTTTCGGAAGCTCGGAAGGATTTTCTGATCGATAATTTGTTGGCAGACCCCATCAGGCAGTCGCTTCTCCAAGCCATAGCCAACTGCTATTCGGACCTTGCGCTCTTGTGGCGCGACCAGAAGAACCACGCCGTCATCATAGCCTTTGCGCCCAATTCCCCAGCTGTTCGCTAAGTCTCTCGTGTAATTGGCGACATCGCGTCCATCAAGCGAGGGCACTGTTACAACGACCAGTTGATGCTGCGTTTTCTGCTCTAGCTTCGCTAGCCTGCCACTCAGGGTGGCCTGTTCTTGGGG
>Ga0307408_100002214_pt1 | contig 13873 bp, 13 predicted proteins | sample 322Cmetagenome_FD_202116 | JGI IMG/M metagenome (GOLD analysis project Ga0307408, IMG submission 202116) | Maize rhizosphere microbial communities from greenhouse at UC Davis, California, United States - 322HYB-C-3 | ecosystem: Host-associated > Plants > Roots > Rhizosphere > Soil | place...
CTCAGGCGGTTTCGGGCAGGCTTTGGGGCGGCGGGCGCCGCGGCAGGGTGATGCTGAATTCTGCCCCACCGCCCGCCGCCGGCGGCAGGCTGGCGGCCGTGATGCGCCCGCGGTGCGCCTGCACCACCGCCTGGCAGATCGCCAGGCCCAGGCCCACGCCCGGCGTGGCCGATTCGGCCTCGCCACGCGTGAATTTCTCGAACAGCTCCTGCTCGCGGCCCTTGAGCGCGGGCGGCAGGCCGGGCCCGTGGTCGCGCACCGTGATGCGCAAGGCCTGCTCGGCCACCTCCGCGCTCACCTCAATCGGCGGCTGCCCGTACTTGGCGGCGTTTTCCAGCAGGTTGACCAGCACGCGCTCCATCAGCACCGCATCAAACTCCACCAGGGGCAGGTCGGCCGGCAGCGCCGTCACCACGGCCCGGCCTGCCAGCGCGTGCTGCGCCTGGCGTATCGCCGAGCCCACGATTTCCTCGACCGACTGCCAGTCGCTGCGCAAATTGACAGCGCCGCTTTGCAGCCGCGCCATGTCCAGCAGGTTGTTGACCAGCGCGCTCAGGTGCCTCGCTTCGCCGGCAATCGCACGTGCGGCCTGCGATTGCTTGTCGCTGAGCGGCGGCTCCATGCGCTGCAGCGACTCCGCCAGGCCCGTCAGCGCCGTCAGCGGTGTGCGCACATCGTGCGAGATCGCCGCCAGCAGCATGTTGCGCAGCTTTTCGGATTCCATCTGCACCACCGCCTGCTGGGCCACGTCCACATAGTGCACACGCTCCAGCGCGATGGCCACCTGGCGCGCCAGGGTTTCCAGTTGCTGCACCTGCTCGGGAATCAGCAGCCAGCGCGGCTGCGCGGGCTTGACGGCCAGCACACCGCGCACCCGCATGGGCGCCTTGAGCGGCAAATAGTGCCAGGCCTGGGCCGACAGCGTGGCCGTGGCCAGCCCGGCCGGCTGCTCGTTGCGAAACACCCAGTCGGCCACGCTGGCGTCGAAATCCCCGGGCGGCTTTTCAGGCGGCAGCAGCTGGTCGTGGCCGTCGGTCGCCAGCACCAGCGCCTGGCCGCCGAAATTGCGCCGCGCGGCGGCTTCGCCGAGTTCCACCACCTGTTCGCTCAGCAGCGCGGCCGACAGGTCGCGCGCAAGCTCGAACAGTGACTGCGCGCGGCGCTCGCGGCTGGCCGCGATGCGCGCCTGGAAACGCAGCCCCGCCGTGAGCTGCCCGGTCAGCAGGCCCACCACCAGCATCACGCCGAAGGTCACCAGGTATTGCACGTCGCTGACGGCAAACGACAGGCGCGGCGCCACAAAGAAGAAGTCGAATGCCGCGACATTGAGGAAGGCCGCCAGCGCGGCCGGCCCGCGCCCGAACTTCAGCGCCACCAGCACCGTGCCGAGCAGGAAGAGCATGACGATGTTGGCCAGGTCAAAAAAATTCAGCAAGGGATGGGCCAGAACGGTGATGGCGGCGCTGCCGGCCGCGGCCCAGGCATAGCCCGGCAGCTTGCCGCGCCATGCCGCGGCCTCTTCGTCGTCGGCGGATCGCTGCACCGCGCGCGCCAGCCGCCGTGCGCTGTCGGCATGGCCCACTTCCACGATGTCCAGCGTGGGCGCCAGCACGGCCAGCCGGCGCGTCATGGTCGGGCCGGCCCACAAAGCCCGCCAGCCCGCCAGCTGCGGCCGTCCCACCACCAGCGTGGCGCAGTTGAGCCGCTGCGCCTCGCCCACCAGCGCGGCGGCGGCATCGCTTCCCGTCAGCACCGCCGTGGCCGCGCCCAGCTCTTCGGCCAGCTGGATCACCGCCAGGATGCGGTCGCGGCTGGCGACTTCCAGCAGCTGCAGGCGCGGCGTTTCCACATAGGCCGCGTGCCAGCGCACATTGAGCTGGCCGGCCAGGCGCGCGGCCGCACGCACCGTCTGCTCGGCGCCTTCGCGCGGGCCTATGCAGGCGAGGATGGCGCCCTCGGTGTTCCAGACCGGTGCGATGGATTTCTCGACGCGGTAGCTGCGCACGTCGTCTTCCACATGCTCGGCCGTGCGCCTGAGCGCAATTTCGCGCAGCGCGATCAGGTTGCCCTTGCGGAAAAAATTCTGCGCCGCGCGTTCGGCCTGCTGCGGCATATAGACCTTGCCGGCCTTGAGCCGCGCCATCAGCTCGTCGGGCGTCACGTCCACCAGGATGACTTCATCGGCGCCGTCCAGCACCGTGTCCGGCACGGTTTCGTGCACGCGTATGCCGGTGATGGCGCCCACCGTGCCGTTCAGGCTTTCGAGGTGCTGCACGTTGACGGCCGACCACACATCGATGCCCGCCTCCAGCAGCTCATGCACATCCTGCCAGCGCTTGGCGTGGCGCGAGCCTTCCACATTGCTGTGCGCCAGCTCGTCCACCAGCAGCAGCGCCGGCTTGCGCGCCAGCGCCGCGTCCAGGTCAAACTCTTTCAGCGTGCGGCCACGGTAGGCCACCTCACGCAAAGGCAGTTGCGCCAGCCCCGCCAGCAACTCCCCGGTTTCACTGCGGCCGTGGGTTTCCACCACGCCGACCAGCACGTCGCGCCCGGCCTTGCGCTCACGCTGCGCAGCGCTGAGCATGGCGTAGGTCTTGCCCACACCAGCGCTGGCGCCGAAATAAATGCGCAAGCGGCCCCGGCGCGCTTTTTCCTCCTCGCCGCGCAGGCGGTCCAGGAGCTCGTCGGGGTCGGGGCGGGAGTCGGGGAAGCCGGCCATGTTTTTTTAAAAGTGCTTCATGCCCATGGTATCGGTTAACGCAAAGCGTCGAGTGCCAGGTTGAGCCGCAGCACATTGACCTGGGGTTCGCCCAGGAAGCCCAGCAAAGGCTGCTCGGTGTGCTGCTCGACCAGGACCTGGACTTTTTCCAGCGGCAAGCCCCGCGCCTTCGCCACGCGAGCCAATTGATAGTGGGCTGCAGCCGGGCTGATGTGCGGGTCCAGCCCGCTGGCCGAGGCCGTCACCAGGTCCACCGGCACCGGCGCGCTATTGCCGGGGTCGGCCGCGCGCAGCGCTGCTACGCGGCCCTTGACGGCACCCACCAGCGCGGGATTCAGCGGCCCCTGGTTGGCGCCGCTGGAGGCCGCGGCGTTGTAAGGCATGGGGCCGGTGGCCGACGGCCTGCCCCAGAAATGGCCGGGGTCGCTGAAGTTCTGTCCGATAAGGCTGGAGCCCACCGGCTTGCCATCGCGCAAGATCAGGCTGCCGGCAGCCTGCGCCGGAAACAGTGATTGCGCGGCGCCTGTCACCACCAGCGGATAGGCCAGGCCGGTCACCAGGGTCAGCACAGTGAACAGCACCAGTGCGGGACGAAGAATGGCTTTCATGGTTTTTCCTTAGGCAAGGTTCAGGGCCACCAACAGCAGGTCAATCGCCTTGATGCCGATAAAAGGCACGACAAAGCCGCCCAGGCCGTAGATCAACAGGTTGCGGCGCAGCAGCGCGGCGGCGCCCACGGCGCGGTACTTCACACCCTTGAGCGCCAGCGGGATCAAAAACACGATCACCAGCGCATTGAAGATCACCGCCGACAGAATCGCCGTCGAAGGGCTGCCCAGGCGCATCACGTTGAGCGCGGCCAGCTGCGGGTAGGTGCCCACAAAAATCGCCGGGATGATGGCGAAGTACTTGGCCACGTCATTCGCAATCGAGAACGTGGTCAGCGAGCCGCGCGTCATCAGCAAGGCCTTGCCGGTTTCCACAATTTCCAGCAGCTTGGTGGGGTTGGAGTCCAGATCCACCATATTGCCGGCCTCTTTCGCGGCCTGGGTGCCGCTGTTCATGGCCACCGCCACATCGGCCTGCGCCAGGGCCGGCGCGTCGTTGGTGCCGTCGCCCGTCATCGCCACCAGCCGGCCCTCGGCCTGGTAGCCGCGTATCAGCTTGAGCTTGTCTTCGGGCGTGGCTTCGGCCAGGAAGTCGTCAACGCCCGCCTCGGCGGCGATGGCGGCGGCCGTGAGCCGGTTGTCGCCGGTGATCATCACCGTCTTGATGCCCATGCGGCGCAGCTCGCCGAAGCGCTCCTTGATGCCGGCCTTGACGATGTCCTTGAGCTCGACAACGCCCAGCACCACAGCGCCGTCGGCCACCGCCAGCGGCGTGCTGCCGCGGCGCGCCGCTTCGTCGGAAGCGCGCAGCACCTCGGCCGGCACGCTGCCGCCCAGCGCCTCCACATGCTTGCGGATGGCATCCACCGCACCCTTGCGCAGCTGGCGCGTGCTGCCATCGGGCCGCGGCGCATCCATGCCGCTCATGCGGGTCTGGGCGGTGAAGGGGACCTCGACACTGCCAGCCCCAAGGCTCTCGCTGGCCCCGAGGCGGTGCGCGAGCGCGACGATGCTGCGGCCTTCGGGCGTCTCATCGGCCGTGGAGGCCTGCATCGCGCAGATCGCAAGCCGGGTGACCGTCACGCCGGGGGCCGGCAGGAAAGCCGAGGCCTGGCGGTTGCCGTGGGTGATGGTGCCGGTCTTGTCCAGCAGCAGCACGTCCACGTCACCGGCGGCTTCGACTGCGCGGCCCGAGGTGGCGATCACATTCGCCTGCATCATGCGGCTCATGCCGGCGACACCCACGGCAGACAGCAGGCCGCCTATGGTGGTCGGGATCAGGCAGACCAGCAGGGCCACCAGCGCGGTGATGCTGACCACGGTGCCGGCGCCCGCGGCTTGCACGCTGAACACCGAGAAGGGCAGCAGCGTGACTGTGACCACCAGGAAAACAATGGTCAGCGCCACCAGCAAAATCGTCAGCGCGACCTCGTTGGGCGTCTTGTGGCGCTTGGCGCCCTCGACCATGCTGATCATGCGATCCAGGAAGGACTCGCCCGGGTTGACCACGATGCGCACCACCAGCCAGTCGGACAGGACACGCGTGCCGCCCGTCACGGCCGAGAAGTCGCCGCCCGACTCGCGCACCACCGGCGCCGATTCACCGGTGATGGCGCTTTCATCGACCGAGGCCACGCCTTCGATGACTTCGCCGTCCAGCGGGATCATGTCGCCGGCTTCGACCAGCACCACGTCACCCTTCCTCAGGTTCTCGGCCTGCTCAGGAAGGAAGGTGGTGCCATGCCGGGGCTCCTTGAGCTTTTTGGCCCAGGTGCTTTTCTTCAGGCTGCGCAGCGAAGCCGCCTGCGCCTTGCTGCGGCCCTCGGCCAGCGCTTCGGCAAAGTTGGCGAACAGCACGGTGAACCACAGCCAGACGGCCACCGCAAAGATGAAGCCGGCCGGCGCCTCGCCCTGCCCCTGCAAGGCCTGCAGGCCCAGCAAGGTGGTCAGCATGCTGCCGATGTAGACGACGAACATGACAGGATTGCGCCACTGCACGCGTGGGCTCAGCTTGGTAAACGATGCCGCGATGGCGGGCTTGAGCAGCGCGGGGTCGAGCAGCACAAAGGTTTTTTGGGTATTCATATCGGTTCTCTTTCGCTGCAGTTCAGTGGGCAGGCCAGAGCATCAAATGCTCAACCACCGGGCCCAGCGCCAGGGCCGGCACATAGTTGAGCAAGCCCACCAGCAGCACCACGCCAATCAGCAACACCACAAACAGCGGGCCGTGCGTGGGCATGGTGCCGGCCGTGACCGGCAGGCGTTTCTTGGCGGCCAGCGCGCCGGCAATCGCCAGCACCGGCACGATCACACCGAAGCGGCCCAGCCACATCACCAGGCCCAGCAGCGTGTTGTAAAACGGCGTGTTGGCCGACAGGCCCGCGAAGGCGCTGCCGTTGTTGTTGCCGGCCGAGCTCAGGGCATAAAGGACTTCCGAAAAACCATGCGCGCCCGGGTTGGCGATGCCGGCCTTGCCCGCACCCACCAGCACCGCCACCGCCGTGCCCGCCAGCACCAGGATGGGCGTGACCAGGATGGTGATGGATGCCAGCTTCATCTCATGCGACTCGATCTTCTTGCCCAGGTATTCCGGCGTGCGGCCAATCATGAGGCCGGCGATGAACACCGCCAGGATGGCAAAAATCAGCATGCCGTATAGCCCGGTGCCCACGCCGCCGAACACCACCTCCCCCAGCTGCATCATCACCAGGGGCACCATGCCGCCCAGCGGCGTGAAGGAATCGTGCATGGCGTTCACCGCGCCGCACGACGCTGCCGTGGTGATCACCGCGAACAGGCTGGAGGCATTGATGCCGAAGCGGGTTTCCTTGCCTTCCATATTGCCGCCGGCCTGCAGCGCGCTCATCGTCTGGTCCACACCCAGGTGCGGCAGCAGTGGGTTGCCGGCTTGCTCCGCCGGTGTGATGGCCACCACCGCGACCACAAACAGGACCGTCATCGCGGCCAGCACGGCCCAGCCCTGGCGTGTGTCGCCCACCGCGCGGCCGAAGGCAAAACACAGCGCCGCCGGAATCAGGAAAATCGACAGCATCTGCACAAAATTGCTCAGCGCCGTCGGGTTTTCATACGGGTGGGCCGAGTTGGCGTTGAAAAAGCCGCCGCCGTTGGTGCCCAGCATCTTGATGGCCTCTTGCGACGCGACCGGGCCCATGGCCAGGGTTTGCGTAGTGGTCTTGGCATCCTCCATCACAGGATTGCCCTTCTCGTCTTTCAGGGGCTGGCCGTCGGCGCCGTTCTTGGGCAGCTGGTAAGACGTGGCCTCCAGCGTCGCCACCTCCTTGTAGCCGTCAAAATTCTGGATCACGCCCTGCCCCACCAGGAAAATCGCGAACACCAGCGACAGCGGCAGCAGCAGCCAGGCCGTGACCCGCGTGATGTCCACCCAGAAGTTGCCGATCGCACCGGTTGAGCGCGCGGCAAAACCGCGGAACAGTGCGAACACCACGGCAATGCCGGTGGCGGCCGAGAAAAAATTCTGCACCGCCAGCGCCAGCATCTGCGTGAGGTAGCTCATGGTGGACTCGCCCGCATAGCCCTGCCAATTGGTATTGGAGACAAAGCTGATGGCGGTGTTAAAGGCCGAGTCGGGCGACACCGCCGCCATGCCGGCTGGGTTCAATGGCAGCCACACTTGCAGGCGTTGCAGCGCATACACAGCGACCACACCCAGCGCATTGAAGGCCAGCAAGGCCAGGGCGTAGTGCGACCATTTCATGTTGGCGTCGGCGGAAGTGCCGGCCAGGCGGTACAGCGGCGCCTCCACCTTGTGCATCCAGCCGGGCAGTTGGCCCGAATACAGGCGCGCGAGCCACAGGCCCAGTGGCCAGGCGGTGAGCAGCAGCGCACCGAGGAAAAGAGCCAGCAGGCCCCACGAAGAGTTGCTCATCAGAACTCCTCGGCGCAGATCAGCGCAAAAACGAGGTAGGCCAGCAGCAGCACGGCGCACACGCCGCCAAAGCCGTACAGCATGTCGAGGGGAATCATGAGCGGCCCCCTTCGGGCTTTTCAAGCTTCTCAAAACCCCAGACCAGCAGCACCATCACCCCCCAGAGGGCGGCGGCGACTAGGATAAACGCAAGATCCATGATCTTTCTCCAACGAACAGCGATGGAGAAAGTGTCGGATCCGGTGTGTAAAAACGGGGATGAAAGACGGGCGGCCGGTATAAAGAAAGCGTAAAAACCGGGGTTCAGGCTTGATCTTTACTGTCTCACAACAAAGTTCGAAGCGCTACCCGTTACGTCACCAGATATCTTCAAGGTGCCTGACGTAAAGTTGACCGCTCAGGCGTCCCCGTTAACGCGAGACCCTCCTTGTTCCGTTTCCTGCTGCAGGGATTGAAGCGCGGCCAAGGCATGCTGCGCCTGCTCGACCGGAACAAAGATGTGGTCATGGAACGCGCCGGCGACAACATTGCAGCTGATGCCTGCCCGGCCGAGAACGCTGGCGAAGGCTGCGGTAAGGCCCACTGCCTGAAGATCGGAGTGAACCGTCAGGGTGATCCAGGCAGCGCGAAACAACACAGACAAGCCGGCTTTGATGGCCTGCTCTTCCGGGAGCACAAGCGTAAGCCCTTCAGCCTCAGAAACCGTGACCACCGGAGACAGGCCCGTGACAATGGCCTCGCGTGGAACAACACAGTACGCGTAGACGCCGCCATTGAGCACGGGCTCCATGGACCGAAGCAAGGCAGCGAGACTTGAAACGGGTTTGCTCATGACGCCTGACGTCGAAGTTGAATGGCACGCAGCCGCATGGCGCCGCCAGGCGTATGCTTGCGCGCACGGCTCGCAGCGCAATACCGCTGCGTGTCCGCGTCGAAAGACTTGTTAGATGTCATGCAGTCAGCCCTCATTTTTCACCTCGGGAAATGCGTGGCGAACACACAGGAACATCCCCTTGAGTGCCGCGTGCCCGCAGCCCTGTTGAATGCACCGTGAATGGCCGACGCCGCCGTGCAGCCGCTCAAGGTACCCCAGTCGCTCTGGCGAATCGTCGTACCGTTCCCAAGCGAACGGCGCCGAAACCTTCATGGCGAGCGGCCCGCGCTGCATATGGTCCACCTGCCAATACGTTCCGCAAGCGGGGCAGATATACAGGCGCGAGCTCTTTTTCTGACGCAGGAGCCGAAGCTGCTTCGGCCGTACAAACTCCGCCTGTTCGTCATCTCCGCACGCCAGCACGGCTTCGAGCTCAGCACAGTTGCAATTCATGAGGGCTACGTTCGGGGTCAGCCGCGATTTTCGATTCGTTGCATGAGACGACTCCGTTTGATGGGATGCCTGACGTAATGTATACCGCAAGGTCTGCGGTGCAGGCTGGCGGCCATTTTGAGTGCCTATTGCCTTGTTTTGAACCGCATGGCCTTGAACCGCGCGCTGGGAGCTGAGCGCGGGGATCTTCAGCCCGCCAGCCAGCGTATGGCGCTGCCAATCACCATGTAAAGCCCAATGGCCAGCAGGCCCACAAAGAACAGCCGCTTGAAGGTTTTTTCATTCAGCCGGCCGCGCAGCAGCTGGCCCGCCGCCATCCCCAGCAGCGCCGCCGGCAAGGCCACCAGCCAGCTCCAGCCGCCGGGCAGGGCCGCTGAAGAGAAGGCGCCTTCGAGGGCCAGGCGCCCAAAGAGCGCGACGGTGGAAACCGTGAACGACAGCCCCAGCGCCTGCACCAGCTCGTCTTTCTTCAGCGACAGGGCCTGCAGGTAAGGCACGGCCGGAAAGACAAACACCCCCGTGGCCGCCGTGATGGCGCCGGTGAGCAGCCCGGTGGCGCCGGACACAAACGCCTCGCCGCGGCGCGGCGCCGACAGCGGCACCGCCAGCAACCCCAGCAAGGCATACACCATCAACGCGGCCCCCAGACCCGCCGAGGCGACATTGGCGTTGAGGGTGGCCAGGCTCACCGGCGCCCACAAGGTGCCCGCCGCCACACCCAGCTGCAAAGGCCAGAGGCGCCGCAGCAGCCGGCCCAGCGCCGCGCCGTCCCACATCTGCCAGGCATTCGTCAAAAACGAAGGCAGTATCAAAATCACCGCCGCCTGCGCGGGCGGCATCACGCCAGCCAGCAAGCCCATGGACAGCGTCGGCAAGCCCAGCCCCACCACGCCCTTGACCAGGCCAGCCAGCAGGAATACGGCGGCGACGATGGCCATCAACAAGGTTTCGTGTCCGGCGCTGGTGACGGTGTGCAAGTTCATGGGGCCGATTCTGCGCAGCAGCATGCTCCGCACTCAAGCGGTAATATGCGCTGGCAGCCTTCGTTGATTCCGAAGGCAGGTACTGCAACCCGAAAATATCGAAACATGAAAGCGCGTATTCGCACCCACGGCGGCGTTGCAATCCTTGCGAAGGCGTCTAGCCTTCGCTGCAGCTTGCGCCTTGCCCTGGGCACGAATCCATCGCTTTCATTTTGTTTCGCTACTTCCGGGTTGCAGTACTAGCCCCATCGCACCATGCACGCCAACATCCGCTTTGACCTCGTCGACCTCCGGCTGTTCCTGCACGTCATCGACACGGGCAGCATCACGGCGGGCAGCCGGCTTTCGCACCTGGCGCTCGCCTCGGCCAGCGCGCGCATACGCGGCATGGAGGACGCGCTGGGCGTGCCGCTGCTGGAGCGCCTGCGCGCCGGCGTCAAGCCCACCAAGGCCGGCCTGGCCGTGGCCCACCATGCGCGCCTGGTGCTGCAGCAGATAGAGCACATGCACGGCGAGATCGCCGACTACGCGGGCGGCCTTGCGGGCCGGGTGCGATTGCTGTCCAACACCGCCGCCATCACCGGCTACCTGCCGCAGCCGCTGGCCGACTTCCTCAACACCCACCCGGCCATGGATGTGGACCTTGAAGAACGTCCCAGCCATGTGATCGTCTCGCAGCTGCTGGCGCAGACGGCCGACCTGGGCATCGTGGCCGACTCCACCGATATTTCAAGCCTTGAAGCCAAGCCCTTCCGGCGCGACCAGCTGGTGCTGGTCGCGCCCGCTGCGGCATCAAGAACAGGATCCGGGAAAGGCTTTGGCCGCCAACGCCAGGTGGCATTCGCACAGGCGCTGGACCACGACTTTGTCGGCCTCGGTGAGGAGAGCGCCCTGCACCAGCACCTGACGCTGCAAGCCCAGCGCCTGGGCTTGCGCATGCGCACCCGCATACGGCTGCGCAGCTTTGAGGCGGTCTGCCGCATGGTGGAGGCCGGCGTCGGTGTGGCCGTGGTGCCGGCCGTCGCGGCCGAACGCCATGCGGGCGCCGGCAAGCTGCGCATCCTCAAACTGAACGATGCCTGGGCCGACCGGCAACTGCTGGTCTGCGCGCGCAGCTTCGACCAACTCTCGCTGCCGGCCACCCGGCTGGTAGAGGCGCTGTGCGCGCCACCACGATAAAGTCACACCCATGCAAACACCCGAACCGCACACCGACCCCCACACCATCACCAGCCTGCCGCAACTCGAGGCGCTGTTCGGCGCCGTGGGCCAGGCCTCTCTCAAAAAAGAGGTCGACTACCTGCATCCGGCCTACCAGGACCTGATCCGTGCCTCGCCTTTCGCGGTGCTGGCCACCTCGGGGCCGGGCGGGCTGGACACCTCGCCGCGCGGCGACCCGCCGGGCTTTGTCGCCATCCAGGACGACAAGACCCTGCTGCTGCCGGAGCGCCGCGGCAACAACCGTATCGACAGCTTGCGCAACCTGCTGACCGATCCGCGTGTGGCACTGATCTTTTTTGTGCCCGGCGTCGGCGAGACACTGCGCGTCTGCGGCCGGGCCCGCATCAGCATCGAGCCCGACCTGCTGCAGCGTCTTGCCATGGAAGGCAAGCCGCCTCAATGCGTCCTCGTGATCAGCGTCGAATCGGTGTTTTTTCAGTGCGCACGCGCCCTGCAGCGCTCAAAGCTCTGGCAGTCCGTGCCGCAGGGCCGGCCCGCCGTGCCCACGCCGGGTGCCATGCTGCAGGCGCTCACGGCTTCGGCCATAGACGGCGAGCAATATGACCGTGAACTGCCGGCGCGGCAAAAATCCACGCTCTACTGATGTCACATCCCGCTGCCGCCGACGACCAAGACCTGCTGGCCCGCTCCTGGCGGCGCTGCACCAGCGCGCTCGTTTCGCGAACCATCACCAGCGCCGTGTTTGACCAGCTACTGGCGCGCTATTCAGAGCCCCACCGCAAATACCACACGCTGCAGCACCTCGCGGAATGCCTCGCGCATTTCGAGGCCAGCCGCCACCTGGCAGAGCAGCGGGCTGAAGTTGAAATCGCGCTGTGGTTTCACGATGCAATCTACGATACCCGGCGCCACGACAACGAACGCCAGAGCGCCGACTGGATGCGCGCCATTCTGCAAAGCCATGGCGCGGCGCCCGCCGCCGTGCAGCGGGTCGACGAGCTGATCATGGCCACCTGCCACAGCGCGCTGCCGGTGACGCCCGATGCGCAGCTGCTGGTGGATATCGACCTGTCCATCCTCGGCGCCCTGCCACAACGCTTTGCCGAGTACGAAGTGCAGATACGCGAGGAATACGCTTTTGTGCCGGAGGACGTGTTTCGCCAGAAGCGCGGCGAGATTCTTCGCGCCTTCCTCGGCCGGCCTTTCATCTATAGCACGGCGCACTTCCAGGCCGCGCTGGAAGCCCGCGCGCGGGACAACCTGCGCCAGGCCATCGCCGGCCTCGGCGGCTAGCTCTTTGCGCGCGAGGCCAAGGCCTCGTCCTTGGCGGCAAACACGCTGGAGCGCAGCGCCTCCAGGTCCAGCACACGCAGGCCGCCGTATTCAATGCGAATGAAACCTTGCGCCTGCAGGGCGCTGAGCGCCTCGTTCACGCGCTGGCGCGACAGGCCCACCAGGTAGGCCATCTCCTGCTGCGTGATGCGCAGCATCTGGCCCACACCCGGGTACAGCACGGGGTTGAACAGCGCGGCCAGGCTGCGCGCCACGCGGATGTCGGGGTTGTTCATGCGGTCGATCTCGCGCGCCGCGATGAACTGGCCCAGGCGCTCGTTGAGCTGGTTCATCACAAAGCGGTTGAAGCCGATGGAATGGTCCAGCAGCCAGTGGAAGGTGTCTATCGGCAAGCCCGCCACCACGCTCTTGCGCAGCGCCTGGATGTTGTAGCGGTAGGGTTCGCGCTTGATGGCCGTGCCTTCGCCGAACCAGCCGCCGGGCGGCAGGCCGGCAAAGGTCATGGTCATGCCCTGGGCGTTGTCGCTGCTCATCTTGAGCAGGCCCTCGACCACGCCGAACCAGTAGGTCACCGGCTTGCCGACACGGCATACATAGTCGCCCGGCGAAGCATCACCCACCTGCAGCACCGCCACCGCGCGCGCCCGCTCATCGGGCAGCAGCAGGGGCAGCCAGGGAATGCCGCGCAGCTCGTCCGGTGTGGGCGTCCTGCGGCGCTGGTGAAGGGCTGACGGGGCTGACTCGGTGGCCATGCTCGCAATGTTCCAGCAAGAAACGGGGGTGGCGGATCAGGGAAAGTCCGGGCGGGCGCAACCCTTGGATTGTCGTCGCACAGACAGTTGCGCGTCGTTCCAAAGCATAGCATCTGGCCCGCGGAGACAGGCCGGCAAGAGCGCATCGCAAACAGATAACAAACCCATAACGACCAGGAGACAAAACCCATGAGCACCGATTCCACCATCTCGAAAACCGATTCATCATCCCGCGACACCCAACACACTCGCTTGACACGCCGCCGCATGCTGGGCGCGCTCGCCGCCGTGCCAGCCGCCCTGTATGGGCAGGCGCACGCGCAGGACACCGGCCCGGTGCGCATCGCGCAGTCCATCGCGCTCAGCGGGCCGCTGGGCGAGCTGGGCCAGGCCATGCACCAGGGCGCCAAGGCCTGCTTCGCCGGCATCAACGCCAAAGGCGGTGTCAACGGCCGGCCCATAGAACTCGTGGTGGCCGACGACGGCTACGACGTCAAGCGCGCGCTCGGCAACGTGAAAGGCTTTATCGACGACAAAAGCAACTTCGCGCTCTTCAACTGCATGGGCACGCCCATGATCGAGGCCATGCTGCCGCAGGTGATCGAGTCGGGCATGCCCTTCTTCGCGCCGTTTTCGGGCGCGCTGTCGGCGCGGCCGGCCAATGCGCGCAATGTGTTCAACATACGCGCCAGCTATGCCGACGAAGCCGAGCAGCTGGTGCAGCACCTGGCGACCATAGGGATCAAGCGCATCGCCATCGTCTACCAGAACAACTCCTTCGGCAAAGAGGTCTACGACGCCACCCAGCGCTCCATGGCCAAACACAAGCTGGAAGCCACCGCGACCGTCACCGTGGAAAACAACGCATCGGACGCAGCCCCTGCGGCCGAAAAGATCGCGGCGTCCAATCCCGAAGCCGTGCTGGTCGGCCTGGCCGGCAAGCCGACCATCGATTTTGTGAAAGCCATACGCGCGCAGCGCAAGGGGCTGTCTTTGTATGCGCTGTCCATCATGGGCGCGGCCGCCACGCTCAAGGCCATGGGCGAGGACGCCACCGGCATCGCGGTCTCGCAGGTGGTGCCGCTGCCGGGCAACACCGTGG
>Ga0307408_100002215_pt1 | contig 13873 bp, 28 predicted proteins | sample 322Cmetagenome_FD_202116 | JGI IMG/M metagenome (GOLD analysis project Ga0307408, IMG submission 202116) | Maize rhizosphere microbial communities from greenhouse at UC Davis, California, United States - 322HYB-C-3 | ecosystem: Host-associated > Plants > Roots > Rhizosphere > Soil | place...
GCGAGAGTGAGCGCGTACCCCATCGCGACCAGGGCGGCGAGGGTGCGGGCGTGAGGGACGGGGCGGGTCATCGGTTCAAGCGGTGGCGGGTTGCGCGGCGAAGGTCTTGAACGCGGGAAGGTCGGAAAGATCGTAACCCAGTTTCTGGACGGCGGGAATCCATCCCGCCCCTTTGCCTATATACGTCTCGGCAATGGCCAGACCGGCCAGCACATCCTGCATCCCCTTGCAATCCCCGGGATCGGCAAGGTTGCGCTTGTAAGCGGCTTTCGCGCGGCGGACGAAACCGCGCCACGCGTGCGGCATCTTGATCTTGCCCGCAGCATCCGCCGCGATGCAAAGCTGATGGAAGTCCACCGGGCGCGGCTCCGGCCAAGGCGCGGATTCCGTGCCGAACAGCTTCACGAGACCCGCCCGCCGGTAAGCCGCGGTGCGGTACCCCAGATGGATCTTGCCCCCGAATTTCGCGAGGCGGCATTCCAATTCATGAAAGCCGTATTTCCCGCCAGCGTAGGCTTCCAAGGCGTCCTGCAAGGGCTTGCTTTCGTCGGTGTCCCAGAACCCGGCACCGTGGCCGGAGAGGGACAGGAAGACGTTCCCGCCGAAGGTGCCCCGGACGTAATCGTCCGGCTCGCCGTAAACCTCATCCAAGCCCTCGCTGCTCTCGAAAAGCGCGGCGAGATAGGTCCGGAAGCCGGAGATGAAGGAATCGACCGCGGCGACGAATTCGGGGTGGAATTGATCCACCGTCCAGTCCTTGACGTGGCGGGTTTCGCGCTCGCCGGTATCGGCAAGGAGGAGCAGGGTTTCGAGGAAATCGGAAGTGTCGGAGTTCATGACGTGGGACCGGTTAGGGGTTTCAGGCTTCCGTGGTTTCCTCGGCGTAGTGCATCCGCGCCCGTTCAAGTTCGGCCTCGAATCCGCCAAACCGCGCGGGCTGCCGGTCGCACAGGTGCATGAGGTCCGCGAGCAGGTCCGCGATGGCGTCCCCGTCATCGGTGCGGGTCTCGGCCATGAAGGCTTCCAAGGCGGTCTTCGCCCACGCGGCGCGTTCATCGTTCCGCCCTTCGGGGTCCGGGGGCAACGGCGTGGCCGGGGAAGCCTGCTGTTCCTGCTCCAGGTTCTCCTGCATCGCGGCCACCGGTTCCGCATACGCAGACTCGATCCGCCCGCCGGAATGGTCGCAATAAAGTTCCGGGTCTTCCCAGTTGGTTTCCACCGCCACCACTTTCCAACCGCTAGCGCCATCATTCCGGCGCATGGCCAAGAGGATCTCGCGGAAGTTTCCGCGCACGCTTTCAAAGGACAGGGCACCTCCATCGGCGGTAATGAAGTAAAGCGGATAGCCACCCGGCCAAGCATACGGCCCATTCCGGAGTGCGTGCTTCAAATCGCGGGTACTGAATTCGGTTTTCATCGTGTGACGTGGTTGAAGGTTTCCCGGCCATTGTGTGAGACGCGGCGCGGGTGACTGGACGGACAATGCACGAGAGCCGGGGAATTGGTCAATATAAAAAGTGAAACAATTTTCGAGGCGACCAATTCCCCGGGTTCCGCGGGCCTCAGACGAACTTCGTCCGGTGGGCGAGGTACTGGGCTTCCGTGACCGGGAACGAATGAATCACGACGTACGGGGCATCCTCGTACCCCGTGGCGATCGCGGCGAGCATCCAATCGAAGGGAGAGCCCTCGATCAGCTCGTATGAAATGCGGCCGGCGGCGGAATAGGCGATGTAATGGTATTCGGGCATGACGGGCGGGCATCTAACAGAAACCGGAGGCAAAGTCACTCCTCCTCCCCGTTCTGTGCGAAGATTCGCCCTATCGCCCGCCGGATGTCCGGCGGCCAGATTTCCAGGAACACCAGCAAAAGCCCGTCATCGGACACCGTGAGGTGCATTTTCTCGGCTATCAGATCCGCCCGGATGGCGACGGCGGCTTTCTTGTCGAGCGGGCCGAAAAGCAAGTCATCCGGGTCCCGGAAATACCATTCGCCCGTGTCCCTCCATTCGGTGGGTTTCGTGAATCCCTCGCGGGCCTTCCCGTACAATTCCCGGATTTCCTCCGGCACTTCCATTTTCTTTTTCATACGTCAGTCCTCCATTCCTTCCGGGAAAAGCGCGTTCAAGTCGATGTCGCGGACCACGGGGCGATTGATCCCGGCGAGCCGGATCAATTCGCGCAAGTCGTCCAGCCCCACCGCGTATGTCTCGAACGGCATCCCGGTGATGTCGTTCGCCATTTCCAGATACCAGCCATCGAACTTCCGCCGCGGGTCTTCCCCGTCCGCCATTTCCAGGGTGGCGCGGGGCAGCGGTTCCACCAGTTTGCGCAGGGTCTTCCGCGTGATTGTGAAAAGCTGCGTCGCCTTCGTCCCCGGCCACAGGATTTCCCGGCGCCCCGAAAGCCGGATTTCCGGCGGCAGCGGCGAAGGTGGCGGAGCGGGGGCTTCCGGTTCCACGGTGTCCGGGCGGGTTTCCGCCACCACCGCGTCATATTCCTTCCAAGCTTCCGCAGCGGTGGCGCGGAAACCATGGAGATACTCCGTGCGCCACCGCTGCCGGGCCGCCCGGACACCGGCCATGCCGGTTTCCGATACCTGCCGCTTGCCCCCTGCCGCCTTCCGGCGGAGGGTTTCATAAGCTTTCCGGTGCAATGCGCCGAAGGAAGGGACAAGGGGCGCGAGATTGTCGAGACCCCCGCACAAATCCGCCGCGGTCTCCACTTGGAAGGCGGCTTTCGCGCGGCGGGCTGTCACCAGCGAAACGTTTCGGCAGAGGACGAATTCATGCCCCTTGACCACGGCTGTAACGGAGGCCCGGCCCCGTCCTTCCTTCATGACCCGGGAAGTGTTGGCGTGAACCAGGTTCCAAGCGGTCTGAGGATCGACCGGGACGAAGGGCTGAGGTGTGTTCATGTTCCGGGGATACTATGTATTACCCCTGCAAGGTGACTAGGAAAAATTAGGCCCGGCTGCCGGGTTTGCGTTTTTCTCGGCGGTATTGAACTATTTTTCGGGATGATCTGTTTTGGGGTAGTCAAGTTGCAGGGGTAATATGTAGTAGTAGCGGAAGGTGAACAGGGTCTTACTTTGTTCTGGAAAGTGAATCCGGGAAGCGGTAAAGCTGGAGCATGGAAGCATTGCTGGCCGGATTGCCGAAAGGTCGGAAGCCCAAATACAATTGGGATCTCATAGAACGGGATATGGATGCGGGAATGGGGCCTACGGAAATTGCCCGGAAGCATTCGATGCCAATGGGTACGGTGACGGGGAGAATGCGGGAAAGACGGCTGAGGTTCGCGAAGGAGGCCCGGGAGGAGCCTTCCGTGGGATCGGGGGGTCCCGCCGTGTATTCAAAACCGTGCCAAGTCGTAATAAAAAATCAGGAAATTTCGTCACCGGAAACCCTGATTCCGTCGGATTTCTCAGAAAAGGACTTGGAAACTGTGCTTTCTGATCCTGCTGCAATTCTAGCACTTCCGGCGGTCGAGCTCCAGAAGCTCCTGGCCCGGAAAGCCGGGCTTTTGGTGGCGCAGGGGATGGCTTCTGTTAGAGCCCCGGAATCGGTCAAGGAATTGGTGCCGCTGGCCAAGCTTTACCGGGACATGGCGGGCCTAACAGGTGACAAGGCCAAGAGTGGTGACGGCCTCCTTTCCCCTACCAGGTCCTTCGGCCGTCGCCCGGTCGCCGTGGTGGACGTGACACCCGTTAGGACGGAGCCGGAAGGCGGGTGGCCGGAGGGGATGATGGATTAAATTAATCGACCGATTGCCATGCGATGGCTTGAGGGGATCTAGGCAACGCAGGTATGCGGGTCACAGGGCTTCGCGTGGTGCACCTTTAAAGTTGCGACACGGAAGAGCTTTGCGTGGAGAGCTGGACCCACCACCGGGGGAGCCCTGGGGCCCCAGCCCCAGGGCGAGACAAAGGCGTTGGTCGCCCCCCACAACCGCCACCCCATTTCCGTTTGTAAGAAAGGGGGCCACCCGGAAGCCCGGGGATCGGCCACCCGGAGGCCCGGGGATCGGCCACCCGGAAGCCCGGGGATCGGCCACCCGGAGGCCCGGAAGCCCGGAAGCCCGGCCACCCGAAACGGGAATTCCCGCAACGCCCGGCAATTTGTAAGAGTGTGCGACACCTATTTCTTGACACCCGGACTCCCGGCCGCCATTCTCCCCGCCATGACCCCCGTAGCCATCCTTGTCCGCGTCTCCACCAACAAGCAGGAAACCGACCGCCAGGTCCACGAACTCCAGGCCCATGCCGCGGCAGAGGGCTGGACCGTCCACGAGGTCGTTCATGAAACGGTCTCCGGCAGCAGCACCGCCCGCCCCGGCCTCGACCGGATCCTCGGACTCGCCGCCGCCGGCACGATCGCGAAGGTCCTCGTCCACGAGGTCAGCCGCATCGCGCGCAAGAACTCCGTCGCCCACGCCTTCCTCGAAGACCTGACCACCCATGGAGTATCGCTCTACTGGCACTCCCAGCGGATCGAAACCCTGCTGCCCGACGGCCGCCGTAACCCCGCCGCCTCGATCATGTTCGCCCTGCTGGCCGAAGTGGCCCGTGGTGAAAAGGAACTTCTCATCGAACGCACCCGCTCCGGACTCCAGGCCGCCCGCCGCCGCGGCGTCCGGCTCGGCCGGACCCCGGGGACCACCGAGGATCCCGCCGTTTTCCTGGCGAAGTACCCCGAGGTCGCCCGGCTGCTCAGGAAGGACCGCAGCGTGCGCGAGGTCGAACGGCTGACCTACGATCCGGTGAAAAAGAAAGGGGTTGCCCGGAACACGATCCTGAAGGTCCGCCGCCTCCTGAACCCCGCTGCCGTATGATCGTGTGTTCCTCGTCGTCCTCGGGTACTCATGGGAGAGCGTGGTACCGGGAAGGCGGAAGAAGGAAGCCTTGTGGCTTGGACCGTAAGATCGCCCGATGATCCTGATTTTTCGACTTGCCGTAGTTCCTACGGCCATGATTCCATCTTGCCCAGACGAGAGGTCGCACTCAACGTCTGAAGGATCTCCCCGGGTAACCGGGCGGAACGATTGGCCGATGACAGGTGTTGCGACCTCCTTGTTATCGGCCTTTTCCGTTCCAACGCCATGCTCCGCAGAAATCCAATCCCGTTCAGCCAAGAGGAACTCCGGAAGATGCTATCCTATGACCCGGAAACCGGGGATCTGAGGTGGCTTGTACGGCCGGCCAAGCAGTCCCCGGCTAGGGCGGGCGACTTGGTAACACTCCTGAAAATGTCGAAAGTGCCATACCCCTACTTACGCTATAAGGGGAGACTCTACCTGGTCCACCGCATCGTTTGGAAATGGGTGACCGGGGAAGATTTACCGGACGGCCTGATGGTGGATCACAAGGACCGGGACCCCTACAACAACCGGTGGGGGAATCTGAGGCCTGCAACCTCGGCACAGAATGCGCAGAATTCAAGTCGCGGTGAAAACCGGAACATCTCCAAGCGGGGTGACAGATGGATAGTGAGGATTCAAGCGAACGGCTTGAAAATAAACCAGGAGGGGTTTGAGAGCGAAGCCGCCGCCCGGGAGGCTGCGAAGAAATTAAGGGCTCTCCATCACGGAGAATTTGCCACGGATAATAGTGAATCCCCGGAAGCCGTCCGGAAACGGTTTTGGTTAGAATCAGGGAGGCCTAGTGGAGTGTAAGATTGTAAGAATGCTTGACTCCGCCCGGCTTCCCGGCATCCTGCGTTCCATGGCCCGCCGCAAAGCCCCGGAACCGGAGTTCCCGCAATCCTTCGAGACCTTCTACAAGCCGGGGAGCTACGACCGGGCCAATCTCACGGCCCGCGAGCCCTCCGTGTTCAACGGCACGGTCTCGATCCGCCGCTACCGGGTGACCTTCGAGGAGGTGGAGGAACCGCGCGAGGTCCTCATCGACCGCCTGGCGGACCTGTGGAGGGAGTGCAAGAACCATCATCACGGTGAGCTCCTCCGCCGCGCCGCCGCGGAGCTCGGGATCGAACTGCTGTATCCGACCGTTTCCGAACCCGCGTGGTGGCGGGAACTACCACAAACCTAGTATGAAGAAACCGACGATGACCAGACGGGAGGCCAACCGCCTCCGCAGCAGCGCGTGGACGAGGGAGAAAGCCGCCGAGAAACTGGAGGACGAAGCCCGGGTCCTCCGGCAGCGCGCGGCCAAGTCCAACTGCCCCTTCGAGCCCGGCGACATCGTCATCGGCGGCAAGGACCGCAAGATCAAGATGACCGTGACCGGCATCGTGGCTACCTCCCCGCGGGACAAAGAACCGTGGAAGCTTGTCGGGAACGCGTGGACCAAGCGGAACAAGCCCGGGAAGCTGACCGAGGTCCTCCACTTCCCCCGCACCATCAGGATCTCCAGCCCGGAGGAGAGGTTGAAGCCATGACGAAGTTCATCAATATCCCGATCAAGGTCTGGCATGATGGAAAGCACGTCGTTCATTCGCGGCTGTTCAACCCCGCCCACATCGTGGCCCTGACCCCGTTGCTCAACGATGGATCTTACCCCGCGGGCCTCCTTTATACCGCGGACGGGAACAATCACTCCATCCCCGCCGAGTCCTACCACGAGGCCTTCGTGGCGATTATGGGAAGCGAACCCCCGGCACCATGAAAACCGCCATTTACATCGAGAACGGGGTCGTCCAGCTCGTGCTCACCCCGGAGAACGAATTCGAGAGAAACGCCCTGGAGACGATCCGGGACAAACCGACCGACACCTCCATAAAATCCGGGGCGTTCTACCACTGCCAGGGCGGGTGGGATTGCCACGGGTCCGAAGACCGGTCGCTCATCATCCGCACCACCACCACGACGCCGTGAAAGCCGTCACCCGCAACCTGTGGGCTCCGCTCGTCACCCCGAAGCGCGGGAAGCCGTGGATCTCTCACCTCGATGTCCGGTCCACCCGCCGCGAGGCGAAGGCCGCCTTCATCGGGGACATGACTCCGGAAACCGCCGACTCGTGCCTCCGCAACGTCCGGTTCGTGAAAGTCACCGTCACCGAGCAATAGCATGAACTCCGAAGGTATCCGTTTCTGCATCGCCGCCGGCATCCTCGCGATCTTCTGGTTCGGGGTCCTCTGCGCCAAAGTCGATGACGTGGTCAAAAACGTGTTCATCGGATTCGCCATCGCCATCCTTGCGGCTGTAGGCCACTTTGTCCTGATCTGCTACATGCTGAAGCAGATCGCGAAGGCATTCATTTCCTGACCCATGCCCCGCGATTTCCAGTCTCTCGCGAACGAGATCATGCGCGCCCGGATGGCGGTGATCGAACTTCGTCTCATCACCCGGATCGAGGAGACCGAAGGCCGGGTGCCGTCGAACGACGAGGTCCGGCGGCACGGGCGTATCATCGTCTCGCCGGACGGCATCCGGCACTACACCTGGAAAGGGCAAACCCTGTTCACCACGACCTGAACCAGCATGGCCGCCCTCCTCCTCCCCCTTACCGGCGTGCTGCCGGTGGTGATCGCCGTGAACGCCAACCGCAAGATTCTATGAAAAAGCTCATCGAAAAAGAAACCACCCTTTGCGACTTCTGCGGGGCCGAAACGTGGGGCTCGACCTGCAACGGTTGCTCCAAGGACATCTGCTACGACTGCATGGGAAAGCATGCAGTCGAATACAATCACGGGGTTTACTTCGCCGGTTCGGGAGACGGTCTCTACTGCCACGAGTGCGACACGGCCCTTACTACTTCAGGTGATCCCAAGCTCCAAGCCTACAAGGCGATCAAGGCTCTGAGGGCCGAGGAAAAGGGTTGGCATGAGGACTTCCGAATCCGTGCCGAAAAGGCCGAAGCGCACCTGAAGACGTTCGCCTGAACCTAACCCTAACCCCGCATGAGCGCTGCTTTTACTCAATTCACGTTCACCGGCCTCCTCGTCGAGGACAACTGCATCTTCGCGGACGAGCCCCAACGCCGCCATGTTTGCAGCTTCGAGGAAACCGAGTTCACCGAGGACGAGACGCGTCGCATCCGCTGTTTGTTCGCCTCCGCGCCAGCCATGCACGCCGCTCTGGTGGCGCAGGAAGCAGCCGAACAGGCTTTCCGAGAGTGGTCCGATTGGAGCAACCGCGAAGATGTTGACCCGAATGAGTGGGGGTCCATCAACCGCGCCTTGCGAGCAGAAGTGAAAGAAGCCGAAGAGAAAGCCAAAGCCCTCCGCGCAACCGCCCTCGCCCAAGCAACCGAAACACAGCAATGAATAACGCCCGCCCACCTATTCGCACTGTCGAGGAGTTCCGTGCATCCGCCGCTGAGTGGGATGCCGCTACAAGATACGAGACTTCTGGCGATGACCCGGAGTTGTTGAAGAAAGCCGTCGAGGTGATCTATCGCGAGGAGGCTCGCATGGATGAAGCGCGGCACCTTTTCGAGTTCGACGATGAGGGTGAACTCGTCGGCCTTATAACGCCCACCCCCGCAACCCCGAAGTGATGAAAGAAGATAATCCACCCGCGTTCCCGTTGCAGGCCCAAGGAGACCACAAGCACCGGTCAGGCATGTCGTTGCGCGACTACTTCGCCGGACAGGCGCTCGTCGCAGAACTGTCCTGCGCCACCAGCGAGCGGTGCGTTGATGCGCTCGTAACAGCCGCAGTCGCGGCTGGCCAAACCCCGGAGCAGCGCATCGCCTTCAACTGCTACCGCATGGCCGACGCGATGCTGGCAGCCCGGCAACCAGGGGAGGGCGCGGCATGAGTGCACTGCCTGAAACCCGCCGTTGGTTCGACTGCGCCCGACACGGATGGAGCGCGCTGGGAACCCCGTGCCCTGAATGCCGAAAGGGTGATGCCCCGCGAACCTGCCACAAGCACGGCTGGGCTCACATGACCAAAGGATGCCCCGAATGCGAGAAAGGAGAGCCATGAGTATGACCACCCCACCGCCGCCTGAGCGAACCAGCGAAGCTAATGCCCCGCAATGTCCTGACTGTGGGGCACGCCTTAAGGTCCTTGACCCGGAATGCTATCGCTGCCCTGACAACTGCGGCTTTTACCATCTAGAAGAGTTGGCCAAGCGTGAGCCGTGGAGAGATCCAGAAAACCTTGAAGGAAGTCCGCGCACCGCTGCCGAGGTAGCCAAGCAGCTTCGTGAACTGGATGCGGTCGCACCAACGGAGGGCGACAAGTTCCGGCTGATGCTCGGTCAGGCAACACCGCCGCCGCAGCCGGATACGCCGACATGCACATGCACATGCGGGCAGCATTTGTTCCCGCATGAAAAGGGCTGCCCTCTTTGGCAGTTGCCGCCCTTTAGCCCGTCTACGTATCCGGGCGAGGACCGGATGGTCCTAACTCACCCCAGTGATCCGACTGCCGTTTGGTATGCCCGCGAGGACGTTGACGCGCTGCTCGAAGAGAAGGATGTCGAATTGGCCACCCTCGCCGCCGAGGTCGAGAGACTCAAGGAGGTTCTTGCTGGCGTCGATCTTCCCAAGCGCGAGTTGTCGGAGCTTGTCGCTTCACTGCAACGCGCGATCGATGATCGGGACAAAACGCATCAGGCCGAGGTCGAGCGGCTGAAGGGGGTGCTGGAGAAGCGCGAAGCCCGACACTTTCCCGTCATGGACGGGCCAAGCATCCCTTGGTCAATCATTGCACGATACGAACGGCAGGCCCAAAAGAACCACGGTCAGACGCTTGAGAGACTTGCCGAGAGAGGCGGTCTATCAGTCAGTGAGGCAATCGCGGTGCTGTCCAACATGCAGTGGCGAGACGTTCCGCGTGAGGTGACCGGCGACGACCTTCTGAAGAGGGTTGCCGAGATCACAGCCGCCCTCACCGCAGCCCCGGCTCCGGGTGGGTGGAGGCCGATTGAAGATGCTAGGCCGGACGGCACGCGCTACCTGCTGTGGCATCCTGAATGGCATGCGCCGAACACCGGGCACAAGGGTAGCCGTGGGTGGGAGCCTGCCTATGATCTCGGACCGTTTGCGAAGCAGCCGACGCACTTCCACCTACTCCCAGCCGCCCCGGTGAGATGAACAAACCAACCACGCCAATGACCCCGCCAACCGTGCCCGCGTTCATCAAGTGATTTTCGACCCGATCCATCTCAAGCTGGTGATCGCCTTCCTCGCGCCCCTGGTGCTGGTGGCCTTCGCCCTCATGATCCACGACTACATCGTCCACCGCAGGAAATGAACAAATACCGCAAGAAACCCGTTGTCATCGAGGCCGTCCAGTTCACCGGGGCCAACCACGCGGAGGTTTTCGACTTCTGCCCGTCCGCCACCAACAGCGGATGCAGCCACCCGAATCAGGTCACCAACCGCCTACGCATCCCGACATTGGAAGGCGACATGGAGGTGCGGCCGGACGACTGGGTCATCAAGGGCGTGAAGGGCGAGTTTTACCCCTGCAAGCCGGACATCTTCGAGGCTACCTACGAACCGCTGTGAACGTCCAATCCGATGAAGCCGACATCCACTGTTGGGAGTGGGACTATCCGATGGAGAAACGGGTCCGGGTGATCCTGCTGTCGGGCGCCGGACCGTGCCGGATCCGCGCCATCCTTGAGGCGCGGTTCGAGTGCACGTACACCCGTCCGATGAAGCACACCGCCGGCCGGGTCGAAATGTTCGAGCACAACGGCGACACGGTGTACGTCATCATGCTCCTGTCGGATTGGGCGAACTCGAACAAGGACATCGCGGTCCTCGCCCACGAGGTCAACCATCTCGTCTTCTCCCACTTCAAGGCCCGGGGGTACCACATCCCGCACGTGGATTGCGACGGCAACGACGAGGAGCTTTTCAACAACCAGACCGAATGGTGGCTCTGCACGATGTTGGAAGCCCTCAACGCCCCGGACAAGTCAGCCTACCTGTGGAAGTTCAACAACGAGATCCACATACCATGAACGACACCACCGAATTGCCCGTGCCACGGGCCGAACGCAGCAGGAATCACCCGGACGCCTGGAACTTCCATCTCGGGGGCTATGGCACCTTCACGGACGTCCGCGAGAGCAGCATCGACCCCGGGGATTCCGGCGTCCTGATGCGGGCCTTGGTCGAGACGGCGAAATTGCGCGAGGAACTTGCCGGTTGCCAGAACCACGAGAGCATCATGGCCCGGTTGAAAGATGCGCTCGGGCTGCCGGAAGCTTACGAGAACATCGGGGTCTTGGAAACAGCTTGCAACGTCATCCACGGGTCTCGGGATCTCGTTGAAAAACGGGAAGAGAGGCTCAAGGAATTGGAAGCTTTCAGGAAGAACGTGCGCCAGTGGACGGATTCACCTCATGAACCCGGGGAGCCGGGCGACAAGGTGATCCTGGACCGCATCGTAACCCGGTTCGGGGAATGCCGTGAAACCCTCCAGCAGATCGAAAACCTCGGCCGTTTCATCGGGCACCCCGGCGCCACGGCAGCGCATGTCGTCTCGGAGACGGTGAGCCTGTTGGAGAAGTGCCTGAAGGTTGCCGCCTCCCTCGGCCTGGTCGGCGGGAACACCGGAATCCTGATCGAACGGATGTGCGCCAAGGTGACCGGGATGGAAGGTTCCCTCTACCTGAAGGCCCGTCTTCGGGCCGAGGAAGCCGAAGGCCTGATCGAGAAGATGTCCGGGATGCCTTATCACAAGGGCGGAAAGACGTGGGTTGAACTGCGGATCGCGGATGCCGAGCAGCGGCAGAACGAAGCCCCGGAATCGTTCAAGCAGGAACTCGCGGCGCTCATCAACCGGCGCTCGCTCGAAAACGACAGCGACACCCCGGACTTCATCCTCGCGGATTTCCTGCAAGGGATGCTGGAGCAGTGGAATGCCGCTGTGGCCAAACGGGCGGAGTGGTACGGCGGTCCGGCTGAGAAGACCAGGATGCCGGAAGTCGTGGAGGCCATGGACGAACTCTTGGTGAAGGTCACGGAATCCCCTTGGAAGATTGTTACCATTGATCCTGGCTTCCCGGACGGCGATGCGGCGACCATCCAGGCGTTCTACCCCGCGAACCACGCCTCGAAGGAAGGCGACCGGCTGAAGGCGCTCCGGGATGACGTGAACCTGCCCATTGACATCCGGCGGCAGGCGGCCATCGCTCTCCAGATGTGGGAATGGTTCCAAGGGCCGCAGGTAACCGCTCCGAGCGAATGCTTGGAACGCGGGCTGCCGATGCTCAAGGAAGACGAGAAATGATCCTGCTCCCCTTCATCCTCGGCCGCCGGCAGCCTGTGCCTCCGCCGGCCCGCCGGCCCCGCGGATCGACCCTCGGGCTGACCGAGGACCCGGAAGCCTTCCTCGCGCGCAACTCGGACGTCGCGGACCTCCTGCGGGCCGGGAAAAGCCTGCGCTGCGTCCAGAAGGCCACCGGGAAGGGGCGGAACACGATCCTGAAGGTGAAACGGATGACACAGGGATCGCTTTCCTGAATTCCGGAAACCCGTAGCTTCGGGCTGCCATGAACAGAACACCCGTCGAAATCATCAGTGACTCGTTCCGCGAAAGTGACGTCCGGCCGACCCTCAAGCGTCTTTCCGAGGACGTTGTCGAAGTGCATGCCGCCATTGCTTGCGTGGACAAGGAAATCCAGCTTCTCCAGGAGCAGCTTGCCCCGATCATCATGACCGGGCCTGCCGTGCCTCCCCCCGAGCTTGTCAAGGTGGAGGAAGTCCCCGAGCCCGTACGTTGCGGGCTCAGTGCCGAAATTCAGATGATCCGGGATCATGCAAGGTCGGCGGTCTCCCGGTTGCAGGACCTCGGGAAGTGGGTCGAAACGATCCGGGGCGACCTGCGCCTGTGAAATTCATCGCCAAGGACACCCTGACCGGGGAAACCCGGGAGATCCTCGAACCGGATGCCACCGTCTTCCAGTTGGCCGACTACCTGAATGCTTGACCTCAACCTTGCATTCTTGCACCCTTCGCCCGTGGATCCCGCCTCCATCGTCCGTGAGATCAAGCGCAAGGCCCCCGAGGCCCCGCGCTTCCGTGCCGCCAAGGGGGCGTGGATCAAGCCCGCGTGGGCCGTGCGGCGGATGGTCGAGGTCGATCACTGGATGGTCTCCGATGCCGTCCGGGAGATCGTCTCGCGGATGAAACTGACCCCGCCGGACGTCGCGTTCGCGGGCATCCGGGCGGCCTACTACGAGGTGAAGAAACGCCCCTGGAAGGACGAACCGAAATAGCCCGATGGTCAATTTCAACGACAACCCGCCGGCAGCCCCGCAGCCGATCCTCCGTCTGCCCCCGGTGTACGATGAAGCCCTTCTCGGGCACACCCTCGACCCTCTCGGCCCCGCGCGGAACGTCTATTCCCTGACGCGGATGGTCGCGGTCCACCAGCGGATCCACCACATCGTCGATCCCGTGGACGGCGCGGAGTCGGTGTGGAACTTCATCAAGGAGATCGCGAAGGAACACGGCGGCCGGATGCCGGTGTTCGTCGAGGACTCCGGGGTCGAGAACACCCCGAAAATCTGGACCCCCGGTGGATGAGCAGGAAGGCTCCGGCCGCATTCGGGGATTTCGAGCGCCGGGTCGAGACCTACGGCGTGGAGAAGTTCGGGTTCGATTTCCCGGACACCGGACACTGGCTCAAGGACCAGTTGGACGTGGAGAAATTCTGCTTCCGGATCGGCCACACCCGGGAGTTCGGGGGCCTCGGGAAGTTCGGGCACTTCAAGCGGATCGTCGATCTGCTCTGGAACAATCCGGACCTCGATTGCCCGAAGCGGTTCGTGTGGAATTCGTGGGCCGAGAAGATGCTCCGCAAGGCCTGCGAACCGGGCTGTGAAGAACTCGGGGTGGCGGGGCCGACCTCGGCGGGCAAGAGTGACCCGTTCGCCCTTTGGGCCGCGGTGAACTTCATGGTCGATTCGACCCACGTGAAAGTGCTCGTGATGAGCACGACGA
>Ga0307408_100002216_pt1 | contig 13872 bp, 11 predicted proteins | sample 322Cmetagenome_FD_202116 | JGI IMG/M metagenome (GOLD analysis project Ga0307408, IMG submission 202116) | Maize rhizosphere microbial communities from greenhouse at UC Davis, California, United States - 322HYB-C-3 | ecosystem: Host-associated > Plants > Roots > Rhizosphere > Soil | place...
GCTCCGTCGCTACGAAATGCAGACAAGCCATCTTTGTAATCGCGTGACGGATAGCATCGTCATAAGCCCCCTCGGTCAGTTCCCCACCGTGTAAGTGGACTATCGGGATACGCATGATCAATGCTGCCTGAGCAATGCACAGCGCCTCGAACCTATCCCCGAGTACTACCAATAGCTCAGGGCGCAGGCGATCCAACGCATCGGCAAAACCTAACATCCCCACCCCCATCGACTTGACAGTACCGACGTCGGTGTTCGAGGAAAGCAACATCTCGACTTTTGCGTCGATATGAAAACCGTCGCCAACGATTTGCTGCCAAGTTTCGCCAAACTCAGGAGATAGATGCATACAACTGACGATAACCTGAAGCTCCAATCGCACGCTGCCTTCAATCTCCTTCATCAACCAATAGAGAAGACCGTACTCTGCTCGAGTCCCTGTAAATACGGCAACGCGACGTGTCATGAGAGGCTTCTCGACGGCACGCTACTCGGCAGATTGACTACTCGAGCCTCCAACCACTCGGCATTACTCAAGTCCCCCTTGAGGCATTCCTTGAAGGCAGGAAGCCGGTTCATCAAAGCCCAGATAGGACGGGTCATGACTCCTGCCTCGTTTGTCGCTCCAAGCAGGGCGTCACGGTGCTGACGATCCTGGCAGATAACCGCGTTAAGCCAATAGTTGGAGCGACAACCGTGCGGCTCAGCTACAAACTGCAGGTCACTGGCCAGGAGTTCCTGCTGATAGCTGAGAGCCAATTCGCGCTTGGCAGCAAGAAATCCATCCAATTGTTCAAGCTGTGCACACCCCAACGCAGCATTCAGGTTAGGTAAACGGTAATTGAACCCAACTTCGTCATGGACGAATTCAAAGGCGTGGGGTTGCTTGGCTGTCGTTGTCAGATGCTTCGCTCGTGCCCCCAACTCATCGTTGGTAAGCAGCATGCCACCGCCACCTGTAGTGATAATTTTATTGCCATTGAAACTCAACGTTCCAATGAGGCCGAAGGTGCCTGTATGACGACCTTTGTAGGTGCTCCCCAAGGACTCGGCAGCATCTTCGACGAGCGCCAACCCCCATCGTGAACATACAGCCATCAACTCGTCCAATGCGACCGGATGGCCAAATGTATGCATTGGCAAACATGCCCGTACTATGCGGCCATCGCTGCGCAGGCGACAGACGCCGTCGGTATCGATGACCGCCTCTTGCTCAAGCCAGGCTTCCAACGCTGCAGGTGACAAGCCGAGCGTTTCCCGGTCCACATCGACGAAGACAGGCAGAGCACCACAATAGGTGATGGCGTTACAGGTAGCTACAAAAGTCAATGACTGCGTGATCACCAACTCGCCAGGTTTGACACCGGCAAGCAACAGAGCAACGTGGAGCGCTGCCGTACCGTTGACGGTAGCAACCGCGCGCGCGCTACCCGTATAGGCCTGCATGTCACGCTCAAAACGATCAACGTAGGCTCCCACACTGGAAACAAACGTAGAGGCAATTGTGTCGGCCAAATACTTTTGCTCGTTTCCAGCAAACACCGGAGCGTGCAACGGAATGAAATCCTGCGTGCCGTATTGTTCCCGTACAAACCTGACAAAAGAATCAAACATACCCGGGCCTCAAACGTTGTAAATATTGGCTTTATATTTTGCAAGGTTCTGTGGCTGGGTAAACCATTCGATAGTTTTTTCCAAGCCGCGGCGGATTGAGTATTCAGGCTTGAAGCCGGTTAGCCTGTTGATTTTGGAGTTATCACACCACAGACGGAAAACTTCCGACTTTTCTGGACGCATCCGTTGCTCGTCAGTAAGAAATTCGACGTCACTTCCCATCAACTCTCGTATCAAACTGAGGGTGTCACCCACCGAAATCTCGAAATTGGAGCCAATGTTAACGGTCTCACCAACAGCCTGCTCGCAGCGCGCCAATTCCAAGAAACCACGACAGGTGTCATTGACATAGTTGAAGTCCCGCGTCGGCGCCACATCACCCAATCTGATCTGCTTCTGACCCGAGGCAATCTGGCTGATGATGGTTGGAATAACCGCGCGGGCGGACTGGCGAGGTCCATAAGTGTTGAATGGACGAGCGATGGTCAGTGGAAGATCAAACGCGCTGAAAAAACTCATGGCCATCGCATCCGCACCAATCTTTGATGCACTGTAAGGAGACTGCGCTTGTAACGGATGGAGCTCGTCTATCGGCACGTATTGCGCAGTACCGTAAACCTCACTCGTCGATGTATGAATGACCCGCTTCACACCGTTCTCCAAGGCAGCCTGGCAAATATTCAAAGTGCCTTTGACATTGGTATCGACATAACTATCAGGTGCAACATAGGAATAAGGGATCGCGATCAATGCCGCTAGATGGAAGACAATATCCACATCCTTGGTAATATGCTTGCAATAATGAGGATCACGAACATCACCATTGAGCACTTCAATCTCAGGCAGACAGTCTACATCCTCTAACCACCCCCAGTAGTTGAACGAATTATACTGAGAAAGCGCCTTAACCCTAAATCCCTCGCGCACCAGCATTTCAGTCAAATGCGAGCCAATAAATCCGTCGGCGCCGGTTACTAAAACTGTAGTCATCGCTCAACCCTTAACATTCCCTAGGCCACAACAGCCGCACGGGGTAAAAAACAAGTGGAACTGTTCTTATGCCACATCTACATCAATCAATACCAAGGTGCGTAACTGACAACCTGATAATTCCAAGCCCCATCAACCCACCAAGATGAGCGAAACCCCTGCCACACCGAATGAACCCGCAAACGAGCGTTCATCGAAAGACTTGCATCGCTCGACCGAGCGCAACAGAGAACCTAGCATGAATATAGTGCCGAAAAGTTCAAACCAACCAACCATGTCTTTGCACCAGATCCTATCGCAAATTCCAGCCCCTGTAACATCTTAGCCTATCGAGGCCACTCCACAGAGGCCGCTAACATCATCGCCCGTGAAATTCAAAATACCACGGATCATCCTCACCGAGCATGATGATAGGTCAGCCTAGGGAGCCTTAGGCCCACGCTAGCCGAAGAGTTTGCCTGAAAAAGCCGTGATTGCAATCCACCTGCCTCGCCCTCGACTAAAACATTTTGCAACACACCACGCCCCATCGCACCAAAAAGGAATCAACAAAGCATTCATCTGCCTAATTTCATTTGTTACAACAGGCCCGCAATAAGAGGAAAAGCCGCCTCGCCTCGTACAGGAAAATGGGTAAACAGCTATTCCATTTTTGCCCCTTGTCGCAATAGGATCTAGATCAACCGGCCAAGATCAGAGACACTACGGCAGCACGGAAGGTTAGCTCGCTAGCAAAGCACTAGCATCAATTCGCCATGCTCACCACAGGGGGAAGGTGATATCAATTAGCCACACTTCGCCGCAGGCTTTCTAAAACAGGACTTCCACGTCCTCGGTAACCAGATCAGAACAAGGAAATCGTTAAGTGATGGATTGGAGAAACATAGTAGTTGCCGCAGAGACCTCCCTACGCGATGCCATCGTTCGTATTGACAACTGCGCGACTCAGTTTGCCTTGGTGCTGGACGCACATCAGCAACTGATTGGCACTCTGAGCGATGGAGACGTGCGCCGGGCAGTTCTACGAGATATGAGCCTGGACACTCCAGTTGCGGAAGTCATGAATAGATGCCCTATTAGCGCAAGGGTCTCATCCTCGCAATGTGAGCAATTGGCGCTGATGCGTCGGAATGTAATACATCATCTTCCCTTGCTGGACGAGCAGCAGCGCGTGGTCGGCCTTTCTACGCTGGACGCTCTTACGGGCATCGTCGAGCGCCCCAACTGGGTCGTCCTCATGGCAGGAGGACTAGGCGAACGCCTGCGCCCACTCACCGAAAAATGTCCTAAACCGATGTTAACGATCGCCGGCAAACCGATTCTTGAATGCATCCTCGAAAAATTCGTCGAACAAGGCTTTCGCAACTTTTTCCTGTCAGTGAATTACCTGGCCAATGTCGTACGCGACCATTTCGGTGACGGCAGCAGATGGGGAGTACGCATAGAATACCTCCAAGAAAACAAGCGTTTGGGTACTGCTGGCGCGCTGTCACTACTCGATACGCGTCCAGAGCATCCCATTCTGGTGATGAATGGCGACTTGCTTACACATGCGCGCTTTAATGACATTTTACAATATCACTCGGAGCATGACGCTGCGGCTACCATGACAGTGCGTGAATACGACTTCCAGGTGCCTTACGGCGTCGTCAGGATGAGCGGCTCAAAAATTTCATGCATTGACGAGAAACCTATTCATAACTTTTATGTGAATGCAGGAATTTACGCTATATCCCCCGATGTACTTGATCGCATCCCATCCGACACATTCTACGACATGCCAACTTTGTTCGAAGAGCTGATCGCCGCCAACGAAACGACAGCAGCCTTTCCCCTTCGCGAGTACTGGCTCGATATTGGTCGAATGGAAGAGTTCGAGAGAGCCCAGCATGAATGGCCCTCCCAGACAGCCAACATAGCTTGAGCTCAACAAGCCCCACGGACGAAACAAATCTCTAGTTCGAAATATCCGAAAAGTGAGCGGCCCATGAGAAAAATCGCCTTTCCCCTTGGAATCTTGACTGTCGTCAGCGCCACGTTAACAGGTTGTGACCAAACATCGACGCCAAAGAATAATGTCGTGGGCAGACCTGAACTGATTTTGACCGAGCCTCAAATCGTTGCGAATAAGGTACTTGAAATGTCCCTTTCTTCACCGGAGTTAGCAGCTCAGATGGCAGCGAAGTCCCCTGAATCGGTGGCACAAGCGGCACTCGAGGGAGCCGAACAGGCAATGAGCGAACTTCAGAGATCGCCAGAAGCTGCGATGCAGAAACTGACTTCTTACGCGCGATTGACAGCTGCAATTGCCACCGCATTACCGGACTCTGAAATTTTGCGCAATATGGCTGAAAGAACCGAAGACGCGCGATTGCGGGCACTTGGAGCAATCGCCGACTCCAAGTAAAAATCGGCGCCAAAGGTGTGGTTTTCCGATCCAGACCGGAAGCCTCGATGCGGCACCAATGCGCCGTGGCGTGCTAGGCTACTGGACCGACCCTGCGTCAGCATGAACGCAACTAGGCCGATTTCTTCCAAACTATTAGAATGGAGATTAAAACAAGATGCGTGCAAGAGGTGGTGGATGAAACTCGGTTCTCTCTCCCCCGACAAGAAAATACTTTTTGTCGTCAATGAAGCTGGTGAGTTCGTTGAGCTCCGCCGAGTTGCCTTGGCCGCAAAAGATGCGGGTTATAGCATCGCGTTCCTTTTCGCTCAACAAGGGTATATAAATCTCAAGCAGGATCGAGCCTCGTGTCGCATGAACGGCTTTGATGATTACTTCCCTGGGCGCTCCTTGAGACGCTCACTACAATCGAAGCAATACCAGGAAATAGCGGATAATCTCGAAAACGGTTATATCCCACATTCACTACGCCAAGAAAGAAAGCCCAAACGTCCATTGGCAACCGTAGCCGCGCTGCTTATTTCAGCCTTGGCCACACCTTTGTTAGCGTTGAGTGATCGTACCGCCGGGGTCATAGAGACTTATAAAAAAAAGAAAAAAGCGAAATTTCTCCAACCATTCCACTATACCCGACTGGTCTATAAACACGTTGCGCCCTCGCTCGTCATCTACGGCCAGGAGTTTCCTGGCTCGGTCAACTCATTCTTGACCAAATTATGCAACAGGGACGATATACCGACTCTGATCATTCCGTTCGCGGTCGGTACCGCCAAAGAAATGGTTGAGAGCCTCTCCGACAAGCCTGCTCACGACGCTGAACGCAATATCATCAACAAGCTCGCTGCATCGTTATTTCCGCATTGGGTGAACTACTACGCGTCAAAAAAATTGCTACGCCTGCCCGGGCGGAACATTTTTCTGCTGGAGACACTGGGCATCGCACCAGAGCATCCTTGGATCCCCAACAACAGCCGCACGACCTGCATCGGCGTTGAAAGCCCGGAGATGCAGCGTTACTACCAGCGCATGCTATTTCCACCTAGCCAGTTAAGAATCACTGGCGCGGCTTATGATGACATTCTATATACCGCCCGCAAATCCGATAACGCAAGAGGCCTGATTTTTCGGCGCCTGAGACTTGATCCTACCAAGCCGCTGCTTGTATGTGCCTGGCCGACCGATCAATATGGTTCGCGCGACATACCGCTGGAGTTCCCCAACTACAAGGCTTTATGCATGGCCTGGGCCAAGGCGCTGGCGGCAGTCAGTCGCTTCAGTGACTTTAACGTCATAATTCGCCCACACCCAGTCACTGACCCCAACCTATTGATGGAGGTCCTACGTCCTTATCGCTTGCATCATCGAGTGACCGATATCGACACACTGGACCTGGTGCCCACCTGCGATCTATTTATCGCCTGCGTATCCTCAACCTTGCGCTGGGCGGCAGCCTGCGGAATTCCGGCGATTAACTATGACTGTTACGACTACGGCTACACGGATTTTAATGGTGCCGAAGGTCTATTCACAACCAATAGATACAGTACCTTTGTATCGCTAATAGAACGTTTGACTGAAAACAAAACAGCTTATGAAGAAGCGCGCGCTAAACAGATGGCCTGCGCCAGCGAATGGGGCATGCAGGACGGCCGCTCCATGGAACGGATCATCAGTCTGATCGATGAACTGACCAACAACGCATCTAAATCCACCGCCCATCAGAACGTTCAAGCCAATGAGTAATGAAGGAAACAACCGCCCTACCCTTAAGGAAACGGTGGTCAGCAATAACAGCCAGTTCGACCTTCTGGCCCTGCTTAAAAACCTGTGGGACTTTCGCTTATTACTATGGGTATTTTGCAAACGTGATCTGAAAGGCCGCTACACACAAACCGTGTTTGGGCTCGGCTGGGTCATTCTTACGCCCCTCATTACCGTTGGGGTATTCGTCATTGTGTTCGGCGTGATGGTAAAAGTACCTACGGACGGCCTACCGACCATCATGTTCTACTTAGTGGCAGTAATACCTTGGTATGCATTCATGAATGTACTCAACCCTTCGGTACAGATGATCGAGGGCAACGCAGGCCTGATAAGCAAAGTTTATTTTCCGAGACTTCTCATAGGGGGTTCCTATGCAGTAGGTGCTGCCGTGGATTTCCTGATTGCCTACACCCTGCTCATCACTCCTTTTGCGATCGCATACGGAGTATGGACGCCACAACTCCTACTGGTAATGCCTTTGCTCTTGGCCTGCACGTTGATGACCGGCCTCGGGGTCGGCCTGATACTCGCACCCTTGAACGCCAAGTACCGAGATGTCAAGCATCTGGTACCGCTCGCGCTACAGCTTTTCTATTACTCAACGCCAGCAATCTATCCGGTTTCCGCAGTACCTTCCTGGGCGAAGCCATGGTACGCCATCAATCCGCTATCACTCGTCATCACCGGATACCGCGATGCAATGCAAGGCCATTGGCCTGCACAGAGCACATTGTTGACACTGATAGCTATTGCCTTAGTGTGCTTTTCTACTGGGGTATTGGTTTTCCAGCATTTCGATAAAAACGTGGTGGACACACTATGAGCTGGGCAATTCGCTGCGAGGAGCTTTCAAAACTATACCGAATTGGCAAGTCCAATGTGACCGCTGCGGAAATGATCAATCAGCGGCTTAAGTGGATGTTTGGTCGCGCAATCAGGCCATTACGCAAGCCGTCGGACAGCGATTCCCAGAATACCTCTGCGACCGCACACACTATTTTGAATGAACTTCAGACCCAAAACGCACCTGCCAATCATTTCTGGTCGCTTAAAGACATTAGCCTGGAAATCAATCAAGGCGATCGAGTCGGCATAATTGGTCCGAACGGCTGTGGAAAGAGCACACTGCTCAAAATTCTTTCGCGCATTACAGCACCTTCATCCGGGCTCTTTCGCTTTCGCGGCCGGCTAATAAGCTTGTTGGAAATCGGCACGGGATTTCATGGCGATCTCACGGGGCGGGAAAATATTTTTCTTAACGGCTCGATCATGGGCATGAAGCCGCGAGAAATTGGCCGTCGGCTCGAGGAAATCATCGAATTTTCTGAACTGGGCGAGCTTATCGATACGCCAGTCAAGCGCTACTCCTCCGGCATGTATGTACGCTTGGCCTTTGCAGTCGCTGCGCACCTCGAGTCGGAAATCCTGATCGTGGACGAAGTCCTCGCTGTGGGTGATGCCGCGTTCCAACGAAAGTGTACCGAAAAAATGCTTCAAGTCGCAGATCAAGGACGCACTCTCCTGTTCGTCAGCCACGATATGGACGCAGTTAATCGTATCTGTAATCGTGCGGTACATATGGCCCATGGCCGGATCATCAATGACAGCAGGATAGAGCAAGAGCAATCAAACTCGGTGCTCAGCCCGTCGACTCAAACCGTCTCGGATATTACACGATCCTATATCCGCTCAGGTATACAGCTGATACCTGAAATGGTATGGGCGGAGGCAGAAGCCCCGGTTTTCGATGAATGTATAAGACTGGACGCGGCAAGAATTATTGATCTGGACGGACAGGTGCAATCTCAATTCGACGTTAAGCAAAGCTTTATCGTCGAAGTCAGGTTCACCATTTTGAAGGAAAAATGGCCTGTCAACGTTCATATCCATCTTAAAGATTTGGCTGGCCATTATATTCTGGTCGGCATGGACAATCACCAGGTACACGCCGGTATCAGGCCTATTGGCCAATATGTCGAACGCTGCACTGTCCAAACACCTTTACTCAACGTTGGGGACTATCGCTTCGACATCGAGTTGTGGCCTGGCTCGGAAATGGATCATCGCATCCTTCAAATGGCCGCATTGAGTTTTACCATAACCGATGATAGCGCCGCCGAAGGCGTTCGCGGAAACTGGCCAAATGCTTGGCCTGGCTGTTTGCTTCGCCCACTTCTTCCGTGGGACATCCAGTCACCGGCAGATCGCAGATTGCTTTGAGCAGACAAATGCAAAGCACCTTGTCAGGTCATATCTCACCTGGATGCGCGGTAATGATGATCTCATTCCCGCATCAACTCCTGCACGCGCTGTGCGCACTTCAGCATGACAGAGTTTGCAGAGGCATAGCTCTTGAGACCAGAGCGCTACTCATCGTGTGGTCATATCAAGAAAGCGATCACGAACCGAGCTCTTATGCCCGTCAATTCTTCCAATTGGCGCTGCGAAATTATCCTTACGTTGAATGTATTTTCCTGTCACGCAGGGAGCGCAAATTCGCACTTTCTCCCTATCGGAAACTGACTAGTCGAGCGCGCTGGATACGAAAGATGCTTGGCGTTTCGGGTCCAGCACGGGTCAGCTTTTACTATGCCCATGACGCGAGCGCCGACCATACAGCCCAAGCCTTCATGCAGGCGCTACAGGCTGAAAAAAACATCTGTTATGGCGATGCACCTGGTTTTCTCTACCCATCGAAAAAACCAAGCAGAACACCTTTAACATTGAGCTTGCGCTGGCTCAGGGAGGTTTTCTGGAGCTCACGTATCGGCAATGCAACCCCTTGGTTGGCAGCTGAATCTGCATTTATTGCGGTTGACTTCGGGGAGTGGGAGGAAGGGCAAGGCCTACCCTTCCCTGTCGTCATTCCCGACATCATATTCAGCCGTGTCCTTGCATCATTAAGAAAATCATTCCCTGAGATCGCAAGGTTTGAAAGGCAATTATCAGAACAGCCCAACAATGTTAGCAAAGCTATTTTGATCCTGAGTAACTTCACCAACAGCAAGCTAACCAGCGAGAACAGCGAACTGGCGCTTTATAAGGCCATCTGCGACACCCATCTGAAACCTGGCGACCACATTTATATTAAAAAACATGCCGGAACAAGCCAAGCATTCATGAGCAAACTCCTAAGTGGCCTAGGGGAGTATTGTGCCATGGCCTTCCCTAGCGAACTCGAACATATACCGATTGAATTTTTTACCGAGCTTCATCAAAACTGCAAGGTGATCTCAGTTTCATCAGCATCTGCTATTTTCTCCCGTATACCCGGCGCTCATGCCAACCATGCTTTAACTCAAGAACTTATAATCCGCTTTTTCAACCAAAACTGCCAAGACTATATGATTTTAGCTAATAACCGGATCCTGCAAAAATGTACACATCTTCAATAAAATCAGCCGCTCAAGCGACAAAAAGCAAAACTCAAATACCAGCATTTAAGACGATTGTTTTGAGCACCTTGACGATCGTGAGTGCTCATAGCGTCGCACAATCACCCATCCCCCAATCAAAACCTGATATCGAGTATATAAACTCGCTACCTTACACAGTGGATAAAAGCGGGCACTATAAACTCGCCACATCACTGACTACAACCACCAGCGGAATAACTATCGCCGCAGACAATGTTGTACTCGATTTAAATGGACAATCCATTACTGGATCGCTGGCCACCAACACTACAGATTCTGGCATCATCTCCTTCGGCCATCACCACATCGAAATAAAAAATGGCAGCATTCGGGGCTTTCAATACGGCGTCTATCTGTCTGGCTACTCCGACAGAGCCAAAACATCGGATGACCTGGGCATCGGCGGCCACCTCATCGAAAATTTGAATATTAGCCAAAGCACTTTCAGGGGAATTCGTACAGAAGGACAAAACACCTTGATTCGTGAAAACACAATAAAAAATATTGGTGGAGACAGGACCAGTGATGATGCTTACGCCATGGGGATCGAAACATATGGCGCAAAGACGCAAATCCTAGATAACTTGATTGAAGAAGTACGCGGCACAGGAGCAGCAGACATTAGCGAAGGTGTAGGCATCTCACTCACTCGCTTTAGCTCCGGGAGCCTCGTGAAAGGTAATCGGGTAATAAACAGTTCCATTGAGATCCCAGTCGATTCGCCTGCCTGGCTTACTCGCTCACGCTCAAGTTACGGCATATGGATAGGCGGTGATGGTGTTAATAACGTGCTGATTACCGACAACACGGTGAAGAATTTCCGACAGGGCATTACTTTCAAGCGTTCGGAATCTGGCGCATTTGGAAGAAATACCGTGACAGGGTCTTTCATTCCATATTATCTCCCTGACAATCACAAAAGAATGCGTGTAAAAAATTTAGGCGGCAATTCCTCCGACGAACAGAATCTCGCATTGAAGCCTGGCCGCGCAACTCCTGGCCAGATCGAAACCGTCGAACCCCCCGTTTCCACCTACCTGTCTCCACTACACAGATTGATATCTCCTGCCTTTCTACCGGTCAGCAAGGGCACTTTGGACAACAACGTTATTGAAGGTAATAACAATGCCAATATGGTGGATTACTGGCATCCACTCTATCCAGGAAGAGCAAAACACCCGATTTATGTCGACCTAGCGGCGGCTAAAGCTTGGAGTTGCTGCACGACGGATCGCTTAATTAATATTCAGGGAGCTCAAGGCACCCCTTACGACGATATTTTACAAGGCGATAGCGAGACTAATCTACTCGCAGGCGGACTAGGAAACGACCGCATAGAGGGCCGGGACGGTGATGATTTCCTTTTCGGAGATGACGGAGATGACGAGTTGTGGGGAAACAAAGGAAATGACTTTTTGGACGGAGGGTCTGGTGACGACGTAATGTGGGGCGGCGAAGGGATGGACATATTCGCTTTTTGGAAACGCTCAGACACCGATCATGACGTTATAGGAGATTTCTCCTCTTCAGAGGGCGATATTATAGACTTTGCAGGGGTCTTTGATTCATATGCACAAGTAATGGAGGCCTCGACAGAAAACAACGGCGACACCATTATTAATTTGACAGAAGATAACACCATCACTCTTAAGAATGTTCAGAAAAAACACCTAGGGCCATCGAGCTTCAAATTCTAACAAGGAGAATGGCTCGCTTGCGTTGCACGACGAGGCCGTTTCGGCTGATGATCAGGTAAAAAACTAACTATATACGACGCATCAAAGCGGCAACGGTAAGTCCTACGTTACCCATGAAGGTCTGCCTGTAAATGCCTGCTCGCTGAATCCCCAGCATCCTACCTAAGAATTTAGATTGGCGGGCAGAACCAAATTTTTCTAGCGCCCGTACATTTTCAGAAGTAAAGCGATGACTTATTGCTTGCAAAGCAATAAGATTCTGATCCATCCAAAAACGAAAGCGGCCATGCAACAGTTGCTTTATTCGCTTGCTCTTTTCAAAAACACCCGCATTGGCACCTACACAGTTGGCACTATGCTGACGATAACGTACAGATGGAACGTCATCATATAGGATGACTCCACCGCAACCGCTTACGATCATATAAGCCCACCAATCATGAGAAACTGCCGGCACTTCATCCCCAGCCTCACGCAGCAGACTCATTAAGGCATGGTTGAATACCATGGTATTACCACCCGCAATATTCTGGACCAAAGCATTGCGAAAATCTGCGGGACGAGTAAAGAAAGGAGAAAAACCTATGTGCTGGCCGTTCGCGTCTATAAGTTCGGTTCTAGAGCAATACAAAGCCGGCTCATGACAAGGCACCGCGGATAATTTTCTAACTGCGTTCTCTAACTTATCATTATTCCAAATATCGTCTTGATCACACCAGGCATAATAATCCGCCTCAACAATTCTCCTGCAGCTAATCGAGAGAAAATTTCTGGCAAATCCTTTTAATGGCCCCTCGTACACAGATATACGATCGTGTCCCCAGGCATCTATATATTCATCTAGCATTGCGATCGTGGCATCGGTTGATCCATCATCCGACACAAACACTTTAAAGTTCTGAAAAGTTTGTCGTTCCAACGAGGCCATTTGATCAGCCAGATATTGCTCGCCATTTTTTGTACACAATAATACGGCTACGGAAGGATCCCCAGCAGGCTCCCTTGAAAGATCATTTGAGAGAGCAAACTCAAATGTAGATTCAGTTCCGTCCAACATTCACTCTCCTAAAAATACAAACGCACCGCGTATACAAAGTTTAATATCTTAATCCAAACATCAAAAGGAGAACCTTGAACATAGCGGCCGCAACCATAACATTTATCAACAACCGATCATTTTCCATATATTTCCTACCACCTCAATGATATTAAACCAATATCATTTTGAGCGAATAGTGCCACCCCCTTCCTAATAAAGGCAGCATAAAGCCATCATTTTAATATCAAGATCGGTATTGATATCTAACCACCCTTGTGTGACGCCAATCTTACACATCCTTCAGCCACATATAACCGTAGCTCGGTTTTGCAAGGTTGTCGCGTTTTAGTACATAAGGAAGAGTTAGATACGCGGGCAGGGCGACGAGCAACAAATCCAGTATTCGAAAGAGGTGCTTAAGGAGCCTAACTCCGCGTATGACGCTTAGCGCGCAGTACGATATAAGTACCTAGCAATGGTCCCAGTACAAGCCCCACCAGAAAGGCACCAACAACCAGCATCGCAACGGGTAACGACGGAGCGACCCAACCAAACATTGCTAGCGCAACAGGCTTATTGTTCTCAAGTACGAAAAGAACGACTACCAAAGCCACAAGTGCTGCAAGTACGACAATCACCAGTCGCTTAAAGTTCCGCATGGAAACCTCCTCTTTAAGCTCGTTTCAGATTTCGTCATCCTCATTCACCCGGTCTCGCAGCTCCTTGCCCGGCTTGAAGTGAGGTACGAATTTTCCATCGAGGCTGACCGATTGGCCGGTTTTCGGGTTGCGGCCCACCCGCGGGGCGCGGTAATGCAGTGAAAAGCTGCCGAACCCACGGATTTCGATACGATCTCCGGTGGCCAGGCATTGGGACATTTGTTCGAGCATGGTCTTGATGGCCAGCTCCACATCCTTGGACGAGAGCAGCCCTTGATGGGTGACA
>Ga0307408_100002218_pt1 | contig 13870 bp, 6 predicted proteins | sample 322Cmetagenome_FD_202116 | JGI IMG/M metagenome (GOLD analysis project Ga0307408, IMG submission 202116) | Maize rhizosphere microbial communities from greenhouse at UC Davis, California, United States - 322HYB-C-3 | ecosystem: Host-associated > Plants > Roots > Rhizosphere > Soil | place: USA...
AGCCGTACCGGGCTTTGCCGCCGCACGTCTGTCGTTTAGCATCGGCGGGTTCAATCCGGGTGCTCCGGGAAGGAAAAACTGTCGCCAATGAATACCCATACCGTGCCCGCCCGACGTGACGTGACCGACGCCTTGCGCGGCCGCGCCATCGCATTGCCCCTTGCCGGCTGCGCGCTGGCCGCGCTGACCCTGTTGTGCGCACCCGCCGCCAGCGCCCAGCAGGCCGGCGCCGCGCCGGCGGAGCAAAGCATCACGATCCAGGGCCAGAAAAACCCGTCCGCCTGGTTCAAGGCGGAGAGCCAGCACTTCGTGGTCTACTCCGACGCTTCCCGGCAGGGCGTCACGGACCTCTTGCACAACATGGAGCGCCTGGACTTCCTGCTGCGCGTGTACACCAAGCCCTACTTCAAGACCCGGTCGCACGAGCCCAAACTCACCCTGTATTACCACGACAAGGCCGGCGCCCTGGCCGGGGACACGGGCAAGGCGCCGGCCGACGCCATCGGCCTGTACACCAGTTGCAGCGCGGGCGTGCAGGCCGCCGGCGTGAAGCTGGACCCCATTGTCCCGATCGAGAATGCGCGGTTGAGCACCGCCGCCACCAGCGAAACCCTGTCCTTCCTGTTCGAAGGCTATGCCCGCCACTTCCTGTATCGCCACACGGACATCCGCGCGCCGCTCTCGTTCATCGAGGGCTTCGCGCAATATTTTGCCGATGTGCGCTTCTCCGACAATCAACTGGTGGTCGGTAAAACACCCCTCAACGTCGCGCGCTACCTGAACTTCGTTGAAGATGGCCACCGCTACAGCCTGACCTATGCCGATGTGCTCGACGATAACGACAGCAAGGGCCAGAATTACGCCGGCGAAGCGGGCATCAAGCTGGAATTCGCGGCCCGTTCGTGGCTGCTGACCCACTTCATGCTGTCCACGGAAGAAAACCGCACCAAGCTGGCGCGCTATCTCGCCCTGGCCAACCGCGAGACCTCCGCCGCAAATGCCTTCGAAACAGCTTACGGCATCAAGACGGACCAGCTCGGCGAGCTGCTGTGGCGCTATCGCCGCACCTCCGTCAAGGTGATGCAGGTGGAAGTGCCCACCCTGCCCGCCGCCCAGATTGCATTTACCGGCCTGCCCAAAGCGGTGACCGACTATGTGCTGATGGACGCCAAGCTGAAATCCTGTCCCGGCCGCGCCACCGGCGAAGCCCTGCTGCGCACGATGAGCACCAATCCCGGCGGCACCCCCAACCACCCGCTGGCGCGCGCCGCCCTGAGCCGCGCCCAGATCGACTGGGGCAATCCGCAGGATGCCATTCCCTATTTAAGCACGCTGGCTGGCGGCGGCAAAGGCAATGCCGAAGCCCAGTATCTGCTGGGCCTGGCGCACTTGCGTACCGCGGGCCAGCAGCAGGGCGCCGCCAGGGCCGCCTCACTGGAAGCGGCCCGCCGCCATCTGGCCGGCGCCGTCAACGCCGACCCGGCATCGGCCGAAGCGGCTTACGCCCTGCTCCGCACCGAACTCGATTCCGGCGAGGCGCTGACTGAAACCGCCATGACGGCCGCGCAGCTGGCCTGGAGCAATGGGCGCGAAGTCAACGACTACACCCGCGCCGCCGCCCTCATGCACGCTTACGCCGGCAACAGCGCCAAGTCGCGCCTGGCCCTCAGCGTGCTGGCCCACAACCGGCGCGACCCCGCCATGGCCGCCTGGGCCACCGAATGGCAGGCGCGCCTGTTGGCCGGGGTCGACGGCGACGAAGTGCTGGCGGAGTTGCGCCGCCTGCCGGCGCACGGCGCCGCGTTCAGGGAATGGACGATTGCCAGCGACAGCGTGATGCAGGAAGTCATCCGCGGCGCCGGGATTGAAAAGGCGCGTCACTATCTGCAGGGGCAGGCGCCCAGCTTCGACAAGCCGGAAACGGGGATCAATAACACGCCGTTTGCCCGCTGAGGAGCGAACGCGCTTACGGCGACAGGCGCTACCCCCCGGTGCGGGATAAGGGGGCGCTGCGCGCTGCCGCTTAAGGTTTTTGCAGATTGACCGTATCGAGCGTGAACTGGTGGATGCCGTATGAACCCGACGGCACATACACCGCATCGTCCACGATCGTGACACTGCCACCCCAATTGATCGCCGGGAAATACGCCTGGGCAAACGGCCCCTGTGCTTGGCTAAAGTCGTACAGCAGGAAGCCATACCCCGCCTGCACCAGCACCTTGCCATTGCGCACCGCGCGCAGCGTCGGGTAATAAGGCAGCGCGGTGTCCGACTTTGCCGTGAACTGCTGGGCGCCAACTTCAAAGTGCGACATCGCGCCCTGGTAGCTGCTGCTGTCGTAATGCGAAACGATCACGTTGTTGCCATCGACCAGCAGGCCCGTCGGCACCTGGCCCGGCATCGGATGCGTAGCCTGCAGATAAGCCAGATTGTCGCGCACGATCAGCATATTGATTGAGGCGCTGGTCGACTTTTCTTTCCAGTCGTGGTCCACCGTGTAGATCGCTTCGCCCACGACGGCCATCAACTGGCCCGGCACGTTCACTTCCGCGCCCAGCTTGGGCGCGCTCGCCACCGACAGGTCAAGCGCCTTGATGTAGTACTTCGCCTGGGGCTGGCCGGCCACGTCCCCGGCCTGCGGCTTCTTATAGTTGATCCACAAGGTGGTACCGCTCTTGACCATGCCAACCGACTCCTCGCCTTCAGGCATGCTCATTTTCGCCAGCAGCGCCGGCTTTGCCGGGTTGCCCAGGTCGAGCACCTGCACGGTGTAGCTGGACCAGTAACGATCCATCAGCGCGCCGCCAGAGGTCGGCGCATGATGCGTTTGCCCGACAAAGACAAGTGCATTGCCAACCACGGTCGCCTCTGGCGCGAAGAAGCCGCCCCAACACGAGCGTCCGGAAAACGCACAGACGCGCTTGTCGCCGGCATAGTAGATACCGCCACCGCTCTGGACCAGCGCGTCGGTTGTCAGCGAACCCATTTTTACCGGCTTGGCGCCGCTCACGTCATACGTGACGATCGTCGTATTGACGCCGGTCGGGGTCGCGTCGCTCGACACCACGACCAGTTTTTCGCCCACGTTGTGGATTGTCGATCCGGCCGGCGCTTCGATGTGCGACAGGATGGCTGGGCCATCGGCTTCCGCCAGCGGCACCAGCTCGACCCGGTCCATGCGGCGCGCCGTACCGCTCTCGCTCCACGCATGATTGATGCTGTGATAGCGCGCGCCGACCTGCTTGAACGCGATGAACTGGCTGTAGTTCGGCGCCAGTTGCACGCTACCTTTTTCCTGCGGCGCATCCGGACTCACGATGCTGAACAAGGACAGGTCACTTTCGGACAAGTTGGCCGCGATGCTGTTCGCGGCGTCGCCCATAAAGCTGCGGCGCACGCCCGTCTCTTGCTTCATGGTGCCGCGCCGGGTCACCGTCGTGGCCGAGAACGTGAATATCTGCACGCCGCCGACACCTTGCCCGGTGGCGCCGTCATAGCCGGAGAATGGCAGCAGCACCAGGCCCGTCTCCACCGTCTTGCCGTCGGCGGCCGTCGCCTTGGTCGCGTTTTCCAGCACCGAGAATGCACGGTCGTCCCAGTTCGCTTCCGACCAGCTGTGCGACAAATCGACTTCCGCGCGCATCAGCAACGGACGGGTATTTTTCAGGTTGGTGGTGTCGTACAGGCTGATCGCCAGACTGCGCCGGTTGTTTTCGTCATTGTGGCCGACACCGATCAAGCGTGTCTCGTTGTGCACCGGTACGAAGAAATCATTCCAGCCGGACACGATGAACTCGTTCTCTTCCTTCATCATTCCTTCCGGGGTGATCGAGAAGGCGTGGAACGGATCCTGGCGCAGGTAGGTGACGAAGAACGCTTTGTCAGCGGAGAAAGACGTGCCAAACAATTGCTGGCCTTCACCGAAGGTATCGTGGTCGATCGCCTTCGGATTGGCGATGTCGGCGATATTGAACGTTTCGACGTGGTTCACGTTCGAGCCGGTATTCCACCAATTGCCGGAAACCACACGCAATACGTCACCGTGGAGGTGCATATTGGTTTTCTTTTGCACCACGCCGCCAACGAGCACGTCGGCGCCTTGCACCATCGCGCCGTCCGGGCTTGAAATGTCGACCACCGAGACGCGCGAGCCATGCTTGCCGCCGCCCTCGACGGCGCGCGCAACCATCAGGCGGTTGCCGGTGGCCTGCATCGCCTGCACATGGCCGCCCAGCGACAGGGTCGATTTACTTTCAAGTAGCCCCTGCGCATTGATGGCGTAGCTCAGTACATTGGTCTGGCCGGACGACATGGCCACGAACCCGGCCCCGACGGCGGCCACCGGGGTGGACATGGCGAACTCGCTCGACGTCACATACAAGGCGTTCTTGCCGGCGCCGCTGGTCAGGCGCGAGGTCTGGATGTAGCCGGGCACGCGGGTCGACCCGACGACGACGGGCGCGGCGCGGTTGGCGATGTCGACCGTGATGACGCCGCCGCCATTGAACTGCTCGACCGACTCCTTGCCCGCCTTGCTGGTGCGGCGGAACTGCGACCAGTTATTGAGCAAAATATAGACCTTGTCGCCCGAATGGTACATTTCGACCGGGTTGCCGCTGATTGCCGCGCGCCCGACGATGGTCGGACTGGCGGGGTTGCTGATATCGATGATCTGCAGGCCGCGGTACATGTTCAGGTTCAGGATCGCCTTGCCGCTCTCGAGGACGCGGTAGATGTCGCCTTCCTGTACTGAACGCTGCTGGGCGGCATCGGCGCTGGCCGGCGTCCCGACCAGCACCGCGGGGATGTCGATACTTCCTTTGTTGATCGCTCCTTCGGTCGGCAGCGCGCCTATCCTGTCGGCGGACACGAAGCTGGTGCGGCCGCCCAGCGCTTGTTTCTGCTGGACAGTCGGGCTGCTCGAACCGCCGCAGGCGGTCAGCGCAAGGCCGAACCAAACGGCAAGGCTATATTGCAGGGCTTTTGACAACCGGTGAGACAAGCGTTTCATGGCATTCTTCCTTATTGTTTTTTTGACATGATTCAGCGACCGCTGACGGTCGGGCTATCATGACCTTCTTATTATTCAGAAAAACGTAGCCTGAATCTGTCGTGCAATTGTCTAAAACTTGTACCGGTCGGGTAAGGACTGGGTTCCAGGCTTGCTACTTATCCTGTGGCTCCCCGACCTGGACTCGAACCAGGGACTTGCGGATTAACAGTCCATCGCCATGAACGCCTGCAATGCCAAACTCAAGCACTCAAGTTTTCATGGTGCGGTCGTGGGTGGCGGCGTAACGACCGGGGTTGGCGTAGGAGTTGGAGTTGGCGTAGGGGCTGGCGTAGCTGCCGGGGCCGCCGTAGCCGCAGCCCGCCGAATTTTTTTGCGTCCCTTATCCGTACCTGGACTCGGCACTTGGGTTGCTCGCGGCGGCGGGGTATGACCCGTTGCGTTGGTGGCGGCCGGGATTGAAGCGGGAGCGGCCGATATCGGGGGAACCGCCGCCGAAATATCGAAATACCGGAATGTTTGCCCTGTCGGAGCATAGCGAACCAGCGTAACGCCCCCGACTCCGCCCTGATTACCGCCTATCACCCACGGCCGCTTGAGTTGGCTGTCATATTCCGCAACGAACGCAACGTGGTAGGTCGCTCCCTTGTCCTTGCCAGTCTGTACCACGCAAATGTCCCCTGGCTGCGGATCCCCGGTCGTTCGCTCGTTGCCCAGGCTGCACCAGCACTTGGCTGTACGCAGGTCCAGCTTGCTCACCTTGACCGATCCTTGCTGGGTCGCCAGTAATTTGTCCAGCATTCCCGCCTGCTCCAGCACCCAGCCAGCAAACGCGCCGCACCAGGAAGTCTCATCGGTGGCATGGGTCTTGCCGCCGATGGCTGTCAAATACTCGACTACGCGCACATTGTCGTCGGCGCCGGGAATTTCACGCACGCCAAGTTCGCCGTAGGCAAAGTCCATCCACCGTTTGTCTTCCCGGTGATACTGGGATTTCAGCTTCGCCTGCTCCATTACCTGCTGCAGCACGCTTGCATCAAGCCGTGTCAGCGCCTCGGGATCATTGGTTGCCAGAGATGCCACCACTTTTTCGTGAGGTAAAGTCTTGGGATCCGACTTGTAACGGAACAATGTGAGGCGTGCGCGCAACGCATCGAAGCTGTCGCTATCGGCCAGCGGCGTCCAATCGTCCTTGGCGTCGGCCGGGAACATCTGGTTCAATGCATCGAGCAACGCTTTCAATTGATCGGTGCCGAAATCGGCCATGGCGCGTATCGGGCTGGCGGCCCGGACATCCGCCGCCTGCCCGGCTTCCCGGCCAACGATCAGGAAATACGTGGTGGCGCTTAAATAGCGCACAGGGGTCTGGCCCAATTTGCCCAGCCGATCAGCGATTTTGTCACGCGTGGGCTCATCGAGCACCATGGTCGGCGTCATATGCAAGGCGATCTGTAAGCGTGAAATTTCTTGCGGCGTCAGGGCCCGCTCAAAGACATTGACGGCATGGTCAAACGGCGCCGCGGCGCCATTGTCCGCGTCGCCAGCCGCCTCATCGGCCTTGCGGGACTTTTCGTCGTGACTGGCTGGCGGCGTATCCAGGCCGCGCACCCGCCCTGCCATGCGCAAGGTGGCAACTTTACTCAGCACGCCATACCAGAACGGCCCACCCAATGACACCATAACGGTGGTGATAAACAGGCCGAACAATCCGCCCAGCACCCTGGCCGGTTCGACCTGGGCCTGAATGGCCGGCAACTCGAGATTCACATTGCCGGCGAAATCCCGGCACCCGCCAAGGCTGGAGAACAGCGCCGCCAATGCGCCCGGCTGGCCGCCAGGCGCAGTTGCCTGCGACCCCGCCTGCCCGCCCGGCGCCGGCTTGCAGATGGTTTGCACGGAGGTCTTGATGCACTTTTCGTCAGAGGGCATCCCAACAGGGCAGTTCGACATGGCCACCACGGTTTCCGTGCAAACCGGCTCGCGTTCGGGCGACGCCAAGGGCTTGGGCACGACGGACAATCGGCAGAACTGGTCGCCACGACTGGGCCACCCCAAAGGAATGCTGTTCACCTGGGCTGCGGCCAGGCACTTGTCGAATGCGGCGCGGGAATTGCCTGCTTCGCTGGCGCAATCGCTGAACACCGGCCCCAGTGCGGCATAGGAACGCAGCAAGCTGCTCTGGAATGTGGTCATGCCGATCAGGGCTTGCATGCGCTCCCGGGCGCGCTCCAGCGCTGCGCTCGCCTCTTTCAGGTGTGCCTGCGCATCCTTGTTCTTGGTCGAATATTGCGCCGCGCGCAGCCAGGCCGCAATGGCCGTGGTACACAGCATGGTCTGGCGCACCACGGTGGCACGCTCGCTGCCGCTTGCCAAATTATCCGGTCTACCCGCGGCAATACCCAGGCTGGCCTGCTCCACCCGATTGAAAATATAGGGCAGCAAGACGGACCATGCATCAAAGTTGCTGTCATACAGTTGCCTCGACGGGTCCGGCGGCCGCGTTCCTGTTGCGCCATTTGCCGCCGCTTGCGACGTTCCGCCGCCGTGGCTGTTTTCCACATCCCGGCCGTAGGCGCATGTGCGCGCAATCTCGCCTTTGTCATCTCCAAAGGCAAAGAGCTGCGGCACCAGGTTAGAGGCGCTGCGAATTTCACCAAGCGCCCGGTCCAGTTCCGCACTGACGTCGAACGGGCGGACGCCGGCGCCGGCGCCGACCAGTTTTTGACGGACTGCGGGCGTTAAGCCGGCGGCGCGCGCCTCATCATCCGCTTTTTGGTCCGCAATCAACTCACCGATATTGGCCAGCGCCACGCGCAGCGCGTCATTTTCCATCAGCGAACGGGCGATATAGACTGTGTCAGCATTGGCTGCCAGCACCAGCGCGGCGGCGATCCACAGGATGGTTTTTGAACTGGTGCGTTTGTACCAGCCTTCCGCGCGGTCACAAATATCGCTGTACCAGCGGGCCAGACTGGCTTCCATGGCGTTCCAATTGGCGGCGCCAGCAGCGTGGAAGCGCAGCAATTGCACCAGTTCCCTGTTCTGCTTCCCAGCCGCCAATTCCGCAATAAAACGCGCCGGGGTACGATGCTCGTCACGCGGCGGCTTATCGCCATTCACGACGGCGAGGAACGCAGTGGCAAACAATTGCGGTGGAATGGCGGACGGCATCCTGGCCCCCTCGGACAGAGCAAGAATTGGCGGATACTTCAGGAAGCGCCTGATCAACTCATCGTTCCTTTGAAAAATCTCGTCAAGCATCGACTTCAGCGTCTTGGGCCGGTGCCCAAAACCAGCCGACCACATTTCGGTCAGCTGGGTGGCGGCCAGCGCCAGCACCAGGTAAATCACGACCAAGGCCAGGGCGACTTCGATGAGCTTCATTTCCATGATGCTGCCCCGCTCAATTAACGTTGTTGAAGAACAGGTGATTGCCCAACTGGTAACAGGGTTGCTTGTTGTTGGCCCAAAATGGCGGATTCCGAAGACTGACCGCGTAATAGTGGGTCGCACCAAAGGTCATATCCGGTAAGGCATTACGGATTTGCCGCTCCGCGACTTCCAATGCCAGCTGAAACAGCGCATCGGGATTGCGGCGCTGTGCCTCCATGCGCGCGAGGTTGGGATCATTTGCGTTCCAACAACTGAACTGCCACTTGTCACGGCACACCGCCACATAGCCAGCCTTCTGGCGCCAGTTGCGCCTGACCCTGTTACCGATGACGCAAGCCACCGCCTCCATGCCGGCCCTGCCCTCGCCCCGCGCTTCGCCCCATAGCGTCATGGCGAGCGTCATCAAATCGTCGCTGGCATTACCGCCGGCCGGCGGCTGAGGAGGGGCTGCGGGGTCGGCCGCGCGCGCCACGGAAGGCTTTGCCGGGATGATCTCCGGCGCCCCCGCCAGCACTGCGGCGCCGCCACCGGCAAGACAGGGTTCAATGTCGAACCATTTCATAATGCGCTCGATCGGGCACAGGATGGCGTTGGAACGCCATCGTTCATCGCCACATGGCGCACCGACATGGATACCGGCCAACAAGTCCCCGTTTGCGGTCCAGACCGGCGCACCGCTGTCACCGCCTTGCGCCGGTGCGGCGGTCTCATAGCCGATCGCGTTCTCCAGATAGTAATCTTGCGTATGCTCAGTCGATGCCAGGTCCACGTAGCCTGACCAGCGGGTCTTCAGCAGCCCGCCAACTGGTACGCGCCGGCGCATCACGACTTCCTTGTCAAAGGAAAAAGACGACAGGATGCCGGCCGGCAGCGGCTCCTTGCGCAGGGCCGCCAGCGTATTGCCTTCGACTACGGCGATTCCCGCATCGAGACCAACCCGGGGCACGTCGTCTCCGAGCACCGGTTGCCAATCCACCAGTGTCGCGTTGCGCACAATGCCATCCGACAGCGTGACTTCGATCTGGTCGCCATGGCGCGCATCGGGTGTCCCGGCCAGGACATGGCCACAGCTCAGCACATAGTGGCGGCCATGGTTGAAGCGGTCGCGCACCAATGCCGACACCATGCCTTCCGACTCCGCCTCCCGGTCAGCATTGGTAGCAAACCCAAGCTGCGCGGTCGGACGGCAATGTGGATGCACACACAGTTCGACGCCTGTACCATCGAGCGAGATACGGCGGGGAATGTCGCCACGGCGTACGCCAGAACCCAGCCACACCTCCACGGCCGGCGCGCCGTGTTCGGGCGCCAAACTGATGGCGACCGCGTCCAGCGCACCATGTCCAAACCATGCCAGCCCCGGCACGCCAGGACTGGCCTCGCCGCGCAGACAAGCGCAGAGGGCCTGATACAGCCGCATGTCGCACGCCGGGCGGCTCACTTGCCATCCTCCAGCCGGGTGAAACCGCCGGCGCCCTCGTTTGTTTCACGCCCTGCGCCAGTATCCGCAGCCACCACTACAGCGCCACAGCGCTCGCGCAGCATGCGGTCCGACGCAACTTTGCGCTCACTGAATTTGTTCAGGAACGCCTCCGCCGTGCGCAGCGCATTGTTCATTTTCCGTTCCGCCTCATCCACCAGCGGTTTAAGTTCCTGGCTGGCTTGGTTATTGGCCTCCAGCTGTGGCGGCAAGATGCTGTCCGGTACGGCCTTGCGGCCGCTTTGGCCGATCGCTGTCTTGATGTCCGAGGCGGACTTGCCGATGGCCGCAAGAATCTTGTCGGCCGCCAGCAGCGGCGCCCGGCCGGCTTCCAAATCAGCCCCCATCCCCTCCAGGATCATATGGGTTTGCACATCGACTTCATGCGGTGCGCCGCTCTGGATACGGTCATCCAGATTTTGCGCTTGCAATGCCACCTTCCATGCTTTATCAGCCTGGACTTTGCTGTAGGCCGCATAAGCTTCAATCTGGGAACGGTTGCCAGACGTCCCGCTTACTCTTTTGTGGCGGTAGCGTTCGTCACAGTCCGCGGATTTGCCAGTTGCGCAGGTCACCGTCCCACGGCTACCGGCAACGGGCTTGATCGCTGCAACGAACGCAGCGCTCTTTGCCTGGTAGTCGAGGATGGCGGCCTTCAATTCGCCGGTATGGTAACTGACACTCACCACGTCAATGCGCCCGAAGCCATACTCCTGAGCAGTGAACAGGTACGGCGTGTACGCCATCCGCAGGCAACTAAGCTCTTTGACACCACGCTGCAAGCGCGGCACCAAATCCTTCGGACGTCTATCGAGCGTATTAAACCAGTTGGCAAACAGGACGGCCGTGCCGGCGACCGCTTTGGGAGAGGGATGGGCGGCCAGCAACGGCACCGCAACAAACCACAAGGCCGCGTCATACGCATCACGCTCAGAACCGATCTGCGCAATGAGGCCATGCAAGCGCACCCGGTGCGCGTCGGTCCGCTCCAGCGCTTTCCACATCGGCGAGATGACATATTGGGCGGCCACAGGCAACTCCTGTGGCCGCTCGGAGAACATGGCGGCCTGGGGAATTTTTTTGCCCGGGTCTTCATACGGATTCAAGTGGGAACAGGCGGCCGTCAGCATGACGGGAACCAGGCATGCCACGCGCCACTGGAAACACCTGCGATTGGCCAGGATGAATGTTTTTTCCACGGCGAGCCTCCCTTGGTCGCGCCAACCAGCCCATTGCCGCCAGTTACGACGCAATTTTGATTTTTCTCAATGAACGAGAAAAGAATACGCGAAAAGAAAATTGCAATGTTTCCTTGCTTCCAAAATAGTGATTGAAACAATTGGGGAGAATGGTAGTGGTGAAATCTGCTTCGGATGGACGCTCATAGGTGGGCCCATCATTCTCTGTTGCGAAATGCTAGTCCTTACTGGCAATAAACATGGCAAATTTGCCACGCCCCCCCACGCTGAGCTCGCTGCTGGCATGCTCTTTCTGACCGGAAACTGAAGGGTATCGCTATTGGCTCGGCAAATTCGGAATTGGACAGCAAGCTATTCTGGCACCGGCAGACGCAACCGGCATGGGCCACGTACGCCCATGCCGGGAACGCACCAATGACAAAAGCCCCGGGGCTTGCGCACGGGGCTTTTGAGTATGCTGTGGCTCCCCGACCTGGACTCGAACCAGGGACCTGCGGATTAACAGTCCGCCAGCCTTTTCGCCGCAAACCCGCATGGTTACTGGCTTTCTGCGAAAACCGTGGGGAATAATTCTGCGAATTCTATCAGATCCTTGCCCCGGAGCCACGACTTCCTTCACGGTTTATTCCCCAGCTCTCAGCTCCACTTCACACTACAAGTTGAAAGCCTGGACATTGTCTCCACCAAACCAAATCTTAAGCCTATCCAGGGACGCGTCGGACAATTGCTGCGTGAAAAGTAGCGCCAAACGCTTCTTCGGCCGGGAGCAGGCCACGTAGAAAAGGTTTCTGTTCCGTTGAAATTTCGCCTGGTCAGGCGGTGCGTCAAAGGATTCAAGGAGCTCGTTGAAGTTGTAATGGTTCCAACCGCGCCCGGCCACTACCAGCACGTTTTCGAACTCAGCCCCCTTTACTCCGTGTTTCGTGGAGAATGGCGAGCTGTCATCGACAAATTTTGCCAGCGCGACGACCTCCTTATACGGCACAGCCCGAAGCGCACGGGTTCGTGCCACCGCCTTCGGCTCCTCTCCTTCGGGGGCGGCGGTCCATTCTTGGAGGTCCTTTTCCCTGCGCTCCACCGAATCGGGCAAGCGTGGCCGCCTAGTTTTCATTAACAGATCAAGCACGTCCCCAACAGTACCGTTCGCTCTCGCATTGAGGAGCGCGGACATGTCTGTCGCCCAACCAACCTTGTCGGCATGCGAACGGATTTTCGGGGTCCGCCCATCGAGCGCAGCGAACATTTCACCGTACCTTTTCTTCGCGTACGCTTCGCAGACGGGCTCGACCGTGTCGAGCAGGAACTTGATGTGGGAGTCCTCTTTCTTGATGAAGGATTCCGTCCGATTGAAGACCTTTGCAAGCTGACTATAACCCTGCTCTGTGGCCAGAACGCCGTGGGTTAGCATAAGGATCTTGGTCTTTTCGGCGGAAAATTCCCACCCATCACCTTCGAGCTTCGTCCGGATCGCCTCCAGGTGATTGTGAGCGGCATCCGGTGGCAAGTCACCAGTCCAGTGGCCGCCACCTTTGCCGTCGCGGCGCGCCCCCTTCCAACCGTTTGTATGGAACGCAGCGGCCATTCCACTGCTTCCCGGCGCGCTGCAAGCCTGCGGCAATTCGGGACGCATGCGGTTCAATACCTCGACGACCGGTTCGACCGAGCGGAAGTTGGACTTCTGCGGAATGGCGACGAGATCGGTAGCCACTATGCCTCCCGTTCCTTCCTCATAGATCTTTTGCCAGTGGTCGCCGAAGAATCCAATCAGCGGACCGCCAGGCTGGCCAACGAAATGGCCAAGCAATGCGTTGACGAACTCCTTGTCCGTATCCTGGTACTCATCGATGAAGATCACCGGGTGGCGGGCGACAAGAAGCCTCCTGAACTTCGGCTGAGACAAAATCCTTACCGTAAGGCCGAGCACGTCATCGTGGTGGACGGAGACTACGGGCGATTCCGGGTCCGCAGATGGAAACCCGAAGTCGTACTCGATGGGCCGCCCCGCGATTCCCCCGCCCTCTTCCAGCCGCTCCTTCCATTTGGGCAAGCTGGGTAGTTCGTTCTTGAGGAAGGGTTGAAAATCCTTGATCAGGGACCAGCAAAACGCGTGGATCGTCGAAGTAACCACTGAAGGGTGGCCATCGATCCGCGACTTGATCTCGTCGCTCGCCACGTTCGTGAACGTGATGCATGCAACCTTCGCGCTGCGCTTTGCCAGGTCCCTCCCCTGCTTCTCAATCACGTGGCGGAGCGCCTTGACGAGCGAGTAGGTCTTACCGGAACCAGCCCCAGCTTCGAGCAGAAAACTCTTGCCCTGGTCGATGCATTCGAAAATAGCCTTGAGCGATGCCTCGGCGGCTACGATGGCGGGATTCTGCGCGGTCGTGCTACTCTGCATCGGCGGCCTCCTTAGGGATTGCAACCTCGATTACCACTGCGGCTGCCTTCGCTTTCGAGGCGGCCTTAGGCTTGGCACTGGCCGCCTTCGGTTTGGTACCAGCCAACGGCTCCGTGTCAGCCTGCGCGCCGACGGACGCGAGCCAGCGCAGTCCTTCCCCGATGTACGCAGGCACGGCCCACTCGGCGTCTTGGATCGCATATTTTAGCGCGAACGCGGATTTCTTCTGCGAGGCCGCGTAATCCCAAGCGAACTTCTCAGGGTCCTTTGCATCGACGGAAAACTTGGCAGCGTTCGCGAGCACGAACGCGTCCTCGAAACTTCGTCCGCAGGGCCCCTTATCCTTCTCCGGCACCTGGTAGGCTATCCGGCGGTTTCCCTTGACCTTC
>Ga0307408_100002221_pt1 | contig 13869 bp, 6 predicted proteins | sample 322Cmetagenome_FD_202116 | JGI IMG/M metagenome (GOLD analysis project Ga0307408, IMG submission 202116) | Maize rhizosphere microbial communities from greenhouse at UC Davis, California, United States - 322HYB-C-3 | ecosystem: Host-associated > Plants > Roots > Rhizosphere > Soil | place: USA...
AGGGCTCTCATATAATTACCTATAGTTTTACTTCTGCGGAAGGCTGTAGCATTGAAAAAACTGCCACTATCAACGTATCGCTTAATCCGGAATTAGATGCAGGTGAAGATGTTACTATTTTAAAAGTTGGTGAGATTGAGTTAAATGCTAAATCTGCTACCCCTAAAATCACATATAAATGGATTCCTTCAGAGGGTTTAAGCAGTGATACAATTCCAAACCCTATTGCATCGCCTGTTAAGAATACAACTTATGCATTAACGGTAACTTCTCAGGCGGGATGTACAACAATAGACGAAGTCGAGGTAAAGGTTAAAGAGGATCCCGATATTCCGAATGCGTTTTCTCCTAATAGTGATGGTACAAATGATAAATGGGAGATCGACTATCTGCAAACCTGGGTGAACGCCAGTATACAAATATTCAACAGGTATGGACAGATGGTGTTCTCGTCGGGTAAGTATACAACTCCCTGGGATGGCACATATAAGGGTAAGGAAGTACCGGTGGGTGTTTATTATTATGTCATCACGCCCAACAATGGAAGGAAAAAGCACAAGGGCTCAATAACGCTACTAAGATGAAGAACCTAGCCGCCATACTAATATTCTGGCTATCAGCGCTGCTGGCCATAGCCCAGCAAAAGCCACATTATACACAGTATTTCCAAAATATGGCAATACTGAATCCAGCTATTACTGGCGTTAACCATTCTATAACCGTAAAGGCTGGATTGCGCAACCAATGGCTCGGATTTGAAAGTGCGCCTAAGACAAGTTATTTTACCGTCAACACGCCAATAAATATCGGAAATTCCCAATCTGGTTTTGTTGATTATGGCGTTACAGAACCTCCCACCCGCGATGATAGGGACGACTATGAAGCATCCTACTCTCACCATGGAGTTGGGGCACTGGTTCTAAGCGACAAAACCGGCCCGCTTAACCGAACTACTTTCAATTTGACCTATGCTTATCACATTAATATTAATGATGTAATGAACCTGGCTACCGGCGTAGGTTTTGGTATTAATCAAGTATCGTTAAATACAGAAGAATTACGGTTTAAAACGGAAGGAGACCTGGTGGTTGGTTCAGGGGGCAACCTTAAGAAAATAACCCCGGACTTAAATGCCGGAATCTATCTCTATGGGGCTTCCTTTTATATCAGTGCTTCTATTCAGCAAGCACTTAATCAATCTTTATCATTTGGAGAAGGGTATACCAGCGGAAAAGAAAAACCGCACTATTTTGCTGGGGGAGGCTACCGCATATGGCTAAATAACGATTTCTCTTTAACGCCTTCACTTATGTTAAAATACATTAAGCCCTTGCCCTTTTCATATGATGCGAATGCAAAACTTGCTTACCGAAATAATTTTTGGATGGGCTTAAGCGTAAGGCACAAAGATTCGAGTGCCGCTATGATGGGTTTTACCATAGCTAAAACAGCAACACTAGGTTATGCTTTTGAATATACAAATTCAAAGTTCCAAAGCACCAATTCGGGTTCTCACGAAATTGTCTTGGGCTTGAATTTTTAGGTTAGGTATTAGCTATGAGGTGTGAGCTATCAGCTGTGAGCTATTAGCTGTGAGCTGTGAGCTATTAGCTATTAGCTGTGAGCTATCAGTTATGAGCTATAAGCTATCAGCCCTCCGACATCCGACTTCCGACATCCGACATCCGACATCCGACTTCTGACATCCGACTTCCAGCTACAACTCCTTCCTCAGCCTTGCAACCGGTATATTCATTGCTTCGCGGTATTTTGCTACTGTACGGCGGGCAATATTATAGCCTTTTTCTTTAAGAATCTCAGCGAGTTTTTCGTCAGCCAGAGGATGGCGTTTATCTTCATTGCCAATACATTCCTCCAAAATTTTCTTAACCTCTTTATTAGAAACTTCTTCGCCACTTTCAGTTTGAATAGCTTCAGAGAAAAATGACTTCAAGAGAAAAGTTCCAAATTCGGTTTGAACATATTTAGAGTTGGCAACCCGTGATACGGTGGATATATCCATCGCAATTTTATCTGCAATATCTTTAAGGATCATTGGCCTTAAATTACGCTCATCTCCGGTTAGGAAATATTCGTATTGATAATGCATTATCGCATTCATCGTTTTTAGCAGAGTTTGCTGGCGCTGTTTAATTGCATCAATAAACCACTTGGCAGAGTCTAGCTTCTGTTTCACAAAGTGAACAGCTTCTTTTAGCTTCTTATCTTTTTGAGAAGCTTTATCATAATGCTCAAACATTTCCTGGTAGGAACGGCTAACCCGTAATTCAGGGGCATTCTGAGCATTCAACGTTAAAACAAGTGTGCCGTCGTTGTTTGAGATATGGAAATCCGGAATAATCTGAAGTTGCTTAGTTCCCACTTCACTGGCATCGCCGGGTTTGGGGTTAAGCTTCAAAATTTCAGCAACAATCTCTTTTAACTCTTCCGAACTGATGTTAAGAAGGCGTTCGAGCTTATCGTAGTGCTTGCGCGTGAACTCATCCAGATAGTTCTCAACAATTCTTATCGCTTTTATAAGAACAGGATTGCCAAGGTCTTTTTTCCTGAGTTGGATCAAAAGGCATTCCTGCAAATCGCGGGCGCCTACGCCAGCTGGTTCAAAGCTTTGAATAATTTTAAGCATTTCAACCACTTCGTCTTCTTCTGCAAATACATTTTGCGAAAAAGCCAGGTCATCAATTAAGGAAGTTATGGAGCGGCGCAAATAGCCATCATCATCAAGGCTTCCAATAATCTGTTGCCCAATTAAAAAGTCTTTATCAGGTAGTGGCAACAGGTCAAGTTGCTGTTGCAGATTCTCGTAAAATGAACTTTGAATAGCAATAGGGATTTCTTTACGGTCATCCTCATCATCGCTATTTTGGTCGTACCTGGAGCCGTATTCATTTAAATTGTCTTCCTGCAGGTAGTCATCAATATTAAATTCTTCGAAATCTTCGCTATTACTTTCTTCTCCTTCGAAATTATCTTCAGGATCTTTATCGGGATATTGCTCAACCGGCTCGTTTAAATTAGCAAGGCTCAAATCCTCAAGAGCCGGGTTCTCTTCAAGCTCTTCTTTGATTCGGGTATCAAGTGCAACAGTTGGTACTTGCAGCAACTTAATAAATTGAATTTGCTGCGGAGATAGCTTCTGTAGTAACTTCTGTTGTAAATTTTGTCTTAACATACGTCGTTGTGCCCCAAAAATACATATTACAATTAAAAAGGGGGAAACAGCATTCCTTTTATTGCTGTTAATTGATTTACTTGTAACGCTTTTTCTACGAAAAAGATTTTAGGTTAGTTTAATATTTTCTTCAATACTTTTAAAGCTAAGTATTTAGATTTTTGGAAGCCGCAGGAAGCAGTTGCCAGCAAAAAAAATACCCCTATTAAAAACATATGCGAACGATAAAAAAAGTACACGATGCAGAATATGCACCGATAGCCGGCCTGATTACTTATTCGCCGCTACCCAGCCATACCTTAACCCAGATAGACCCATTTTTGTTTCTGAACCATCATGGGTACCAGGTTTATCCGCCCAATAATACTGGGTTACCCTTTGGCCCACATCCGCACCGAGGGATGGAAACCGTGACATTTATATTGGAAGGCGATATTATGCATAAAGACAGTAGCGGAAACCAAAGTGTTATTACTGCGGGAGGCGTTCAATGGATGACGGCAGGGAAAGGGCTCATCCATGCAGAGGTGTCATCAGATCATTTCAAGGAGGTGGGAGGAGGTTTAGAAATTTTGCAATTGTGGCTAAATCTTCCAGCGAAACTAAAAATGGCTGAACCATTTTATAAGGGTTTGCAAAGCGATGAAATACCGCGTGTTACATTAGGCAATGGCAAAGTAATTCTGAACCTGATCTCTGGAAACTGGGAAGGAGTGGAAGGTGCATTTAGCTCTCAAACCAATGTTTCACTATCAACGATATACTTTGAACCAGGATCGGCTATTGATTTGGAGGTCCCAGATGCCCATAATCTATTTTTTTACGTAATAAAAGGGCAGTTGGAGGTAAACGGAAATAATGCAAAAGCCAGGCAGCTGGTTGAGTTTAACGAAGGCGGTACAGGGCTTTCAATAAAATCAACAGAAGCTAGTGTGTTATTGCTGGGGCATGCCGAGCCTCTCAACGAGCCGGTTATAGCCCAGGGCCCTTTTGTGATGAATACTTATGAAGAAATTGAGGAAGCCTACGAGGATTATCGAAATGGAAAGTTTGGCATATGGCAATTCTAATCGGAAATTAATCTTTTAGCGAATTTGGTAAATGCTAAACTGTACTTTGTAACTTGGCCAAATGTTTACGGGTATTATCGAAACCATAGGGAAAATTACCGCTTTGCAGCGGGATAAGGGAAACTTGCATATTACTGTGTCATCTTCAATTTCTGAAGAGTTAAAGATTGACCAGTCTGTTGCACATAACGGCGTATGCTTAACCGTGGTTGCGCTGGATAAGGATACACATACAGTTACTGCTATTGATGAAACCCTAAATAAAACCAACCTTGGTAAATTAAAAGAAGGGGATATTTTGAACCTGGAGCGCTGTATGCAGATGAACGGGCGCCTGGACGGGCATATCGTACAAGGCCATGTTGACCAGACAGCACAATGCATTGATTTGGTAAATCGTGAAGGAAGCTGGGAATTTACGTTTCAATATGACACACAACCGGGGAACGTTACCGTAGAAAAGGGCTCAGTGTGCGTAAATGGAATAAGCCTGACCGTTGTTAATTCCAAGGATGATAAATTCTCTGTAGCCATTATACCTTATACGTTCGAACATACAAACCTGCAAACGGTTAAGCCAGGAGATACTGTAAATCTGGAATTTGATATTATTGGGAAGTATGTGGCCCGCTTGTTAGGAAAGTAAAAGATAGAAGATAATTGTATCAAAACGAAAGGGCTCCCATTTTGGTAGCCCTTCGTTTTTGATAAGGTTTGGTAATCTAAACTTTTTCTTTCTGTAGCAATGCCGGAAATGTGCCGGCTATAATTTTAAGGTCAAGCCAGAATGAGTAATTCGTAGCATAATAGTTATCCAGTTTTTTACGCTCCCGCTCAGACATCTCTTCTTTTCCACGTTTGCTAATTTGCCATAATCCGGTTAAGCCGGCGGGGCCTAAAAAGCGGGTAGTCCATTCGTTGGAAGTAAGCATTTCTGCTTCGTATAATGGCAAGGGCCTGTTACCTACCAAAGACATATCCCCTTTAAGTACATTAAATAATTGGGGTAATTCATCGATACTGGTATTGCGGATAAAGTTGCCCACTTTAGTGATCCGCGGATCATTTTTGATTTTCACAAAAGCAGATTTGCCTGTTTCTGTATCGGTATACTGATTCTGTTGGGTTAAAATATCAATTTCTTTATCAGCTCCGGTACGCATAGAGCGGAACTTGTAGAAATCAAATATTCTGTAGCCTGTTCCAACGCGCTTACTCTTGTAAATAACCTTTCCTTTAGATTCAAGGCGAATTAAGGCAGCAACTACTAGAAACAAGGGTGATAAGGCAAGAAGTGCAGCTCCCGAAACCACAATATCAAAAAGCCTTTTATAAACAGGCATGTTATACCTTACATCAACTTTTTGAGAGAGTTCGGCTAGTTTAGGTTTTATCAATTTAAACTTTACCAGGAAAGTCAACCTTTCACAAAGGTCTTCAATCGGAAAAGGAAACGTATAAAAATCATGGACCTTTAACGCCATCGCCTTAGATTTCCAGGTTTTATTGGAAAACGCAGAAACTACAACGATAATAACCCCTTGAAGAAGCGGGTTCTGTTTTATTTTAGAGATTAAAGCAAGCCAGTTTTCTTTTTTATCAGCTTCGATTAAAAGAATATCGGGCAAGGTTAATAGCGACTGGTTGTTGAGGTATTGCTCAAGGCTTTGTAAATCTAAATCCTGAGCTTCAACTTCAAATTGAGCCTTTAATTCCGGGACAAATTCATCCCGAAGTTCTGCGCCTGCGTAGGCGATTTTTGCATGGACTCCTGTTTGACTGGAGAGGTTAATTTGAGAGCTCAAGATCATGCTTACGGGCTAATAGATTACTAATTACCGTTTTTAAAGTGGTAGGGTTGAATGGCTTCTGCATAAAACTCTCCGCTTTAATATTCATTTTTTTTACCCTGTCTTCCAGGTCGTCTGCACCCGAAAGCAGGATTACAGGTGTATCTCTATAATATCCGCTAACTTTTAATGTCCTGATAAAAGAACTGCCATCGAAGTAAGGCATTTGAAGATCGGAAATAATTAGCTCAGGGTCGTTTCCCTGTTCAAGCCAGCTGATAGCTTCAACTCCGCTGTTTTTGATAACTAAATTATAATCCTTTGATAATACGAAGTTTAAGAGCTTTAATATACTTAATTCGTCGTCAACAATTAGTATTTGTTTCTTCATACGCAATTAAAAAACGCCTTTTAGATTAGTAAAGATACTCACTGCTTTTACGACAAATCCCTCTCGAAGTTTCAAAATTAATGCTTTAGAATTAAATCTATTTTTATTTACAAAAAGGGCAAGACAAGTGCCAATGTTGTAATAGTAGGGGTGTAAGTTATGCAAAATATAAATAAAACCCGGTAATTCTTGCCAATCTTTAATTGTAGATCCCTGGCTAAAGTAGAAAAGTTAAAATTTTAGTTTAATGCCGGGGTGCGATTTGCGCTTGCTGTAGAAAAAACTGCGCATAAATTTCACTATTTAAAAGCGAACTTTATAGGTATTCCTGCGTATACGACACTTCCTTGTTTTAAGGTGGTGAACGCTCTCAGAAGGTCAGTTAAAACAAATGAAGCACTTAGAGAATCTTATACGCGCTTATTTTGCATGTACATATGTAAGTATATCCCGTTGTTGTAAAGTTTCCTATTTCCCCGGTTCTTTAATCCCAGAATATCTTTTGAAACGTAAATCTGTCGGGCTTTATTGTAGCCTGGTGCTATTTTTTTGTTTTAGCTTATTTAGTGCTAAGGTAATGGCCCAGGCTAAGCCTATTGTAATTTCACCTTTTGGAATAAGATATCAGGTAGAACAACGAGGGGGGATCGTATTTGTTTCTAATAATAACCTTAGCAGCGAGGATTTTGACAATACCGGAACCGCGCCGCCAAAGACATCTTCTGGCAGTAATAATAACAATAACCACAAAGGTGAATATATCGATGTTGATGGTGATGCCTCTACAAAGAATTCGAGTACTGCAAATCTAAGCTTGCCCAATTGTTCTGAAATAAGCTTTGCCGGTTTGTATTGGGGAGGCGGGGCAGATACTACTAAAGCAACTAATACTCGGCCCAACAGGCAAAAGGTGAAATTTAAGTTGCCGGGCTCTACTTCCTATATCAACCTTTCTGCAGATGTTGATTTCGGAACATTTGAAGGCAGGCATTACCAATGTTTCAAAGATGTGACTTCTCTAGTTAAGGGCATAACCACACATAATGGAACTTATGCGGTAGCTGATATTTTGGTGGATGACGGTATTAGTGGCTCTAACGCAGTTGAAGCTGGCTGGACCATGGTTGTTGTTTATAAGCAGGAGTTGCTGGCTTTTCGTAACCTTACGGTTTTTGACGGGTTTGCTGGTATTCCCAGCGGAGCCGAGTCTTTAGATATTACACTTACTGGATTTAAAACTCCTCCTTCCGGCCCGGTAACATTCGATTTGGGCTTTGTTGGTTATGAAGGTGACCGGGATTATTCTGGCGACTACATCACGTTTAATGATAAATCCATTTCTGATGCTGCGCATAAAACCGACAACACGTTTAACAGTTCAATAACCAGTAAAGGTGTGGTTGTAACATCGCGTAACCCTAGCCATAATAACACCATGGGCTACGATGCCAGCATAATCAGCCCGGATAACAGCACCTTTACTTACCTTAAGAATAGTGACAATTCTGCCAAAGTATCTCTGGCAACTAACAGCGATAGATATGCAATAGGTGTGATTACCACAGCTATAGATGTTTATAATCCGTATTATACCTTTACCCATACCTTTACCAATACAACAAACCCTGGGCAGCCTGCAAAACCGGGCGAAACGGTGTTGCTTTCGTATGAATTAAAGAATATTGGTAACGATAATAGCACCAAAACGATCGTAACTGATGTGCTTCCCGAGTTAATGGAGTATGTGCCGGGTTCCCTGAAAGTTCAATATGGTTCGGGTGCTTGGGTTGCTAAAACCGACGGGGCGGGCGACGACCAGGCTGAATATGATGCTGCCCAGCACAAAGTAACATTCCGTTTAGGTACAGGTGCAGATGCTACTAACGGAGGTAAATTGGCAAATGGGAGCATCACAAAAGTGAATATTCTAATTAAGCTAAGTGATGACTGTGATTTATTAAGATGTACCGCCGGGATAATTAAGAATGATGCAGAAGTTTCTTTTTATGGAGATGTAAATAGTTCAAGTTCCTGGATTACGCATTCCGCTCCAGCAGCAGGTTCCGGGGCATGTGCAGTTGGCGGCCCTTCTGAAATTCCGGTGGATATACCAATGTCATGCAGTGCACCGCCAGCTAATGTAAGTTATACCGTTAATTGTGCGGTTAATGTATCAGCCTTAAATCTTCCTTCGGGATATCAATTGTATGCAGAAGGCGATGTTACTTATAGCAATCCCTTAAGTTCAATTTCAGCTACTGGAAAATATATTGGACGAAGGGTGGTTGAAGGAAATTGCGAGTACAAGTTTGAGGTAAATATTACCTTGCAGCCCATCACGCTATCCGAATCTCATACAAATGTTAGCTGCTATGGAGGAAACAATGGTAAGATAAAAGTATCAGCAGCCGGGGGGCAATCTCCCTATACTTATGTATTAGGAACTACAATCAATACTACGGGTGAGTTTTCGAACCTGGTTAGCGGGAATTACACTGTGCAAGTGACCGATGCAAAAGGGTGTACGGCATCTGGCACTGTAGCTGTTACACAATCGGCAGCTGCCTTAAGTGCTTCAATTGCAAGCAAAACAGACGTAAGCTGTGGTAACGCAAACGGAGCTGTCAACCTAAATGTAAGTGGCGGAACAGCACCTTATTCATTTACATGGAGTAATGGTGCAACTTCTCAAAATATTAATGGACTCGCTTCGGGGAACTATTCAGTTACTGTAAAAGACGCCATGGGCTGTACTGCAACAGCAAATGCTAGTATCTCTGAGCCAGGAGCTTTGACAGTAGCTGTTGCAGGTAAAACCGATGTAGTTTGCCACGGTGCCGCCACAGGCAATATTAACCTGACAGTAACTGGAGGGTTAGCACCTTATTCATATGCCTGGAGCAATGGGGCAATAACCGAAGATTTGAACGGTTTAACCGCTGGAACTTATAACGTATCAGTAACAGATGCCAATGGTTGCGTTGTTACAGCGGGGGTTACCATTGCTGAGCCTGTAGCTCTATCGGCAGTTGCAGGGCCGATTGTAGATGTAAATTGTTTTGGAACAGCCACAGGTGAAATTAATTTATCTGTTAGCGGAGGTAAGTCGCCATACAGCTATCTATGGAGTACTGGAAGCACTAACAAAGATATTTCCGGGCTAACAGCAGGACATTACAGTGTTGTAATTAAAGATGCTAATGGTTGTGAAATAATTACATCCGCAGATATTAATCAGCCTGCAAGCGCACTTATTAGTTCAGTGAGCTCAAAAACCGATATAAAATGTTATGGAGCATCCACCGGAAGCATCTCATTAACAGTATCTGGAGGTACGGCACCTTATGCTTATAAATGGAGCAACGGATCTACTACTAAGGATATTTCTGGTTTATCTGTGGGTAACTACAATGTAATTATAACCGATGCAAAGGGTTGTACTTCAATTCAAAATGTAACGCTCAGCCAGCCAGCAGCGTTTGCAATCTTAAATACTAAGTCTAATGTAGATTGTATAGGCGGAAGCAATGGCTCAATAGTTTTGAATGTGAGCGGTGGAACAGCACCGTATACCTACTTGTGGAATACCGGTGCTACATCTAAAGATATTGCTGATTTACCTGCCGGGAATTATTCAGTAGCCGTAACAGATGCGAATAATTGCGTGGCTAATGCAAATTTCATTATTACAGAGCCCGCCAAGCTGGCAGCAGTGGTAGGCAGCAAAACAGACGTAAACTGCTTTGGCGAAGCTACAGGAGCTATTGATATAGATGTTTCCGGAGGTGTTCCACCTTACAACTATCTGTGGAGTAATGGTAGCACTAACGAAGATATTTTTAATATTTTGGCAGGAACATATCAGGTTACTGTAACAGATTCAAAAGGTTGCGCAACCAGTAAGCTGAGTGTGATTATTAACCAATCAGCTGAGCCTTTAACGTTAAAACTTAATAAAAAAAGGGATGTAACATGTAAAGGTGGAAATGATGGCGCGATAGATATTCAAGTTAGTGGAGGAGGAGCTCCTTATACTTATATCTGGGAAGATAGTACCTCAACAGAGGATTTATCGGGAATTACAGCTGGAAAATACGTATTGACTGTAACTGACATAAAAGGATGCAGTGCGGTGATTGAAGTTGAAATTACGGAGCCAGCAGCAGAACTCAAGGCGGTCATTGCCAGCCAAACCAATGTAGATTGTTATGGCAGCTCAACTGGGGCTATTAATGTTGAAGTAACTGGCGGAACAGCACCTTACATCTATGCGTGGACAAATTCAACCTCTACTGCCGAAGACTTAAGCGGCCTTACAGCCGGCACTTATGAATTAACAGTAACCGACAAAAACGGCTGTACGGCAAAAGTGAGCGCTACGATTACTCAGCCAACAGCTGCATTATCAGCAGTTATCGCCAGCCAAACCAACATAGCTTGCTTGGGCAATTCAACCGGAGCAATCAATATTGATGTAACCGGCGGAACAGCGCCTTATACCTACCACTGGACAAACTCAAGCTCTACAGCCGAAGACCTAAGCGGGCTTAAAGCTGCCACTTATGAATTAACTGTAACTGACAAAAATGGTTGTACGGCAAAAGTAAGCGCTACGATTACCCAACCAGCTGCTGCATTATCAGCGGTTATCGTGAGCCAAACCAATGTCAATTGCTTTGGCAGTTCAACTGGGGCTATTAATGTTGAAGTAACTGGCGGAACAGCGCCTTACATCTATGCCTGGACAAATTCAACCTCTACTTCCGAAGACTTAAGCGGACTTAAAGCTGGTACTTACGAATTGACTGTAACTGACAAGAATGGCTGTACTGCCACAGTAAGTGCAGTTATCACTCAGCCAGCTGCTGTATTATCAGCAGCGATCGCCAGCCAAACGAACGTACATTGTTATGGCGCCTCAACAGGAGGTATCAATGTAGACGTAACCGGCGGAATAGCGCCATACAGCTATAGCTGGACGAATTCAACTTCTACCACCGAAAACTTAACGGGCCTTAAAGCAGGTACTTATGATTTAACCGTCACCGATAAAACTGGTTGTACGGCAAAGGTAAGCGCTACCATTACTGAGCCAGCAGCTGTATTGTCAGCAAGTATAGCCAGCCAAACTGATGTAAACTGCTTTGGTAATTCAACAGGGGCGATCAACGTGAATGTAACTGGCGGAACAGCGCCTTATACGTATAGCTGGAACAATGGAAAATACACATCAGAGGATTTGTCCGGCCTTAAAGGAGGTATTTATGGCTTAAAGGTAACTGATAAGAATGGCTGTACTGCTGAGGTGAACGCTACTATTGCTGAGCCGGCAGCTGTATTGTCAGCTACCATTGCCAGCCAAACTAACGTAGACTGCTTTAGTAATTCAACAGGGGCAATCAATGTGGATGTGGCCGGCGGCACAGCGCCTTATACTTACGCCTGGAAAAACTTAACAGCTACGAGCGAAGACTTAAGCGGACTTAAAGCTGGTACTTACGAATTAACTGTAACTGATAAGAATGGCTGTACTGCCATAGCAAGTGCAGTTATCACTCAGCCAGCTGCGGCATTATTGGCAAGCATTTTCAGCCAAACCAATGTAAACTGCTTCGGCAGTTCAACAGGTGCAATCAATATAAGTGTAACCGGCGGCACTGTTCCCTACACCTACAGCTGGAACAGTGGAAAATACATTTCAGAGGATTTGGCAAACCTTAAAGCCGGTACTTATGATTTAATCGTAACTGATAAAAATGGCTGTACTGCAAAAGTAAGCGCTACGATTACTGAGCCATCAGCTGTATTGTCAGCAACCATAGCCAGCCAAACTGATGTAAATTGCTTTGGAAATTCAACAGGGGCGATCAATGTGGATGTAACTGGCGGAACAGCGCCTTACACCTATAGCTGGAACAATGGAAAATACACTTCAGAGGATTTGTCCGGCCTTAAAGCAGGTATTTATGGCTTAAAGGTAACTGATAAAAATGGCTGTACTGCCGAGGTGAACGCTACTATTGCTGAGCCGGCAGCTATGTTGTCAGCTACCATTGCCAGCAAAACTGAAGTTAATTGCTTTGGAGGTTCAACTGGTAGCATTGATGTGGCTGCAACCGGCGGCACAGCTCCTTACACTTATACCTGGAAAAACTTAACAGCTACGAGCGAAGACCTAAGCGGCATTAAAGCTGGTACTTATGAATTAACTGTAACTGACAAGAATGGCTGTACTGCCACAGCAAGTGCAGTTATCACTCAGCCAGCTGCTGTATTATTGGCAAGCATTTCAAGCCAAACCAATGTAAATTGCTTCGGCAGTTCAACAGGTGCAATCAATATTGACGTAACGGGCGGAACAGCGCCTTACACCTATGCCTGGACAAATTCAACCTCTACTTCCGAAGACCTAAGCGGGCTTAAAGCTGGTAGCTATGAATTAACAGTAACAGATAAAAACGGGTGTACGGCAAAAGTAAGCGCTACGATTACTCAGCCAGCCGCTGTATTATCAGCGGTTATCGCCAGCCAAGCGAACGTAGATTGTTATGGCAGCTCGACCGGAGCAATCAATGTTGACGTAACAGGCGGAACAGCGCCTTACACTTATGCCTGGACAAATTCAACCTCTACTTCCGAAGACCTAAGCGGGCTTAAAGCTGGTAGCTATGAATTAACAGTAACAGATAAAAACGGGTGTACGGCAAAAGTAAGCGCTACGATTACACAACCCGCAGCAATACTAACAGCTGCCATCGCCAGCCAAACCACTATAGATTGTTATGGCAACTCAACTGGGGCAATCAATGTAGAGGTAAGCGGCGGCACTGCGCCATATAGTTACGCCTGGACAAATTCAAGCTCGACTGCTGAAGACTTAAGCGGCCTTAAAGCCGGCACTTATGAATTAACGGTAACCGACAAAAACGGCTGTACGGCAAAAGTAAGCGCTATCATTGCCCAGCCAGCTACAGTATTAACAGCTGCCATCGCCAGCCAAACCAATGTAGATTGTTATGGCAGCTCAACCGGAGCAATCGACGTAACTGTAGCTGGTGGAACAGCTCCTTATACTTACGACTGGAAAGGCTTAACAACGACTGCCGAAGATTTAAGCAACCTGCCTGCTGGCACTTATGAACTGATCGTAACGGATAAAAACGGCTGTACCGCAAAAGTAAGCGCTACGATTACCCAACCCGGAGCAGTACTAACAGCAGCCATTGCCAGCCAAACCAATGTAGATTGTTATGGCAGTTCAACAGGGGCTATTAATGTTGACGTAACGGGAGGAACAGCGCCATATACTTACGACTGGAAAGGCTTAACAACTACTGCGGAAGATTTAAACAACCTACCTGCCGGCACTTATGAATTAACCGTAACCGATAAAAATGGGTGTACCGCCAAAGTAAGTGCTACCAT
>Ga0307408_100002223_pt1 | contig 13864 bp, 14 predicted proteins | sample 322Cmetagenome_FD_202116 | JGI IMG/M metagenome (GOLD analysis project Ga0307408, IMG submission 202116) | Maize rhizosphere microbial communities from greenhouse at UC Davis, California, United States - 322HYB-C-3 | ecosystem: Host-associated > Plants > Roots > Rhizosphere > Soil | place...
ATACCCCGTCAGGATGTTCAGGCCGAGTGCTGCCAGCGAGAAGATCAGGAACGGCGTGAATATCGCCTTCAGCATATAAGGCGAGGCAACGAAGGGCAGCACCAGCGCCGCAATGGCCAGGGTGGCGAACAAGGCGATGCGGTCCTGCCGGATCGGCAGGATCTGGCCGTCCGCTTCATAGCTGGTTTTGAATTGTCCTGCTTCGCGGTAGAACATCGCTCAAATCCTCCGGATAATTTTTTCGCCGAACAGCCCCTCCGGGCGCACCAGCAGGAACAACAGGGCCAGCACATAAGGGAACCAGCCTTCAATGCCACCGCCCACAAGCGGGCCGATATAGACCTCAGCCAGTTTTTCCGAGGCACCGATAATCAGTCCGCCCACGATCGCACCCGGCACCGAAGTGAAGCCTCCCAGGATCAGTACCGGCAAAGCCTTCAGCGCGATAAAGGTCAGCGCAAACTGCACACCGTTACGCGCACCCCACAGCAAGCCCGCCACCAGGGCCACCATGCCGGCTACCGCCCACAGGATGCCCCAGATGCGCTGCAGCGGAATGCCGACTGCCTGCGCTGCCTGGTGATCGTCCGCCACCGCGCGCAGGGCGCGGCCAACCTTGGTCTTGGCGAACATCACGGCCAGCACGGCCACCATCACGCCGCAGATGGCGGCAGCAGTCAGGTCGAACTTGGAGACGATGATGTTGAACTTCTCCATCAGGTACTCGCTCGGCACGTCCTCGATGGGGATCTCCAGCTTATGCACTTGCGAGCCCCAGATCAGCTGCGCCAGACCCTCGATAAAGAATGCCAGCCCAATGGTTGCCATGAACAGTGCAATCTCGGGCTGGTTGACCAGCGGCCGCAGCACCACGCGCTCAATCGCCAGGCCCAGAATGATCATTGCGACCACCGTGGCCGGGATGGCCAACCACAGCGACAGCCCGAATTTGTCCATGAAGCCGACGCAAGTCAGGGCGGCGAAGAACACCATCGCACCCTGGGCGAAATTGAAAACACCGGATGCCTTGTAGATCAGGACAAAGCCAATCGCCACCAGCGCGTACATCACGCCCGACAGCAGGCCGCCGATCAGCACTTCGGCGAAGAAATTGATATCCATCAGTGGGCCACTCCGAGGTAAGCGTCGATCACGTCCTGGTTGGTGCGGACTTCGTCCGGCGTGCCGTCGCCGATCTTCTTGCCGTAATCCAGCACCACCACGCGGTCCGAGATATCCATGACCACGCCCATATCGTGCTCGATCAGCACGATGGTGGTGCCGAATTGTTCGTTCACGTCGAGGATGAAACGGCACATGTCCTGCTTCTCTTCCACGTTCATGCCGGCCATCGGCTCGTCCAGCAGCAGGATCTGCGGCTCGGCAGCCAGCGCACGGCCCAGCTCCACGCGCTTTTGCAGGCCGTAGGGCAGGCGGCCGACCGGCGTCTTGCGGATATGCTGGATCTCGAGGAAGTCGATCACTTCTTCGCATTTGCGGCGATGCTCGATTTCTTCGCGCCGCGCCGGTCCCCAGTACAGGGCCTGCAGCAGGAAGTTCGACTTCATCTTCAGGTTACGGCCGGTCATGATGTTGTCCAGCACCGTCATGCCCTTGAACAGCGCAATATTCTGGAAAGTGCGCGCGATGCCGGATTTGGCGGCAGCGTAGCAATCCATATTCTTGCGATGCTGGCCGCGGTAGATGATCTCACCCTGCTGCGGGCGGTACACGCCGTTGATCACGTTCAGCATCGAGCTCTTGCCCGCGCCGTTCGGGCCGATGATGGCGCGGATTTCGTGCTCGCGCACGTCGAAGGAGATATTGGTCAGCGCCTTCACCCCGCCGAACGACAGCGAGATATTGCGCAGGTCCAGGATCACGTCGCCGATCTTTCGGCCAGCCGTGATGGCTTCCGCTTCATTCATTTGCATGGTGGCTTCCCCGCTTATGCTGCCTTGAGGTCCATGATTCGCAGGTCGGCCGCCACCATACCGGTGCGTCCGTCCTCGAATTTGACCTGGGTTTCGATGTATTGTGAAGCCTTGCCGCCGTACAGTGCGTCGATCAGCACTGCATATTTCTCGGCGATGAACTTGCGGCGCACTTTGCGGGTACGGGTCAGCTCATCATCGTCAGGGTCGAGCTCCTTGTGCAGCACTAAGAACCGGTGGACCTGGGTGTCCGCCATCAATGCCTCCTGTGCCAGGTCGGCATTCACCTTTTCCACACACTCCTTGACCAGGGCGTAAGTCTGCTCGTGCGCCGCCAGGTCGGTGTAGCCGGAGTAGGCGATGCCGCGCCGCTCGGCCCAGTTGCCCACAGCCTCCATGTCGATGTTGATGAAGGCGGTCACCTTGTCGCGCTCATGGCCGAATGCGACGGCTTCTTTGATGAAGGGGAAGAACTTCAGTTTGTTTTCGATGTAGTTCGGCGCGAAGATGGCGCCGTTCTTCATCTTGCCAACGTCGGCTGCCCGGTCGATGATGCGCAGGTGGCCGTCGTTGTCGAAGATGCCGGCATCGCCGGTGTGGAAGTAGCCTTCGCCGTCGATGGCTTCCGCCGTCGCATCGGGACGCTTGTAATAGCAGTGCATCAGCGTTGGTGACTTAACCAGCACTTCGCCGTTCTGCGCCAGCTTGACTTCTACGCCCGGCGCCGGCTTGCCGACCGAGTCGAACTTGATTTCGCCATCCGGTTGTAGGCAAATGTAGGCGCAGGTTTCGGTCGAGCCGTAGAACTGCTTCAGGTTGACGCCAATCGAGCGGTAGAAGCGGAACAGGTCCGGCCCGATCGCGGCGCCTGCCGTATAAGCGACGCGGATGCGCGACATGCCCAGCACATTGCGCAGCGGCCCGTAGACCAGCACATTGCCGATCGCGTAGCTGATACGGTCGCCCAGCGGCACTTGTTTGCCGTCCAGGATGTCGGAACCGACGCGGCGCGCCACGTCCATGAAGTGATGGAACATCTTGCGCTTGATGGTGCCCGCATCTTCCATGCGGATCATCACTTGCGTCAGCATGTTCTCGAAAATGCGCGGCGGAGCGAAGTAGTAGGAAGGGCCGATTTCGCGCAGGTCGGTGGTGACGGTATCCGACGATTCCGGACAGTTGACGGTAAAGCCGGCAGTCAGGGCCTGCGCGAAGGAGAACAGGCAATCGCCGACCCACGCCATCGGCAGGTAGGACAGCACGTTCTCTTCGTCGGTCAGCTTGTCGAAGCTGATGCCGCCGATCGCTGCCGACAGCAGCGCCTTGTGGGTCTGGCACACGCCCTTCGGCTTGCCGGTGGTGCCCGAGGTATAAAGGATGATGGCGTTATCGCTTTCCTTGCCCTCGGCGATCGACGCTTCGTAAAACCCGGGATGCGCCTTGTCGTATTCGCGCCCCAGTTCCTGCAGCCGGGCGTACGACATCAGCTGCTGGTGCGTGTAATTGCGCATGCCACGCTCGTCTTCGTAAGCAATGTGCTTGATATTCGGGCATTGGCCGCACAGGTCGAGCAGCTTGTCGACCTGCTCCTGGTCTTCCACGATGGCGTACTGGATTTCGGCATTCTCCAGCACAAAGGCCATGTCGGCCGCTGGAGCATCCTGGTACATCGGCACCGGAACGCCGCCCAGGCACTGCGCTGCCAGCATCGACCAGTACAGGCGCGGGCGGTTGTCGCCGATGATGGCCAGGTTCATGCCGCGCTGGAAGCCGATCGCGGCCAGGCCGCACGCCAGCGCGCGCACTTCGGCATTCACTTGCTGCCAGTCCCAGGTCTGCCAGATGCCCAGGTCCTTTTCGCGGAAGGCAGGCTTGTGCGGCCGCTCCTTGCCATGCTGAAGCAGCCTGCGCGGGAAGGTCGTCAGATTATCCTGCACGGTGTCTCCTTGGATTTTAGGTGCGCTTTTTTAGATGTGATGCGCTTTTTGTGTGATGATATTAGCGTGAGCTATGTCGCAAAGTTGTCATTTCAAAGACAATTCGACGACTTTTGATGGTGCGACGCAACAACAATGAAACCTGAACCCAGCCTGATCGAAGCCATACGCAGTTCCACCTGGGCGCCCGTGCTCACAGAGGAGCAACTGGCGCGCGTAGAGGCCACCTGCTATGAGGAATTTATCCCCAAGGGAGGCTTCGTTTGCCATAAAGGCGAGATTGTCGATAATTGGATCGGCATTATTTCGGGCATGGTGAAAATGAATAATTTTTCGCCAAACGGAAAAAGCGTCACATTTACTGGGGTACCGCCAGGCGGCTGGTTCGGTGAAGGTTCATTACTCAAAGATGAACGCCGCCGATATGACGCCATGACCCTGCGCGACAGCCGCATTGCACGCATGCCTGCCGCCACCTTCCACTACCTGCTCGAGAATAGCCTACCCTTCACCCGCTTCCTCTTGATGCAGCTCAACGAACGTTTGGGTCAGTTCATCGGCATGGTGGAGAACGAGCGCCTGCTGGACCCTGATACGCGCGTTGCTCGCTGCCTGGCGTCACTATTTAATTCCCACTTGTATCCCGGCATCGAACGGCTGGTGCAGATTTCGCAGGAAGAAGTCGGCCTGCTGTCGGGCTCCTCGCGCCAGCGTGCCAACCAGGCCTTGCAGGTCCTGGAAAAACAGGGCTTGTTGCGCGTGGACTACGGCGGCATCCGCATCCTCGACCTGGACGGGCTGCGCCGCTTCGAAGCCTGAAATGTCGTGCGGCACGCGCTGCCACTGATGAGTATAATGAATTTGCATATTTACAACTTCAGTGGAGTTTGCCATGCGTTCACTGCCTGTCCTCTTCCTGTTTGTGTTGTCGCTGTGCGCCTCGGCTTCGGCGCAGTCCGCAAAGCAGTATGAGTTCTACGTGGTGGGCGATCCCACCAATGTGACGCGGCCCCAGCCGGCCCAGCCCTCGCTGGTGCTGATGGGCGGGGGAACGGATGTGGACGACGCTTTCCGCTGGATGATCCAGAAGGCGGGCGGCGGCAATTTCGTGGTCATCCGCGCCACGGGAACGGATGCCTACAACCCCTACATTTATGCCTTCGGCGGCGGGGTCACTTCGGTTGAAACCCTGATCGTCCCAAGCCGCGCAGCAGCCAACGACCCCTTTGTGCTGGAGCGTGTGCGTAATGCCGAAGCGCTTTGGATTGCCGGCGGCGATCAGGCCAAATATTGGGAAAACTGGAAGGACACGCCGCTGCAAGCCGCGATCCAGGGCCTGGCCAACAAGAACATCCCGATCGGCGGCACCAGTGCTGGCCTGGCTGTGATGAGCCAATATGTGTTCAATGCCTTGAACGGCTCCATTACCTCGCCACAGGCGCTGGCGAATCCTTATGACAGGTCGGTATCGCTCGGGCGCGACTTCCTGGCGCTGCCAGGCATGGGGAATATGATCTCCGATATGCACCTCGATTCGCGCGACCGCATGGGCCGCCTGGTAACCTTCATGGCACGTATCGTGAACGATGGCTGGACGCCGATGACGCACGGCATCGGCATCGACGTGGAGACCGCATTGCTGGTGGAAAATGGCAATGCCACACGCGTGGGTAACGGTTCCGCCTATTTCCTCAATACCGTCGGGGTACCGGAAGTCTGCAAACCCAAGACTCCGCTCACCTACCGCAATATCGGCGTGCAGCGCCTGTCCGGCAGCGGCAGCTTCAGCCTGACAAACTGGGCAAGCTACAACAACTCGACCGTGAACTACAACATCTCCGCCATCAAGGGCGTGCTGAGCTCGACCCAGCCTGGGGGTTCCATTTACTAAGTAACGCGTGTTCCCGAACAGACCAGTCCAGGATGCCGCGACATGCTGGAGGCACCTGATCTGAATCGGAGGACATCATGAACTTTCCAATCAGAACTGCGCTGGCAGCCCTCATTGCGCTTGCCAGCGCACAAGCCTTAGCGCAAATCACCCTCTATCCCCGCGAAGGTTGGCGTGGCCGCCCGGTCAACATCAACCGATCCATCCGCGACCTGGGTGCTGCCGGATTCGATAATCGCGCATCCTCGGCTGTGGTCGAGCGCGGCCGCTGGGAAGCCTGCACGCTGCCCAATTTTGAAGGGGAATGCAGGATTCTTCGGCGCGGCAGTTATGGCTCGCTGGAAGGCATGGGCCTGGATGACAATATCTCGTCGATCCGCGCCGTGCCGCCACGCCGGCGTGTCGATGAAATGGCCTACGCGCCTGAGCCGGCGCCACAGCCAAGTTATGAATACCGCATGCGGCCCAGCGAGCGCGTGTATGAGGCGCCGATCACTTCTGCCCGCGCCGTGGTGGGGCCGCCAGAACAGCGCTGCTGGGTGGAACGTCAGCAGGTTGAGGCTTCGGGCGGCAGCGGTACGGCCGGCGCCATCGCCGGTGCGCTGATCGGCGGCGTGCTAGGCCACCAGGTTGGTGGCGGTTCCGGCCGTGATATCGCCACCGTCGGCGGAGCGATTGCCGGCGCAGCTGTCGGTTCCAATATCGGCCGCAACGCGGGCAACCAGTATGCCCAGAATGTCCAGCGTTGCGAGCAGATCCCGAGCCGTACGCCGCAATATTGGGACGTGACCTATGAGTTCCGCGGTATTCAGCACCGCGCCCAGCTCTCGTCGGAGCCTGGCCGCACCATCACGGTCAATCGCGATGGCGTGCCGCGCATGTGATGGGATCAGCCCTGTTCGGCCAGGACTGCGTGGAATAGCTGGTTCAGGTCCGCGTTGACATCGGTGCTTTGGAAGCGGACCACATCCGGACGCTCAAGCCGCTCGAGCTCCGCCTCGATGAAGCGGTTCAGGCATGGGACTGGCTCGGACAGTCCCATTTCCGGCGCGGCTTTCTTTTTCTCCAGCAGGGTAGCGATGGCGTCCAGCAGTTCGGTCTCGCCTTCGAGCAAATGCAGCAGCTTGTCGAACTCGATCGGCGCCGGCGTGCCATAACGTTCCAGCCAACGTACGGCCAGCAATGGGCGCAGCACATAGAAATACTTCTTCAGCGGCACCATGTCAGCGCGCAGATAGCCGCGATAGTTGGTCTTCGCCATGCTACGGTAATGATACGTCCCGTTCTCGCAGGAATACACTTTCGGTAGCAGCGCCCGCGCGCCGTCCGCGAAGCCGCCGTGGGAACGGTACAGGATTGGCGACTGGATCCACTCGACGAACGCGGGATTCGAGCGGCGGAACAGGCGCAACGCCTTGCGGATATCCCAGCCATTGATGTCGATCTCATCGACGATCTTGTACTCGATGACGTCACGCTTTTCTTCCAGGTCGACCGCGACATACCAGTCACGCGGGTGAGCGTAAATGAAGCGCACGTCGTAATCGCTGTTCGGCGAGGCAAAGCCCCAGGCCCGGCTGCCCGACTCCACAGCCAGCAGGACACGCACATCATGTTCGGCTTCCGCAGCCGCGAGCCGGCGCATGATTTCTGCCCGGACGTCGTCTGGAATCAATTTTTTTCTCCTCAAAGGTTAGAGCCCGTACATTGCGGGCCGGTGCGCTGGTTTAGCCTATCCGTCCAGCGGAGAGAACATGGAAAAGCGTACCAAATGCTTGTTGGCCGGCGCCGGCCTCGCGGCTGCCTATGCCCTGGTGCAGTTCAAATCGGCGCAAGCGCAGCGGGAACTGCCGCCCAGCGGCCGATTCGTCGAAGTTGACGGCGTGCGGCTGCATTATATCGACCGCGGCAGCGGGCCGGTGGTTGTGCTCTTGCATGGCAACGCCGGATTGGCTCAGGACTTCGAGCTGGCAGGCCTGATCGACAGGCTGGCGGCCGGCTATCGCGTGATCGCTTTCGATCGCCCCGGATTCGGCTACAGCACGCGCCCGCGCGGCCGCTTCTGGACCGTCGATCACCAGGCGCAGTTGCTGCTCCACGCCTTGCACAAGCTTGAAGTGGCGCAGGGCCTGGTATTCGCCCATTCCTGGGGCACGCTGGTAGCGATGGCCATGGCTGCGCTGGATCCCGGTGTCATACGAGGCCTGGTGCTGGCATCGGGCTACTATTATCCGAGCTTCCGGCTGGACGCGGCCTTGCAAACAGGACCGGCGATTCCATTGCTGGGCGATGCCATGCGTTTCACCGTATCACCGCTGCTATCGTGGTTGTTATGGCCATTGCAGGTATGGCGGCTGTTCAGCCCAACACCGGTCCCGGAGCGCTTCCGCCGACTGCCGAAATGGCTGTCGCTTCGGCCCCTGCAATTACGCGCCTCCGCGGCCGAATCGGCGATGATGGTGCCTGCCGTGGCCCTGATGAAGGATGGCTATGCAGGCCTGGTCCTGCCTGTGGTGCTTTTGGCTGGCAAGGACGACAAGATGGCCGATGCGTACTACCACTCCGGCCGGCTGCATCGCGAGCTGCTGCAGTCGGAGTTGCAGATCCTGGACGGCGGCCATATGCTGCATTACTACGCCCACGCCGAAATTGCGGCCGCCCTGGACAAGGTGGCCGCGCACCGTCCGGGCCTGGATTTTCCGCGCCCTCCGCGCGGCGATATGTGCCAGTTCTAATCGCGGTATGATTGCGCCATGAAAGAATCGATTCGCAATAGGCTCGAAGCCATGCGTGCGGCCATGCGCCGCCACGAGGTGGATGCCTGCATGGTGCCATCCGCCGACCCGCACTTGTCCGAATACCTGCCGCCGCGCTGGCAGGGGCGTGAGTGGCTGTCCGGGTTCACCGGCTCCGTCGGCACCTTTATCATCACCCAGGATTTCGCGGGCGTCTGGACTGACGGCCGTTATTGGACGCAGGCGGAAACGGAGCTGGCCGATACCGGCGTCAAGCTGATGAAAATTTCGTCAGGCGCCAGCGTAAAGTACGTTGATTGGCTTGCTGAAACCTTGAAGCCCGGCCAGGTGCTGGCGGTGGATGGTGCGGTACTGGGCCTGTCGATCGCCCGCCTGCTGCAGGCGCGCGGCATTGCCATGCGCACTGACCTCGACCTGCTGGAAGAGGTGTGGACCGACCGCCCAGCCTTGCCGGATGCCCCAGTCTACGAACATCAGCGCCCTTATGCCGACAAGTCCCGTGCGGCCAAGCTGGCGGCGCTGCGGGCCGAAATGGCGCGCCACGGCGCCAGCCACCATATCATTTCGACGCTGGACGATATCGCCTACCTTTTCAACCTGCGCGGTTCCGACGTCAATTACAACCCGATCTTCCTGTCGCACGCCTTGGTCGACCGGGACCGCGCCATGCTGTTCGTCGGCGCCGGCAAGATCGAACCGGGCCTGGCCGGGCTGCTGGCGGCCGACAACGTCTTTGTCGAGCCGTACGGCGAAGCGGCGCAGGCACTGGCCGCAATCCCTGCCGGCAGCACGCTGCTGCTGGACCCGCGCCGCATCACTTTCGGTACGCGCCAGTCCGTGCCGGACAGCGTGAAGGTGATCGAAGCAATCAACCCGACCACATTTGCCAAATCCCGCAAGACCGCGCACGAAGCCGATCATGTGCGGGCGATGATGGAGCAGGATGGCGCCGCCTTATGCGAGTTTTTCAGCTGGCTTGAGCAAACCCTGGCTGATCCGAAGCGCGAGCCACTGACCGAGTACGCCATCGGCCAGCATCTGCTGGAGGCGCGCCGCCGCCGTCCGGGTTTCGTCAGCCCGAGCTTTGGCACCATTGCAGGCTTCAACGGCAATGGCGCGATCATGCACTACCGTGCGCCGGCCGAAGGCAGCGCCGTGGTTGAAGGCGATGGCTTGCTGCTGCTCGATTCCGGCGGCCAGTACACCGGCGGTACCACCGACATTACGCGCGTAGTCCCGGTTGGCGCCATCACCCAGGAGCACAAGCGTGACTTCACCCTGGTGCTGAAAGGCATGATGGCCTTGTCAGTCGCCCAGTTCCCGCGCGGCGTGAAGTCGCCGATGCTCGATGCGATTGCCCGTGCGCCGCTGTGGGCAGCGGGCATCGACTTTGGCCACGGCACCGGCCACGGCGTCGGCTTCTTCCTCAACGTGCATGAAGGGCCGCAGTCGATTTCGCCGTCGACGCCGCCGGATGCCCATACCGCGATGGAACCGGGCATGATCACCTCCAACGAACCTGGCATCTATCGTCCCGGCAAATGGGGCATCCGGATCGAAAACCTGGTGCTCAACGTGCCGGCGGCGGAATCCGAATTCGGCGAATTCCTGCGCTTTGAAACGCTGACCCTGTGCCCGATCGATACGCGCTGCATCGACAGATCGCTGCTGCGGGAAGATGAGGTGCGCTGGCTGAACGATTACCACGCCACGGTACGGAAGCGGCTGTCCCGGCATGTCAGCGGCACTGCGCTGCGCTGGCTGGAAGAAAGGACGGAGGCAATATGAGCCGCTCCACCAAAGCATCCAATGCCTTGGCGCGCCTGAAGGAGCGCTCCGGCAACCAGGCCTATTCGATGACCATGACCGGCAGCGGCCATTTCTTCCTGACGGAAGGACCGGGCCAGCCGCCGCTTTGCCCGCCCATGGAGCTGGACGATTTCGTGGCCTTCGTCAACGCACAAGGCCCGCAAAAGGTAAAACGCGTCAGCAAACTCGATGTAGCATTCGAAAAGCAGCTCGCAGCCAAGAAAACACCAAAACCATAAAGTGAGGCAGCTATGCCCAGCATAGAGTTCCTGCGTGCCTACTGGTCGTCCGGCGAACTGGCGACCAATCTCGTGATCCTGATGAATCTGGTCGGTGCGCTGCTGCTTGGCCTGCTGGTCGGCTATGAGCGCTCCTATCACGGGCGAGCGGCGGGGATGCGTACCTATGGGCTGGTTTGCATGGCATCGGCGGCGCTGACCGTGGTGTGCGGCTACCCGTCACTGTGGTTCGGCGGCCATATGTCCGACCTGATTGGCACCGATCCAACCCGTGTCGTGCAGGGCATTGTTACCGGCATCGGCTTCCTGGGCGCGGGCGTCATCATGCGCGAGGGCTTCAATATTTCCGGCCTGACGACGGCGGCTTCGATCTGGGCTTCGTCGGTAATCGGCGTGGCAGTGGGCCTGGGCTTCTATCTCGGCGCCATGGGGCTGGCTTTCCTGTGCGCGATGTCGATGATCTTCCTGTCCAAGGTGGAGGCGTGGCTGCCGTCGCGCCATGCCATTGCTATCACCATGCGCTTCAAGCCGGGCTTCGAGCCCAAGGAAGACCAGCTCCGCGCCATGGCGCTGGAACGCGGCTACCAGATCGCCGGCGGTTCGCTTACCATTGGCATGGACCAGGGCAAGCTGGAATGGCGCTTCGTCGCGCTGGCATTGAGCAAGCGCAGCGGCTCGCCGCTGTCGCGCATCGCGGAAGAGATGACCCATTACGAAGGCATCGACAGCTTCCAGGTCACCCACGCACGCAATTAGGAGGCAGGTTTGGTCATCCATTCACAAGACGTTCTCGACTTCTGGTTCCTGCCGATCGGCGCAAAAGGCCACAATATGCAGCGCCCCGAGTGGTGGCGCAAAGATGATGCATTCGACCGCGCGATTTTCCAGCGCTTCGGCGATGTGATCGAAGAGGGGCTGCTGGGCGGGCTGCGGCAGTGGGACGATGAAGGCACGCAGGGCACGCTGGCACGCATCATCGTGCTGGACCAGTTCACGCGCAATGTCTACCGCGGCACGCCGAAGGCGTTTGCTGGCGACGAGCTGGCGCTGGAAGCGGCCAAGGCGCTCGATGATTCGGGCGCCAACCAGACCTTGCCCCCGGCACAGCGTGCGTTTTCCTACATGCCGCTTGAACATTCGGAGAACTTGTCGATGCAGATGCGCTGCGTGGACTTGTTCGAGATGCTGGCGGCGGATGCGCCGGGCTATGCAGGCATGCTGGATTACGCGAAAAAGCATTACGAAGTGATTCGCCGCTTCGGGCGCTTCCCGCACCGGAATGCGATCCTCGGCCGCGAATCGACACCGGAAGAAATCGAATTCCTCAAGCAACCAGGGTCCAGTTTCTGATGCGTGGATTGACTGTAATTGGTGGCGGCCATGTTGGCCGCGTCCTGGGCCGGCTGTTTGCCGCGACGGGCGCATTTGCGGTGCAGGACGTGCTGGCACGTTCGGCCGACAGCGCGGCGCGGGCGGCGGCCTTCATCGGCAGCGGCGTTGCCGCGGCTTCGTATGCAGCATTGCGTCCGGCCGACGTGTACATGCTGAGCGTAACCGACGACCAGATCGTGCCGGCTTGCGAAGCGCTGGCGGCTGCCGTGCCGTTGCAGGGCGCGGTGGTGTTCCACTGCAGCGGGGCGCTGGCATCCGACCGCTTGCAGCCGGCGCGAGTAGCAGGCGCCTGCGTCGCCAGCGTGCATCCGATCCGCAGTTTTGCCGATGTCGACGCAGTGGCGGCTGGCTTTGCCGGCACATTCTGTGGGATAGAAGGGGACCAGCAGGCACTCGACGTTCTGTTGCCGGCGCTGGCGGCAATCGGGGCGAGGGCTGTACAGATCGATCCTGCCGCCAAGACCGTCTACCACGCAGCTGCTGTGTTTGCGAGTAATTACCTGGTCACCGTCATCGACGCTGCTTTGCGTGCTTACCAGGCGGCCGGCATTCCCGAAGACGTGGCGCGCGAGCTTGCGCGGCCACTTGCGATAGAGTCGATGGAAAATGCTTTTCGCCTTGGTGCGGCGCCGGCGCTGACCGGGCCGGTGGCGCGCGGCGACATGGCAACAGTGTTACGTCAGCAAGATGCTGTCATGGCATGGGATGCGGCAACCGGGCAGTTGTACCGGTCGCTGGTCCCGCCGACCATCGCGCTGGCGGAACGGAAACGGGCCGGCCAGCCGTGACGCCGCCCTTGCAAATCAGCAGTGCAAAAGTATAGTTGAAGAGCAGGTAATGCTTTTTGCCCAAGCTTCTGTTGTGGGGGAGCAAAAAGATAGCCTGGGCGAGTGACAAAATTGGCCGTTAGCAATAAGCTTGTCCACCTAAGCCACACAGTTCTAGGGGAACGCTATGTTATTTTTGAAATCCACGTCTGTCACCAAGGCGCCAGGCATTTACGAAGTTGATGTTGCCGCCAAACCGCCTGGCAAGACTTTCGGCGTGTACATGGCAACCGACCCGGATAATCCGCCAACCTCCGTGCTCGAAGCACTGGCCGCCGGCGGCTTCAAGCAAGTGCATAGCTCCGGCTATACCCATAAGGACCGCGGCAAGGTGCTGGACCTGCACTTCCAGAAAGACGGCACCGACCTGTTCAACGGCTGGAAGGCCGAAGAAGCCGAAGCCAATATGGCCATCATCAACAAGATCTTCAGCGACATCGGCGTGGCGATCACCCCACGCGTCATGTCGCTGGCGGAAGCTTACGCCTGAACCTCGATGTGATACAGGGCCCAGGGGCAGGTGGTAAAGCGCTCGCCCACGGGCCTGCCTGCCATTTCCGGCACGCGATCCGCGTCGTAGATCGCCCATAAAGGGCCCAGGCCGCCCAGCGCCATCGGGGCGCCATCCAGATGGGTGGCCACGATAAAGCGCTGCGCCCTGGCGCGCGCCACGGTCACCGCCACCGCATAGCCATCCACTGCACGCAGGATCAGGTTGCTGCTGTCGCCAGTTTGCGCGCCGGCAGCTTTCAGTACGTCCACCAGCAACGGGCCGGACAGGGTGTGCGGCCGGCTATCGTATTCCAGCGTCGGCTTGATCGTGATCGCTGGTAGCGCAGCGAGTGCGGCAAAATCGAAGGTGAAGGCCTTCTCGAAAGCCACGTGCTGGCGGTGCATCATCTGGTCGGCGACGCGGTCGAAACTGCCGCGGTTCGGCTTGGCAATGGCACCCGTGACGGTCAGGAGCGCGGGACCGCGTTCAGCCTTGGGAGCAGCGGCACCCAGCGATGGGAGGGCGCCGGCCGCTGCCACGGCGCCGAGGAATTGACGTTTGTTCATTGCTATATGATAACGCCTAT
>Ga0307408_100002224_pt1 | contig 13855 bp, 11 predicted proteins | sample 322Cmetagenome_FD_202116 | JGI IMG/M metagenome (GOLD analysis project Ga0307408, IMG submission 202116) | Maize rhizosphere microbial communities from greenhouse at UC Davis, California, United States - 322HYB-C-3 | ecosystem: Host-associated > Plants > Roots > Rhizosphere > Soil | place...
TGGCGAGCAATTGGTCCGCGGCTTCGTTGCACCGAACCAGCTCCCCGTTTGCGTTGATGATGCACACCGCATCCGTGATCGCGTCGAACGTCGCTTCCCACTGATCGGCCGCGGCGCGAACGCTCTCCTCCGCGGTGCGCACGCGGAGCAGCGCGCGGACCATCGCGATCAGCTCCTGCGATTCCACGGGGCGCGTAAGGAAGGCATCCGCGCCGGCATCGAGGCCCTGGGCGCGCCACTCGCCGGTCGTAAAGCCCGGGGCCACGTGAATGATCGGGATCCCCGCGGTCGCGGGATCACCCTTGAGCTGGTTCGCGAGCTCGAAGCCTGGGCCTCCCGGAAGCTCCGTATCCAGCACGATCACGTCGGGATACTGCTCCACACACCGCATCAGGTCATCGGCGTCCGCCGCCGTGTGGACCTCGAATCCCGCCTGGCGAAGCCACAACGTGATCGCCTCGCGACTCTCGTCGCGGTCGTCGGCAACGAGAACCGTCCGCGGTCCGCGGACTTTCACGGTAGCGTCCTCCGAACCGGCGCTCTGACCGTGCAGGGGATGGCCAGCCGACGTCATGGGCCGGAATCGTAGGAAGATACGCGCCACGCGTGCGGGCATCACCTGAAACCGATGTTTCGAGCCGACCGTACGTCGGGAAACCTCACACCCCACCGTCATGCACGCTGTTTTTAGAGACATCCGGTACGGAGCCCGATCGCTGCGGAAGAGTCGCGCCCTGACGTTCGTCGGCGTTCTCGCCCTAACGCTCGGCGTCGGCCTCACGACCACGATGTTCAGCATCGTGTACGGCGCGATGCTCAAGGGGCTGCCGTTTCCCAACGCCAACGAACTGGTCGCGATCCAGCGACAGAATCTGTCGCGCGGCATACAGCGGATGCAGACGCCTGTCCATGACTACCTGGACTACCGCTCCCAGCAGCGGAGCTTTTCAGGGATCGCGGCGTTCTACGGCGGCACGGTCAACATCAGCGGCGCCGAGAAGGCCGAGCGTTACGATGGCGCATGGGTGAGCGCCGAATTCTTCGACGTGCTGCAAGTCAGACCGGAGCTCGGCCGTACGTTTCGCCGTGATGAAGAAACGCCCGGACTCGTCAACGTCGCGGTGCTGAGCTACTCGATGTGGCAGGATCGTTACGGGGGCGACCGACAGATCATTGGCAAATCCATTCGTGCGAACGGCCAGCCCTACGTCGTGGTTGGGGTCATGCCGCCGAAGTTTACGTATCCGGATCGTCAAGCGATCTGGATGCCGTTGCGGATCGACGCTACCAAGCTCGAGCGCGGCAGCGGGCCCGGCCTCATGGTCATCGGGCGACTTCGCCCAGGCGTCTCGCTGGACGTCGCGAACACGGACATCGCCGGGATCGCCCGGCGCATCGCGACCGAGTACAAGGCATCGAACGACGGCATCAGTGCCTCGGCCCGGCCAATCATGGAGAGCGAGATCGGTCCGGAGCCGCGCCGCCTGCTCTGGACGATGCTGGGGGTCGTGTCGTTCGTGCTGCTCATCGCGTGCGCGAACGTGGCCAACCTGCTGCTCGACCGCGCGGCGCACCGGACCAAGGAAGTCGGGATTCGCACGGCGCTGGGCGCCTCACGGCTCGCGGTCGTTAGGCAGTTCCTGAGCGAAGCGCTGGTCCTTGCGCTCATCGGTGCCGTGCTCGGCGCGGGCGTCGCGCAGGTCGGTGTCATGCTGTTCAATCGCGCCATCGTCGACACGAATCCGCCGTTTTGGCTCGACATCCGGCTGCACCCGCCGGTGCTGCTGTTCGTCGCGGCAACGGCGCTCGTCGCGTGTCTGTTCTCTGGCGCGATCCCCGCCTATCAGGCGTCGCGCGCGGACATCAACGAGATTCTCAAGGACGAGTCGCGAGGCGCGTCGAGCTTCCGCATCGGACGCCTGAGCCGCGCACTCGTCGTGTTCGAGATCGCGCTCTCCTGTGCGCTGCTCGTCGCATCGGGACTCATGGCGAGGAGCATCATCAAGCTCCGCACGCTCGACCCGGGCGTCGTGACCGAGAACATCTTCACGGCCCGAGTCGGGTTCCCGGAGACCGAGACCGATACCGCGGCCCAGACGCGCTTCTTCGAGGCGCTCGTGCCACGACTTGCCGCGGTGCCGGGCGTGCAGGCGGTCTCGCTCAGTTCGCACATACCGACCACGTGCTGCGGTGGGTCGAGCTTCGCGATCGAAGGCAAACAGTACGAGAAGGACCGCGACTATCCGTCTTCACAGTCGTTGACCGTGTCGGATGGTTTCTTCCCAACGTTCAAGGTTGCCGCCGTACAGGGCCGCGTCTTTTCGGGTGACGACAAGGCGGAGTCCGTCCCGGTCGTGATCGTGAACCAAACGTTCGTGCGGAAGCACTTCGCGTCCGAGAACCCGCTCGGGCGGCGGATCCAGTTTGGTGGGGCGAAGTCGACGCAGCCCTGGCGAACCATTGTGGGTGTGATTCCCGACATCTTCAGCGGCGATCCGAGCAACCCACACGATGCTGGCGTTCTGATCCCGCTGACCCAGGACCGGCAGAGCTTCGTGAGCATCGCCGTCCGCGCGCCGAACGCCATGACCATGACGCCGCAGGTGCGCGCGGCCGTTGCGTCGCTGGACGCCGACGTCCCGATCTACTCGGTCTCCTCGATGAGCGACAGGGTGGAACAGAGCGTTTGGCACATTCGGGTGTTCGGCGGCCTGTTCATGGTCTTCGGCGTCGCGGCGCTCTTGCTGGCCGCGATCGGGCTGTATGCCGTGATGGCGTTCTCCGTCAGCCGCCGCGCGCGGGAGGTGGGAATCCGGATCGCGCTGGGGGCGCGGACGTCACACGTGCTTCGCCTGGTGTTCCGCCAGGGCATCATCCAGCTCGCGATCGGTATGACGTTAGGCCTCGGCCTGGGCGCCCTGGTTTCTCAGGGCATTGCTGCGCTGCTGTTCGAGGTGCAGCCCCGCGACCCGGCGACGTTCGCGGCGGTCGTGTCGCTGCTCACGGCGGCCGGACTGCTGGCTTGTTACATCCCCGCGCGCAGGGCGGCCAAAGTCGATCCCCTCAGCGCAATGCGAGTCGAGTAGGCGGACCAGAGAGAGGCTGGCCATCCGGCGGCGGCACGGCCAGTACCAAGTCGTCAGTTGTCAACGTCTAGAAGAACTTGGAGATCGAGTACAACAACAGCCCAACGAGCCCGCCGACCAACGTGCCGTTGATGCGCACGAACTGCAGGTCCTTCCCGATCTGCAGCTCGATCTTCTTGGACGTCTCCTCCGCATCCCACTGGCCGACGGTGTGCGAGATGAGCTGCGCCACCTCCCCTCGGAACTGGTCCACGGCGTACAGCACGGCGTCCAGGATCCAGTGATCGACCTTCGCCATCAGCTCGGCGTCGGTCAACACGGCGTTGCCGAGCTTCATCAGCCCCTGCTCAACCGCGCCCGGCGGGTCGGTCTCCTTGCGGTCCGCATAACGCGCGAGCGCCTGCTTGGCGTCCCCCCAGATCGTCGCGGAGAACTGACGAACGGCCGGATTGGCCAGCATGTCTTCCTTGATCTGCTCCGCCCGCGCGATCACCTCAGGTGACGTCCGCAGCTTCTCAATAAAAGTCGTGAGGGCGCTATCGAAACGCTCGCGCAGCGGGTGCTCCGGATCCGCGGCCACCTGGCGCAACGTGTTTTCGATCGCCAACACCAGCTTGTCGTGAATTCGATCGTCCACCGCCTCAGGGAGCCACCACGGGCTCTCCTCGCGGATGCGCTGGCGAATGAGCTCCTCGTTGCGCGAGACGCCCTCCGATATGAGCCGGAGGGCTTCGTCGAGCAGCTCCTGGTGCCGGTTGTCGGCCGTCAACAGCGACAGCACGTTGCCTAACACCGGCGCGACCTGCGTCTTCCGGACGCGCGTGATGACGGCCCGATCGATCATCGCCTGGACGTCTTCGTCGCGCAGCACCTGCGCCGTGCCCGCGAGCCCGGATGCGACGTGGTGCGAGATGCGCCGGCTGTTGGGCGGGTCACCGATCCACTTCGCGATCCGCTCGGCGATTCGCAGTCCGTGGAGTCGCGCGGCGATCACCTCGCGCGACAGGAAGTTGTTCTGCACGAACCCGCCAAGACTGCGGCCGATGCGGTCCTTGCGGCTCGGGATGATCGCGGTGTGCGGAATCGGGATGCCGAGCGGGTGACGGAACAGGGCGGTAATGGCGAACCAGTCCGCCAGCCCGCCGACCATCGCCGCCTCGGCTGTCGCGCGGACGAAGCCAAGCCACGGGAATTGTCGCTCGAGCACCAGCGTTACGACGAACAGTATGGTAGCGCCGACGAGCAGACCCGTCGCCCGCCGCTTCATGCGGTCGAGCTGGATCTGCTTATTCGGGTCCTCCTTGTGTACCGGGACGCGCGGCACAACCGGGACCGGCGCCACGCTCGCGCCGGCAACCGGTTCTACTGCAGCAGGATGATCGGGCTCGGCAGGTGGGCGAAGTTGCGGTATCGCCATGGTCTAAAGCTGAAACGACGGCAGAGTGGGTGGAAGGGTTGTGCCAGCCAGTTCCACCGGCCGTTGCGCCACTGTGGTGCCCCGCACAGGATGAAACATGGAAAAACGCGATTACCTGCTCCGTCAGATCGAGGCCCTCGGACGAATCCTTTCCCGCCTACGAGAGCTCATCGTCGGAGGTGCCACCGCACAGGCCGATAGTCAGATCCGCGAGGAGATGCGGAATGTCGGCCTCGACCTCGCGGTGGCGAACGCCCTCGACCCTGCAACGCTGTTGATGCTGCTGGGCAGCCCGGTTCTGGACGCCCGCCGCACGTTCGCCGTGGCCACGCTCCTGCACATGGACGCGTTGCGGGCGCGCGCCGACGGCGATGAATCGCGCGCGGCGCGCAGTCTCGCCAACGCGCTCGCGTTGCTGCAGGCAGCCAAGCCCATGCTCGACGGCGAGCGCGCCGACCTCGCGGCGAGGATCATCGACGAGCTCCGCGACGCTTCGCCAACGACCTAACGCGTCGACTCGAGGATGCCGAACTGCGCTTCCCGGTCTCGCTGGAGCCGAGAGATGGCGTAAAACAGCTGGGCGTATGCCACGTCTTCGGCCGTCGGGGATTCGATGCCGGTAGCGTTAGGGCCCATGATCGAAGGCCATGCCCCAGTGTGGCCGAAGCCGATCGCATGAATCAGCTCGTGCATGGCCACGCGCGGATCGCCGAGGTATGCGTTTCGGCTTACGGTGACGAGGGCCTCGTAGATGCGGCCCGTGGCATCGTAGGTGATGAACGTCTTCCCGGCGGCCGGCATTCGCGGATTCACCGCCACGAAGATCCCGTCCCCACCGGAATCGACGTCCTCGAATGACGCTGCCCGGAAGAGCCGGCGGCCGAGGAGCCGCTCGAGGTTCGTCGCCATCTCCCAGAAGCGAACGGAGTCGTTCGGCGAGATGAACGGATCACCGCTGGCGTGGCGGAACGCGACGCGGACCGGAAAGCTGTCTGCCACCCAGGTCACCGCCCGTCCGGCCCAACTGCCGCGCCGAGTCAAACGCCAGTAGCCGGGACCGTCGCCGAAACGCGTGGTTGCACGCGCCGGGTCGATCGCGACCTCTCGACCGTCGAACGGCCCGCCGCGAACGCGCCACCGGCGAGGCAGCAGTACGATTCGCGTGGCCTCTCCGGAGCCCCCGGGCCCGAGCGTGACCACGCTCGTGTGATAACGCAGCGCGGCTGAATCGCTGAAGACGCGCAGCGTGACCCGGCTCGACGGCTGGGTCGGTAACGCCCCGACGAAGGTGCCTGACGAGTCGATCAACGCCTCGTACGTACCCTGCGCGTCGGTCGCGATCACGTGCACGCCGTCGAGCGAGCCGCTGTCCGCCGCGATGATTCGCCCGCCAAACAGGTACGAGGTCGCCGTACCAATCGATGGAGCGCCGGGCGCAGTCGCCAACAGCACCGCCACACTGCCAAGCGCGATCATGCGCATCTGTCACATCCTGCCTGCTCCCGAACCGAATCTACCCGGCGGGACCGAGCCAGGCGATGACGCTATTGCCTTGGTCGCGTCTGGCGCGTCGCTGTGCCTAGACCTTCGCCTTCCGGCCTCGGCCAGCGCCCTCCCGAGCTCGTGCTCGTAACGCTGTCGCGTCGACGATCTCGAATCGCCCGTTGCCGAGCGCGCGCAGGAGCCCCGACGTGCGCAGCGCGTGGAGCTCGCGCACGACCACCTCACGCACCGTGCCCAGCTCCTCGGCGAGCTGCTGCTGTGTCATGCCGATGGCGATCACCGCCCGGCGGCGCGCGTCGGCTCGCGCGACCAGATATTCCGCGAGACGCGCCGAAACCGGACGGAGCGACGCGCGATCGAGCCGCTCGACCAGCTCACGCACGCGGAGGCTGAGCCGTTCGAGCAGCACGAAAGCGGTTTCCGGATTCGTTTTCACCGCGGCGAGGAGCACGTCACGACCCACGAGCGCACACACCGTGGGCTCGGCGGCGAACGCGGTTGCCGGGTAGCCGCCGCCGCTGAACACGGGCACTTCGCCGAGCGTTCCGCCAGCGCGTTCGACGTGCACGACCTGCGCGCGGTCGGCCGCCGTCCGAACGACTCGCACCTTTCCTTCGAGCACCACCAGAAGCCCTGCGGCCGCTTCCCCGGCGCGGAAGAGGATGTCCCCAGTCGCAAACCGGCGCTCGATGGCACGGTCGGCGATGATACGGAGGGCGCTTCGTGGGAACGCCGCAAAGAACGAGACGGCCTTCAGTCGGTCTGGAGTGATCATTAGTCGGTGGTCGAACGCCCACCACGATAGGCGGAACCCGGGCCACGCGAAGTGACAGAAGTCCCACGCGTTCGGCGGATAGCGCATTAACGTTGCGGCACCAGCTCAAGGGGACTTATGCGAATCGCGATCACTGCCTGCGGCACCGTTGCCTTGGGACTTGCCGTTATGGGCACTCAGGTTCGGGCACAAAACGCCAGCGCCATGGACCATGCGAGTCACGCCGGTGCCAGCGCGTCGGGCGCGATTCCACCAGGGCAGGCTGCGTACGCGACGATGGCCGCCATCGTCGCCATGTTGGAAGCCGACTCCACGACGGACTGGTCGAAGGTGAATATCGAAGCGCTTCGGCAGCATCTGATCGTGATGAACGAGGTGACGATCGGGGCGCGGGCGCGACAAACCAGCATTGCTGGCGGCGCCTCCATGGACGTCACGGGCGACGGACACGTTGCCGAGTCGATCCGCACGATGCTACGGAATCACTCCGCGATGCTGGCCATGGAGGGACCGTACCGCACGAGCGTCGACGACATTCCGGGCGGCGTTCGGTGGGTCGTGAGGTCGGCCAACCCCGGCGATTCCAGGACCGTGGCGAAGATCCGCGGGCTGGGATTCGCCGGGCTGTTGACGTTAGGCGACCATCACACGCCCCACCACATCGCGCTGGCGCGAGGCGAGCCGATGATGCACCGCTAGGGCTCAGGCCCGCCCGCGCTGGCGCCGGTACCGGCGAATCAGTGCCGTTGTCGAGCTGTCGTGGGCGGGCTGTGGCGCCTCCTTGGCGGTGAGCTCGGGCGCGATCTTGAGCGCCAGCACCTTCCCCAGCTCGACGCCCCACTGGTCGAACGAGTCGATGTTCCAGATGACGCCTTGCGTGAACACAGCGTGCTCGTACAGCGCGATGAGCGCGCCGAGCGTCGCGGGGGTGAGGCGCTCGGCGAGAATCGTCGTGGTTGGACGGTTGCCATCGAACTCCTTCGCCGGGACGAGGGCATCGGGCACGCCCTCTCGCTTCACCTGCTCGGCCGTCTTGCCGAAGGCGAGCGCCTCGGTCTGCGCGAACATGTTGGCCATCAGCAGATCGTGGTGGTCACCAATGTCCTCGAGCGGTTGTGCGAAGCCAATGAAGTCGCACGGAATGAGCCTCGTCCCCTGGTGGATCAGCTGATAGAACGAGTGCTGCCCGTTGGTGCCCGGCTCCCCCCAGAAGATCGGCCCCGTCTCGTAATTCACGCGCGCGCCGTCGACGGTGACGTGCTTGCCGTTGCTCTCCATAGTGAGCTGTTGCAGGTATGCCGGGAATCGCGCGAGGTACTGGCTGTACGGCATGACGCCGATCGTCTGTGCATCGAAGAAGTCCGTGTACCAGAGTCCGAGCAGACCGAGGATGACAGGCAGGTTCCGGTCGAATGGTGCCGTGCGGAAGTGCTCGTCCATCTGGTGAGAGCCGTCGAGCATCTCGCGGAATCGCTCCGGGCCGACGGCGATCATCGTCGAGAGCCCGATGGCCGATTCCATCGAATACCGGCCGCCGACCCAATCCCAGAAGCCGAACATGTTCGCCGTGTCGATACCGAACTTCTGCACCTCGGCAGCGTTGGTCGACACGGCCACGAAGTGCTTCGCGACCGCTCGTTCGTCGCCTAACGATTTCAGCAGCCAGGCGCGCGCCGTGCGGGCGTTCGTCATGGTCTCGAGCGTCGTGAACGTCTTGGACGCGACGATGAACAGCGTCTCGGCCGGATCGAGATCCCGCGTCTTCTCGTAGAAGTCCGCCCCGTCGACATTGGAGACGAAGCGGCACGTGAGCGAAGCGTCCGCGTAGAACCGGAGGGCCTCGTAGGCCATGGCCGGACCGAGGTCCGAGCCGCCGATGCCTATGTTCACGATCGTGCTGATGCGCTTCGCGGTGGCGCCCGTCCACGCTCCCGTGCGGATACGATTGGCGAAGTCGGCCATCCGGTCGAGCACCGCATGCACGTCCTCGACCACGTTGCGACCGTCGACGAGGATCGAGGCCGATCGCGGCGCACGAAGCGCCACGTGGAGCACCGGGCGATTCTCGGTGACGTTGATGCGATCACCGCGGAACATCTGCTCGATTCGCTCGTTGAGCCGAGAGGCTTTGGCGAGCGCGAACAATCGCTCGAGCGTTTCGCTCCTCACTCGGTGCTTCGAGTAGTCCATGTAGAGCCCTACCGCTTCCGCCACGAGTCGCGTGCCGCGCGTCGCATCGGCGTCGAAGAGGGATCGGAGGTGAACCGACCGCATCTCCTCGGCGTGGACAGCCAGGTTGCGCCATTCGGGAAGCGCGGTGAGCGTTGCGGTGGCGGGAGATATCGCGGGCGCGGTGGTCATATGGCTTCGCGGAAACTGGTTCGCTTTTTCGTCGCGGCTGCTCCAACATACACCGAAGCTTCGAGCAGCCCATACGTGTTACCGGCGGGACCGCAGTGTCCGCCATCGAACTCTTGGCCAACCTCGGACCTTCCGGAGCTCGACATGAACTTGTTCTCGACGGCGCCAACGCAAAGGCAAATGGCGTTCGGGCTGCTCGGTCTTCGGATCGCGCTCGGCGCGGTGTTCATCATCCACGGCGGCCAGAAGCTGTTCCAGATAGGCCCCAGCGGGACCGGCGGCATGCTCGCGCAGATGGGAGTTCCCGGCGCGGCGGTGATCGGTCCGATTCTCTCGTTTGTCGAGCCCCTTGCGGGGGTTGGCGTCCTGCTCGGACTGCTTACCAGGCTCGCCGGGCTCGCGATCGCGTGCGACATGTTGGGCGCGATCCTTACGTTTCACATCCACCATGGCTTCTTCGTACCCACGGGAATCGAGTTCGTTATGATGAACTGCGCTTCGGGGCTGGCGCTCGCAGCGCTCGGCGCGGGGGCATTCTCGATCGATCACGCCATCGACCAGCGGCGTAGCCAAACCTGAGGACGAGGTATGTCACCAGAACCCATTGGCGTGGCCGGAAACACGGCGGAGGCCGAGGACCGCGGCGTCGCGGCGCCGCGGTTCCGGCTGCCACCTGCCACACGCATCGGCGTCGTCCGCCTGCAGGTCGCGGACATGGCGCGTTCCCTGGGCTACTACGAGAGCGTTCTCGGATTTCGCGTCGTGCGGCGCGACCGCTCGGGTGCTGCGCTCGGCCCGAGCGGAGCCGACTCGCCGCTCATCGAGCTGCGCGAACGGCCCGGCGCCCGCCCGCATCCGAGGCGCGGCCAGCTCGGACTGTTCCACTTCGCGATTCTGCTTCCGGATCGCGCATCGCTTGGGCGGTTCGTGCGCCATCTATCGGACATCGGCGCGTACGCCGGCATGTCGGATCACCTCGTGAGCGAGGCGCTCTACCTCACCGATCCCGACGGACTGGGCATTGAGGTGTACGCCGATCGGCCCCGCGGGGAGTGGCGCTACGACGGCCGCGAGCTGCAGATGGCAACCATTCCGCTCAACGTGCAGGACCTCGTCGCCGCGGGCGGAACAGAGCGCTGGACGGGGATGCCTAACGGGACCACGATCGGGCACGTGCATCTGCACGTCGGCGATCTGGAGGAGGCGGCCGCGTTCTATCACGAAGCGCTCGGGTTCGACAAGGTCGCGTGGAGCTACCCCGGCGCTCTATTCCTCTCGGCGGGCGGCTACCATCACCATTTGGGGACAAACACGTGGGCCGCTGGAGCGCCGCGTGCGACGGACGAGGATGCGAGGCTCGTCGAATGGGAGCTCGTCATGCCTGACGCGGCGAGCGTGTCCGCCGCGGGCGCCAGCGTCGAGGCAGCCGGCGGGACCGTCGAGCGTTCGGAGGACCGCAGCGTCCTCGCGCGCGACCCCTGGGGGACCGCCGTCAGGCTCGTTGCCGGTTGACTGACAACCGATGACCAATAACCCACGACGCATGACCCACGACTCGCCAGGACTTCTCGTGATGTCTGGCGAGTCGTCGGTTCTGGGTCGTGAGTGATTGGTTTTCGGTCATCAGTTATTCCCAGCCTAATCCGCGCGGATGGAGGTCAACGGGTCCACCGCCACCGCGCGGCGCACGGGCACGAGACACGCCGCCAACGCCGTCGCAAGCAGAACAGCCACGCCGATCACGAACGAGAGCGGGTCCGTGCGGCCAACTCCGTACAACATGCTCTCGAGCAGCTTCGACGCCCACCGCGCGCCGAGCGCACCCGCAAGAGCGCCGGCCGCCGCCATCAACACGCCACGGCGGATTACCGACGAGGCGATCGCTGATCGCGTAGCGCCGAGCGCGATCCGAATGCCGATCTCCCGTGTCTGCTGCGCGACCGCATACGCCATCACGCCGTAGAGCCCGACGGCGGCCAGTACGAGCGCGAGGCCGGTGAACGTCACCAGCAGGGTCATGGTGAAACGCGGGCCTGCGATCGAGCGCTCCATCACACTCTCGACGTTGGTCACGTTAGGCGATGGTAGGCGCGGGTCCGCCTGCGCAACCGCCGTGCGAATCGACGGAATGGGATCGGCGCCGGGGGCGACGCGGACCAGCACCGCCGGTTCGTACGAATCGATCGCCGCCAGGTACATCATGGGTTGACTCGCATCGCCTATAAGGCCGGACGTGAGCGCGTCCCCGACGACGCCGACGATCGTCATCCAGTCGCCCTGGCCGTTGTACACCACGCGGATCCGGCGACCTAACGCCGACCTCTGCGGCCAGTACTTCTTCGCGAAGCCGGCGTTGACCACCACCTGTCGCGCGGCCTTCGACGTGTCCGTGATCGTCGAGCCTTCGACCAGACGAATCCCCATGAAACGGAAGTAGTCAGGCTCGATCCGGTTGTAGTCGATGAACGAGGTGGTCCCCGTCGGGGGAACCGGCTCGCCCTCGACCTGCAGCGCGCCAATGAGGAAGCTTCGCCACGGCGGAGCGGCCGTGGAAATCGTCAGGCCCTCGACGCCGCTCACTCGACGCATCCGACCCGTCACATCGGCGAGGAAGGCCTGCCGCGCCAGGGTCGTCGGGTACTCCCGCCTCAGCGGAAGTTGGACCGTATAGAGCCGCGACGTGTCGAAGCCCGGATCGACGGTCTGCAGGTGGAGCATGCTGCGAATGAGAAGCGTCGCGCCCACGAGCAGCACCGTGGAAACCGCCATCTCGCTCACCACGAGCACCGAGCGAAGTCGGCGGTGCCGCCTGGACTGCGATGCCGAGATCGTACCTGCCTTGAGCACATCGTTCGCCGAGAATCGCGCGGCCTGCAAAGTGCCGAGGATCCCGACGATGATCCCGGTGAGCGCGGCGAGAGCCGCCGTCACGAGCAACGTCGTTCCGTCCATTCGCGCTTCCGCTAGCTCGGCGAGGGAATCCGGAGACATCGAGACCAGCGCGCGCATTCCGAGCCAGCCGGTCAGAACCCCGCCGAAACAGCCCGCCCCGGCGAGCAGGAGGCTCTCCGTGAGTAGTTGCCTGACGATCCGAACGCGGCTTGCGCCCATCGCCGCACGGATCGCGAGCTCACGCTGGCGCGCAGCCGTCCTCGCAAGGAGCAGATGCGCGACATTTCCGCAGGCAATGAGCAGCACAAACGCCACGGCAACCGACAGCAGCAGCAGCGACTGACGAAAGCTCACCACCTCACTCGGCGCCGTAAGCTTGACCGCGAAGTCGCCCACGTCGGACGACCTCGCCTTCTCTCCCGCATAGATGGCGTCGAGCTCACGCCTTGCTGCGGCCATCGACACGTTCGGACGGAGCCGTCCCACCAGATGGACAAAGATGCTGTCGTTTCGCAGATCGAGCGGCAACCACACGTCGGTCGCGGTTTCCGCGACCTGCGGCAGCCGATATCGGGCCGGCATGACACCGATCACCGAGTACGGCTGATTGTCGAGCACGATCGACTTGCCGATGACCCCGGGGTCGCTCCCGAAACGCCCGCGCCAGAACGACTCGCTGACGAGCGCGACACGGGCGCCGTCTGAGACGTCGCGCGACGTGAACCCGCGGCCGATCGTCGGCTTGCTGCCGGTAAACGCGGTGAACGACGGCAGGACCGACGCGACATTGACGGTCGTGGGCGCGCCGTCCGCCGATCGGAGCGAACGGTCTTCGTCCATGTACGGCTCGAACGCGTCGAAGGATCGGGCATTCGCCTTCCAGGAGCGCACCACCTGCATGCTGGGCGTCACCATCACATTCATGCCGGTGTTGTTGCCTCGCGCCGGCTCGAGATCGACGTAGGCGATGCGGTCCGCGTTCGGGTACGGGAGGGGATGGAGCAGCAGTGCGTTGACGACGCTGAACACGGCCGTGTTGGCGCCGATGCCGAGCGCGAGGGTGATGATGGCGACGGCGGTCCAGCCCTTCTGCCTGCCTAACGTGCGCCAGGCGAACCGGACATCGTGGACGAACGCGTCAACGAGCTGGGCCCGAGTCATGCGGCGTTCCCTTCGGGAACCGATGGCGATGCATTCGGCGCGCGCCTGGGCGAGGTCGCCGAGTCGGCGGGTCGCTGCGCGGCGGGCGTCGGCTGCCGACATGCCGCGCGCGATGTACTCGCGCTCACGCATGTCGATGTGAAATGCGATTTCGTCGTCCACGTCGGCCTCGGCACGCGGTCCCCAGAACCGCAGGTACCGCCGCCACGTTGCGGCACGGCGGGCGTTGGGAGCGGAGGCCTGCTGCGGGTCGTTCATGACCGATGTCTCGGTCAGCGCGGGGCCGGGGACGTCTCGAGCACCTTGAACACCGCGCCGGCGAACCGCGCCCAGTAGTCGCGCGACGCGGCGAGCTGCTTCTTGCCGGCAGTCGTTAGGCGATAGAACTTCGCGCGGCGATTGTGCTCGGTGATTCCCCACTCCGCGACGATGAGACCTCGCTCCTCGAGCTTGTGGAGGGCGGGATACAGCGAGCCCTCCTCCACCTGGAGAACGTCGTCGGTGCACTGCTCGATCCAGCGCGCGATCCCGTAGCCGTGTGCCGGGGCCCAGGAGAGCGTCTTGAGGACCATGAGGTCGAGCGTTCCCTTCAGGAAATCGGTCGTGGAATCCGGCATTGGACTGGATGGGTCACCTAGGAGTCCTATGTATATACCTCGG
>Ga0307408_100002225_pt1 | contig 13848 bp, 15 predicted proteins | sample 322Cmetagenome_FD_202116 | JGI IMG/M metagenome (GOLD analysis project Ga0307408, IMG submission 202116) | Maize rhizosphere microbial communities from greenhouse at UC Davis, California, United States - 322HYB-C-3 | ecosystem: Host-associated > Plants > Roots > Rhizosphere > Soil | place...
GGATGTAGCGCTCCAGGTAGCCGTCGTGCCGCTCGTGATCGGGCGAGGGCATCAGCGTGCTGACGTTTTCCCCAATCAACTCTGCTTCGGCGTAGCCGAACAACCGCTCGGCCGCCTTGCTGAACGAAGAGATGCGCCCCGCCTCGTTGATCACTACCATCGCATCGGGAACTGTCTCAAGGATCGAGCGCAGGTGCGTCGCGTTGCCGAGGTCGCGCAGTTCAGAGGCATGCTGTGCAGGCAATGTCATGCTCCGGTCCAGCCCCGGGGCTGCCTTAGCTTATGTATGCAACATAAGGAAACCTGAGTATCTTGCTAAAGGTCGTCCCTCAAATGGGGCCGGGAACTGCTGATGTCCGACAAGAAGCTGGTCCATGTGGTCGATGACGAAGATTCGATCCGCCGGTCGCTCGACTTCCTGCTCGTCTCGGCGGGGTTCCGCGTGGCGCGCTGGGAAGACGGCGAAACCTTCCTCAAGGGCGCCGACAGAGCCGAGCCGGCATGTGTCCTGCTCGACGTGCGCATGCCGGGGATGGACGGGCTCCAAGTCCAGGCCGAGATGGCGGCCCGCGGTTACAACCTGCCGGTCATCGTGCTCACCGGCCACGGTGACATCGCCACCGCGGTGCGAGCAATGCGCGGCGGCGCGGTCGATTTTCTGGAAAAACCCTTTAACCGCGAGCGGCTCCTGGAGGCGCTCGAGGTCGGCTTCGCGCTGCTGTCCGACCACGAAGGCGCCCGCAAGCGCGAGGACTGGGCGAAGACCCAGGTGGCCACGCTTACCGCCCGCGAGAAGGAAGTGCTGGAAGGCCTCGCTTGCGGCTATCCCAACAAGACGATCGCCTACGACCTCGACATCAGCTCGCGGACCGTCGAGGTCTACCGCGCCAACGTGATGAGCAAGTTCGAGGTCACCAACTTCGCCGATGCCCTGCGCGTCGCCTTCGCCGCGGGAATGGGCTCGGAAAAGGACTGGAAGGTCAGCCACGGCGTCGGCCAGCCGCGAGCTCGGGAATAGCACTCCAGTCGACGCAGGATGAGAACGTGACAAGTCTGAGCGTTCGATTTCGCGGCTTCTCGTAGCGCAAGGGCGCGAGAAATGAATGTCCGTCGAGGCTGAAAAGCAGGCGTTGCGAGAAGACTATGGGTTCAGTGTGCCCAACGCCTTGATGACCTTGCCGAGCATCGCTCGAACATCTTGAGCGGCCCCGGCTAGGGCAGGATTATCGATCGCCTGCATCGACGCCACAGGGTCTATAGCCGCGACTTCGATGCGCCCTGGTGCGATTTCCTGCACGACAACGTTACACGGAAGCATGGTTCCGACTTTGTCTTCTAGCTGTAGCGCTTCGTATGCGAGCCGAGGGTTGCAAGCTCCAAGAATTACATATGGACGGAAGTCGACTCCTATCTTTGCCTTCAACGTCTCTCGTATGTCGATTCGTGTGATGACCCCAAAGCCCTGCTCCTTGAGAGCAGCTTCCGTCCGGACGACAGCCTCGTGAAAGGGCCCGGGCAACGTGGTCGCCATGTAATAAGCCATTGAGGTCTCCTAAAGGCTAAGCTTGGCACTGCGTGCGTTCCACAGCCACCTCGGTTGTCACCTTGGTGTCGCAGTCACGATCTGGCGCGATCGTCGAGAAGTCGGTTGATGGCCTGATCGAACGAATAGGGATCGTCGAAGTAGCTGACCGTGCCGTCGGGCGCGGCATAGGCCGTCATGTAGACTGTGTAGACCGGCATGGGCCGTTCCAGCGCCACCCGCGTGGTCTTCCTCGACGCCACGACCTCGTCGATCCTCGCCGGTGTCCAGTCGGTCCCGCCAAGAAGCAGCCTGGCGAGGTCGAAGGGTTTGTCGGTGCGGATGCAGCCGTGGCTCAAGGCACGCTGATCGCGATCGAAGAGTTCCCGGTTCGAGGTGTCGTGCAGGTAGACCGTAAAGGGGTTCGGCATGTCGATCTTCATCTCACCGAGCGCGTTCCCCGGACCGGGCTGCTGGGTCACTTGCAGTCCGCCGCCGGAGTAGCTCCAGGTATAGCCGCGCGCCCGCGCGACTTGCGGGTTGTTGCGCACCAAAGCACCGACGCTCTCGGCGACGATCGACTGCGGCACATGCCATGACGGATTGAAGACGACGCCCGTGACCTCGGCCGAGAATTGCGGCGTCGGCGTCTGCGGCTTGCCGACGATCACCCGATGCGACGCGACCTCCTTGCCGTCCGCCAGAACATGCAGTCGGTATTCCGGAATGTTCACCAGCAGATGCTGTTCGCCTATCTCGTGAGGCATCCAGCGCCAGCGCTCAAGGCTCGCCTCGATCTTGCGGCGTTCGGCGCTGGAGCTCGCCGGCAGCTCGCCGAGGGCGGCACGCAGGGCCGTATATTGATCATTGCGCGGCGCGAGGCCGTCCAGGGTGCCGACGATGCTCGAAGCAAGCGCATGGTCGATCAGGCGCGCGATTTCGGCCGACTCGAGCGGTTCGGTGGCGATGTAGAAGCGCCGCCGCTGACCCGGGCGGACATGGCCGTTCGTCAGATCGTGAGCGACCAAGCCGAAGCTCTCGTCGGCCTGCCGCTCAAGCTCGCCGTCGTCCCCGAGGCGAATCGCGCGGCTGAGCTCCTCGGGCTCGTAGTCCGCCGGCTGCAGTCCGTGGCTGTCGATGCGTTCGATGTAGATCAGAAGCTCGGCAGCGGACATCCGGTCCCAGCCTTGGGGGGCGGCCACGGCCAGATCGGTCGTGAGCGGGAATGCGGCCGCGGTTGCGGCTATCCAGACCATCGGAATGGCCGCCAAGCCGTAGAGGCAGGACTTTGCGCGTTGCGCGCGATCATCAGCCAAGGTCGGCCTCCACAAGCATGAGGGTGCGGTCGCCTTCGACAGGCCGAGCGCGGAAACCCAAGGCCTGCTCTACTTCTAGCGCATCGTGATTGGCGCGGCTCTCGATGCTGCGGAGCTTCTTCACACCCCTGATGAACGCCAGATCTGATGCATGCCGCAGCAGGGTCCAGCCGAGGCCGCGGCCCTTCCAGTCCGCCGCCACGGCGATCGCCACTTCGGCCGTTTCCATCCGCCGATCCGCTACGACCAACAAGGTGGCGACGAGCTCGCCGCTGGCCGTATCGAAGGCCAGGACGTGCTCGCTGCGGCGATGATCGACTTCCAGCAGCGCGGCGATCTCTTTCGGGTTCGGTAGCTTGCGGGAGTCGAGAAACCGAAACCGGAGGTCTTCGGCCGACACGCGGGAGAGGAACTGCGACAGGAGAGGACCGTCGCCAAGTTTGACCGGGCGCAGGCGGAGCCGAGCACCCTCACGGGTCAGCAGGTATTGGCGGGGTTCTTCGGCAAGAGTCGAATCGAGCGCGGTCGAGTGCATGGGTAGGCTCCTTTCGGAACTTTGGTTCGCAGGCGGCCGGGGCCGCGTATCTTCGTAGTTGTCCGGAAGCGCCGGCGCGGCGGCTCAAGTCCGATTGGGATCCCGCGGTGGCGGACCGGGGATCATTCGGCATATTGCTTCGCAGGCTGCCTTCTCGACATCGAGGAGGTGCATCCGAATGTCGCGCTCCGGAATGTCGGAGGTGACGCCGTCGACGTGGTAGGAATGGGTCTCGACGAACCCAAACACCTCGGCGAGATAGCGATCGTAGACGGTGCGCAAGGACGCAAGGACGCCCTTCTCCGCGAGCCAAGCCCGCATGCTCCCCGAGGAGGTGAGCGAGACCAGACGCTTGCCCGCCAGCAGCTCTCGATCGCCACCTTCGCCGCCCTGGCCGCGCGTGCGTCCGGCGCCGAACACCCGGTCGATGTAGCCCTTGAGCATCGCCGGAGGCGCGCCGAACCAAATCGGGTATACGAGCACAAACACGTCGGGCTTGCCGAGCGTCCCCCATTCCTTCGTCACGTCGTCAGCCTGCTTGCCTCGCCGCTCGCTCGCCTTGAGCACCGGGTTGAACCGCATGCGGTAGAGGTCGCGGATGACCGCTTCGTGGCCGTGCTTGCGAACCTGCTCGGCGTAGCGGTTGGCAACCGCCATCGTGAAGCTCTTGTGGTTCGGATGGCAGGCGATGATCGCGTGCTTGATCGTCTGGGTCATTGGCCGGCCCTCAGTGGCAGGTGAAAATGGGGAGTGGCGGCTGGGCAAAGATTTCGCGCGTGACCCCGCCAAGCACGGTCTCGATCGCCCGAGGCCGGCCGTAGGCGCCCATCACCAGATAGGCCGCTTCGCGCCGGGCGGCGACATCCGCCAGGACCTTGGCAACCGAGCCGTGCCCGAACGAGAATTCGGTCATTTCGCAGCCGATGCCATGGCGCGACAGGTATTCGGCGCCTTCCACAGCCGGCAGATCGAAATCGCCGCCCGGTTCTCCGAGGACGGATGCGAGCAGGACCGACTTGGCTTTGGCGAGCAGCGGCACCGCGGCCTTCAGCGCCCGGGAAGCCTCGGGTGAACCGTTCCACGCTACGACCGCGGTCCCGGCGCAATTGAGGCCGTTCAGATGTTCCGGCACGAGCAGCATCGGTGTCTGCATCCGGGTAGCAAGCTCGCGCGCGAGGAGTGAAGACGCCTTGCTGAACGGTTCGCGGCTGCCGACGACGACCACGTCATTCAGTGAGCTCGCGCGCAGCACATGCTCCAGTGCGCGGCCGTCTTCGTACTCCCAGCTCCACGCCACGTCTTCAGTTGAGAGCCGCTGCTGGCACCGTCCGCGCAGGTTCTCGGCGGCCTCGCGTTGCGCCGTGACCATCTCGGCGACGATGCTACCGTAAATGTCGCCAGGCACGCCGTATTCGTAGGCGACGGCCTGTAGGCAGGCGAGGTGGCCGTCGAACGCCCGCGCCAGGTCGAGAGCGACCTGCGTGCGCGGTTCGAGGCAATCGTCATCGGCGATGTGAAGCAGGATCGAGCGCATGCGGGTTCCTTTCGGAGAACATCTCCACTTATCGTAGAGTGTTACTTCCCCCGCAGGCGCGCTTCGCTCCGGAATTATACGAGGGCTGTCGCCCGTGCGCGCCGCATCATGGCCCCGCACAGTTCCTGGGCCGACGCATCACAAAAAGGACGCCGCCGCCGCAAGACTTGCGGCAAGGGCGGCCATGCTGGCTCCAAGCGCCAGTGCCGCGCTCCGTCCGCGTCCCCCAGCGTACGCCAGCGTGATGCCGAGCTTGACCGTCATGTTAGCTAGTATCGTGCCCCCCAGCGCCAGCGCCGCCAACGATGGAGATATCGAGCCCGGCTCAAGTCCACCGGCGGTCACGATGGCGGCATCGACGTCCATGCTCCCCATGATTAGAATTAGGATGGCGATTCCTTGTTCGCCGAATTGCCCTTCGGCCCAGCGGGCCGCCACCGCGGCCACGGCCACGAAAAGCAAGAAAGTCAGAGCCGGGATGAGCGCTATCGGATTGCCCGGCGGGGCGGGGCCGACGTTCTTGGACGCGCGGCGAAGGAGCCAAAGGCTGGCGGCAACGCCCACAACCAAGGCAGGCAAAACAAGGATTGCGAACGGTCTGACGATCGAAGTCGCCAACGCCGCAACCAGGACGATCACCCGAAGATACATGACGGCCGTTGCCAGCGCGATGCCGGCGTTCTCAGCCCCGCCGCCCGCGCCCGCGCCAAGTCGCTGGGCGAACGAATAGGTCACCGCCGTCGAACTGTACGCGCCGCCGATGATCGCGGTCGCGATCGTGCCATGCTTCGCGCCGAAGATCCGGTTGGCAACATACCCTGCGAACGAGAAGCCGGTGACTAGGACCACCACCAGCCACAGCTTTTGCGGGTTCCAGGCAGCATATGGGCCATAAGTCCCGCTCGGCAGGAACGGCAGCACTGCCAATGCAATCACGGCATAACGGACGAGCGCTTTAACGTCGGCTTCGTCCAGATGCCGGATCAACCTGTGCGTTTCCGAGCGAAGCGCGAGAACGAGCGTGACGAGGGAGGCAGAGGCGACTGCCACTCCGGGACTGCCGATCCCCGCGGCGAAACCGAGCGCCAAGGTAACGAAGGCCGCGATTGCCGAGGTGGCGTCGGCTTTCTCGTCCGCTTTCGACGCTTGGGTATATCCGATCGCCAGTGTCGCTGCGGCGCCGGCAATCAGCGCACCGGCAACCCAGCCGTACCCGTCACTGGCGATCAGGCCCGCAAGGCCGGCCAGGACACCGAGCAACGTGAAAGTGCGAATGCCCGCAACGCGCGATCCCTCGGGCGCTTCGCGCAGCTTCCAGCCTCGTTCGATACCGATCAGCAGCCCGGCGGCCGATGCGGCACCCAGCCGGAGCAGCGGCTCTGTCCAATCCATCACGCCAGCTTACGGCATTCTAGCCGTGGGCCCAGTGCTCGATGACAGCCGCCAGGTCCCCCGCCATGGGGATGCCGTTCGTCTGATGCGGGATGGTGTCTGTGGTGCAGATGCGAGCCGGGCCAGCTTTCCGAAGCACCTGATAGCCATCGCCGGCGAATAGCGCATGAACTCCGACGCAAACAGGCACGTTTGGTGACTTCGCGCGGAGGGCAGTAACAGCGCTGGCCATTGTTCGTGCGCTGGAGATCAGGTCGTCCACGACGACAGGTGTACCGTGGAGGGCTGGCAACTGGCTGCCGTCCAGGCGCACGTCGTAGTCGCCTGCGCGGGTCTTGCTGAAGATCGCGTGCGGCGCCGAGATGAAGGTAGCGACCTGCTCGACCCACTGCTCGCTTTCCGCGTCTGGCCCAACAATGACCGGCTCCGCCACGTTCGAGCCGATCCACTCCGCAATAGCCCGGGAAGCGCTAACCACGGTTGTCGGAATCGAATATATCGCGCCGAGGCTCGCGTACCGATGCAGATGCGGATCGACGGTCAGGAGCCAGTCGAATGCGCCCGAGAGCAGACGAGCGAATGTTCGCGAGGTGACCGCCTCACCGTCGTGGAACATCCGGTCCTGTCGCATGTAGGCCAGATAGGGCGCAACCAATCCGACGCGTCTCGCGCCTTGGAAGCGGGCAGCGTCCGCAGCGAACAGTAACGGCAAGACCTTATCGTTGGCATGATCCAGCGAACAGAAGATGAGCACGTCCTGTCCGCTCACTTCCTCGGTCAGGCGGACGTAAGCTTCTCCGTCGGGGAAGCTGCGCTGCTCGACTGGCATGAAGTGACACGAGAGCTTCCCGGCCACCTCACTCACCAGCGTGTCAGCAGCGCCGAGGTTGAGCAGAGCCAGTTTCACGGAGCCGAAATCGCGATGACGTCGGCATTGGCTGCAATGTAGGCGAGCGCATAGTCGATCTCGCCCTCGGTCTCTCCGTAAAGCGTGAACAGCGGATCGCCCGCCAGTACGGCATCGCCAAGCCGCACACGCATGCGCAGGCCTGCCGATCTGGCCTCGGGTGCGCCCGCGAGCTTGGCTGCGCGGGCGAGCAGACGATTGTCGATGGCGGCGACACGGCCACTCTCGCGGGCAGTGACAACGGTCTGGAACGGGGCGCTCGGCGGCTCGGTGAAACCGCCCTGCGCCTCGCAGATTTCCATGAACTTCTTGAGCGCCGCCCCGCTGTCGAGCAAGTCACGGGCTTTCTCGCGCGCTTCGTCCGGGTCAATGTCCGCAGCCAGATTCAAGAGTTCGGCGGCCAGGGCGAGCGCCTTTGAGCGAAGATCTTCGGGGGCTTCGGGCGCGTTTCGCAAGACCGCCAGTACATCCTGCGCCTCAAGCGCCGGACCAACGCCGCGGCCCACCGGCTGCGAACCGTCCGAGATGTAGGGGCGGACGATGAGGCCCAGCTTGCTGCCGACCGAGACGAGGTTGTGGGCCAGCACGTCAGCCTCCTCCGGCGTTCGCACTTTGGCCGTTGGCCCCACCGGAATGTCCAAGAGCACGTGAGTGGAGCCGGCTGCGACCTTCTTGGACAGAACCGAGGCGATAAGTTGCGCCTCGCAGTCGACGTCGAGTGCCCGCTCGACCCGGATGATGATATCGTCAGCGGGGCTAAGCTCGAGACTGCCGCCCCAGGCGAGACAGCCGCCGTGCTGTTCGACGACCGCTTTCATGCGATTCAGCGGGAGGTCGACCTCCGTCATCGTTTCCATCACGTCGGCCGTACCCGCGGGCGAGGTGATTGCACGCGATGAGCTCTTGGGGACGGTCAATCCCGCTGCTGCGGCAATGGCCACGACGATAGGCGTCGTCCGGTTTCCGGGAAGCCCGCCCACGCAATGCTTGTCGGCGACGACGCAGGAGCTCCAAGTGATGCGTTTGCCCGAGGAAACCATTGCGTCCGTCAGGGCAGCCGTCTCGAGCAAGTCGAACGGTTGCGCCGCGTATGCCGCGATGAAGGCGGCCAGTTCGACATCGGAATAACGCTCAGCGGCGATATCGGTGACGATTGCGGCGAGCTGATCAGCGGACAGCCGGCGGCCGTAAAGCTTCGCTCGCACCGCGCTGAGCGACTCGATCGCCAGCGGGTGGGCCGCTTCGATGACGTCGCCTTCGTTCGGAAGCAGCTTCTTCCACGCCGCCTCGGATAAGCCGGCCTGATCTTCCGCGACCAGCCCGTCGTCGATCTGGTAAAGCGTGGCGACGACCGAGCGATCGTTGAAGCGAAGCTCCACCCGGCTCTTCGCCCGAAAACCTTCCGAACGGCACACGGGGCAGTTCTTGTGCATGATAACGAGCGGCTCGGTCTGGCTCTCCAGGCCGAGGCGCCGGGCCCTTAACTGGTGGCTTCCGAGCGGTGGGCTCTCGCTCACGCGAGCTCGATCTTCTGGCCGTGCGAGGGAATGGTGGTGGTCCAGCCGAGCCCTTGCTCGATCTTTTCCGACAGGGCCTCCGATCCCGCAGGTTCGCCGTGGACGATGAACGTATTGCGCGGGGGGCTCCTGAAGCCCCCCATCCAGCGCATGAGGTCCGCTTGGTCGGCATGCGCTGACATTGTCTCGAGGCTGACGACTTCTGCGCGCACTGGCACCTGCTGCCCATGAATACGCACCTCTTCTGCACCATCCCGTAGCGCCGCTCCGCGCGTCCCCGCAGCCTGGAAGCCGGCCAGCAGAACCGTGTTGCGCGGATCTGGCGCGTAGTGCTTGAGATGGTGCAATACGCGCCCGCCGGTCGCCATACCGCTGGCGGAGATGATCACCTTCGGCGTCGGGTCCATGGTAAGCCGCTTCGAAGCCTCCGCCTCGCGAACGTAGGTGGCCGTTTCGCAGACCACGTCGCATAGGTCCTTCGGCAAGCGGTGTTCGTCGAGGTGGCTGCACAAGAGTTCGCTGGCGCTGATCGCCATCGGACTGTCCAGGTAGACCGGAACGTGGCCGAGCCGTCCGTCACGGCGCAACTGCTCGAGGTAATACAGCAGGCTCTGCGCGCGGCCCACGGCAAAGGCGGGGATGATGACAGTCCCTCCGCGAGCCGTCGTGCGGGCAACAACTTCAGCAAGGGTTTCGAGTGGAGAGGTCCGATCATGCAATCTGCCGCCATACGTCGATTCGACCAATAGATAGTCGGCTGTGGCGACCGTGGCGGGATCGAGCATCAGCTCGGAATCGTAGCGACCGAGATCGCCCGAGAAGACGAGCGTTTTTCCAGCCAGCTTCAACTCGATGGTCGAAGCCCCGAGAATGTGCCCCGCAGGACGGAATATGGCGCGCGCCGCGTCTCCGATTTCGACCTCGTGCTCGAACGGCACGGCGTGGAAGTGCGCGAGTGCGCGGTAGGCATTTTCAATGGTGTACAAAGGAAGTGGCGGGCGATGACGACTGAAGCCCCGCCGCGCGGCGTACTTCGCGTCCTCCTCCATAAGGTGAGCACTATCGGGCAGCAAAAGCTTGGATAAATCCCGCGTGCCCGCGGTGCAGTATATCTGTCCCTTGAAACCGTCCCGGACCAGCGCCGGGACGTAGCCCGAATGGTCAATGTGCGCGTGTGTCAGCAAGACCGCATCGATCGAGTTCGGCGGGACGGGAAACTTCTGCCAGTTCCTCTCGCGAAGCTCGCGATGACCCTGGAATAGGCCGCAGTCGACGAGCAGCCTCATCCCGGCAGCTTCGACCAGGTACTTGGAGCCGGTAACTGTCCCGGCGCCGCCAAGGAAGGTGAGCGAAAGCGTCACGGTCGGTCCTCCGGAGCCCCACGATGAACGGTCATTTGTGGCGGTGACCGTGATGGAAGAAGTGCATCAGCGGACAGGCCGCCAGCAGCAGATAGGGCAGATATGGCAGGCTGTGCGTGGGGTGTTGGGGGAGGAGATAAGCAGCGGCGCTTACCGCCAGGAGGCTCAGCGCGGCGAGCGGCAGCGTTCTTGAACGGGAGCGCTGGCCGCGGGAAAGCGGCGCCTGGCCCCGATGGGCCGCAGCCGGAGCCTGATCATGCGCGGCCCTCTCCACGGAAACCTTGCCCGACGTCATTGCCCGTGCTCATGCTGTCCGGCCGGCGCTTGGGGCGCATCGCCTCGCCCTTCAGTTGGCACCCCACCGCCGTGTTGCTCCATCATCTGGCAGCAGCAACAACGGCAATTCTCGGCGTGCTGGGCCATCTCCATGCGCTGCGGGGGCATGGTCTCGGGAGCAGTCCCGGCATCGCCCGCCTGAGGGGTTGAATGGTCCTGCTGACCCTGCTCAGCTCCATGTCGGTGCTCGTCAGCGGACTGCGCGTGGGCCATGGCTGGGTGCGCGATCAGCGCTCCGGCGAGAGCGGCCAGTGCAAGCTTCTTCATTCTCGGTCCTTTCGGAATTTGTCGCCGTACCCTGATCTCGACGCCGATTAGGTCAAGCCGACCATCTGGCGGCAGCGGACGTGCGTCACGTTCATCGGATTGAGGCCCATGCCTTTCGCTTCGGCGTGGTCATGGGTGTGCCGCGTTCCCATCTCGCGTTCCATCTTCTGGCAATACGCAAGTTCGGTTGAGCTCGGCTCGCTGGTGGTCGCACAGGCCGCCAGCGACAGCACGGCGATAATCGAAAGAGCAATCTTGTACATGTGATGTCCCTTATGAGATGGTGGGCCGAACAGGGGCTCTCGGTTAGCTAGCGGCGGCTCAACGCGGCCGTAGCGTTGTAGATCAGCCCGAACAGGCCGGTGGTGAGCGCCCCGAACAGAAGGGACCAGAGCGAGCCCTCGGCCAAGGCGCGGCCAGAGCTCACGTCCGCGTTGGTGAAGAGGCTGATGTAGGCGTGGGTGGGGCTGGAATCGGGAAGGAAAGTGGCGAGCCAGCAGAGCACGAAAACGACGGCGGCTGTAACGCCCCCGGTTATCAGCAGGCGCGGAACGTTGAGCCTGCGACGCGCTTCGGCGGTAACGGGGGCAATAGTAGCCATGACATCCTCCTGAACTTGCCTCCGATGCGGGAGGCCGGCTCAGGGTGTGTCATTCCGCCAAAACCTGCGGCATTGGTAATTGTCCGGAGCGCGGTCGGACTGCGAGGCCACGACGTGTGCGCCACTCGCAAGCATAGGGTGACCAGCAAAAACTTTACCTATGCCCCGCCCAATCAGAACGCCAAAGCCCAGACGCTCAGAAGCAATCCCGCTGCAACCTGACGGCGATCAGTTACGCGGTCCTCTGGACCGCCGCCTCCGCCGACAGGAAGATGTGCGGGGGCGGGGCCGCTGCGTTTGCTCGACTGTCGGCATGGCACCTTTAGCGGACACACCTAGGCATACGACGGCGGTTGCATTCAGGCGTGCACCGTGCCGCCTTCGATGACTTAGGTGGGCGCCTAGCGGCCACTCCACTGGCGCAGGCTGAATGTGCGGTTTGGGTCGATTTCAGGCCGATCGCTATGGGTCGAAAGCAGAGTTGGCCTTAGGCTTTACCGACTCTGGTCCATGTCGCACGCATGTTGCACGGAGTCGCCGCCAATGCCGGGGAAATGGCGGAAATGCGCGGTATTTGAGCGCAACACGCTGCAACACGGTTTTCGTGGCCGGGCTCGGCTAAGAGCCGCCTAAACAGCTGTATTTCAAAATAAAATGGATGGATGCCCCGCAAGGATTCGAACCTTGATTGACGGAGTCAGAGTCCGCTCTCTTACCGTTAGAGGACGGGGCAGTGAGGCGGCGCATCTAGATAGGCCGGCCGCTGGCGTCAACCCGCGCACGGCTGCAACTTGCCGCGCGGGCGCGCTTTCGCTAGCCTGACCTCAGGTTCCGCCCACGGGCGGGTGAAACGCTTTGAAAGTCTTTGAAAAATGGCGGATTTCACACCGCCGGGTGAGCGGCGGAGTGCCGCGGAAAGCCAGCGCAGCGGACCGCAGCCGGCGCTTTCCCACCCGGATCACGCCGAGGCGGCCGGCCATACGCAGCCCGACGGCGCTCCTGCGGAGTTCTCCCAGCGCAAGCCACGGCCGCGCCAGGCCTATGCCGCGATCGACCTCGGGACCAACAACTGCCGGCTGCTGATCGCGCGCCCGCAGGACCAGAACTTCGTCGTCATCGACGCGTTCAGCCGCGTGGTCCGGCTCGGCGAGGGGCTGGCGCAGACCGGCCGGCTGAGCCAGGAGGCGATGGACCGCGCGGTCGGCGCGCTCAAGGTCTGTGCCGACAAGCTGCGCCGCCGCAATGTCCATCTCGCCCGCTCGGTCGCCACCGAGGCGTGCCGGCGCGCCAGCAACGGCACCGAGTTCATCGAGCGGGTCCAGCGCGAGACCGGCATCCGGCTCGACATCATCTCCGCGCAGGAGGAAGCGCGCCTCGCGGTGCTCGGCTGCCACATCCTGCTCGAGAACGGCATCGGCCCGGCGGTGATCTTCGACATCGGCGGCGGCTCGACCGAGCTGGTGCTGATCGAGCCGGGCGCCCCGGTGCCGCGCATCATCGACTGGCAGAGCGTGCCCTGGGGCGTCGTCTCGCTGACCGAGACGGTGAACGCGCAATTCGGCACCGGCGAGGAAGGCGACGAAGCCTCGCGGCTCGCCCGCTACCGCGAGATGCTGCGGATCGTCACCGACAGCTTCGCCGAGTTCGCCGCGCGCATTGCCCCCCAGCAGACGCCAGACCTGCGCCTGCTCGGCACCAGCGGCACTGTCACCACGCTCGCTAGCCTGCACCTCGATCTGCCGCAATACGACCGCAAGGCGGTCGACGGGCTGATCGTGCCGTCCGAATCGATGCGCGACATCGCCACGCGGCTGTCGACGATGTCGCCCGAAGAGCGGCGCACGCTGCCGTGCATCGGTCAGGAACGCGCCGACCTGGTCGTCGCCGGGTGCGCGATCCTCGAGGCGATCCTCGACCTCTGGCCGGCGGACCGGCTTGGCGTCGCCGACCGCGGCATCCGCGAAGGCATCCTGCGCGGGCTGATGGCGGCCGATGCCGAGGGCATGGCGGCGCAAGCCGCGCTGAGACGACTCAAGCAGACAGGCGAATGAGCCGTTCCGGCAAGGACGCGGACCGCCGGGTCAAGACCGGGCGCGGGCGCACGGCGTCTTCGGTTCGGTGGCTGGAACGCCAGCTCAACGATCCCTACGTCAAGCAGGCGAAGGCCGAAGGCTATCGCAGCCGCGCGGCCTACAAGCTGGCCGAGCTCGACGAGCGCTTCGGGCTGCTCAAGGGGGTCAAGCGGGTGGTCGACCTCGGCATCGCCCCAGGCGGCTGGAGCCAAGTGGTGCGCAGGCGTGCGCCGGGCGCGGCGATCGTCGGCATCGACCTGCTCGAAACCGAGCCGCTAGAAGGGGTGGCGATCCTGCAGATGGACTTCATGGCCGAGGCCGCGCCGGCGGCGCTCGAGGCCGCGCTCGACGGGCCTCCTGACCTGGTGCTGTCCGACATGGCGGCCAATACCGTCGGCCACAAGCAGACCGACCACTTGCGCACCATGGGCCTGGTCGAGGCGGCCGCGCATTTCGCGGTCGAGGTGCTGGCCGAAGGCGGCGCGTTC